>Ga0164301_10000076_pt1 | contig 23150 bp, 26 predicted proteins | sample Whisoiple_231_MG_FD_109711 | JGI IMG/M metagenome (GOLD analysis project Ga0164301, IMG submission 109711) | Unamended control soil microbial communities from upstate New York, USA - Whitman soil sample_231_MG | ecosystem: Environmental > Terrestrial > Soil > Agricultural land ... | reverse complement strand
GCCTCGCGGTGGGTCGACTGGGTGAAGTTGATCACCGCGGCCTTGGTCGCGGCGTAGATCGAGAGCCAGGCCTGGCCGCCCTTGCCGGCGATCGAGGCGGTGTTGACGATCAGCGCCTTGCCGTGCTCGGCCCCGGCCGCCCGCAGCATCGGCAGCCCCTCGCGGGTGCCGAGGATCAGCGCCCGCAGGTTGACCGCCAGCTGCATGTCGAGGTGCTTGGTCTGGATCTCCTCCATCGGCGCCCCGATCCCGACCCCGGCGTTGTTGACGAGGACGTCGAGGCGGCCGTACTTCTGGCGGTGGGCGGCGAAGATGGCGACGACGTGGTCCTCCTCGGCCATGTTGGCCGGAATCGGCTCGACCTCGAAGCCCTCGCCGCGGAGCCCTTCGGCGGCTTCCTCAAGCTTCTCCGGGCGGCGGGCGGAGACGGTCAGCGCGTAGCCCTCTTCGCCGAGCGTCCGGGCGATCGCGAGGCCGATCCCGCTCGAAGCTCCGGTTACCAGTGCAGCCCGCTCAGCCATCTCAATCTCCTTCTCGTCGAGAACCCCGGCCACCCTATCTCTCCATAACATGCCGCCGATGCGCGCCCCCCGCACGGTTTCAGCGCTCTTCTGCCTGCTCGCGACGGGGGCGCTCCTCGCCGGCTGCGGCGGCACCTCAGAGGGGGATGGCTCGACCGGCGCCGCCGCCGGCGCCGAAAGCCGGCCGGCGCCGCCAGCCTCCGAGTTCCCGAGCGCCGCGAAGCGAACTCTGCGCCAGGTGCTGAAGGCCGCCGACAATCCCTCCGAACTCGTCATCTCCCCGGCGGCGACCGTCTTCTATCCGGGCAAGAACCGCTATCCCTTCGGCGTCTCCGACCGCGACTCGGGTCCGGTCGACGACGCCGAAGTGGCCCTCTACTACTCCAAGGTCCCAACCGTGGAGCCGGGGGCGCAGTCGAAATCCGGGAATCGCGGCCAGGCCGCGAAAGCCGAAGAACAGGCGCTCGACCGGCCGGCCGTGGGGCCGTTCCCGGCGAAGATCGAAACCCTCGCGACCAAGCCCGCGTTCGCCTCGCAAACCACCGCCGAGGACCCCGACGCCGCCCGCGTCGTCTACTCCACCGAGCTCGATCTGCCGAGCGAAGGGGGGTGGCGGATCGCCGCGATCCTCAAGCAGGACGGGGAACTGACGGGGACGCTGCTCCCTAGCGCCGAGGTCGGCGAATTCCACCGCATCCCGCGGCCCGGCGAACGGGCGCCGTCGATCCACACGCCGACCGCGCAGGACGTCGGGGGGCAGCTGTCGAAGATCACGACGCGCGTCCCCCCGGACACCCAGAACAAGGTGGATTACGCGGAAGCGCTCGGAAAAGAACCGATCGTGCTCTTGTTTGCGACCCCGCAGTTCTGCCAGAGTCGGGTCTGCGGCCCCGTCGTCGACGTGGCCGAGCAGGCGCAGCAGGAATACGGAGACAAGGCAGCTTTCATCCACATGGAGATCTACAACCAGAACGACCCCGGCAACGGCGTCCGGCAGCAGGTGCGAGCCTTCCACCTGCCCAGCGAGCCCTATCTGTTCACGATCGACCGCCACGGAGTCGTCCGCGACGCGGTTGAGGGAGCATTCGGGCTCAAGCTGATGCACGAAGCAGTCGACAAGGCCATCGCACCATGAACGACAAAGCCGCCACCGAGGAGGAGCTGCTGCAGACCTTCGCCGAGGAGGCGAAGCGCCGCTGCGACGTGATCGCCGCCGGCCTCGCCACCGCCACCACCGACTTCGAGACGATGCGCGCCGAAGCCCACGCGCTGAAGGGGACCGCCAGCGTCGTCGGCCTGCGCCGCCTCGCCGAGCTCGCCGGGCTGATGGAGTCCGACCTCGCCGAAGCGAAGAAGACCGGCAGCATTCGCGGCGGCCGCGACCACCAGATCGCCGACGCCGCCAAGGCCCTCGCCGAGGGCGCCGCGGCCGCCGCCAAGGGCGAAGAAGAGCCACCCGACGTCGGCCGCTCCCTGGCCCAGCTCTTCAGCGCCTGAACCCGCTTGCCGCGGTACGCTCGGCGGGCGGGGCAGTAGCTCAGTTGGTTAGAGCAGCGGACTCATAATCCGTCGGTCCCTGGTTCGAGTCCAGGCTGCCCCATCGTCGGGGCCTTCGGTCAGCGACTCGCCGGCGCGCTCAGCGTCCGTTGAGGTAGCGGGCGACCGCCTGGGCCCGGTTCGACACCCCCAGAGCCCGGAGGATCTTGCGGACGTGCCATTTGACCGTGCTCTCGGTGAGATAGAGGCGAGAGGCGATCTCGGCGTTGCTGAGGCCCTCGGCGACCAGGGCGAGGATCTCGACCTGACGCGTGGTCAGCGAACTGGAGAGGTCGTCGCGGCCCCTTCCCTGTGCGCGTCGCAGTTCGACGGCGCGGCGGCCCAGGTCGCTGGCGGTCTGGTGGAGAACCTCGGCTGCCGCCTGCAGCTCGGTCACGTCCTGCGCGGTGCCGGTCAGGCGCAGCGCCTTACCGTCCGGATCGGCGATCAGCTCGGCCCGGCTGTGGAGGCGGCGGACACGCCCGTCCGGGCGGATGATCCGGTATTCGAAGTCGACCGGGGTGCCGCTCTCGACCGCCTGCGTCATCTCGGTCTCGACCAGCTCGCGGTCGTCGGGGTGGATGAACTTGCTGTTGGCCGGCGCGTAGACGCCGTCGAACTCCTCCGGCTCGATCCCGTAGATGGCGAAGAGGCCGTCGGAGCAGGTGAGGCGGTTGCTCGGGATGTCCCACTCCCAGCTGCCGAGGCGTGCCACCCGCTCGGCGTCCGCCAGGCGGGCGCGGCTGTGCGCCATCTCTCTTTCGATCTTGCGGCGCTCGGTGATGTCGGTGACGAGGACGAAGAACCCGTGCACCTCGCCGCCGCCGACATCGGGGATGTAGGAGGCCTGGGTGTAGCGGACCTCCCCGGAGGGAGTGGGAATGGCGCGGTCGAAGAGCTGCTTCTCGCCCCGCAGGGCGCCTTCGATGTAGGGAAGGTTGCTCGCGTAGAGCTCGGGGCCGAGCAGATCGCGGATGTGGGTTCCGCGCATCTCCTCCGGCGTCTTGCCGAAGAACTCGACGTAGGCGGCGTTCGCCATCCGGTTGAGCAGATCGCTGTCCCAGTACCCGACCATCGCCGGCAGCGAGTCCAGCATCGTCTGGATGCCCTCCCGGGAGTCGACGGGGTCGCGGGAGCGCCTTCTCGCCTCCAGAGCCATGAAAGAGCATGATGGACTAATCGCAGGGCGGGCTCAACCCTTCCCGAGACGGGGTAGTTCCGGACTATCTTCCTTCTGCGTGCTCGATTCCGGCAAATCCCCGACGCCTCACCCTTTCCGGCGTCGGCAGGCACGCCGGAAGAGCGCTTACCCCACCGGGGCTCTTGGCACGCGGCCGGCCGCCCAACCCCTGCCAGCGGCCGGCCGCGCCGCCTCGGACTCCCTTTTGCGGGAGGTCGAAGCGCTGATGGCGGATAGGCTCCTCGATCATGGAGCCCGCGCCGGAGCGACCAAACGAAGCCGGTCTCGCTGAGCTCTCCGGGCGCGCCGAGGAGGCCTCGCCGGTGACGATGCTCAACCTGCTCGAGTTCAAGGCCGACGGCGGTCGCGAGCGCTACGCCGAGTACGGCGCCGCAGTGGCGCCCCTGCTCGAGCGTGTCGGCGGGCGGGTCGTCTTCGCCGGCGACGGCAACGCGCCCCTGCTGGGCGAGGGCTCGTGGGACATGGTCCTGCTGGTCGAATACCCGAGCCGCAAGGCCTTCCAAGAGATGATCGGCTCCGAGGGCTACCTGGCGATCGCACACCTGCGCAGCGAGGCCCTTCTGCGCGGCGAGCTGCACCCGCTCGACGCGGTCGATCTGCCCCAGGACTAGCGCCGGCGCCGCTCACCCGTCAGACTTCCCGCTGTGCCTACGGCGCGCTGGAACGATGGAAGGCGATTCGAGGGGAGAGTCGCGATCGTCACCGGAGCTGGTGGTGCGCTCGGCGGTGCCGTCGCGCGGGCGCTGGGACGCGAGGGCGCAACCGTCGCCCTCGGCTACCGCTCTTCCGAGGACTCTGCCCGCGCAGCGCTGGCGGAGATCGAGGCCGCCGGCGGCAAGGGCCACGTCGGCCAGCTGGAGGTGACCGATCCCGGCTCGGTGGAGGCGTTCGTCGCCGAGGTCGACGAGCGCCACGGCGGGATCGACGTGGTCGTCAACACCGCCGGGCGGATCGATCCCGAGGACGCGGTCCGCTTCGCCGAGTCGAAGGGCGAGGCCTTCGCGACCCTGCTCGACGTCGACCTGCTCGGCAGCTTCCGCGTTTGCCAGGCGGCGTTGCCGCACCTGAAGCGGAGCGGCAGCGGTGCGATCGTCAACTTCTCCGGCTCCTACGGCAACGGCGTCAACCAGGAGAACGTCGTCAACTCGGTCGCCGTCACCTACTGCGCGGCGAAGGGCGGCGTCCGCGCCTTCACCTCGGCGCTGGCGCGCGACCTGGCGCCGGAGGTGCGGGTCAACGCGGTCGCCCCGGGGCCGATCGCGGCCAACTGGGAGGCGGACTGGGGGATCCCCAAGGAGCACATCGACGAAGCGCTGGAGATGACCCCGCTGGGCCGGATGGGGATGCCGGAGGAGATCGCCGAAACCGTCCTCTACCTGGCCTCCGACGGCGGTGGCTACACCACCGGCCAGGTGCTCGAGGTCAGCGGCGGCTGGATCCTGGACGGCTGAGATGGCGGACCTCGGCGTCGACCTCACCGCGCTGCTCCCGGCCGATCTGCCCGACGGGAGGGAAGCGGTCGAGGAAGGGCGGGCGCTGGCGAGCGGCCTCGAGCGCAGCCGCTCGCTCTTCTGCGAGGAGAAGGGGGTCGGCTCCGAGCGCGAGTGGCGCGAACGGGCGCGGCGCGAGGGCTTCTCCTGCACCTGCATGAACGTCGGCCTCGCGACCTGGGACGACACCCGCGAGGCGCTGGGGCTGATCTACGAAGACGCCCTCTCGCGCGGGGTGCGACCGCCCGACCGCTTCAACCTGATCGCCGAGCGGCGCATGGGCCTGCCGAAGGACAAACGGGCCGAGGCGCCGCAGGAGACGGGACCGGCGCTCTGGGACGACCAGGACTGGTGGGAGCTGACCCACACGGTCCCGATCCAGCCGGAGGCGGCTGACAACATGATCGGCGGCCCCGGCTCGGTCGAAAACGCGCTCGACGCGCTGCGGGTCGGGATCACCCACATCGGCGTCCTCTCGCAGTACTCCTGGCGCTGGCCCTACTGGAGCGACGACGTCAGCCAGACGATGGCGGTCCTCAAGGGCGCCGGGGCGCTGTCGGCTTTCCGCGCGGAGGGGGTCTGTTTCGACTCCTATCTGGAGGACGGCTACCCGGGCGTTTTCCACGACTACGCCAACTACGTCGGCTGGGCGATGGTCGAGCGCTACATCAGCGAGGAGCTGATCGGCGCCGCCTACTCGTGCTCCTGGGGCGGGCTGACCCAGAACCCGGCGATCAAGTCGGCGGTGACGCTGGCGCTGCACGCGGTCAACCCGGACGGGGTCCCCGCCGGGTTCGTCCAGGGCGACACGATCGGCAACACGGCGGACTTCGACGCCAACATGGCGGTCCTCAACACGGACGTCCTCTTCATGAAGATGGTCGACCGCCGCTACGGGCTCGGCGGCGCCCCGATCGCGGTCCCGGTGACCGAGACCGAGCGGATCCCCTCCTGGCAGGAGGTGGCGACGGTGCAGACGATCAGCCGCCGCCTGGAGGACTACGTGCCGCTGGTCGAGCCGGTCGTCGACTGGGGCGCGATCGAGGCGGTGCGCGACCAGCTCGTCCGCGGCGGCCGCGCTTTCTTCGATGCGGTGCTCTCAGGGCTCGGCGCCGCCGGCATCGACGTCCGCGACCCCGCCCAGCTGCTGCTGGTCCTGAAACGGCTCGGCTCGACCCGCTGCGAGGAGCTCTTCGGCGCCGGGGAGCCGGACCCGGAGTTCCCCCGTGGCCGCCGGCCGGTGCTGGAAACGGACCTGGTGAGGAGCACGATGGAAGAGCGCGAGCGGCTGCTCGCCGAGCTGGCGGGGCGGGGGGAAGAGGACGCGATCCGGGGGATGAAGGTGCTGGTCACCTCGACCGACGTCCACGAGTTCGCCGAGTTCCTGCTCAGCTCGGCACTGGCGGCGGTCGGGACCGAGGTGATCGACTTCGGCATCAACCGCGACCCCGAGGACATCGTCAAAGCGGTGGTCGAGACCGACGCCGACGCGGTGGTGATCACCACCCACAACGGGGTCGCCCGCTCCTTCGGGCAGCGGCTGATGGCGGAGCTGGAGGCGGCGGGGTCCGGCGGCGTGCCGGTCTTCATGGGCGGAGTGCTGAACGAGGACGTCGACGGCTCGGAGATCCCGATCGACGTCAGCGCCGACCTCAACGCGACCGGGATCCAGACGCCGGGCACGATCGACCGCCTGATCGCGGAGCTGATCGAGCGCCGCGCCGGCGGCGTTCCGGCCTGAGGCGACGGTGGGCGTCGTCGCGCTCGCCGACTTCGGCAGCACCTACACCAAGGTCGCGCTCGTACATCCCGGCGAGGCGCTGCTGCTAGGCCGGGGGGAGGCGCCGACCAGCATCGCCACCGACCTGATGGAGGGCTACGGCGCAGCGCTGGCGGCGGCCGAGGGCGCTGCCGGCGGCGGCCTGGCGATCGACGAGCAGCTGGCGGCCTCCAGCGCTGGTGGCGGCCTCAGGGTCGCCGCGGTGGGCCTCGTCGCCGACCTCACCGCCGCCGCCGCGCGGCAGGCCGCGCTCAACGCCGGCGCCCGGGTCGAGGCCGTCCTTTCGGGCCGCCTCGGGGAGGCGCAGCTGGACGAGCTGGCCGCCGCCCGGCCGGAGATCGTGCTCTTCGCCGGCGGCACCGACGGCGGCCAGGCGGAGCTGGTGCTGGAGAACGCTCGGCGCCTGGCCGACCGAAGCCTCGGCGGCAACGCTGTCGTCGCCTGCAACGCCGAGGTCGCCGCCCCGGCGGCGGAGCTGCTGCGCGGCGGGGGAATGCGCGTCGCGGTCGCGGCGAACGTGATGCCGGAACTGGGCAAGCTCGAAGTCGAAGCTGCGCGAGAGGCGATCCTCCGCGTCTTCCTGGAGCACGTGATCGGCGGCAAGGGCCTCAGCGCCAGCCCCGAGTTCGAGCGGATGGTGCGGATGCCGACCCCCGAGGCGGTCCTGGAAGCGACCCGCCTGTTGGGCGACGCGGTGGTGATCGACGTCGGCGGGGCGACCACCGACGTCCATTCCAGTCGCCGGGTGGAGCCTGCCGCACCGGGAATCGAGGACCCCCTCCTGCCGCCCCCGCCGGTCCTGCGCACGGTCGAGGGAGACCTCGGTCTGAGGGCCGGCGCGGCGGGGGTGGCCGCGGTCGACGCGCGCCGGGTGCGGCAGGAGGCGGCTGGGGGAGAGCCGGCGATTCGACAAGCTGTCTCGATTAGAAAAGGCCGGCCTGCCTGGATTCCGGAGAGCCCGGACGAGCTCCGGTTCGACGCGCTACTGGCGTCCGGCGCCGCCGCGCACGCGCTGGCCCGGCACTGCGGGACGATGCTGCTGAGTCGGGGCGATGCGGGGCCGCCGACGCTCGTCCGCGACGGCCCCGATCTTCGCGAGATTCCTCTGATTTTGGGTACCGGTGGGGTTTTCATCCACCGGAGCGATGGCGAGTCGATCCTCCGCGAGGCGCTCGACCGGCGCCCGCCGCGGTCGCTTGCGCCCCGGGCGCCACGGATCGCGATCGACCGTCGCTATCTCCTCGCGCCGCTCGGACTGCTCGCGACCGTGGATCAGGGGGCCGCCCGTCGGCTGGCCGAGCGGGAGTTCGAACTCTTCTAAAAACTAGACAGCGTGACCAATCGCGGTTAGGGTCGTAGTTGCGAGCCGTCGGGTGGATGGCAGATGATCCCCCTGGAGGAACCAAGGGAGAGAGATGTTCAAGCGGCGCCAGAGAGGGTCAGTGACGCGCGTCTTCTACGCGGGGGACGTACACGGCTCGCGCGTCTGCTGGAAGAAGTTCGTCAACGCCGCGGCGCACTATCCGGCCGACGCCCTGGTGATGGGTGGCGACCTCACCGGCAAGGCGCTGGTGCCGATCGTCCGCGAGGGCGACGGCTCCTACAGCGCCCGGGTAATCGGCGAGCAGCGGGTCGCCGAGACCGCCGAGGAGCTCGACGAGATGCAGCGCGCGATCGCGACCAACGGGATGTACCCGCTGATCGTGGATCCCGACGAGGCGCGCGCGCTGGCCGCCGACCCCCGGCGCCGCGAGGAGGCGTTCGAGCAGGCGCTGCTGGAGGAGCTGCGGCTATGGGTGCGGTTCGCCGACGAGCGCCTGGCCGGGACGGACGTCCGCGCCTTCGTGATTCCCGGCAACGACGATCCCTGGTCGGTCGACCAGGTGCTGGCGTCGGGCCGGAGCGTGGCGGCCTGCGACCAGCGGGTGATGATGCTCGGCCCGCACGAGATGGTGTCCTTCGGCTTTTCCAACCGGACTCCCTGGGACACCCCGCGCGAGCTCGACGAGGACGAGATCTACTCACGCCTGCGGCGCTTGAGCGACCAGCTGGAGACTCCGGAGCGGGCGATCTTCAACATCCACGTACCGCCTTACGGGAGCAGCCTCGACACCGCCCTGGAGGTCGACGAAGAGTTGCGGTACGTGATGAAAGGCGGCCGCCCGCACGAGGTCTCGACCGGCAGCCCGGCGGTCCGGCAGATCATCGAAGAGGTACAGCCGCTGCTCAGCCTTCACGGTCACATCCACGAGAGCAAGGGTGTGACCAGGATCGGCCGTACGGTGGCGATCAATCCGGGTTCCGACTACACCAGCGGACACCTGGACGGATGCCTCGTCCACCTGGAACCTGACCGTGTCGTCAACCGCTACCTGATCTCGGGTTGAGCCAAATACAAAGGGAATAGGGGAGAGAAATGCCTGAGTCCGAAACTGGAGGTACGTACGCACGTAGAGCCACCGGCCTGGTGCGCGAGGTCTCGCCGTTCTCGACCTTCGTCTTCAACATGGCGGCGCAACCCACCGCGATCCTGATCGCGACCGCCGCCTTCATCCTGCCGCTCGCCTTCTTCCCCGGCGGCTCGATCTGGCTGGGCTTCGCGATGGCTTTCGTGCTCGCGATCCTGCTCTGCGTTTGTTACGGCCTCTTCACCTCGGCCATCCCCCGCAGCGGCGGCGACTACGTGCTCGTCGGCCGGGTGACGCACCCGTTGGTAGGGGTGATCTCCTCGTTCTTCTGGGTCTCGGGCGTGATCCTGGTGATCGCCTTCGTCGCCCAGTCGTTTGTTCTCATCGCGCTGGCGCCCTCGCTGACCGCCGTCGGCCTGGTGGGCGACCACCACTCCCTGGTCACGGCGGGTGAAACCCTCGCGACCGACAAGTGGTGGCAGTTCGGGGTCGGCGCCGCGGTGATCCTCGGCTCCGCCGCGTTGCTGGCCGGAGGCTGGCGCTGGACCACGAGGATCATGAACGGCCTCTGGGTGGTGACCATGATCGGGCTCGGGACGGTGTTCCTCTTCCTGCTCTTCAAGAGCCACGGCGGCTTCGTCGACAGCTTCAACCAGTTCGCCGGGCCGGTGACCGGCGAAAACGACTCCTACCACGGGATCGTCGCCGCCGCCCAGAAAGAAGGCATCGACCCCTCGCCTGCCTTCAGCCTCGACAACACCTGGCCGACGATGGCGGCGATAGCCGGCCTCTCGATCTACGGCTGGCTCTCGATCTACATCTCCGGCGAGGTGCGCCGGGCCAAAGACATCACCCAGGTGAAGATCATGAGCCTCGCGACCTTCGTCCACATCGCGATCGCCGTCCTCCTCGGCGCGGTCTTCTTCTGGAAGTTCGGTCACGACTTCTTCGTCGCGATCAACGGCCTCAGCTTCACCGAAAGCTATCCCTTCGCGGGAGCGCCGCCGTACTACACCTTCCTCACCTCGATCGCCGGCGGCAGCACCCTGTTCTCGTGGTGGCTCCTGATCACCTTCGCGGTGGCTTATCCGCTGTTGATGCTGCCGCAGATCGCGATCATCGTGCGCAGCTTCTTCGCCTGGGCGCTCGACGGCCTGCTGCCGTCCAAGTTCGCCGAGGTCTCGCCCCGGACCCATGCCCCCAACTACGCGATCGCCCTGGTCGTCGTCCTCGGCCTCGCCGCCCTCTACTGGGCTGTAAGCAACAACGAAGGCTTCAACAAATTCCTCTACGAGGCGGTGCTGCTGCAGCTGGTGACGATGATCCTGCTTTCGATCTCCGCCGTCCTGCTGCCGTATCGCAGACCGGACGTGTGGCGCGCGTCGGCCACCACCCAGCGGATTTTCGGCATCCCCGTGGTGGCTTTGTCGGGTGCGGTGACGATCGTCCTGATGGCCGGCCTGTTTTTCATCTACATGCACTACCCCTCGCTCGGGATCGAAGACAAGGGTCACTTCTTCCGCGACTGCGGGATCGTGCTCGCCGCCGCTCTGCTGACCTTCTTCGTCGCCCGCGCGGCGCGGCGGCGGCAGGGGGTCGACGTCGACAAGCTCGCGGCGGAGATCCCGCCGGAGTAGCGTCGGGCGCGTGGAGCCGCTTGCCGACCCCGTTGCCGAGGGGACGAGGATTGCCGAGGCCGCCGCAGACGGCGAGGTTCCCCTGAGGCTGGTGGGTGGGGTCGCGGTGGCCGTGCTCTGTCCCAGCAGCCGCCAGCCGCCGCTGCGGCGCACCTACGGGGACATCGACCTCGCCACCCACGGTTCGGCCAGGCGGGATGTCTCCGCCCTGCTGGAGTCGCTCGGCTACGCCCCCGATCGCGAGTTCAACACCCTCCACGGTCACCGCCGTCTGTACTTCTTCGACGAGGGCAACCAGCGCCAGGTGGACGTGTTCGTCGACGAGGCAAACCTCTGCCATCGCATCCAGCTGGGAAGGCGCCTGGAGCTGGTACCTCTCACCCTGCCGCTGGCCGACCTCACGGTGTTGAAGCTGCAGGTGGTCGAGACCAATGAAAAGGACTACCTCGACCTCTGCGCGATCTTCGCCGACCACGACCTCAGCGACGACGAGAGCGGGGTCAACCGGGCTCACATCGCCGCCGTCGCGGGCGCCGACTGGGGCCTGTGGCGGACCCTGGGGATGGTCGCCGAGCGCAGCGCACAGTTTGCCCGCGAGCTCCCCGGGTTTGCCGCCGGCGAGCGCGTGGCGGAGCGGCTGCAGCGGCTGCGGGCGGACCTTGAGGAGGCGCCGAAGAGCCGCGGCTGGAAGCTGCGGGCGCGGATCGGCGACCGCAAGCGCTGGTACGAGCTTCCCGAAGAGGTCCACTAGGAATGGTCTTGTCTAACCCATTGGGTAGTCTCGCCCGTGTGAAGTGTCTGACCAATCGCCAGGGGAGGCGGCAAACTTGACGCGGCCACGGCGCGGGGAGCCGCGCGCGCGAACGAAGATCATCGACGCGAGCCGCAAGCTGTTCGCCCGGCGGGGGTTCTCGGAGACCTCGATGGGCGACATCGCCCGCGCCGCCCAGGTCGCGCGGGCAACCGTCTATAACAACTTCGACGACAAGCAGGACATCCTCGCGGCGATCATCAGCGACTACATGACGGGGTATGCCCGCATCGCCCAGCGGCTGCGCGAAAGCGCCCGCTCCGGCCAGACCTCGTTCGAGCTGATCCAGGAGATGGTGCGCGAGGCGCTGCGGTGGCGGGTGAAGAACGCCGACCTGCGCCCGATCGTCGCGGTCGCCCGCAACCTGCGGGGCTCCGGGTGGGAGGAGGCCAACAAAGCCGCCGACGACGCGATGCTCGGCTGGATCATGGCGGTCCACGCCGCCGACGAAGACGCCGGCCTGATCCGCGAGGACATCGACCTCGAATTCGGCGTCCGCGCCGCCTACAACATGATCGAGTCGATCCTCTCGACCTTCGACGTCTCGGCGACGCCGGAGGAGATCGACGAGAAGGCTCACCAGCTCGCGCTGCTGCACTGGTACGCGATCTGCTCGGTTCCCCCGGCCGAGGCGCCGCGCAGCCCACTGGGCCGCAAGGCCGCCGTCGACGAAGCGTAGACAGGCTGTCTAATCTCGATTAATCTGTGTGGGCTCTTGTCCGCACCAGATCATTCCGCAGGGGATCTGGCTCACCTGATCCATCCCCTAACCGATCACTCCCGTCTGGCCGAGACGGGACCGCTGGTGATCGTGCGCGGCGAGGGCTGCGAACTCGTCGCCGCCGACGGTCAGCGCCTGATCGACGGGTCGGCGGGGCTCTGGACGGTGAACCTGGGACACAGCAGGGACGACCTCGTCGCCGCCGCCCACGACCAGATGCAGACGCTGCCCTACGCGGCGACCTTCGGCGGCGTCTCCTCGCCGCCGGCGATCGAACTGGCGGAACGGATCGCCGCCCTGGCGCCGCCGAGCCTCAACGGAGTCTTCTTCGTCAGCGGCGGCAGCGAGGCGAACGAGACCGCGATCAAGCTGGTCAGGCGACACTGGGTCCGCAGCGGGAAGCCGCAGAAATCGATCGTGATCGCCCACGACCGCGGCTACCACGGTCTCACCGGCGTCACCACCACCGCCACCCGCCTGCGTCCCTACCACGCCGAGTTCGGGGTCCAGGCGCCGGACGTGGTCGAGGTCCCGGCCCCCTATCCGTACCGCTGCGCCGCCGGCGTCCCCTGCCTTCCCAATAGTTGCCCGGTCTGCCGCGGCGAGACGCTGGAGGCGAAGATCGAAGAGCTGGGAGCCGAGCGGGTGGCCGCGGTGATCGTCGAGCCGGTGTTCGGCTCAGGCGGGGTGATCGTCCCGCCGCCCGGCTATCTGCGGCGGCTGCGCGACATCTGCGACCGCCACGGCGTGTTGCTGATCGCCGATGAGGTGATCACCGGCTTCGGCCGCACCGGGACCTGGTTCGGGTGCGATCACGAAGAGGTGGCGCCGGACGTGATCACCTTCGCCAAGGGGGTGACCAGCGGCTACATCCCGCTCGGCGGGGCGATCGTCTCCGACGAGCTCTGGGATGAGCTGCGCGACCCGAAGCGCCGGCCCGGCCACCTGATGCACGGCTTCACCAACTCCGGCCATCCGGTCGCCTGCGCGGTCGCTCTCGCCAATATCGAAGCGATCGCCCGCGAGGGATGGCTGGAGCGGGTCCGCGAGGCAAGCGAGACGCTCGCGGGGCTGATCGCGCCGCTGCGCGAGCACCCCGAAGTCGGCGAGGTCCGGCAGGCCGGGCTGATGGTCGGGGTCGAGCTCGTCTGCGACCGCGAGACCCGTCAGCGCTGGCCGGTGGAGGTCGAACGCGGACGCCGGGCGGCCGCGGCGGCGCGGGACCGCGGTCTGCTCACCCGAGGTCTGCTCGACGACATCCTCTGCCTGGCGCCGCCCTTCACGATCTCGGACGAGTTGCTGGGGCGGGCGGTAGAGATCCTCGCCGCGAGCATCGACGCGACCGGGGATCTCCACCGCTGAGAGGTACCGTCAGGGCAGGTACTTTTCCGCCTGTTCCTTGGCTTCTTCGAGGCCCTTTTCGGCCTTGGCCTGACCTTCTTCGAGGCCCTGTTCGGCTTCCTTCTGGGCCTTTTCGATCTTCTTCTTGGTGTTGCCGCTGACCTGTTCCTTGGCTTCTTCCAGGCCCTTCTTGGTCTTTTCCACGCCTTCGTCGATCGCTTCTTCGGCGGTCTTCGTGCCTTCTTCGACCTGCGTTTCGGCCTGTTCGCGGGCGGTGCCGGTTTCGTCGCTGCTGCCGCAGCCGGACCAGGCGGCTCCTGCGGCGGCGAGCGCCAGGACGGCGAAGAGGGCGTAGACGGTGCGCAGCCTGCTGCTCATTTGGTTAGCTCCCAGATCGTTGCTGTTTAACGTGGTGCGGCAGTGAATCAGACCCAGCCTGACAGTTTCGAGGCCCTCGTGGCCGACGCGATCGACGCGCTTCCGGAGGAGTTCCAGCGCGTTCTCGCCCGGGTGGCTGTCGTCGTCTCCGATCTCGGCTTCGAGCGTCGGGCCTACGGCGAGTACTTCGGCGACGGGGTCGCCGCCGAACGCTACGAGGACCGGATCGTCATCTACCGCGACACGCTCGAACGGGACTTCGGCCACGACCGCGAGCTGCTGGCGCGGCAGGTGGAGCGGACGCTGCGGCACGAGCTGGCCCACCACCTGGGCTGGGACGAGGGAGGCGTCGGCGGGCTCGGTCTGTAGCTGGCGCTAAGAGCCGCCGGCGACGCGGCAACCCCGCAGCAGCGTTTCGCTGAACTCGCGGTGGGCCTCGAAGCGAAAGGTGCCGCGGGCGAACGGGAAGAGCGCCGAGTCGATACCGGCGGGGGTGCTGCAGGCCGCCGAGACGTAGCTGTGGCGCTTGCCCGCGAAGGAGTACCGGCGGCCGATCGTGAGGTCGATTTCGGTGACCGAGCCGAGGTCGCCGGCCAGCTTCGGGATCCGCGCCCGCAGGACGGTGCCGAATTCGCCGTTTCGCTGGTGGCCGATCGTCAGCGGCACGACCAGGGTGAAGCGCACCGGCGCGCCGGCGAAAAGGTGGAGCAGCAGGGCCGGCCGGCCGTGGCGGCGGCTGTTGAAGGCGAAGATCCTCCCCGTTACCGGAACCGGGCGCCCGAGGGTGACCTCGGCCCGGAATCTCCCGCTGCCGACGCGAGCGGCGCCGCAGCGGTCGAGGGCCGTTACGGTGCTGGTCGACTGCAGGGTCGGCGCCGCGCAGACCGGCAGGCCCCTCGCATCGAGGCGGCCGTTGCGGTTGAGCTTGACTTCGATCCAGCGCAGGGGCGGGGGATGGCTGCCGTCGGTGGTCGCGACCTTGCCGTGGATCGCGATGTCGACCGGCGCCGGCCGCAGGCGCGGCAGGACGTTCGGGGTGAAGTTGGCGCTGAAGGTGACGCGGAGGTTTTCGATCTGCATCGTCTCGGCGCCCGACGAAGCGCTCCAGGCAAAAGCGAGGACGACGATCAGAGCGGGGATGAGAACTCGGTGGCGCATGGCTCCCGGAGTCGAGTCTAGGCCGCGACGGCCGCGGCTAGGGTTGAGCGATGGTTGAGCCGAGCGCGGCGTGCCGAATCCAGGCCGGGCACTGCGCCCGCCTCGGTTCGGCTTTGTACGCCGGCCTGTTGGAGCGGGTGGCCGTCGATGCCGAAGAAGGCGGGCCGGCGGCGCGGATCCTCGGCGATCATGCGCACGACCCGCCGGATTCGATGCTGGCGCTGCGGCTGATGGGGGCGGTCCACCGACGCGTTCTGGAAGGCGCCCACCCAGGGCTCGGGGACTGCTATTCACGCGGCCTTGCGGACGACGAGGCGTGGGCGGCGTTCCGGCGAGTGCTCGTCGAGGACTTTGAGGCGATCCGCGCGTTGCTCGACCGCCCTGTGCAGACCAACGAAGTCGGGCGTTGCGCGGCCCTGCTCTTCGGGTTTCTTGCCGTGGCAAAGCAGACCGGAATGCCGTTGCGCCTGCTCGAGGTCGGCGCCAGCGCCGGTCTCAACCTGCGCTGGGATCGCTATCGCTACGAGGGTGACGGCTTTGCCTGGGGAGACCCCGGTTCACCGGTTCGGGTCGGGTTCGAGATCGAGGGCGACCCGCCGAGAACGGCCGCCGTCGAGGTCGCCGCGCGGGCCGGTTGCGACCTCAGGCCGCTCGACCCCGCCTCCGAGGAGGGTCGGCTGACCCTGCTCTCCTTCGTCTGGGCGGACCAGGCGGTGCGTCTCGATCGCCTCCGCGCCGCGCTCTCGGTCGCCGGCGGGCTCCCGGTCGCGGTGGCCCGGTCCGGGGCGGCCGAGTGGATCGCCGAGCGGTTGTCCGGTCACCGGGAAGGAGTCGCCACCGTGGTCTTTCACTCGATCGTCATGCAGTATCTGCCGGCGGCCGAGCGGCAACGGTTCGAAGACCTGATGCTCGCGGCCGGCGAGAGGGCGACTGTGTCGGCGCCGCTGGCCTGGCTGCGGATGGAGCCGGCGGGCGAGTACGCCGAGGTCCGCCTGACCTTCTGGCCCGGGGGCGAGGAGCGCCTGCTCGCCGGCGCCGGCTACCACGGGGACCCGGTGAAGCCGAGCGCCTAGCCGTCGTCCTTCGGATCGCCGGGGTGGGTGATGCGTTCGGCCCGTTCCCGGACTTCTTCGCTCGCTTCCCGGGTGGCGGCGAAGGCCTCTTCTTTGGCCGCCGCCAACCCCTCGCTTGGTTTGCCGCCGACGACGTCGCGAAACGCGTTCTTGAACCGCTCGGTGCGGCGATCGGGAGGGAACCGCTCTTCGGCCCGCTGCTGCTTCTTCGGGCGGCGCTCGCCGTAGCGCCGCCGCGCCCAGGCCGAGCGCGGCTTGCCGAGCCGGCAGGCGCCGTAGAGGGCGACCGGGAAGACGAAGAAGCCGATGCAGCCGTGCAAGACACGGCCCTTGGCGAAGCAGGCCGCCACCAGCACGAAGACGATCAGGGCGCTGAGGACGGTGCCGAGGATCGACCCGACCGAGCCGTCTTCGATCGTGAACGGGGTGAAGCCCAGCAGCGCCAGCAGCATCAGCGCGGCGGCGATCACGGTCGCGTCGATCGAGCTGCGGCCCTCCTCGGCCCAGTAGACGTCGTCGAGGTAGACCCAAAGGGCGAACTCGTCGATCGTCAGCCCGGCGCCGATCCCGAAGGCGAAGGCGCAGATCTCGGTCCAGGGGCTGTTGCCGAAGGCGGCGAAACCGCCCGCGCCGGCGACCATCATCGTCACGATCCCGAAGACGAGGTGGTGGAGGTGTACGCCGCTGTCGCTGACGATGCTGCCCGGCCACCAGGGGACCTTCGGGCTCCGCATCAGCCGCGTGCTCATGCGGATGAAGGCGAAGGAGCCGATGAAGCCGATCAGGACCAGGTAGAGGCCCTGCAGCTCGTGTTCGGCGATCCGGTTGTAGAAGTCGCCGAAGACCGAGGCCGTGGTCATGCCGGCACCGGGGTCAGGTGGACCGGAGGCGCTTCGCCGTCCTTCTCCCGCATCAGTTCCACCGTCAGCAGCACCGCGGCGACGGCGAAGACGGGGGAGAGGGCGGCGTCGGCGAGCGACTCCGCCAGCCAGGTGGCGACGAAGGTGTGGCCGAGGAGGGCGTGGACGAGGGCGGCGAGCCCGCTGCCGATCGCGTCGCCGGCGATCTCAATCGGCGCGAGGACGAGAAAGACGAGCCAGAAGTTGCCGCGGACGAGGCTGGCGCTGCGGCGCAGGGCGCCGACCGCGGTCCGCTCCTCGAGCTCGACCACGGGGCCGGCGAGCCCGAGCCAGACGAAGGCGAGGATGCCGGGCACGAACCCGAGCAGGAGCCCGAGGGCGACCACCGCGACGAAAATCAGGTCGACCGCGATCAGCCGGCCGTAGTTGAGGCGGCGGGCGATCTCGCGCAGCGGCGGCGGGTCCTCGCCGTGGGGGTGGGTGAGCGAGACCGCGATCGCGCCGCTGAAGAAGACCTCGCCCAGCAGCCCGGTGACGGTGACCGCGCCGACGGCGAGAGCGAGAGCGGCGAGTTTGATCCCGTTGGTGATGTCGAGCGAGTCGAGCTCGACGTTCAGCGTCAGCGCGTTCAGCAGCCCGAGCGGGACGAAGACGATCGTCGCCAGCAGCAGGATCGAAGGCGCCCAGCCCCGGTAGGTGCGCCAGATCCGGGCGTAGGTGGCGGCCAGCCGGCGGCGCAGGCTCACCGGCGTCGGTCTCGCCGCCCGGCCGGCCGGCGGCCCCGCGCCTCGAGCCGAGACTGGCTCGACTCCGAGGCCGGCACCCGCTTGAGGTTGCCGAGCTCGGGCAGCAGCAGCTCTTCGGCGCAGCGGCGGTGCCAGTGGTGATGGTCTGTGCCGCCGAGCCGGCGGACGTACTGGACGACCGTGTGCTCCTCGCCGACGGGGATGTCGCCGTGGCAGCCGGGACAGTGGTAGAGCTTGCGGGCGATCCCGCGGATCAGCCAGGTCTCGTCGCCCTCTTCGTTCAAGCCGGTGAGGCTCCAGCGCATGCTCGGGAGACCCTCGAACCGGCTCACCTCAGCGCCTCCGCGACATCCAGGCGAAGCCGGCGGCCATGGCGACGTTGGCGACCCCGGCGAGCTGCAGGCCGAGCTTCGCGCCTGGTCGGCTCACCGCCGGCGAGGCGGACCAGAGCGCGTCGGTCGCGATCTCGGTTCCCCGCAGCCAGGCCAGCGACTGCCAGTCGGCGCGGTTGCCGCGGCGGTCGGCCACCAGGTGGGCGGCGGCGAAGGTCAACCAGATCGGCCCGCAGCGGCGGAACAGGTGCTTTGCGTCCGGCGAGGGCTCGTCGTGGCCGAGCACCTTCAGGGTCATCTCGGGCGCCGCGATCGCGGCGCTGCCGAGGATCAGATCGAAGGCGATCATGTTGCGATTGGTCAGCCGCAGGGCTTTTTCGAGGTCCATGTGAGACGAATCCAACCAGAACCCGGAAGGGAAAGGGTCGGGTTCGGCGAAATGGACCGCCGTGACCAAGACCGCAACGAAGTCCCCACAGCTGAAAAGCCTCTCCGACTACATCCAGGAGCGTTTCGACGAGTTCTCGCGCTCCCAGAAAGACGTCGCCCGCTACATCGTCGACCACCTCGACGAGGCGGCTTTCCTCACCGCCGAGGAGCTGGCCCGCCGGGCGAGCACCTCGTCTTCAACGGTGGTCCGCTTCTCCCAAGCTCTCGGCTTCGAGGGCTACCCGGAGCTGCAGCAGGCCGCGATCGAGGAGTACCGGACGACGATCGCCGCCACCAGCGCCAACGGCGGCGCCCTCTTCTCCTTCGACCACTCCGAGTTGGAGGGATCGCTGAGCGCCGACTACTCGAACCTCGAGGAAACCGCGCGCAAGCTCACCCCCGAGCAGGTCGAAGCCTCGATCGAGGCGGTCGCCACCGCCCAGCGGATCGTGATCGTCGGCGTCGACCAGATGGCCTTCTTTGCCAGCTACCTACGGCACACCCTCAGCCTGCTGGACATCCGCGCCGAGATCGTCGCCAGCACCGGCGGCGAGTCGCTGCAGCGGCTCGGCCGGATCGACGAGAGCACCCTGGTCATCACCCTCTCCGCCGGCCGCGCCCACCCGCTGCTGCTGCGGGCGATGAAGCTCGCCCTGCACCGCGGCGCCCGCACCCTGGCGATCTCCGACGCGACGATGTCGGAGGTGGGAGAGCACGCGGAGCTGACCCTCTACTTCTCCTCCAACAGCCCCAGCTTCACCCGCAGCCACACGGCCTTGATGGCGCTGGTGCAGGGATTGGCGCACGGTCTCTACGCCCGCGACGAAGCGGCGCACAAAGATCGCATCCGCGCGTACAAACTGAAGTAGCCGCGTCTGCCTCGCAGGCGCAGCCGGTGAGCGGGTCCGGTAGGTAATCTGGACGCGATGACCGAGCGCGCGACGTTTCGACTGAAGACCGGCCTCGCCGAGATGCTGAAAGGCGGGGTGATCATGGACGTGGTCGCTCCCGAGGAGGCGAAGATCGCCGAGGAGGCCGGCGCCTGCGCGGTGATGGCCCTCGAGCGGGTTCCCGCCGACATCCGCCGCGACGGCGGGGTGGCGCGGATGTCCGACCCGGCGATGATCAAAGGCATCCAGGAGGCCGTCACGATCCCGGTGATGGCCAAGGCCCGGATCGGCCACTTCGCCGAGGCCCAGGTCCTGCAGTCGTTGGAGGTCGACTACGTCGACGAGTCCGAGGTCCTGACTCCGGCCGACGAGCACAACCACATCGACAAGTACGCCTTCGAGGTCCCCTTCGTCTGCGGCGCGACCAACCTCGGCGAGGCGCTGCGGCGGCTCGGCGAGGGTGCGGCGATGATCCGCTCCAAGGGCGAGGCCGGGACCGGCAACGTCGTCGAGGCGGTCCGCCACATGCGCGAGATCACCTCGGGTATCAAGCGCCTCGCCCGGCTCGGCCCCGAGGAGCTCTCTGCGGAGGCGAAAGAACTGCGGGCGCCGCTTGAGGTCGTCAGGGCCGTCGCCGAGGCGGGCCGGTTGCCGGTGCCGCTGTTCTGCGCCGGGGGCATCGCCACGCCCGCCGACGCGGCGCTGATGATGCAGCTCGGCGCCGAGGGCAACTTCGTCGGCTCGGGAATCTTCAAGAGCTCCGACCCCGAGCTGCGGGCGCGGGCGATCGTCGAGGCGACCACCCACTTCAACGACCCCGAGCGGGTCGCAGCGGCTTCGATCGGGCTCGGCGAGGCGATGCCCGGGCTGGAGATCGCCGGCCTCGCCGCCGAGGACGCCCTGCTGCAGAACCGCGGAGCGTAGGTGCCCGACCTCAAGGTCGGCGTACTGGCGCTGCAGGGGGACTTCGAGGCCCACGCCAGGACCCTGCGCCAGCTCGGGGCCGAACCGAGCGAGGTTCGAGTTCCGCAGGAGGTCGAGGATCTGGACGCTCTCGTCATCCCCGGCGGGGAGAGCACGACGATCGGCAAGCTGATCTCCTCAGCGGGGCTGGAGCCGTCCCTGCGGGCCCACCACGAGGCGGGCAGGCCAATTCTCGGCACCTGCGCGGGAATGATCGTCTGCGACGCCGAGCACCTCGGCTTCATCGACGCCACCGCGCGGCGGAACGCCTTCGGGCGCCAGCTGCAGAGCTTCGAGGCCGATCTCGAGGTCGAGGGCGCCGGCGACGAGCCGCTGCGGGCGGTCTTCATCCGCGCGCCGTGGGTCGAGCGCCACGGGCCCGGTGTGGAGGTGCTCGCCTCCTACGGCGACCACCCGGTGGCGATCCGCGAAGGCAGCGTCCTCGCCTGCGCCTTCCACCCGGAGCTGACCGACGATCCGCGGTTCCACGCGATATTCATGGCGATGACTACCGCCGCCCGCGAGCGGGCGGGGGAGGAGGCGAGGCGATGAGCGGCGGCGACCCGAGGGTGCAGAACCTGGCGAAGATCCTGGTCGGCTACTCGACCAAGGTGGGGGAGGGGGATGTCGTCGCGATCGACGGCGAGAGCGCCGCGGCGCCGCTGCTGCTGGCGGTCTACGAGGAGGTGCTGCAGGCCGGCGGCAACCCGATGATGAACGTCGCCCTCGAGGGCCAGATCGCTGCCTACTTCAAGCACGCCTCCGACAAGCAGCTGGAATGGATTTCGCCCTTCGCCGAGTGGATGGTCGACAACGCCGACGTGCGGATCGCGATCGGCGCCAGCACCAACACCCGCGAGCTCTCCGGGGTGGCGCCGGAGCGCCAGACGCTGCGCCAGTCGGCGACCGGCGACCTGATGACGCGGGCGATGAAGCGCGCGGCGGAGGGAGAGTTCCGCTGGTGCTACACCCTTTTTCCGACCAGCGCCTACGCCTCGGAGGCGGAGATGAGCCTCGCCGACTACGAAGACTTCTACTACGGCGCCTGCCTGGCGACCGACCCGGAGCCGCTGACCGCCTGGAAGCGGGCCTCCGAGGAGACGACCCGCCTCGCGGACTGGATCGAGGGCCACGAGGAGGTGCGGGTGACCGCGCCGGGGACCGACATCAGGCTCGGGATCGCCGGCCGCAAGTTCATCCCCTGCGTCGGGGACAACAACATGCCCGACGGCGAGTTCTTCACCGGCCCGGTCGAGGACTCGGTCGAGGGCGAAGTCAGCTTCCACCTGCCGGCGGTGATCGGCGGCCGCGAGGTCTCCGGGGTGCGGCTGCGCTTCGAGAGCGGCAGGGTCGTCGACGCCTCGGCCGAGCGCGGCGAGGAGTACCTGCTGAAGCTGCTCGACACCGACGAGGGGGCGCGGACCCTGGGCGAGCTCGGAATCGGCACCAACTATGGAATCGCCGACGGGACCCGCGAGGTCCTGCTCGACGAGAAGATCGGCGGCACCGTCCACATGGCGGTCGGCAGCAGCTACCCCGAGTCCGGCGGCGAGAACGAGTCCGCCGTCCACACCGACCTCGTCTGCGACCTGCGCCTCGGGGGCAAGCTCGAAGTCGACGGCGTCGTCATGCAGGAAGACGGCCGCTTCATCGTCTGACCCGTCAGGTCTGGGTGATCAGGGCGACGAACGTTCCGAGAAAGCCGACGAGCATCGTTCCAATCAAGCCCCAGGTCAGCTGCATCAAATTCCGGTTCACGGCAGCGATTTCGGTCCGCACGGCCTGAAGTTCGCTTTTCATCTCAGCTCTAAAGGCGCGGACTTCCGTGCGCATCTCCTTGAAACCCTCATCCACTCGGTGGTTGAGGTCGTCGAGCCTCTCGTCGGTCCAGACTTCCCTTGCCATCGCCTCCATGGTGCCAGCCTACAGAGCAACATGCAACGTGTTGTGCGCGAAACGTAAAAGTTCCGCAACATCTCTGACGACGAAGCGCTACTGATCGGGGAGCGGCGACCCGGCCAGGAGGAAGAACCAGAGGGTGAGGGCGAGGGCGGCGAGCATCACCGAGGCCATCAGCACCGCCTCGACCACGGTCACGGAGTTGGTGACCGGGCTGGTGTCGCGCATGCTCTTCAGCCAGGTGGGGCGCATCGGGGCGAGGCGGTTGGTCCCGGTGATGCGGATGTAGAGGTTGTTGAGGCGGCCGATCAGCCAGGCGACGAAGAGGATCGAGGCGACGATGCCGACGGCGACCACCGCGTAGGGCCCGCCGCTCGGGAACTGGGTCTCGGAGAGCTTGGAGGCGATGTAGACCCAGCTCAGCGGGATCGCCGTCCAGAGCGAGAAGGCAGCCAGCAGCATCGCCAGGAAAACCAGGCTTGCCGCGAGGGCGTGGCCCACCCCGTGGGTTCTCTCCTTCAATGGCATCGGCAACTTCATAGAATGGCAGGCGATGTCCGGGCATTCCAAGTGGCACTCGATCAAACACAAGAAGGGCGCGGCCGACGCGAAACGCGGCAAGCTCTTTAGCAAGCTCGCGCGCGCGATCACCGTCGCCGCGCGTGACGGCGGCGGCGACCCGAGCGGCAACCCGACCTTGGCGACGGCGGTCCAGAAGGCCAAAGACGCCTCGATGCCGAAGGACAAGATCCAGAAAGCGATCGACGTCGGCACCGGCGCCGGGTCCGACGGCGCCACGATCGAAAGGATCGTCTACGAGGGCTACGGCCCGGCGGGGGTCGCGGTCCTGGTCGAGGCGCTGACCGACAACCGCAACCGCGCCAGCGCCGAGATCCGCCACGCCTTCTCCAAGCACGGCGGCAGCCTCGGCGAGCCGGGCTCGGTCGCCTGGATCTTCGAGAAAAAGGGCGCGATC
>Ga0164301_10000075_pt1 | contig 23498 bp, 19 predicted proteins | sample Whisoiple_231_MG_FD_109711 | JGI IMG/M metagenome (GOLD analysis project Ga0164301, IMG submission 109711) | Unamended control soil microbial communities from upstate New York, USA - Whitman soil sample_231_MG | ecosystem: Environmental > Terrestrial > Soil > Agricultural land ... | reverse complement strand
TGCCTTCAGCTCCGAGGTGCAGCCGGTCGAACTGGCGCGCAAACTGGCGAAGGAAATGGACGCCCACAAGACCGCCTCGGTCCAGCGCGTCTACGTCCCCAACGAGTACACGGTCTTCCTCTCGCGCCAGGACCGCAACAAGCTCGAAGGCTACGAGCGCTCGCTGGAGCAGGAGCTCTCCGGCTATCTGCTGGAGCACGCGCGGCGGCGCGGCTACGACCTGCTGACCCGTCCCGCGGTCGACTTCCAGACCGACGAGCGGCTGCGGCTGGGCGAGTTCGGGATCCAGGCGCGGCTGGTGAAGCCGCCGGCGCACGAGGGCCAGGCGCCCGAACAGGGCGAGGAGGGCCACACGATGGTCTACTCGGCGGTGCGCGAGCGCGACCGCAGCCGCCCCAAGCGCCCCGAGCAGGCGGTCGGGGCGCTGGTCTCCACCCGCGCCGTGATCTCGCTGGGCGACCGGCGCTACGTCCTCGACGGCCCGCGGGCGACGATCGGGCGCTCGAAGTCGGTCGAGTGCGTGCTCTCCGACCCCAATGTCTCGCGCCGCCACGCCGAGCTCCGACGCGCCGACAACGGCGACTGGCAGATCGTCGACCTCGGCTCGACCAACGGGATCAAGGTCAACGGCCGCCGCGTCCCCTCCACCCGGCTCAGCCCCGGCGACCAGGTCACCGTCGGCACCACGACGTTCAGCTTCGACATCGAGCAGTAGCGGCGGCTGCCGCCCTCATTAAGGTGCGGGGGGCGTGGACTACGACCCCATAAGCGTCGCCCTCAAGTTCGGCTTCCTGGCCGTGCTCTACCTGTTCGTGCTGGTGATCGCCCGCAGCGCGATGAAGGACCTGCGCCGGACCGTGGCGCCGGCCCCCGACGCGACCGGTTTTCATGCTGCGCCGGCCTTCGCCGACGCCCCGCGCGGCCCCGACGGCTGGCTGATCGCCGAGCGCGGCGGGGCCCTGGAGCCCAACCAGCGCTTCGACCTGATCGGCGGCCTCTCGATCGGCCGCTCGAAGGAGGCCGACGTGCGGATCGACGACCGCTACGCCTCCAGCATCCACGCCCGCGTCTTCTCCCGCGAGGGGCGGTTCTTCGTAGAGGACATGAACTCGACCAACGGCACTCTGCTGAACGGGGCGACCCTGCAGGGGGAAGCCGAGGCGATCGACGGCGACACGGTCCAGATCGGCGACACCGTCTTCCGCCTCGAGGTCGGGTGATCGGGTGAGCCTGCGGATCGCCGAGGAAGCCGTTCGCACTGACACTGGGAGGCAGCGCAATGCCAACGAGGACTCCTACTTCACCCGGGCGCCGCTGTTCGTCGTCGCCGACGGGATGGGTGGCGCGCAGGCCGGCGAGGTCGCTTCCAAGGCGGCGGCCGAGTCTTTCGCCGGCGAGCTGCCGGAGGCGCCGGCCGAGCGGGTCCTGGAGGAGACGATCGAGGGGGCCAACCGGACGATCCACGAGCTCGCCCGCAAGGACCCGGGCCTGGCCGGGATGGGGACGACGACCACCGCCGCGATCGTCGACCTCCAGTCCGAGACGGTGGCGATCGGCCACGTCGGCGACAGCCGCGCCTACCGCTTCCGGGGCGGCCGCTTCGAGCAGCTGACCCGCGACCACTCGCTGGTGGAGGAGATGCGGCGCAAAGGCCAGATCACCGACGCCCAGGCCGAGGACCACCCGCAGCGCTCGATCATCACCCGGGCCCTGGGGCCCGAACCCGAGGTCCAGGTCGACGTGCAGACGGTCCCCGCCCAGGACGGCGACGTTTTCCTGATCTGCTCCGACGGGCTGACGACGATGCTCGACGACGAGGCGATCGGCCGCATCCTCGCCCGCGCCACCTCGCTCGACGCGGCGTTGCGGGCGCTGGTCGACGAAGCCAACCGGGCCGGGGGGCGCGACAACATCACCGTCGTCGCCTTCCGGGTCGAGGACACCGCCGCGCCGGCCGCCGGCAACCCGCGCGGCGGCGAGGAGGGGGCGACGCTGGTCGGCTCCGCCGCCGAGGAGGAGGGCTTGAGCGCGACCGAGGTCCGCCGCCGGGCCGCCGCCGAGGCCGCCCGCAAGCGGCGCGAGGAACAGGGGACGGGACCGCGTCGCAGCCGCCTGCGAACCGTGGCGAAGGTGCTCGCGGTCCTGCTGGCGATCGCCGCCGTCGCCTTCGGCGCCTGGTACGGCAACCGCCAGATCTGGTTCCTCGGCACCGACGAATCGGGCCGGGTCGCGCTCTACCGCGGCGCTCCGTATGAACTGCCGTTCGGGATCGAGCTCTACTCGGAGCACTACGCCAGCCCGATCCAGACCGAGGCGCTGCCGCCGAAGCGCCAGGACGCGGTCACCGGCCACAAGCTGCGCTCGCGCAGCGACGCCGTCTCGCTGATCGAAGACATCGAAAAGAGCGAGGGGCTTCCTTGACGTCGGCCAGGAACCGGGAGCTGCTGGCCCTGGTTCCCGTCGCCCTCCTGCTCACCGCCGGCTTCGCCGCGGTCTTCTCCCAGGAGAACGACCAGGTCGACAACCTCAGCCTGATCTACGGCGCCTACTTCCTGGCGATCTGCCTGGCGACCCACGTCTACCTGCGGATCCGCCTGCCCAACGCCGACCCCTACCTCTTCCCGCTGGTCGCGACCCTGACCGCTTTCGGGCTGGTGATGATCTACCGGATCGACGAGACCCTGGCCCGCGACCAGGCCAACTGGTTCGTGCTCGGGCTGGTCCTCTTCGCGCTGACGATCCAGTTTCTGCGCGACTACGAGGTGCTGGAGCGCTACCGGTACACGATCGCGGTCGCCGGCCTGGCGGTGCTGCTGGCGCCGCGGCTGCCGGGAATCGGCCAGCAGGTCAACGGCGCCTACCTCGGGGTCAAGGTCGGCCCGATCGCCTTCCAGCCGGCCGAGTTCACCAAGATCGCGATCATCGTCTTCCTCGCCAGCTACCTGCGCGAGCATCGCGAGGTGCTGATCGTCGGCGCCCGGCGCGTGCTCGGGGTGACGCTGCCGCCGCTGAAGCACTTCGGGCCGCTACTGGTCGTCTGGGGCGCCTCGATGTTCATGCTCGTCTTCATCCGCGACCTCGGCAGCTCGCTGATGTTCTTCGCCGCCTTCCTCGCCCTGCTCTACGTGGCGACCGGCCGCTTCTCGTTCGTCGTGATCGGGATGCTGATGTTCCTGGTCGGCGCCTGGTTCTTCGCCAGCACCGTGCCCCACGTCCACGACCGGGTCGAGATCTGGCTCCATCCCTACGAGGAACCGGAAGGCAACGGGTACCAGATCCTGCAGTCGATCTTCGCCCAGGCCGACGGCGGCCTCTTCGGCAAAGGCTTCGGCCAGGCGCTGATCACCGTGCCGGGCACCAATAACGCCCTGCTGCCGGCGGCGCAGACGGACACGATCTACTCGCTGATCGTCAACGAGGTCGGCCTCTTCGGCGCGGTCGGGGTCGTCCTCGTCTACCTGATGATCACCGCCCGCGGGTTCAAGATCGCGCTGCTCGCCGGCGACGGCTTCTCGAAGCTGCTGGCGGTCGGCCTCACCTCGGTCTTCGCGATCCAGGCCTTCGTGATCATCGGCGGCGTCACCCGGGTGATCCCGCTGACCGGCGTCACCCTGCCGTTCATCAGCTACGGCGGCAGCTCGATCGTCGCCAACTTCGTCCTTCTCGCCCTGCTGCTGCTGATCTCCGACCGGGCCAGGCGCGAAGCGGAGGAACCGGCGGGGCGGATGGCGGCGATGGGGTCACCGGCGTGAACCGGCAGATCGTCAAGTTGTTCGCCTTCATCGTCGTCCTCTTCGGCGTCCTCGTCGGGTTCACGTCCTACTGGTCCGTCTTCGACGCCGAAGCGCTGAAGGAAAAGGACGCCAACAAGCGGCCGCTGCTGGAGCAGCAGCAGATCCCGCGCGGGCGCATCCTCGCCGCCGACGGCACCGTGATCGCCAAGTCGGTGGCGAAGGGGAGGGGGTCGGCGAAGCGGTACGTGCGGCGTTATCCGGAAGGCGCCCTCTTCGGCCACCCGATCGGCTACAGCTTCGTCAAGTACGGCGACTCCGAGTTCGAGCAGTTCCACAACGAGGAACTGATCGGCGAAGGGTCGGAGTTCAGCTCGATCGCCGACGAGCTGCTCGGCCACACCCAGGAAGGCAACGACATCGTCACCAACATCGACAGCGAAGCCCAGCGGGTGGCGCTCGCGGATCTCGAAAGCGCCGGCTTCGGCGCCGTGGTCGCGATCGAACCGAGCACCGGCGCGGTGAAGGTGATGGCCTCCAACGCCCCCCTTGAACCCAACCGCGTGCCCTATGAATATTCGAAGCTGAGCAGCAACGAAGTCGAAAGGCCGCTGGTCAACCGGGCAAGCCAGGGGCTCTACCCGCCGGGTTCGACCTTCAAGGTGGTGACCGCCGCCGCCGGCCTCGACAGCGGCGTGATCACCCCGGAAACGCCGATCGACGCCCCGGGGTCGCTGGAAGTGGAAGGGACGCCGCTGGAAAACGATTTCGGCGAGGACTTCTTCGGCGCCACGCTGGACACGGCGCTGACCAACTCGGTCAACACCTGGTTCGGCCAGCTCGGTCAGCAGCTCGGCAACGACACCCTGTTCGAATACATGGAACGGTTCGGGTTCAACGCCAAACCGGCGATTGACCTTCCCGAAGAAGAGGTGGAAGAGAGCGGGGTCTGGGACCTCGAAAACGAAGAAGTGCTGACCGCCAGCGACCCGGTGGACCTCGCTCGCGTCGCGATCGGCCAGGAGCGGCTGCTGGCGACGCCGCTGCAGATGGCGCAGGTGGCGGCGGCGGTCGCCAACGGCGGCGAGATGATGAAGCCGCAGATCTGGAAGCGGGTGGTCGACCCCGACGGCCGCGTCACCGACACCATGGACCCCTCCGTCTACAGCAAGCCGATCAGCGCCGAGACCGCGGCCGAGCTGACGACGGCGATGGAAGGCGTGGTCACCGAAGGGACGGGGACCAACGCGGCAATCTCCGGGGTTCCCGTGGCCGGCAAGACCGGGACTGCGGAAACGCCTGGCAACCTGGCCTGCGGCGGCGGCGAAAACGAGAACCAGGCCTGGTTCATCGGCTTCGCCCCGGCGGACGAGCCAAAGATCGCGATCGCGGCCTCGGTCGAGTGCACCGAACAATTTGGCAACGACGTCGCGGCGCCGATCTTCGCCGACGTGGCGGAAACGATCCTGAACGGCGAATGAGGAGGAACGGTGGCTGAGGTCAGCGAGGGAAGCGTCGTCGACAACCGCTATCGGGTCCTGCGACGGCTGGGCAGCGGCGGCATGGCCGACGTCTGGCTGGCCGAAGACAGCCACCTGCAGCGGCAGGTGGCGCTGAAGGTCCTGCACCGGCGCTTCCTCCAGGACCAGGAGTTCGTCGGCCGCTTCCAGCGCGAGGCCGAGCACGCCGCCGGCCTGCAGCACCCGAACATCGTCGGCGTCTATGACCGCGGCTCCGACGGCGAGGTCAACTACATCGCGATGCGCTACGTCGAGGGGCCGACGCTGAAGGAGCTGATCGACCGCGGCCTCTCACCCGACCAGGCGGTGGCCCTCGTCCGCCAGGTGCTCGAGGGCGCCCGCTTCGCCCACCGCAACGGCATCGTCCACCGCGACCTGAAGCCCCAGAACGTGATCGTCGACGGCGAGGGCAAGGCGGTCGTCACCGATTTCGGCATCGCCCGCGCCGGCGTCTCGGAGATCACCCAGACCGGCTCGGTGATGGGCACCCCGCAGTACCTCTCCCCCGAGCAGGCCCAGGGCTTCGAAGTGACCCCGGTCTCCGACCTCTACTCGATCGGCGTCATCCTCTACGAGGCGCTGACCCGGCGCGTCCCCTTCGAAGCCGATTCCGCCGTGGCGATCGCGATGAAACAGGTCGCCGAGACGCCGCAGCGCCCGAGCTCGATCAACCCGCAGGTCTCACCCGCGCTCGACGCGGTGGTGATGCGGGCGCTCGAGAAGGAACCGGGGCAGCGGTTCCAGAGCGCCGACGCCTTCATCGCCGCCCTCGACGCGGCGCTGAAGGACCCGGGGGTGAGCCGCGACACGGCGGCCTTCGCCGCGGCGCCGCCGATCGTCGGCGTGCCGGAGGAGATCGAGGAGGAGCGGCGGCGCAACTGGTGGCTGTGGGGGCTGCTGGTCGCCGCGATCGTGATCGGGATCCTCGTCGGCCTGGCGCTGACCCGTGACACGACGACCAGGGTTCCGGGCGTGACCGGCAACCAGCTGAACGTCGCGATCACCCTGCTGGAGCAGGACGGGTTCAGCGTCGGCGAAGTGATCCGGGTCGAACGCGACGCGCCGGCCAACGAAGTCCTCGAGCAGGACCCGGCCGCCTCGCCGCCGGCCGACCAGGCCTCAGAAGACTGCGCCTTCCTCACCTTCTTCTGCTCCAAGCCCGACGTGACGCTGACGGTCAGCGCCGGGCCCGGCAGCGCCAAGGTCCCCTCGGTCGCCGGCGAGGGGGAGGAAGACGCGACGCGGAAGCTGGAAGGCGCCGGCTTCGAAGTGGCGGTCGAACGGGTCAACTCCGACGCGGTCGCCGCCGGCCGCGTGATCCGCTCCGAACCGGGCGGCGGCAAGACGGCGACCAAGGGCTCGACGGTGACCCTCTTCGTCTCCCGCGGCCCGAAGCTGATCGCGGTGCCGGTGGTGGTCGGCAGCCAGCGCGAAACGGCGGTGCAGCGGATCCGCAGCCGCGGCCTGCAGGCCAGCGTCAGCGAAGAGGAAAGCTCCGAACCGAAAGGCCGGGTGATCCGCCAGTCGCCGGACGCGGGCAGCAAGGTTGAACCGGGCTCGACGGTGGCGATCGTCGTCTCCAAGGGCGAAGAAGAAGAAACCGCCAAGGTGCCGAACGTGATCGGCAAGGAACGGCGGGAAGCGGTGGAAGCGATCCGCGCCGCCGGGCTGACGCCCGAAGTCGAAGAAGAAGAAACCGAAGTGCCGAGCCAGGTCGGCCGCGTGATCGACCAGTTCCCGCCGCCCGGCTCAGAACAGGAACCGGGCTCGACGGTGACGATCACGGTCGGCAAGCGCGCCGCGCCGGCCGAAGAAGAAGGCGAAGAAGGGTGAAGGTCGCGGTCCTCGCCGGCGGCCGCTCCTCCGAGCACGACGTCTCGCTGCGCTCCGGCGCCGCGGTGGCGCGGGGGCTGCGCGAGGCGGGGCACGAGACGGTCGAGGTGACGATCGGCCGCGAGGGCGGCTGGAGCGCGGCGGGCGCCACGGTGGAGCTGGTGCCGGGGGCCGGGCTGCTCGGCGCCGACGCGGTCTTCCCGGCGCTGCACGGCGCCTTCGGCGAGGACGGCAGCGTCCAGGGGCTGCTCGAGTGGCTCGACCTCCCCTACGTCGGCTCCGACGTGCTGGCCTCGGCGATCTGCATGGACAAGCTGACCCTGAAGCGCCTCTTTGCCGAGCACGGCGTGCCGCAGGTCGAGTTCACCGCGGTCGAAGGCAATGACTGGTGGGGCCGGTGCGAGCGGTTGGGGCTGCCGCTCTGGGTCAAGCCCTCGCGGATGGGCTCCAGCGTCGGGATCACCCGCGTCGCCGACCTGGCCGAGCTCGACGCCGCGGTCGAGCTGGCGCTGCGGCACGACCCGCGGGTGATCGTCGAGGCTTCGGCAACCGGCCGCGAGGTCGAGTGCTCGGTCCTCGGCAACTCCGAGCCGCAGGCCTCGCAGCCGGGCGAGATCGTCGCCCACGCCAGCTGGTACGACTTCGAGGCCAAGTACACCGAGGGCGGGATGGAGCTGCGGGTTCCCGCCCCGGTCGGCAGCGAGGCGATCGAGCGCGTCCGTGAGCTCGCCGTCTCCGTCTTCGCCCTCGCCGGCTGCTCGGGCCTGGCGCGCTGCGACTTCTTCGTCGAGCCCGACGGCTCGGTTCTCGTCAACGAGATCAACACGATGCCGGGCTTCACCGACACCAGCGTCTACGCGAAGCTCTTCGAGGCGACCGGGATCGCCTACCCCGAGCTCTGCGACCGCCTCGTCGCCCTGGCGGTCGAGCGCCACCGCCAGGCGCGCTCCTTCGAGTTCTGATTCGCCGCCGAGACCACGGGGTACCAAAGAGGTCGGTATGTCATCCGGCCTGCCCAACACCGAGATGAGGCCCGCCGAGCGCGACGAGGACGGCTGCGTCGCCGGCGCTTCGACCGCGGACGTCCTGCGCCTACTCAGCGCCGGCGCCACCGGGGCGATCCTGATGGCGCTGGGCGAAGGGCCGCTGCGGACGATGGAGCTGACCGAACGCGTCCCCGGCTACTCGCCGCGGACCATCTACCGCTACGCCGGCAAGCTGGCCGAGCTGGCGGTGGTGTCCCGCGAGGAGGAGCCCGGGGTTCCGTCCAAGGTCATCCACGCCCTCACCGACGAGTGCGGCGCGGAGCTCTACCAGCTGGTCAACCGCTTCGCCGACGCGTCATTGACGCGCCTCCCCGACGGCCGGCTCGACGCCACCGCCTGGGCTTCGCTGGGGCTCCTGGCCGACCTCTGGGACACGGGCATGGTCGAGGACCTCGCCTGCGAGGGCCGTTCGGCGACCCAGCTGGCACAAGGCGAGCACGGCCTCAGCTACCACCAGGTCCAGCGCCGCGCCGGGATGTTCAAGACCGGTGGCCTGCTGACGATGAGCCCCGGCGAGGGCAATCGCCGCTGCTACGAGCTGACCGGGAAGACGCGGCGCAAGATGGGCCTGCTGGCGGCGATCGCCCGCTGGCGCCACCGCCACGTGGTCGCCGAGGACGAAGAAGGTATGACCGCCCCCGAAATGGCGACGGTCCTGCGGGCGGCGCTGCAGCTGGTCGCGCTCCCCGAGCACCGGGGGAAGTGCCTGCGTGTCGACATCGGCAGCGGCGACGACACCGACGCTCCGGCGAGCGAAACGGTCTGGGCCAGAATCGAACCCGACGGCGCCGTCCACAGCTGCGTCACCCACGCCGACGACCCGGACGGCTGGGGAAGGGGCCGGGTCGCAACCTGGATCCCGGTCCTCCTCGACGGCCGCTCCGACGCGGTCCCGGCCGACGGCGAGGAGAAGCTGGTCCGCGACTGCCTCGACTCGCTGTACGAGACCCTCTGGACCCCGGCTGCGTTTTAAAAGGGTACCGCCGAGACCCAGCAGCCGCCTCCGTCCAGGAGGCGGCTGGGGGTTGCTGATCGGCTACTCGATGAACAGCGAGCTCGGAGTTGTGATTTTGTACGTGACGGTCCAATCGAGTTTACTGCCGCAAACGTATTCGGGACCTTCTTCCTTTTCGAGGAGGACGTTTTTTAGTGTCACCGTCGGTTCGGTATCGATACCGTCGATTGCGGCTTGCGCAATACCGGTTTTGTACCTACAGATAACATCGACACCGAGATAACTGCATGTGAACGAAACGGCCATGTTCGGGATGGACATGATCCCGTTTGTGTTTTCAGTCACACTTTCTGTCGTGACCGTAAACGGCCAAGGACTACTGGTGGAGAGGGCTACATAACTGCAACGGCTAGAGCTCAGACCCGAAAAACTCACTGCGGTGATACTTCCAGCTCCACTCTCAGAGTCCGTGATGGCTCCCGAAAATGTGGAAGAAAGGTAGGTCACCGAGTTGACGGTTGCGCCACTGGCATCTGTGGCCGTAAAGTACACATTGCCGGTGTTGACCGCATGGACTTCGCCGGTGTACTGGTTCCCGTGGCCTGCTTTGCACGCAGTGCCTTTGCCAGCTGTCGAGCAGACTGTGGCGGCGGAAGCCGACGAAGTGACGAATGCCGCGAGAGTCATCGTGGCAAGTGCCGTAAGGCCGATGATCTTTAAGGATTTCATGGTGCTCCTCCCATTAGAAAGGCGCCAACCGCCCCGCCGAGCGGCGGAGCGGTTGTGTAAGCAGCTCCTCCTTACTCGATGAACAGAGAGCTCGGAGTTGTAATGTTGTAGGTGCCGGTCCAGTCGAGTTTGCTACCGCAAACGCTTTCGTTGCCTTCCTCCTTTTCGAGGAGAACGTTTTTGGCTGTCGCCTTCGGTTCGGTATCGCTACCGTCGACTGTTATCTGCGCATTACTCGTTTTATACCTGCAGGTGACGGGAAGGCCCAGGTAGGTGCAGGTAAAGGACCATGTCATGTTAGAAACGGTCATGATCCCGTTTGTGGTTTCACTCGCGCCATCTGTCGCGATACTGGACGGCCACGGGTTCGTACTCGACGCAGTGGTCGAAAAAGTCACCGCACTACAAAGGGTGGACGCCACCCCCGAAATACTGAGCCCGGTAATACTGGCTGCCCCACTCTCAGAATCCGTGATCGTGCCCTGAACTGTCGAAGAGGTTGAGGTGATGGTATTGACGGTCGTGCCACCGCTGTTTGTAAATGTGAAAATCACATTGCCGACATTAACCATATGTATTTCACCCGTGTACTGATTGCCGTGGCCCGCTTTGCAGGCAGTGCCTTTGCCGGCTGTCGAACAGACTGTGGCGGCGGAAGCCGCCGATGCGGCGACCGCAGTCAGAGCCAATGCGGCGAGGGCCGCAAGGAGGATGATTCGCAGTGCCTTCATGATGCTCCTTTCAGTGGCGATAACGACAACCGCCCCCAGGATGGGGGGCGGTTGTATGCGGTTCGTGGGCCACGGTCGAAGCCGCAGCTCATAGGTCCGATCGCTACTCGATGAACAGCGATTTCGGGGTTGTAATTGTGTAGGTACCGGTCCAGTCGGCTTTACTCCCGCAAACGCTGGTCGGGCCTTGCTCCCATGAGAGAGGGATGCTTTCGGCTGTTACCAGTGGATCGGTGTCGCTCCCGTCGACTGTGGTCTGTGCGTTACTGGTGAAGTACTTGCAGGTGACCAGCGCACCAAGGAAACTGCAGGTGAACGACCCTGTCACGTTGCTGGTAGTCATGATCCCGTTTGTGGTTTCACTGGGCCCATCTGTCGTAACACTGGAGGGCCAAGGGTTAGTACTTGAGGCGGTGGTCGTAGCACTGACCGAACTGCAAAGGGTCGAGCTCAGACCGGCGAAACTCATAATACTGATACTGCCGGCTCCACTCTCAGAGTCACTGATGGTTCCCTGAACTGTGGAGGAGGTGGAGGTCACCGTGTTTACGGTTTTGCCTTCACTACTTGTGGCTGTGAGAATCACGTTGCCGACGTTGACTGCATGGATTTCGCCGGTGTACTGATTGCCGTGGCCTGCTTTGCAGGCACTGCCGTGACCTTCTGTCGAGCAGACTGTGGCGGCGGAGGCCGAAGATACGCCAAACGCCGTCAAGGCCATTGCGGCAAGCGCAGCGAGCCCGATGATCTTTAGGTACTTCATGATGCTCCTTTCGGTGGGGCAGGATTGCCCTCGCCAAAAAGAGCTACCACACAAAACTTGAGCAAACAAGACATACTGAGTGACAAGGGCAATTGGCGGGCGTTGGCACCCGGCCTGTGCCTTTAGGGAACGCTCGGAAGTTGTCACCCGGGACACCTGGAAAGGCCATGCCGAGTGGTCTACGGTGCTCCCGGGAACTGGGCCATCCGTGTTTGGGTCCCAGTGAATACTTAGAGTATTAGGGAGGGGAACCGGTAAAGCGTTACCGGGCCCGGGGAACGGAGGATCACTTGAATTGGGACTGGACGGCACCCTGGGGTGCCATTGCGGGACGGAGTCACGGTCACCGGGCAATCGTCAAGGTTTCACTGGCGTTCCTGGTCATCGCTGCGTACACGGCGTCAACCGGACCGGCGGCACACGGCGCCTGCGTCAACGACCAGTTCCGGGTCGGCCCTTCGGCCCACCTCCCGGACTGTCGGGCCTACGAGCTGGTGACCCCTGCACAACTGAACGGGATACCCCAGGCCGGCATGGGGAACGGGGCCGACGCCGCTCGCTTCACCACTCTCCCGGTCCTGCCTGACGGCAGCAGATACATCTGGGAGTCGACTGCCGCGGGGATCCCCGGGACCGAATCCAGCGGGTTCGCGAACCTCTACGCGGCCGAGCGAACCGAAGCCGGCTGGGTCAGCTCCCGACTGAGCCCCGCCGCTGCGCAGTCGGAGGCGTCGGAACCCGGCAGCTTCAGCCGCGATCAGCAGTACAACCTCTTCTTGGTCGAAAGCCGGCGGGGCGGCAGTCTCACCTTTCCCACCTGTGGCGGATGCCAGATTCTGTACCTGAGGCACCCGGATGGGTCATTTCATCTGCTCGGCGAAGGCACTGTTCCTACCGGCTCCGACAGCGATGGTTTCGAGAACGGCTTTGTCGACGACCCTTATCCCTCTGCACGATGGATAGCTCCCGGGGGCGGTCATCAGCTTTTCGAGAGCCTCGTTCAACTGACCCCGGAAACGCCGACCAGCAAACTCCCTCGGGTGTACGACCGCACCCCCTCGGGGTTGAAGCTCGTCTCGATCCTCCCGGACGAATCCGTCCCCGACTCAGCGGCCTTTGCGGGCTCATCGATCGACGGCGCCACCGTGCTCTTCACCGCGGGCGGCAATCTCTACGCCCGCTTGGACAACGCGAGCACGGTCGAACTGGCATCGGGCAGCGGCGGCGCAGTGATCACCGGCGGGGTCAGCGCCGATGGTTCTAGGGCCTTCTTCGTTCAGGCGGGAAACATCTCCTACTACGACTTCGGCAGTGAAGAAGTCGAACCGGTTGCGACTCCCGGAGATGCGACGCTGGTCCAGGTCTCACCCGATGGCTCCCACGCGTACTTCCTCTCCGAAACCGAACTCGTCAGCGGGAAAGGGATCTTGGGCGCACCCAACCTCTACGTCTGGGACGGCAACTCGATCGGGTTCATCGGCACCGTTTCCAGCGAAGATTTGTCCCGCAACGGCTTCCCGGCTTACGGACTCGCCCTCTGGACCCCGGGTATCGAAACCAGGACGGCCGCCACCAACGCTGCGCGCCTTCTGAACACGGCACGGACCACTCCCGATGGCTCTGTATTTGTCTTCGAGTCCCGGGCCCAGCTGACGGCCTATCCGACCGAAGGGCACATCGCCATCTACCTCTACAACGACGCGAGCGAAGACATCGTCTGCGTCTCGTGCAATCCCGATCAACCTAGCCCTTCGGGGGACAGCGAACTCGCTCCGGCTCTCGCTGAAACCGGCGGGCTCCAGATGAACCTGCACCTCGATGCTCCGAACCTGAGCAGCGACGGCCGGCAGGTCGTGTTCGAGTCACGCGGGGCCCTGCTGCCCGGCGACGTCAACGGGGCGGAAGACGTCTACGAGTGGCGTGACGGGACCATAAGCCTGATCTCGACGGGCCACGCGGTTCAGCCGAGCGAGATCTTCGGAGTGACGCCCAGCGGCAACGACATCTTCTTCGAGACCGGTGAGAGGCTGGTCGGCAAGGGACAGGAAACCGGAGCCCTGGCTATCTACGACGCGCGAGTTGGCGGCGGGCTCGCACCCCAGCAGTCGACGCAAACCCTCGCCTGCGTCGGCGAAGCCTGTCAGGGGCAGCCGTCGGCCCCCCCGCCGCTGCCAAGCCTGGGCTCGGCCACCTTTGCCGGCCCCGGCAACCTCAAGCCCAAGCGTTGCCGCCATCACCGGCGCAAACACCGCCATCACAGGTCCAGATCCCACAAGCGCCAGACGTCCAAGTCTGCTTGCGGGCGGAAGCACAGGAGGGCCGGCAAGTGATCGCGCGACCCACCTCCAGCAATCGACCCTCGACGGAAAATGGCATGAAGGAGAAGCCCTCGATGATGGACCCGAACCACAAGTCGAACCACTCATCGTCGGTTCGCCTGCTGATCCTTACGACTGTCGTCTACGTCATCGCTTCACTCGGCTTCGCCGCCGGCGCGCACGCCGCGCCCGAGGAATACGGGATCGAATCGGTCTCGGCCTCCCTCTCGACCCTTCAGGCGGGCAGGCACCCGGATGTGGTCACCGAAATAAAATTCAACTCGGCTTCCGAACCGGTCCCCGATACGGAAAGCCTGGCGATCGAACTCCCCCCCGGTCTTACCGCAAATCCGCAGAATTTCCCGGTGTGCCCGCTGGTCAACTTCAACAATTTCGTTGCGAATCCGTGTCCGCAGGATTCGCAGGTCGGGTTGGTGGAAGTGGAATTCAGCACCAGCCCCGGCGAAGTGCTGCGCGAGCCGCTGTACAACCTGCCGGGACCCGAAGACAAGGTTGCGCGCCTCGGGTTCATCGGCTTCTTCTATCCTTACTACCTCGACGTAGATCTTCGGTCAGGAGGGGACTACGGAGTAACGGTCACCTCAACCAACATCCCCAGCGTCCTCCCTATCCGCAAAATCCGGACCGAAGCGTGGGGAGTTCCTGCTGCCCCGGCCCATGATTTCGACCGGGTGACGCCGCTGGAAGCGCTGAGCTGCGAATTTGCCGAATTCATTGCGGAAATCAATGGCGATCCGCGGCCCATCTGCGCAGGGGGGCCGCCGCGGAAAAGCGGTCTGGCACCGGAACCGTTCATGACCAACCCGGCGAGCTGCCAGCCGATGCCCATCAACTTCAGGACCACCGCCTACCTGCTGCCGGGACAGACGTTTGAAGCCTCGGCGTTCGCCGGAGACACGATCGAATGCGAGAAGGTGCCCTTCGAACCGACTCTCGCCCTCGCGACCACCAGCCATCGTGCCGGTGGGCCAACGGGTCTCGAAGCAACCCTGGAAATACCGCAAAACGAAGCGCCGAACACCGTCAACAGCTCGCCGCTTCGAACCGCGAGAGTGACGCTGCCGGACGGGTTTGCCGTGAATTCGGCCGCGGCGGACGGGCTGCAGGCATGCAGCGCGGAGCAGGCCGGCTACAAATCGGCAGGACCCGCGGCCTGCCCCGACGGCTCGAAGTTGGGGACCGTCGAGATCACCTCACCCGATCTGAAGCGACCGATAGAAGGCGGGATCTTCCTGCGAACTCCTGAACCAGGTCACCTCTTTCGCTTCTGGATCGTCTCTAACGAATTGGGTGTGAACCTCAAGCTTCCGGCCGAGGTGGAACTCGACCAGAGCTCGGGTCGCCTCACCGCCGTGGTCGAGGAGAGCCCACAGCTGCCGGCCGAAGTGGTCGTGCTCAGATTCCGCGGCGGCGCCCGGGCTCCGTTGCGAAACCCGTTGACCTGCGGCACCCGGAACGCCGGCTTCGAACTTGGCCCCTGGTCGGGGAACCCGGCGGTCACCGGTGTTGTGCCGTTGGAGACCGACGAAGGATGCGATACGGGTGGCTTCAATCCGAAGTTGCATGCCGGCACTGTCAACCCGCAGGCGGGAGACTTCTCCGCTTTCACCTTCGACCTGTCGCGCGAAGACGGGGAACAGAACATCGCCGCGCTCGACGTCACGCTTCCGAAGGGGCTTGTTGCGAAGCTAGCGGGAGTGCCTGTCTGCGCCGACAGCCAGGCCCCAACCGGCGAGTGCCCGGCGGGATCCCAGATCGGTGTCGTCAAGGGAGCCGTGGGCGCCGGGACGCTCCCCCTCTGGGTGCCGCAGGCGGGTAAGTCGCCGACCGCCGCCTACCTCGGCGGTCCTTATAAGGGGGCGCCGTACAGCGTCGTCGCCAAGGTCCCGGCCCAGGCGGGTCCGTTCGACCTCGGCACCGTCGTGGTCCGCTCCGCGATCGAGATCGATCCGGAATCGGCCCAGGTAACGGTCAAGTCCGATCCCCTGCCGCAGCTCCTGCAGGGAGTTCCGCTCGAATACCGGCATATAAGGGTCGAAGTCGATCGAGACTCGTTCACGATCAACCCAACCTCCTGCGCAACTCAGCGGGTCACTGCGAACGTGCTTTCCAGCGGGGGAGTGGTGTCCACGGCGTCCGATCGATTCAAGGCAGCCGGCTGCGCAAGCCTCGGCTTCTCGCCGAAACTGAGCTTGAAGCTGAAGGGGGGCACGCGCCGCGCCGCCCACCCGAGCCTTCGAGCGGTGCTGAAGACGAAGCCGGGCCAGGCGAATATCGGCCGCGTCAGCGTTGCCCTACCGCGGTCGGAGTTCCTCGAGCAGGCGCACATCAGAACCGTCTGCACGCGGGTCCAGTTCGCCGCCGACGCCTGCCCGGCAGGATCGGTCTACGGCCGCGCCCGCGCGGTCACGCCGCTCCTCGACCAGCCGCTCGAAGGTCCCGTCTACCTGCGCAGCTCGTCGCACGAACTGCCGGACCTGGTCGTCGACCTGAAGGGGCCGATCGAGATCGTCCTGGCCGGGAGGATCGACTCCGTGAACGGGGGCATCCGCACCACCTTCACCAACGTGCCCGACGCCCCCGTCAGCAAGTTCGTGCTGCAGATGAAGGGTGGCAAGAAGGGCCTGCTCGTCAACAGCAGGAACCTTTGCGCCGGCACGAACCTCGCGAGCGTGAAGATGGACGGTCAGAACGGCAGAACCCACGACATCCACCCGCCTCTGGCGGATTCCTGCGGGGGTTAGGGCCCTCTGTCCCTATCTTGGGCCGCCTGACTCAGTAGGCGGTGTTTCGAGAGCGCGGGCGCGGCACGGACTTGTAGCGGCGCCCGCGCCCGCGGTTCCAGAGGGCGCTATCGATCTCGGCGGCGGAGAGGGCGCCGCCGGCAGCGGCGGCCAGGAGCTCGACCGCGTGGACCGCGGCGGCGCGCAGCTCGACCTCCTCGGGGGAGCCGTGCGCCAGCAGCGTGCCGGCTTCGATCGCCGCGGTCAGATCCGGGTCGAGGCGGAGGACCCCGTCGAGCCGCAGTACGTGGGGCACGAGGTTGTCGGCGAAGGCGGTGAGGCGCTCGGCTCCCGGCAGCCGGGCGACCCCGGCGCGATGGAGGTCGGCGGCGGCGAGCTGGGCGCGCTTGAAGAACGGGACCTCGCGCCCCTCGTAGGCGTAGACGTCGGCGAAGGAGTCCCAGCCGGCGAAGACCGCGGCGAGGCCTGGTACGGAGTCGGCCGCTTCGGGCACCGCTAGGTAGCGGCCGCCGTACTCGTCGAGGAGGTGGGCGCCGACGTCACGCAGGGCGGCGGCGAACTCGGCCATCAGCGGGTGCCCCGGCTCCTGGCCGAGGACGGCGGCGATCGCCGGCGCGTCCATCGCCAGCAGCTCCTGGGGTGTCCAGTGCCCCTCGCCGACCCCGGCGGCCATCGTCGAGTAGCCGCTCATCCCAGGCCGCTTGCGGACCGTCGGCCACCAGCCGGAGCCGAAGTTGATCGCGTTCATGCAGATCGCGAAGGCGGCGGCGGCTTCGGGGTCGCCGACCGGCTGCTCGCCGGCCGGCTCAGGTGCGGGGAGCTCGGCCGCGTAGGCGCCGATCGCCTCCTCGTCGATCGCGACCGAGCGCGCCCGCTCCATCACCCAGGCGCAGGCGGCGCGGACTTCGTCGGGGAGAGAAACTGGGGGCATGGAGAAGGCAGAGATACAGATTCGCGAGGCCGGCGTCGAGGACGCCTCCGCGATCGCCCGGCTCCTGCACGATTTCAACACCGAGTACGAGGAGCAGACGCCGCCGGTCGCCGAGCTGACCCGGCACGTCGAGCGGATGCTGCGTGAGGGCGAGATGACGGTGCTGCTGGCCGGCGACGGTCCCGACGGTCTGGCGCTGCTCCGCTTCCGCCCCTCGGTCTGGACCGAGCAGCAGGAGGCCTACCTGCAGGAGCTCTACGTCGTGCCGGCGTTGCGCGGCCGCGGCATCGGCCAGGCCCTGATGGAAGCGATCATCGCTATCTGCCGCGCCCGCGACGCCGCCTGGATCGAACTCAACACCGGCGAGACCGACGTCGCCGCCCGCGGCCTCTACGCCAAGTTCGGCTTCACCAACGAAGAAGGGCCGCAGGGCGCCTCGATGCTCTACTACGAGCGCGAGATCTGAGCCGTCAGCTCGGCGAAGCCGATCCCCTCGGGTGGCGCCATCTGCTCGGGATGGAACAGGTGGGCGAGCAGCTCGACGCCGTCGACCAGGCGTGGGCCGGGGCGGGAGAAGGTCGAGGCGGCGTCGACGGCGAAGACCCGTTCGGCATCGAGCCCGTCGAGGCGCTCGCGGTGCGCCAGCGCCTGGGCCCGTGAGTCCTCCAGGTACCAGCCGCAGGGCATCGCGACGACGACGTCGGGATCGAGGCCGCCAAGGTCCGCCCACTCGACCTGCGGCGACTTCTGGCCCCGGCGCCCGGCCACGTCCTCGCCGCCGGCGAGCTCGATCATCTCCGGCACCCAGTGGCCGCCGAGGAAGGGCGGGTCGAGCCACTCCAGGGCGAGGGCCCGCGGTCGCGGCTTGCCGGCGACGGCGACGCGGACCGCCTCCAGGCGACCCTCCAGCTCGTCCCGCACAGCGGCGGCTCGCGCCTCGATCCCCGCCGCGCGCCCCAGCCGGGTCACGTCGTCGAGGACCTCGCCGAGCGTGCTCGGGTCCTGCTGCAGCACCCGCGTGCGTCCCGGGAGTCGCGCCGCCACCGCGACCACGTCGTCGAAGGAGACGGCGCAGACCTCGCAGACCGCCTGGGTGACGATCAGGTCCGGCTCCAGCTCGGCAAGCAGCTCCTCGTCGAGCATGTAGAGGGCCCTGCCTTCGCCGACCACCTCCCTCACCGCCGCGTCGATCCCCCCGGCGTCGAGGCCGGCCGGCAGGACCGTCCGGGTCAGCTGCGGCAGCGCCGCCGCCGCGGGCGGGAAGTCGCACTCATGGGTGACGCCGACCACGTCCCCCCCGAGGCCGAGCGCGAAGAGCATCTCGGTCGCGGAGGGGACGAGGCTGACGATCTTCATGGAGCGACTATTTCACCGCCGCCAGCAGCGCGTTGGCACCGCCGACCATCCCCGTTTTGTTGGGATGGATCGGAGCGGCCGCGTTGGTCGGCACCAGCGGCTCCACCCAGCGGGTCGAGCTGCCCTTGCAGGCGTCGTGGCCGATGCTGGCGCCGTACCAGTTGACGAGCGTGGCTCCGTTGGCCGCCGACTGGGTGGCGAGCATGTTGTTGAGCCGCTGCTCGGTCGAGCGCAGGTAGGGCACGTCCTGGAATCCGATCGGCATCTGCGGCCAGCAGCCGTACCCGGTCTCCGGGAAGATCGCCGGGTAGTTGAGGACGTAGATTTTCGCCGAGGGCGCCCGGGCGTGGATCCCCTGCAGCACCGCCGCCACCTTCGGCGCCGTCGCTTCGATCCGCGCTTTCAGCTGGTCGACCCCGCCCGAGTTGTATTTGTCGAGGCAGGGATGGCTGAAGGGATTGACGGTGACGCAGCTTTCGGCCACTTCCGAGAAGCCGATGTCGTTGCCGCCGATCGTCAGCGAGACGACCGTCGTGGTCGAGTCGAGCGAGTTGAACTGCGGCGGGTTGGGCCCGTCCGGTTCGACGTTTTGCGGTTCAGTCATGTGGTTGGTCTTGGCGCCGCTGCAGGTCGCGTCGCGCAGCGTCAGGCCGATGCCCGGCGCCGCCAGGTGGGCGTAGTTGTTGCTCGACTTAAGGCAGCCGAGCGGCAGCAGCGGGTTCGGGATCAGCGGCCCGGCGGCGTAGGAATCGCCGAGCGCGGCGTAGTTCGCGGCCCCCGCCCCGCCGGCGAAGCCGGCCAGCAGCCCGGCGACGACGACGAGGGCGAGCAGCCCGAGCCGCAGCCGCTGAAGCACGGTCGTGGTTTTCATCTTTTCTCCTCCCGGTTTACGAATATCCAGAGCTACGAAAGCTCAAGTATCTTTACAGTAAGTTTTAAGTAGAGCAACGGGTAGAGGAGAAGACGATGCGGCGGACCTTGACTGTTCTTGCGATGGCGATGGCGATGCTCGGCCTGGGAGCCGGCAGCGCCCAGGCGGACCTGCCGGTTATCTGGAACGGCGTCTACGGCTACGCCCACACCAGCCCGAGCGCGAGCCCGCCCGGCGCCAACGACTGGAGCTGCAAACCGACCGCCGCTCACCCGCGTCCGGTCGTCCTCGTCCACGGCACCTTCGCCGACATGTCGAACAGCTGGCAGGCGATCTCGCCGCTGCTGAAGAACAACGGCTACTGCGTCTTCGCCCTCAACTACGGCGACTACAACGGCAGCGGCGCGATCGGCGTCTACGGCGTCGACGACATCCCGACCTCGGCCGCCGAACTGAACGCCTTCGTCGACAAAGTCCGCGCCGCGACCGGCGCCGCCGAGGTCGACCTGGTCGGCCACTCGCAGGGCGGGATGATGCCGCGCTACTACCTCAAGTACCTGGGCGGGGCGGCCGAGGTCCACACCCTGGTCGGGCTCTCGCCCTCAAACCACGGCACCACCCTCGACGGGCTCTTCGTCCTCAGCAACTTCTTCCCCGGGGCGAACCAGTTCACCGGAGCGCTCTGTCCGGCCTGCGAGCAGCAGCGCGCCGGCTCGGCCTTCATCACCGACCTCAACTCGGGCGGCGAGACGGTCCCCGGGGTCGAATACACGGTGATCCAGACCCGCTACGACCAGGTCGTGACGCCCTACACCTCGGCCTTTCTCTCGGGCTCGGGCGTGAAGAACGTCCTGCTGCAGAACCAGTGCATCCTCGACCTCGGCGACCACCTCTCGATGCCCTACGACCACATCGTCGGCGCCGACGTGCTGACCGCGCTCGACCCGGCCCACCCGCGCGGGTTCTTCTGCACCCCGATCGCGCCGACCGCGGGCGGCTGAGCGGACGGGAAAACGCGGCTACGCCGCCACGCCGTTCCCGTTGCTCTCGCCGCGATAAGGCCCCGGCTTCGGCCGGGGCCTGCCGCCGGGAAAGGCGAGGCGCAGGATCGTCCGCTGCACCATCCCCAGCTGCTGGCTGAAGGGGCCGCTGTTGTACGGCAGTCCGTACCGCTCGCAGACCTCTTTGACCTGCGGGGCGATCTCGGCGTAGCGGGTGCTCGGCATGTCGGGGAAGAGGTGGTGCTCGACCTGGTAGCTGAGATTGCCGCTGGCGACGTGGAACAGCGGCCCGCCCTCGATGTTGGCGGAGCCGGTGAGCTGGCGGATGTACCAGCCGCCGCGGCTCTCGTTTTCGACCTCCTGCTGGGAGAAGGTGTAGGTCTGGTCCGGGAAGTGGCCGCAGAAGATGATCGCGTAGGCCCAGACGTTGCGGGCGATGTTCGCGGTCGCGTTGGCCTTGGCCGTCGCCCGGAAGGTCCTGCTGCCGCTGTCCAGCGCGGCTTCCACCACCGGCGCCCAGCGCCCTTGGCGGCGCCGCTTCACCCGCCCGAGGAGGCCGCGCGGCTGCCGCCGCCGCCGCGTCTCCACCACCACGTCTACGGCGGTGGCGGCGAGGGCGCTGACCAGGGGCCAGGCGATGTAGTCCTTGACGACCTGGCTTTTGGCCTTGCCGGCGATCCCCTTCAGCTCCCGCTTCACCTGGTGCATCGGCTTGCGGCCCTTGCGGATCGCCTCGAAGTCGAGGTCGTGCAGGGCCACGCCCCACTCGAACAGCGCCGCCAGGATCAGGTTGTAGACCGGCTGCGCGAGGTAGACCGGGTGCCACTTCTGCTCCGGGTCGATCCGCATGATCTCGTAGCCGAGGTCCTTGTCTTTGCCGCGGATGTTGGTGTAGGTGTGGTGGACGTAGTTGTGGGAGTGCTTCCAGGCCTCGGCGGTGGAGGCGGTGTCCCAGTCCCAGGTCGCGGAGTGGATCCGCGGGTCGTTCATCCAGTCCCACTGGCCGTGCATGACGTTGTGGCCGATCTCCATGTTCTCGAGGATCTTTGCGGCGGAGAGCGCCGTGGTCCCCGCGACCCAGGCGCCGCGATTTCGCGAGGCGAGGAGAAGCGCCCGACCGAGCACCGCCAGGCGGCGTTGCATCTCGATCATGCTCTCGATGTAGCGACGGTCGCGGTCGCCGAGCTCGGCCATGACGCGATCGCGAATCGCGTCGAACTCGCGCCCCAGCTCGTCGAGCTGCTGCTCGGAGAGATGCGCGAGGGGGCTCTCGACATGGCTGTCGATCGGAGGCGTGACGGTGGTGCTCATATGACGTTTGCTGCCTTTCTCATAGGGCGATTGCAACGTCGCCTTCCGGCGCGTTGACGCAGGTTCGGACCATTTCTCCTTTTTCCCCGTGGACCTCGCCGGTTCGCAGGTCCCTCACCTCTCCCCTGCAGAGCTTGCCGATGCAGGTGTGGCAGATCCCCATCCGGCAGCCGAACGGCAGCTCGACCCCGGCTTCCTCGCCGGCGACGAGGATCGGCGTGCCGCCGTCGCACTCGGTCTCGACTTCGCTGGAGAGGAAGCGGACCGCCCCGCCCTCGCCGGCGACCGCGTCGCCGCCGATCACCGGCTGGAAGCGCTCCATCGCCAGCCGCTCGGGGTCCCCCTCTTCGCGCCAGTGGCGGACGAGCCCATCGAGCATCTCGCCCGGGCCGGAGACGAACGCGTGGCGCTCGCGCCAGTCGGGGCAGAGGTCGTCGAGGTCGCCCGGCGCCACCCGCCCGGCCTCGCCGGTGAGCCGCAGGTGGGGGCGGTAGCCGGGCCGCCTGGAGTCGAGGTCGCGCAGCTGCTCGCCGAAGATCACGCCCTCGGCGCTGCGCGAGGAGTGGACGTGGACGACGTCGTCCAGCCCCCCGTCGCGGTCGAGGCTGCGCAGCATGCTCATGATCGGGGTGATGCCGCTGCCGGCGCTGATGAAGAGCAGGCGCTCGGGCGGGGGGTCGGGGAGGACGAAGGTGCCTTCGACCCCGCCCAGCCGGACGATGTCCCCGGGCCGTGCCTTGTGGACGAGGAAGGGCGAGACCGTGCCTGCGTCGACCAGCTTCGGGGTGATCCCGATCAGGCCGTCGGGCCGCCCCGGGTCGGTGGTCAGCGAGTAGGCGCGCCAGTGGTGGACGCCGTCGACGACGACCCCGATCCGCAGGTACTGCCCCGGCCGGTGCCCCATCCATTCGTAGCCCGGCCGGATCAGGACCGTGACCGCGTCGGGCGTCTCCTGCTCGATCCGCTCGATCCGGCCGCGCAGCTCCTGCGTCGACCAGAGTGGGTTGATCAGTTCGAGGTAGTCGTCGGGCAGCAGCGGCGTGAACAGCGAGCGCACGGCGTGGAGGGCGCGCTGACGCGCCCTGGGTACGTTGGGTACGGCGCCTCGCTCTGCCATTGTCAAATGTTACACGGATCGATGTAACGATCCTGTGAGAACAGTCACTTGCTACCCGCGAGGCGGAGTTTCAGTCGATCAGCTTCACGTCGCTGATCTCGATCTGGTACCGGCCTTCCTGTTCCTGGGAGGGGGCGGCCTTGGTGAACCAGAGCAGGAAGTACTTCGCCGGCGAGCCGAGGTGGAGCTCGATTTCCTCGTCCTTTTCAGCGTCGTTCACCTCGCCCACCGGTTCCCCCCATTCGGAGAGCTCTGCCGGCGGCCCCGAGGGGGAGGCGTAGATTTCGGCGTCCCAGCCGGGGGAGGGGGAGCGGACGAGCATCTCGCTCGGGGTGGTGGTCGATTTGGCGACCACGTAGAGGCCGACTCCAGGGTTGGGGCCGCTCTTGGTCCCGGCGAAGTCCTCGGTGTCGTAGTGCTCGCTGCTCCAGGCGGTGGTGGTGGGATCGCCGTCGACCGCGAGGCTGACCGTTTCCGGGTCCTCGGATTCGTCCCCCTGCGGGTCGTAGTCGACGGCTTC
>Ga0164301_10000074_pt1 | contig 23617 bp, 19 predicted proteins | sample Whisoiple_231_MG_FD_109711 | JGI IMG/M metagenome (GOLD analysis project Ga0164301, IMG submission 109711) | Unamended control soil microbial communities from upstate New York, USA - Whitman soil sample_231_MG | ecosystem: Environmental > Terrestrial > Soil > Agricultural land ... | reverse complement strand
TGACGCGTTCGCCCAGGTTCAAATCCTTGAACCACGGCGTCTCGCTGATGTGGAAATGATTGATGGAATGCAGGTTGTGATAGAAGCCGGGCAGCGTTGCTTCGCGCGTGCACAAACCGCCGCCGTAAGTCAGCCGGCGATCCACCAATAGAATGCTCAGACCGGCACGGGCGAGATAGGTGCCCAGGATCAGGCCATGGTGTCCGGCACCGATAATGATGCCGTCATAGGTCTTGTCGAGCGCCTTGGACAAAGGTCGAATTCCTTGAACTATATTTCCTGCGGTCTGGGGCAGGGCCGGGGGGGCTAGACTGCAAGTCTGCTGGCGTCCGGGGCGACGGGCACACGGCGGATGCCGTGGGACGCCAGCGGGACGTCGGACCTCATTTTCTCCGGGTGGACCAACACCGGCAACTTTCGGTACATTGGGCCATCCAAAGCATGGGCCGAAAAGGCCCCGGGGAGGAACACAATGCGAAAAACTCTTTTGGCCGCGAGCGCCGCCCTGCTGCTCGCAGCGGGCCCGGCTGCGGCCCAGCAGAAAACCATCAAGATCGGTTTCATCAGCACGTTCAGCGGTCCGGTTGCGGTGATCGGCAACGACATGCGCAATTCGTTCGAGCTTGCGCTCGATCATCTCGGCCGCAAGATGGGCGGCATTCCGGTCGAAGTCATCTATGAAGATGACGGCTTTAAACCGGAAGTCGGCAAGCAGAAGACCGACAAGCTGATCGAGTCCGATAAGGTCGATTTCATCACTGGCTATATCTGGTCGAACGTTCTGCTTGCGTCGCTGAAGTCGGCGGTCGATGCCAAGACGTTCCTGATCACGGCGAACGCCGGTCCTTCTCAGCTCGCTGGTGAATTGTGCTCGCCGTACGTGTTCTCGAGCTCCTGGAACAACGATCAGACGCCACAGTCGGTCGGCATGTATATGAATCAGAAGAACGTGAAGTCGGTGTTCCTGATCGGTCCGAACTATGCCGCGGGCAAGGATATGCTGGCGGGCGTTGCCTCGACGTTCAAAGGTAAGGTCGTCGGCCAGGAGCTGACCAAGTGGCCAGACCAGCTCGACTTCTCCGCCGAGCTCGCCAAGGTGAAAGACGCCAAGCCGGATGCCGTTTTCGTGTTCTATCCGGGCCGCGCGGGCGTTCAGTTCCTCACTCAATATGCGCAAGCCGGACTTAAGGGCACGATTCCTCTCTACACCGCCTTCACGATCGACGAGCTGTCGCTGCCGCTGCAGAAAGACCTCGCACTCGGCGTGCCGGGCGCACAGCAATGGGTGAATGACCTCCCGAACGACGCAAACAAAAAGTTTGTGGCGGAGTATCGCAAGAAGTACAACTCGCGTCCCTCTTTCTATGGTGCGCAGTCCTACGACGCGGCGATGCTGATCAATTCAGCAGTGGTTGCGACCAAGGGCAATCTGTCCGACAAGAACGCGGTGCGTAAGGCGCTCGAAAAGGCCGATTTCAAGTCGGTGCGCGGCGGCTTCAAGTTCGGACCTAATCACGTTCCGATCCAGAACTTCTATCTGCAGGATGTGGTCAAGGACGGCAACGAGTTCGTGCTGAAGACAACCGCCACGATCGTCAAGGACTTCCAGGACGGTCATCACACGAAATGCAAGATGCCGGCGAACTGATGCCGGCGCGGTAAATGACGGCGGCGGCGCACGCGCGCTGCCGCCGTTTTCAATTGCAAATGTGTGAAGTCTGCGCGCCATGACGCTGTTCATCGAGCAATGCCTCAACGGTCTGCAATTCGGCCTGCTGCTGTTCATGCTGGCGGCCGGATTGACGCTGGTGTTCGGCATCATGGACCTCGTCAACCTGGCGCACGGCTCGCTGTACATGATTGGTGCCTATTTTGCCGCAACCCTCACGGCGTGGACCGGCAGCTTCCTGCTTGGCGTCGCGATGGCGCTCGTCGGGACACTGCTCGTCGGCATGGTTCTGGAAGTCGTCGTGATGCGGCGGCTTTATGGCCGCGATCACCTCGATCATGTGCTGGCGACGTTCGGCCTCATCCTGTTTTTCGATGAGACGGTTCGGCTGATCTGGGGCCCGGCAGGCTTGAGCCTGCCGTTGCCGTCCTGGCTCAACGCGCCGGTGCAAATTCTCCCCGGGGTCTACTATTCGGCCTACAAGCTCTCGATCATCATTGTGTCGCTAGCGGTTGCAGCCGGCCTCTATTTTCTGGTGATGCGCACGCGCGTCGGCATGCTGATCCGCGCCGGCGCCTCGAACCGCGAAATGGTCGGTGCGCTCGGGGTCAATATCAAACTGCTCTACACACTGGTGTTTGGGCTTGGGGCGGCACTCGCTGGACTTGCCGGATTGATGCAGGCGCCGATCCTCACCGTACAGATCGGGATGGGCGAGATCATTATCATTCTTGCTTTTGTCATCACGGTCATCGGAGGCATCGGCTCGATCCGCGGCGCCTTTGTTGCCGCAATTTTTGTCGGCCTCGTCGACACGCTTGGGCGTGCCTTTTTCCCGGACCTGCTGCGCATGGTGCTAAGTCCGGCGGCTGCATCGACCGCCGCCCCGGCGCTGTCGTCGATGCTGATCTACCTGCTGATGGCGATCGTGCTTGTGCTCAAGCCGGAAGGCCTGTTCTCGGCGGGCAACAAATGAGCGGCTGGCTTTCCGCACGCGCGGTCACAGTTGTCGTGCTGCTCGCTGCACTGGCGCTCTTGCCAGTGTACGTCGAGCTTGGCGGAAGCCGTTTCCTGCTTACTCTGTTCACTCGCATCATCATTTTGGCGATGGCGGCGGTGAGCCTTAATCTGATCCTGGGTTTTGGCGGCATGATGAGCTTCGGCCATGCCGTCTATCTTGGTATCGGCGGCTATGCCGTCGGCATGCTGGCGCACGAGGGGATATACAGCGGGTTCGTGCAGTGGCCGGTCGCGCTTGCGGCATCCGCGCTTTTCGCCTTGGTCATCGGCGCGCTGAGCCTGCGCACGCGCGGCGTTTACTTCATCATGCTTACTTTGGCCTTCGCGCAAATGGCCTATTACGTTGTTGCCGGCCTCGCACGTTATGGCGGCGATGATGGGCTCACAATCTACAAGCGCAGTCAGTTCTTCGAGCCGATCAATCTGTCGAACAAGACGCAGTTTTACTACATCTGTCTCGCGCTGCTCTATGCGTCAATCTATCTGGTGTGGCGGATCGTCAATTCGCGCTTCGGGATGGTGATCCAGGGCTCGCGCTCGAACGACACGCGCATGCGTGCGATTGGTTTCCCGACCTTTCGCTATAAGCTGACCTGCTTCGTCATTGCCGGCATTCTGTGCGGGCTTGCCGGTGCACTTCTCGCCAATCACACCGATTTTGTCAGCCCTGCAATGATGTATTGGACGCGCTCGGGTGACCTCATCATCATGGTTGTGCTCGGCGGCATGGGCTCGGTGGTGGGTCCGGTGTTCGGCGCAATCGCGCTTTTGGTGCTGGAGGAAACCCTCTCGGGCATCACGGAATATTGGCAGATCATCCTTGGTCCCCTGCTGCTGCTGGTCGTGCTGTTCGCGCGCGGTGGCATCGACGGTCTGCTTCGCAAGGTGCGTTATGCCTGACCTGCTGCAGGTGGAAAATCTTGCCAAGCGCTTCGGCGGCATCGTCGCAACCGACGATCTCAGCATCGCCATTCCCGAAGGCCAATTGCATGCGGTGATAGGCCCAAACGGGGCAGGCAAGACCACGCTCATCGCGCAACTCAGCGGGCAACTCACGCCCGATTCCGGCCACATCCAGTTTGCCGGCAGCGATATCACGGCGCTGCCGATGCCGGCGCGCAGCGCGCTCGGTCTCGCGCGTTCGTTCCAGATCACGTCGCTTTTTCTCGACCTTTCGGTTCTCGACAACGTGGCATTGGCCGTTCAGGCGCATGCCGGGCATTCGTTTCATTTTTGGCGCGATGCGCGCGGCCAGGTTGAACTGCGCGATCCTGCCCGTGCAGCCCTGGCGAGAGTCGGGCTCACAGCACGCGAGAATCTGCCGGCGTCGGCGCTCAGCCATGGCGAACATCGCCAGCTTGAGCTCGCGATGGCTTTGGCTTCGAAGCCGCGCATGCTCCTGCTCGACGAGCCGATGGCCGGTCTCGGACCCGAGGAATCGGCACGTATGGTGGCAATGTTGCGCGAACTCAAGAAAGAGCTGACCATTCTTCTGGTCGAGCACGATATGGAGGCAGTCTTCGCGCTTGCCGATCGCATCACGGTCCTTGTCTACGGCCGGGTGATTGCTTCGGGGAAGCCGGAAGAGATCCGCAACAATGCGCAGGTGCGCGACGCCTATCTCGGCGAGCAGGAGGCCGTTCATGGCTGAACCGGTGCTCGCGCTCGATGGAATCGAAACCTGCTATGGGCTGAGCCAGGTGCTGTTCGGGGTGTCTTTGGCGATCGCGCCGGGCGAGATGGTGACACTGATGGGGCGCAACGGCATGGGCAAGACCACCACCGTGCGCTCGATTATGGGGCTCACGCCGGCACGCGCCGGTGCCATCCGCTTCATGGGTGGGGACATTCGCGGTCTGCCTTCATACAAAGTGGCCCAGTGCGGGATCGGCCTGGTGCCGGAAGGCCGGCAGATCTTTCCGAACCTTTCCGTGCGGGAGAACCTGCTCGCGACAGCGGTCCATCGCGACGGCGCGGAATGGACGCTCGACAAGGTCTACGCGTTGTTCCCCCGGCTTGCCGAGCGTGAAAGCAGCATGGGCAATCAGTTGTCCGGCGGTGAGCAGCAGATGCTTGCGATTGGTCGTGCGCTCATGACCAATCCGCGGCTGCTGATCCTCGATGAGGCGACAGAAGGCCTTGCGCCGCTTATTCGCGCGGAGATCTGGCGGTGTCTTGCCCGCCTCAAAGAGCTGGGCCTGTCGATCCTGGTGATTGACAAAAATGTCGGTGCGCTGCTGCGTGTGGCCGACCGTCATTTCCTGATCGAGCGCGGACGCGTGGTGTGGAAGGGCACTTCGCCGGAGCTCGCTGCGGCCCCCGACGTGCAGCATCGCTACTTGGGGGTTTGATCTATTCGGCCGGCAGCGGCGGACCGCGACGTCGGATGAACGTAAAGGTGGCTCCGCCAAGCCTGCGGTGCAATTTGTCGAGCAGCAGATAGATTACTGGCGTCGTGTAGAGCGTGAGCACCTGCGACACCAGCAGCCCGCCAATGATGGTAATGCCGAGCGGGCGCCGCAGCTCGGACCCGGGGCCGATGGCGATCACCAACGGCAACGCACCGAGCATGGCGGCCATCGTGGTCATCAGGATCGGGCGGAAACGTGCGAGACAAGCGTCGTGAATTGCCCGTTCGGGCGAGAGGCCGAGCCGCCGTTCGCCATCGAGTGCGAAGTCAACCATCATGATGCCGTTCTTCTTTACGATGCCGATCAGAAGAATGATGCCGATGAAGGCGATGATCGAGAGTTCCGCGCCAAATATTTGCAGGGCAACGAGCGCACCGAGACCGGCCGACGGCAGCGTGGAAATGATCGTCAGCGGGTGTGCAAGACTTTCATAGAGAATGCCGAGAACGATGTAGACAGCGATAAGCGCTGCGATCAGCAAAAGCGATTGCGCGCCGGCGGACTGTCTGAAGGCTTTTATATCGCCGGCAAAATCCGCATGGATGACGTCGGGCAAATGCAGGTCGATGACCGCTTTTTCGATAGCGGCGGTGGTCGTCTCGATAGAGGCATCGGGCGCAAGATTGTATGAGATCGTTATCGAGGGGAATTGGCCCTGATGGTTGACTGCGAGCGGAATATTGCCACGCTCGAAGCGCGTTACGGCTGACAGCGGAATCTGCGCACCGCGGTTGCCGGGAACGTAGACGCGGGCAAGATCGCTTGGATCACGCTTGAATTGGTTGTCGATTTCAAGGATCACACGATACTGATTGCGCGGGCCATAAATCGTCGAGATCTGCCGTTGTGAAAATGAGTTGTTCAACGCGTTGTCGATATCCTGAACGCGCACACCCATGCGTGCGGCGGCCTGGCGGTCGATACTGATATTGACCTGTAACCCGCCCTGATCACGGTCAGTCGTCACATCGACGACGCCCGGCACTTGTTTGACGCGGTTGAGGACGCTCGAAACGCGTTTCTGCAACCCGTCAATGTCAGAGCTCCACAGCGTGAACTGGTACTGCGAATCGGTTTGCCGCCCGCCGACCCGTACGTCCTGCGCCGGGAACATGAAGACGGCGATGCCCGGAATTTCGGCCAGCTTTGGTCGCAAGCGCGCGATCACGCGCTGAGTGCTCACACCGCGCTCGCTAATGGGCCTCAAGCTGATGAATAGGCGGCCCAAATTAACCTGCGCCGTGAACGGCGACGCGCCAAGCGACGACCCCAGACCCGCCACCGCCGGGTCCGCGAGAACAACGTCCATGACCTTGAGCTGCAAGGCCTTCATTGCCTCGAAGGAGACGTCGGCTGACGCATTGACACCGCCGAAAATCAGGCCGGTGTCGTCCTGCGGGAAGTAGCCTTTCGGCGTCTTGATGTAGAGGCCGACGGTGAGCACGATCGTTGCGACGAATACGATCAGCATGAATGACCGGTGAGCGAGCGCGAGCGTGAGCGTGCGGTCGTAAAACCGGATCAGCCGCGCCAGCAGGCCCTCGACCTGGCGGTCGAGCCAGGTGCCGTCGCGGCTCGGCGGCTGCCGCACAAAGTAGGCGCAGATCATCGGCGTCACCGACAGCGACACCACGGTAGAAATCGCGATCGCAAACGCAAGCGTGACGGAAAACTCGCGGAACAGACGGCCGACGACGCCACCCATGAAGAGCAGCGGGATAAAGGCCGCGATCAGCGATATCGAAATCGATACCACCGTAAAGCCAATCTGCCGCGCGCCCTTCAGGGTCGCCCGCAACGGCGAAGCGCCTTTTTCGAGGTGGCGGAAAGCATTCTCGATCATGACGATGGCGTCATCGACCACGAAGCCGACGCTGACCGCCAATGCCATCAGTGAGAGGTTGTCGATTGAAAAGCCCGCGACCCACATGGCTGCGCAGGTGCCGGAGAGGGCGAGCGGAACGGTCACGCCGGCTGCCGCGGTCGGTGCCGCGCGCCGCAGAAACAAAAACACGACCAGCATCACGAGTCCGATGGTCGCGGCGAGCGTGAGCTGCATGTCGTGCACGCTTGCCCGGATGGTTTGCGTGCGATCGCTTAACACCGAAATGTCGAGCCCTTCGGGCACCCATTGCCGAATCTCGGGCAGCAATTCGTAGATCCGATCAACGGTGTCGATGACGTTGGCATTTCCTTGTTTGGTAATGATGAGCAGAACCGAAGGGTCTCTGTTGAACCATCCCGCCGAACGCGTGTTGCGCACGCTCGGGCGAATGGTGGCAACGCTCGACAGACGAATGACCGTACCGTTGACCGTCTTGACGACAACCGGATCGTACTGGTCGGCATCGCGCAGCTGGTCGTTGATGCCGATCGTGATGGCCCGCTTGCTGCCATCGAAGGATCCAAGAGGGCCAGCCGCATTTGAATTGGAGATGGCAGTGCGGACGTCTTCCAGCGAAAGGCCCATCGCCGACAATCGCGCCGGGTCGACGCTTACTCGGATGGCCGGTTGCTCTGACCCTGCGACGGTCACGTCAGCCACACCATCGACCTGCGACAGGCGCTGCGCGATCACGCTGTCGGCGGCGTCGTAAATGGCGCTTGGCTGCAGGGTCTTCGATGTGAGTGCAAGAATCAGGATCGGGGCCGCCGATGGGTTGGCCTTGCGGAACGTCGGCAACGTCGGCAGGTCGCCGGGCAGGTCGGCAAGTGCGGCATTAAGTGCGGCCTGCACGTCGCGTGCGGCGCCATCGATGCTGCGGTTGAGGTCGAATTGGATGGTGATGCGGGAAAGGCCGAGCGAGGAAACCGATGTCATCTCGGTCACGCCGGAAATTTCGCCGAGACGCCGTTCGAGCGGGGCGGCCACCGTCGCCGCCATCACGTTGGGCTCGGCCCCTGGACGGCTGGCGCTCACATAAATGGTCGGGAATTCCACGGTTGGAAGGCTGGCAACCGGGAGAAACAGGTAGGCGACCGCGCCGACGAGGAACAAGCCGATCGCGAGCAACGTTGTGCCGATCGGACGCCGGACGAACGGATATGAGAAATTCACGGCCGGCCCCGTGCCGGACGCGTCGTGCGCGGTGTGGCGGGAGGCGCGGCCGGCGTCAGGCGCGCGCGCAGGCGCTCCATATAGAGGTAGATGACTGGCGTGGTGTAGAGCGTCAGCAACTGCGATAACAGCAGGCCGCCGACAATCGTGATGCCGAGCGGATTTCGCAGTTCAGACCCTGTTCCCCCCTCCAGTGCAAGCGGTAGTGCACCAAACAGTGCCGCCAGAGTCGTCATCATGATCGGGCGGAAGCGCAGCATCGCAGCCTGTACGATCGACTGCTCGGGCGACAGGCCTTGGCTGCGCTCGGCCTCGATGGCAAAATCGATCATCAGAATTGCGTTCTTCTTCACGATACCCATCAGCAGCACGATGCCGATCAGTGCGATCACCGAAAGGTCATAGCCGAACAGCATCAGCGCGAGCAGTGCGCCGACGCCGGCGGAGGGCAAGGTGGAAAGAATCGTGAGCGGGTGGATGAAACTTTCGTAAAGGACGCCCAACACGATGTAGATCGCGATGACGGCCGCCAGAATCAGCCAGGGTTCGCCTGCAAGCGACTTGGCGAATTCGGCAGTATCGCCGGAATAGCTTCCGGTTACGGAGGAGGGCATGCCGATTTCGCGCTGCACTGTGCGGATCGCAGCAACCGCGTCGGAAAGTGCGTAATCGTCATTGAGATCGAAGCTGATCGTGACGGAAGGAAACTGCTCCTGATGCGCGATGGCAAGAGGAGCCGACGTCGGGACGAAACGGGCAAACGACGACAGCGGCACCTGGTTGCTGCCGGTGACGGCGTTCGGTGTCGCGGTCGTGTTGGTATTAGTGGTGCCGGTCGCGGTGTTGCCGACCGTTGCCGCTGTGCCGGTCGAGGTGCTAGCGCCGGTCACATAGAGTTTGGTGAGTGCGTTGGGATCCTGCTGGTAACGCGGCTGCGCCTCGAGAATGACGCGGTACTGGTTAGCCTGCCCGTAGATCGTCGAAATCTGCCGCTGGCCGAAAGCGTCATTGAGCGTATCGGTGACGCTCTGCATCGAGACACCCAGCCGTCCGGCCTGTTCGCGATCCACGTCGACCCGCACGCGCGGCCCGCCCTCCTGCGCTTCCGATGCAACTTCGCGTAGGGCCCGGTTGCCACGCAAACCGCGCACCAGTTTGTCGGCCCATTCGATGACTTCGTCGCGGTCGGTGGAAACGAGCGTGTATTGGTACTGCGCCCGGCTCACGCGCGTAGCTATCTGGATATCTTGGGTGGCCTGGAAATAGACCGTCATGCCGGCGACGCCGGCGACGGCGCGCTTGAGGCGGGTGACGATCTCGTCAATATGCGCGCGCCGCTCGTCGCGCGGTTTAAGCGAAATTGCCAACCGGCCGGCATTCGGCGTTGCATTGATCGGGCTGACGCCTATTACCGAAACCACGCCCGTGACGTCGGGGTCGGCCCGGATCGCGTCCTCGACCAGGCGCTGGCGGCGCTGCATCTCAGTGAAAGAGACGTCGGTGCCAGCCTCGGTCACCGCCGTGATCAAGCCGGTATCCTGCAATGGCAGAAACCCTTTCGGCACTGCTACGTAGAGCAGAATGGTGGCAGCCAGCGTCGCCAGAGTGACAGCGAGCGTTTCAGGCTGGCGGCGCAGCACCCACAAAAGGCTCGAACGGTAAAACTCTACACTGCGATCGATCAGGGTATTGAAGCGCCGTGTCAGCGTGCTGGGCTCGCGTTCGCCAACGTGCCGAAGCAGGCGGGCGCACATCATTGGTGTCAGCGTCAGCGACACGACGGCTGACGTCACCACCGCAATGGTAAGGGTGAGTGCGAATTCGCGAAACATGCGACCGACTAGGCCGGTCATAAACAGGAGCGGGATAAAGACCGCGATCAACGACAGGGTCAGCGAGATTACGGTGAAACCGATTTGGCGCGCGCCTTTAAGCGCTGCGTCAAGCGGGCCTTCGCCATCTTCCATGTGGCGGACGATGTTCTCGATCATCACGATCGCATCGTCGACCACAAAGCCCGTGCCGATGGTGAGTGCCATCAGCGACAGGTTGTCGAGCGAAAATCCGCAGAACCACATCACGCCGAAGGTTGCGATCAGCGACAGCGGTAGCGCTACGCCTGCGATGATGGTGGCGCGGATCGTGCGCAGGAATATCAGAACCACGAGCACAACCAGCGCGATGCTGAGCACCAGTGTGAACTGCACGTCGTTAATCGACGCGCGAATGGTGGTGGTCCGGTCGTTGACGATCGTCAGGTCGGCGCCCGCCGGCATTGCGCGCCGCAGGCGCGGGAGCTCCGCGCGCACGCGCTGCACGGTCTCGATCACATTGGCGCCGGGCTGTCGCTGCACGTCGATAACGATCGATGGCTGGCCCCTGTACCAGGCGCCGACTTTGGTGTTCTCCAGTCCATCCACGACGTCGGCGACGTCACTGATCTTTACCGGCGCGCCATTGCGGAACGCCACGACAATGTCCTTGTAGCTATCGGCCACGGTGATCTGATCATTGGCGGCAATGGTGTAGGATTGGTGCGCGCCGTCGAGTGCGCCTTTTGGGCCGGCGACGTTGGCGCCGACGACGGCTGTGCGCAGGTCATCGAGCGCGATGCCGTAGGCGGCAAGCCGCGACAGATCGGCCTGAATGCGTATTGCCGGCCGGATACCGCCCTGTACCGAAACGCGTCCGACGCCTGTCACTTCAGACAACCGCGGCGCCATGATGGTGTCGGCCATATCGCTCAACGTGCGCTGACTGATCGTCTGCGACGTCAAAGCGAGCGTGATGATCGGCGCATCGGCCGGGTTCACCTTCGAGTAGAGCGGTGGGTAGGGTAGGTTGCGGGGCAGCGTCGAGGCTGCCGCATTGATCGCCGATTGCACATCTTGTGCGGCGCCGTCGATGTCGCGGTTGAGATCAAACTGCAGTGTCACCTGGCTGATACCGAAGGAGCTGGATGACGTCATCGTTTCCAGTGCCGGGATCTGGCCGAACTGGCGCTCAAGCGGAGCGGTCACCAACGAGGCGATGGTGTCGGGATTGGCGCCCGGCAATTGTGTCGTCACCTGGATAGTCGGAAAGTCGACCTGCGGCAGCGCCGAGACCGGCAGCCACCAGTAGCCGAGGCAGCCGCCCAGCATCACTGCGACGCCGAGCAACGAGGTCGCGATCGGCCGGTGAATGAATGGCGACGATACGCTCATTGCTGTGTTTTTGGTCTTGCGGCAGTGCCGTCGCCCCGTTGCCGCCGTCCGCCGCCTTGCCCCTGCGGACGCTGACCGGCGGGCTGTGCCGCTGGTGCTTCGCCGCTGCCGATCGCGACTTGGGTGCCGTCCGTGAGGCGGACAAAGCCGGTCGTCACGACACGCTCGGGGGCCTCAAGACCCTTGCTGACCACCGTCTGCGTCTCGTCCTGTTTCTGCACCGTAATCGGCCGCACCGAGACGGTATCGTCGTCCTTGACGACATACACGAAGGTGCCGTTTGGACCCCGTTGGACCGCACCTGTCGGGATCACCACCACCTGCTTCAGCGTGTCGACCAGCAGCCGGATATTGACGAACTGCCCGGGCCAGAGTTGCAGGTTGGCATTGGGAAATTCGGCCTTGAGCTTCACAGTGCCTGTGGTCTGGTCGACCTGATTGTCGACGACCCTGAGCGCGCCGCGATCGATCACGTCGTCGTTGTCCGAGCGCTGCGCTTCGACCTTGAGCGGACCTTTGCCGAAGGCGGTGTTCACCTGGGAAAGATCCTGCTGCGGTAGATTGAACAGCACCGAGATCGGCTGCAGTTGCGTGATGACCACAATTGATGAATTGGTGTCGGCTGAGCGCACGTAGTTGCCTTCGTCCACCATGCGAATGCCGGTGCGGCCGTCGATCGGTGCGGTAATTGTCGTATAGCCAAGCATCGCTTGGGCATTATCGATTGCTGCCTGATCGGCCTGTACCAGCGCGGTGTTCTGCGCCACCAGCGCGCGCTGGGTATCCGCTTGCTGTTTGTTGATCGCGGCGGTGGCGGCGAGTCTTTCGTAGCGATCGAGATCGATCTTCGAGTTTGCGAGCTGCGCTTCGTCCTGCGCCTTTTTGGCGATCGCCTGATTGAGTTGCGCTTGATAAATAACAGGATCGATCTTGGCCAGCAGGTCGCCCTTCTTGATGTCGTCGCCTTCCTTGAAGTTGACGCTGAGGAGCTTGCCGTCGACTTGCGGACGTACCGTCACCGTGTTGAGCGCTTTGATGGTTCCAACCGCATCCAGATAAACCGGTACATCCGCACGGGCTGCGGTGGCGACGAGCACGGGGACGGGTCCCTCGCCAGGGGCAAAACGTCCACCGCGCCGCTGCTGCGGTGCCGATGCACTGAAGACGTAGTAGATCGCCGCTGCGAGCGCGATCAAAATAAAAGCGATCGCAAACGTGCGACGGGTGCTGCTGCGCGCTTTGGCCAGGATCTGTTTGGGAAACTCACCGTGCATCAGCGGCTTCCACCGGTTTCGGCAGCCAGCCACCGCCAAGGGCCTGATAAAGACTCACGATCGCCTGCACATGCGCAAGGCGCGCCTGCACGAGCGCGTCATCCGCCTGGAAGAGCGTCTGCTGCGTCTGTAGTACGGTGACAAGATCGACCGTGCCTTCCCGCAGACGCTGCTCGGAAATGTCGAAAGCACGGCGAGCTTGCGACAACCTCGCGCTGCAGGCGTTCGCGCTGTGCGGTTTGACGGATGGCGTCGATCGCGTTTTCGACGTCGGCAAATCCTGAAATCACGGCCTTACGATAGATCTGCAGCAGTTCGTCTTGCCGGCCCTTCTGCAGGTCCAGATTGCCGAGGAGCTGGCCGCCATGGAAGATCGGCTGGGTCAGTCCGGCCGCGGCCGTGTAGATGACTGACTCCGGCCGCAATAGCAGCTTGAGAAAGGCGCTTTGATAGCCGCCTTCGCCCGTGAGCACGATGCTGGGCAGGAATTGGGCGCGCGCGTTTTCCACATTGGCGTTGGCGGCCGCGAGATTGGCTTCGGCTTCGCGGATGTCGGGACGTTGGGTGAGAAGCTCGGACGGGAGGCCTGGTGTCACGCGTGGATAAGAGATGCTGCGCAGGCTGCCGCCGCGGATTGTCATGCTTTCGGGCGATCGGGCCATCAGCACAGCAAGCGCGACCCGGTTTTGGCGCAGCGTCTGCTCGAGCGGGGGGATGGCCGTGCGCTGCGTGTTGACCAGGCTTTCCTGCTGGGCGGTGTCGAGCGCAGATGCTGTACCCGCCTGAAGCCGCTGCTGAATCAGGTTTAGCACGCGCGTCGCGCTGGCAAGGTTTTCGCGCGCAACGCGCAGACGATCCTGCGTGGCCAATACCTGGAAATAGGCGTTGGCGGCAGCAACCACGGTGGTGAGGGCGACGACCTCGCGATCAAACCGGCTGGCGACCGCCGTCTGCTCAGCAGCACGCAGAGTAGAACGGTTCTTGCCCCAGAAATCGATCTCGTAACTTGCGCTGAGCACGGCTGAGAGGTTGTTGTTGATGATTTGAATATTTGCGCCCGACCGCGAAATGTTGACGACGCTCGAGCTGCCGGTGGTCTTTGACTGCTGCGAGTGGGTAGCGTCGCCATTGAAATCGATGATCGGCAGCAACGCGGCACCCACAATCCGGGAATTCGCATCCGCTTGCACGATGCGCGCGACCGCCGCGGCGATATCAAGGTTGGCGGCGCGGGCCTCTTCAATGATCTCGGTCAGTTCGCGCGAGCGGAATCCGCGCCACCAGTCGAGCGGCGGCGTTCTCGCTTCCGCGGCCGCGGGATTGCGCGGTCCTGCGCTGTAGGCGGGCGGAATATTGAGCCCGGGCTCCGGCTTGTCACCGGCGAGCAGGCAGCCGCCGAGCGGCAATGTTACGCAAATACTCTGCAGCATCGTCCAGAACGGGCGCCCCCAAGCTATCGTTCCCGCCTCCTTTGTCTTCCCACCCCAATGCATTCAAAGAGCTTTCAAAACCCGGCCGAAAAGCGACTCGGTTGCGCAATAATATTACTACCGTTTGTCGCCTGCAGTCCTTCGGCCGGGGGGCCAATTGGCCAGCGCCTGCCGTCCGGCAGGCGTTATTTTTGCAGCTATATCGGCGAAAACGCCTTGGACCGTCTGATCGAAGTTAAGACGGGTGGTGCGTGTCTGGGCTGTGGCGGCGCGCATAGCCTCGACATCGAATGGCTCCTGCCGCAGGACCTCGTGGACATGCTGCCTTGCTGAGTGAAATTTCGTTTGCGTGTCCTCGATGGCCGCATGATTGGCGTTGATTTGCCTGCGCAGAATCTCTGCATCCGCGGGTGGCAATGTTGCCGCCAGACGTTCGACGCGCACGAATACGTTGGGATCCCAATAGGATGGGGCTGGCGTTCGGATCACCATCGCAAGGGCAACGCCGACAAAGAACAGGTTGAGCGCGAGTGAGCCGAGCAGCAGCCAGCGCGACGATCCGCGCGTTGCGCCGGGCAAGGCGTGGGCGATGCTCATGGACGCGCTCCCGTGAATGCTTCAGGCTCGAAGGTGATCGAACCTATGCCGCCGCCACCGACAAAAGCCGGCGCGGCACCCGGATCCTCAAAGCGGCGATCAAGACCGGCGATGCCGACGAAGAAGCCAAGCACAGCGCAGCACGCAAGTGCTGCCATGCGCGGCCAGGCCGGCGCGAACTGCCAGTCGAGCAGCACCGCGGGCAGGCGCCAGAACGGTTGCTTCTGCCGGGGCAGCGGCCCGCTGATCCGGCTGAGCACGCGATTGACCGCTGCCTCATCGGTTGGTGCTTTTGCGCTACGCTTGAGCGCCGATTCAAGGAGCTTGTTGAACTGCTCGTTGTTCATGTCACTCGTCCTTGTCAATCAAATTGCTCAACGCGTGGCGCAAGTTCTGCTTGCCGCGCACCAGCAAGGTCTCGACCGCCGATACCGAGGTGTCGAGAATTTCGGCGACTTCCGCATTGCTCATGCCTTCGCCGTAGGTGAGCATGATCGCGCTGCGTTGGCGCGGGGGCAGCTTGTCGATCGCAGCCCCGACCATGCGCTCGCGCTCGTTGGTTTCAGCTTTCTCGGTTGCACCCGGCGATGGGTCAACAATATCGCCGGCCGCCTCCAATTCGACCCACGGCGCGCGCCGTTTGCGGTCGAGACAGAGGTTGACCACCACGCGGGTGAGCCAGGTGCGGAACAATGCAAGTGGGCGCCAGCGCGGTGCGTATGTCCATACGCGCATGAGCGCTTCCTGTGCGACGTCTTCGGCCTCCGCAGCGTTCCTGAGGATACGTCGCGCAAGGCCGAGCATGGCCGGCAAGTGACGGCGCGCAAGCACCTGAAATGCCCGTTCGTCGCCACGCGCGACCCGGGCCATAAGCGCTTCGTCGCTGTCATCCATCGCGATGCGGTGGTTGCCATAGCAAATGCCCGTTCATTGTCGACTTGGCCTGTCTGTTTAACGGGCGGCGTGTCCGAATCCTGTGGCGGCAGTATACCGGGAAAATGGCCGGCATATTACGCCTAACTTGTTGAATTATCGGGGATTCGTAACCCGTCTCTGGGCCGCAAGCTCGAGCCCCTTCACCAGCCGATAGACTGCTATGCAGTTCGGCACCGGCACCTTCAGCCGCTTCCCTTCCCGCACGATAAATCCGGTCAGTTCGTCAATTTCGGTCGGCGCGCCACGCGCAATGTCGAGGGCCATCGAACCGGCATGTCTCGACATCGGAATCTGGCCGGAGCGAACCTTGTCGACGAAGTCCATCGGTGGAAAGGCGAAGCTGCCGCCGAGCGCCCGTACCACGGCCGTGCATTCGGCGGCCATGTCGTCGATCAAGGCGCGCATCTCGGCGGAATCATACCTGGCAGCATTGTCACCCATCATCAGTGCGCCCAGCGGGTTCATCACGCAATTGAAGACGAATTTCGACCAAACGGCGCCCATCGGATCGGCAACGATTTCGGTCTCCATGCCAGCCTTGTTAAGAAGATCGGCGAACGGACGCACGTCCTCGACGCTGCCGCGCGCCGGACCGAGCCAGCTTTTCCCTTCGACCAGGCATTCGATGCAACCGGGTTCGACATAACGGCCGGCATTCATCGTCGCGCCGCGAATGACCCTTGCTTTAGAGCCGGAGAGCAGCGCCTCTGCGTTGCCCATGCCGTTCTGGAGCGTAACCAGCACCGGATTTCCAGCGAGCATAGGGCGCAATTGGGCGAGCGCGGCGACGGTCATCTTGGACTTGATAAGGAAGATAACAGCTTCGAACGCCGTGTCCTTCAGCGCAGCTGGTTCGGCGGTTGCCCCAATATTGGCGATGCGTGGGCTCCTGCCGATGATGCGGAGGCCGCTCGCGTTGATGGCGTCAACGTGCTCTGCATTCGTGTCGAGCACAGTCACCCTGGCCGCTGACGAAAGCGCGGCAGCAAAGAGCCCGCCAATGGCGCCGCAGCCCACGATGAGGATTTGCGTGCTCATGCCGCGATTGTGCGCGGGCGAGGCGTTGCGCCGCTCACCGCCCACTCACGTCGGTGAGCGCGAAGCCGGCCACACGCTTGTAGTTTTCCGACAGCGCGCGCAGTTCGTCCTGGGTGATATATTTTTCGAGATCATCGAACGGCCGGTCGCCGACGAGTTCCTCTACCTTGATGTTGATGAAATCGGGCGGGTGCTCGCGGTTGGTGCGCACCACCTTTGCCGCGGGCCCGGCCCGGGCGGCCTCATAGGCCTTCAGCGCATCGCGCGGGTCCGCACTGCCGCGCAGCAGGTCGGCGAGGGTGCGCGCGTCGATTGCCGCTTGCGCCGCGCCATTGGAACCGCGCGGATACATCGGATGCGCCGCGTCCCCTGCGAGCGTAATCCTGCCGAAGGTCCACTTGTCGATCGGGTCCTTGTCGACCATCGGATATTCGAGGATTTGGTCGGCGTCGCGGATCATCTGTGCAACATCGAGCCAATCGAAGCGCCAGCTTTCGTAGAGCGGAAAGAAATCACCAAGATTGCCGGTCTTGTTCCAGTCGTTCTGCTCGAACGTGTCGCTCTTGATCTCGGCCATCCAGTTGATCAACTGGCGTCCCTCGCCGTCGACATCGTCGATGATGGGATAGATGACGATCTTGCCGGTCAAAATCGAACCGACCCGCATGTAAGTCCGGCCGTCGAAAATCGGCTTGCGCCGCGTTATGCCGCGCCAGGTATTGATGCCCGCAAACGCGACTTTGTCGGCGGGATAAAATTGTCTACGGAGCGTTGAATTGATGCCTTCGCAGTCGACGACAATGTCGGCGCGCAAGCTATCGCGTTTGCTGCCGGTGCTGGTCTTGAAGTGCACGGTAACACCGCGTTCGTCCTGCTCCGCGCTGGTGCATTCGTAGTCGGTGCAGACGGAGTCGGCGCCCAAACGCGCCAGTGCCGCCCTATACAGGATCATGTGAAGACGGCCGCGATGAATGCAGACTTCCGGATATTGATAGCCGGCCAGCTTGCCGCGCGATTCCTTGTAAATGAGCTGGCCGAACCGGTTGTAGAAGCGGCTCTCGCGGTTCTCGATGCCGGCCTTGAGCAGTTCGTCGGCCAAGCCGAGCGCGGTGAACTCGCGCATGGCATGTGGCAGCAGCGTGATGCCTACGCCGAGCTCCTTCAGCTCGGGCGCCCGTTCATAGACGCGGCAGTCAATGCCACGTTCCTTGAGGTTGAGTGCGAGCGACAATCCGCAAATGCCGCCCCCGATAATGGCAATTTTCATTCGTTTCGGCGCTGATCAGATAGCCAAATCTCGCGTTGGAATGGACGAAATCGCTTTCCCTCTGTCAACATGGGCTAATAAGGCACCGGCTCATGAACGGAGGATCCAATGGACAAGGCACTTTACGACCGCGGAATGGCGATGCGCCGCAAGGTATTGGGAGATGAATACGTTGATCGTGCCATTGCCAATACCGATGACTTCAACCGCAAATTCCAGGATCTGCTCAACGAGTTTTGCTGGGGAGCGGTATGGACTGACGAGGACCTGAAACCGCGCGACCGCAGCCTGCTCAATCTCGGGATGATTGCCTGCCTTGGCCGCATGCACGAATTCGAGGCCCATTTTCGCGGCGCCCTTCGTAACGGGCTGACGCCAAAGGAGCTGTCGGCAATCCTGCGCCAGGTGGCGATTTATTGTGGGTTCCCAGCGGCGGTGGACTGCCACCGGGTCGCCAAGCAGGTGCTCGCCGCCGAAGCCAAGAAAACTTGATAAGAACAGCCATCGGGGCAGCAGAAACACGTTAACGAGATAGTCGTATTGTGGTCTTGAATGTGCCTTCATCCCGGAGCAATGAGGGCACGTCTTGGCAACGACTCCCTTCCGGCCCAAGGTGGACAATGGCCCGATTCTCTTGTGCTTTTATGCTGACGTTGCCCGTCGCGGCGGCCTTTTTGGCTACGCCCGCGCTGGCCCAGCGGCCATTGCCCCCGCCAGGTGTTTATGAAGAGCGTCTTCCCCCGGTTATGGGCCGCTACGACGACGATGATCTCTACCCGGCAACGCCGGTGGCTCCCCGCAACGGACGGCGCGGATCCAATCGGGTTCTCCCCTATCCGGACGATGAACCCGCGCAACCGCCGCCACCCGGACTTTTCGAGTCATCGCGCGGTCATCAGCTGGACACGCGGCAACAGCCCCCAGTCGCCACGCAGGCACCGGCCACGCAGGCGCCCGCTGCGAATGCCGAGCCCGTCCTTCGTCCGCCTGGGACCGTTGGCGTGGTGCCGAATGCAGCACTGCAGCCGACCCAACCGTCCAGCAACGTCATGTCCCTGCCGCCCGAGGACCAGCCGGAAACGGGACAGCCGAAAGAATTGCCGGCGAACCTCAAAAAGCAGCTGGTCGATTTCACGACGAAAGAGCCGGCCGGCACGATCGTCATCGATACCGCCAATACTTATCTCTACCTCGTGCTGGGTGGCGGCAAAGCGATGCGCTACGGTATCGGCGTCGGCCGCGAAGGATTTACCTGGGCCGGCACCGAGCGCATCTCGCGCATGAAGGAATGGCCGGACTGGTTCCCGCCGACGGAGATGATCGAGCGTCAGCCGTATTTGCCGCGCATGATGGCCGGCGGCCCCGGCAATCCGCTCGGTGCGCGCGCGCTCTATCTCGGCAGCACGCTCTATCGCATCCACGGCACCAATCAGCCTTCGACGATCGGCTCGTTCGTGTCGTCGGGTTGCATCCGTCTGCTCAACGAGGACATCGAGGATCTCTATAGCCGCGTTCAGACTGGCACCCGTGTCGTCGTAGTGCCCGGCAAGGCGCCGGAGCATATCGCCAACACTGGCGCACAACCGACTGCTGCAGCCGTGCCGCCGCCCGCCGCGCCAACCAACATCACGCCGCCCGGTTCGGTCGGGGTGCAGAGCAATAGCGCTGCCGCGGTCACGTCGCCTTTGCCGCCACCGGTTCGCTAAGCACCTGGCCGGTAGCGCCCCAACAGCCCCTGCACTAACATTGCCTTGACAGTGCTGTTCTTGACAGCAGTGCGGACATGCAATGGGAGGCGGCGATGGCGCGATCCAAGATCGACCGACGCAAATTTCTTGCAGGTGTAGCGTTAGCTGGCGCGGCGAGTGCATCACCTGAAGGCGCTAAAGCCACAACCCCCATCATGGAAAGGGCGCCGCGTCCGTCGGCATTGCGTCCATCCGCGGCGGTCGCCGCCGCGGAGACTGGAACACCCCAGATTTCGGCGAAGCCCGCCGGCATGCCGGGCTCCGACTTTATGCTCGATGTTATCAAGTCGCTCGATATCCCTTACTTGCCGAGCAATCCGGCACAAAGCTTTCGCGGGCTGCACGAATCGTTGATCGACTATGGCGGCAATAAGAAACCGGAATTCCTCACCTGCACGCATGAGGAAACGTCCGTTGCGATGGCACACGGCTATTTCAAGATTGCGGGCAAGCCACTGCTCGTACTGTGCCACGGTACTGTCGGCCTCCAGCATGCAGCTATGGCGATCTACAATGCCTGGTGTGACCGCGTTCCCGTCATTGTCATGGGCGGCACCGATCTCGACGCTTCCAAGCGTCCGCCAGGCGTGCCGACTTTTCACTCTGCACAGGATGTTTGCGCTCTCGTCCGCGATTTCACCAAATGGGACGACCAGCCGGTGTCGCTGCAACATTTCGCCCAGTCGTTCGTGCGTGCCTACAAGCTTGCGATGACGCCACCATATGAACCGGTTGCGCTGGCACTCGACGCCGAACTACAGGAAATGACCGTACGTGATCGTCCCAAGCTGACCATCCCGCGTTACGTACCAACCGCGCCGCCGCAGGGCGACCTCAACGCGGTGCGTGAAGCCGCCCGTCTGCTTGCAAACGCCGAACATCCGGTGATCGTTGCCGACAAATGTGCGCGGACAGCAAACGGCGTCAGACTGCTGGTTGAACTTGCCGAAGCGCTTCAGGCGCCGGTCATCGATCAGAAGGGTCGGATGAACTTCCCCAACACTCACCCTCTGTCTCAGAATGCGCGCAGCCGCGCACTGATTGGCGAAGCTGACGTCATCCTCGGCCTCGAATTGTCGGACTACTGGGCCACCGTCAATGCGTTTATCGACAATGGCGAAATCGACGGCACCGGCCTGCAGGAATCGCAAATCAAGCCCACGGTCAAGTTGATCAGCATCAGTTCGGTCCTGCTCAACACGAAGTCGAATTACCAGGATTTTCAGCGATTGCAGGTCGTGGATATCGAAATGGCGGCCGACGCCGAGGCGACGCTGCCCGCGCTGATCGAGGCCGTGAAGCAGACGCTGCCATCGGGTCGTAAGGCAGCTATCGAGGCTCGCGGCGCGGCAATGAAAAAAGCATGGAGTGAGGCGCGTGATCGAACACGACAGGCTGCTGCCTACGCCTGGGATGCGAGTCCGATCAGCACCGCGCGGATGGCGATGGAAGTCTACGCGCAGATCAAGGATCTCGACTGGTCCTCGGTCGGCGGCGACCGCCAGCTGTCAAGCTGGCCGAGCCGGTTATGGCCGATGGAAAAGTACTATCACCACATCGGTGGCCCGGGCGGCTACGGAATCGGGTATGGAGCACCGGCTGCTGTAGGGGCGGCGCTGGCTAACCGCGATGCGGGACGATTCTCGATCAACTTCCAGCCCGATGGCGACATGATGTATTCGCCAGGTGTGCTGTGGACAGCTGTGCACCACGGGATTCCGCTGCTGACGGTGATGCATAATAACCGCGGTTATCATCAGGAGGTGATGCATGTTCAGCGCGTGGCGAACCGGCGCGACCGCATTGCCTATGCGGGCAAGGATCTCGGGCCCATCGGCACCAGGATCGAGAATCCTGTCATCGATTACGGCAAGCTTGCGGGCTCGCTCGGCATGTGGTCCGCCGGGCCGATTACCGACCCGAAGGATCTTGCGCCGGCGCTGAAAAAGGCGGTGCAAGTCGTCAAAGCTGGCGAGCCTGCATTGGTTGATGTTGTCACTCAGCCGCGCTGAGGAATTGTGCAATGGTAGTCCGCGCGTTGATTGTGCTGTCGGTGACAATGATTTTTGCGCAGGATCCGACAGCCGCCGCATCGACCGAGCATGGCAAAGTGGCATACATGCAGCACGGGTGCTGGCAATGTCACGGGACAGTAGGCCAGGGTTCAATCGCGACTAGCGGTGGCAAGCCTCTCGCGCCGGATCCGCTGCCATGGGAAACTTTTTCGTCGTTCGTGCGCTCGACCAACCGCGCCATGCCGCCCTATAGCGACAAGATCCTGACTGAAGGCGATCTTGAGGACATCTACGCTTATTTGCAGTCGATACCGAAGCCGCCCGACGCAAAGACGATCCCGCTGCTCAATCCCTAGCGGTCGCCCGCTTTCGCATTGACGCGCGCAAGCCGCGTGATCGCCTCGATCATTGCGCCGGGATCGGCTTGGCCTTTCCCCGCGATGTCGTGGGCGCTGCCGTGCGCGACCGACGAGAACAAGATTGGCGACCCGATTGAAATTCCGGCAGTACGGTTGAACGCCTGCAGCTTGGCGGCGATGTGGCCCTGGTCGTGCAGCATTACGATGAAGGCATCGCATCCCTTTTTTCGAAACATGGTGTCGGCCCCGAAGGGACCCGACACAGCAATGCCGTCCTTGCTCGCGCACGCGATGGCTGGAATGATGATGTTGATTTCCTCCGAACCGAAGAGTCCTTCCTCACCTGCGTGAGGATTGAGGCCGCTCACAAATATCTTGGGCTGTGCGATGCCGAGCTTCTTTAACGACGCGTCGGTGACCCGGATTACCCGCTCGACGCGCTCAGGCGTGATCAACGCCACCGCTTCGCGCACGCTTACATGCAATGTCGCGTGTACGATGCGGGACTGGTCGAAACAGATCATCAGATAAACATCGTTGGCCGGCGTGCCGGTTTCGCGCGCGACGAAAGATGGATAGCCGTCAAATGCGATGCCTGCGGCGGCAATTGAGCGTTCGGTTTGCGGCGCGGCCACGACCGCTTCGACGTCGCCGGCAAGCGCCGCCTGAATCGCCCGACTTGCGCTTGCCAGCGAAGCGCGGCCGTAGGCGGCATCGATGGTGCCGATTTTTATGGGGGCATTACTACCCTCACGCGCTTCCAGAAGGCTGACGGTGCCGTCGGACCACAGTGCTCCCGAGGGTTTCCTGACGACATGAAGATCGGGCGACAGGCCGGCGGCGCGGGCATGCATTTCGACTGCGCTGGGGTCGCCGACCAGCAACGGCCGGCAAAGACGGCGCACACGGGCATCGAGTGCGGCCTTGAGCGCGATCTCTGGCCCGATCCCGGCAGGATCTCCTGTTGCAATGGCGATGCGCGGTAGGGGCATGGCGGTTGACTTCCGTCGCCGACGCGGCTGCCTATAATGGCGCCCAGCTATCCCAAGAACATAGCAAAGCCGTGAGGAAGCGTCGCCATGATGTCGCGTGAACAGAACGAGCAACTCAGCCGCGTCGGCCCGGGAACATTAATGGGCAAGTTGCTGCGGCGATACTGGGCGCCGTTTCTGCTTTCCTCCGAAATCCCCGAGCCGGATTGCCCTCCCGTGCGTGCAAAACTTATGGGCGAGAGCCTGGTCTGTTTTCGCGACAGCAAGGGACAGATTGGTTTGATTGATGAATTTTGCGCGCATCGGGGCGTCTCGCTTTGGTTCGGGCAGAATGAGGAGTGCGGGTTGCGCTGCCCATATCATGGCTGGAAGTACGATGTGACTGGGCAGTGTGTCGATCTCCCGTCTGAGCCGGAGGAGTCGGGTTTTCGCAAGAACATCAAGCTGAAGTCCTATCCCTGCATTGAAAAGGCAGGGATCGTGTGGGCCTATCTGGGGCCACCTGCCTTGCAACCGCCGCCGCCTGCGTTGGAATGGACAGATGTCGAGCCGCCGCAACGCTTCGTGTCAAAGCGGTTGCAGGAGTGCAATTACCTG
>Ga0164301_10000069_pt1 | contig 24129 bp, 19 predicted proteins | sample Whisoiple_231_MG_FD_109711 | JGI IMG/M metagenome (GOLD analysis project Ga0164301, IMG submission 109711) | Unamended control soil microbial communities from upstate New York, USA - Whitman soil sample_231_MG | ecosystem: Environmental > Terrestrial > Soil > Agricultural land ... | reverse complement strand
GCAGCAGCAGGTCGCCCTCCTCGGCGCCGAGCCGCTCGTTGAGGTCGGCCAGCTCCGCGTCGCTGAGGAACTTCGCGGTCGGGGAGCGCCAGCCCTCGCCCTCGCGGAAGGCCCAGACCAGCCACTTCGCCCCCAGCTCCTGGGCACGGGAGATCAGCCCGTCGAGCTCGGAGCGGGGCAGCTCGCGGCGGCCGGCGTTGATGCCGCGGATCGAGCCGCCGCCCTCCAGCACCGAGCGGAAGACCTTGAACTCGGTCTCGCGCAGGGCGTCGCCGAGGTCGACCAGCTCCAGTCCGAAGCGCAGGTCCGGGCGATCGGTGCCGAAGCGGTCCATCGCCTCGTCGTAGCCCATCCGCTGCATCGGCACGTCGACCTGTGGGCCGCCGACGCGCTCGAAGACGTGCGCCAGCAGCCGTTCGTTGACGGCGATCACGTCGTCGCTGTCGACGAAGGACATCTCCACATCGAGCTGGGTGAACTCGGCCTGGCGGTCGGCGCGGGTCGCCTCGTCGCGGAAGCAGCGCGCCACCTGGTAGTAGCGCTCGAACCCGGAGACCATCAGCAGCTGCTTGAACAGCTGCGGCGACTGCGGCAGCGCGTAGAAGGAGCCGGCCTGCTGGCGGCTGGGGACGAGGAAGTCGCGGGCGCCCTCGGGGGTCGAGCGGGTCAGGACCGGAGTCTCGATGTCGAGGAAGCCCTCGCCGTCGAGGAACTCGCGCATCGCGTGGACCACCCGGTGGCGCAGCTGCAGCGCCTCCTGCATCGCCCCGCGCCGCAGGTCGATGTAGCGGTAGCGGAGGCGGGCGTCCTCGCCGACCTCGCCGCTGAAGCCCTCGACCTGGAACGGCGGCGTCTCCGAGCCGGCGAGCAGCTCCGCCCCGGTCACCAGCAGCTCGACCTCGCCGGTCGCCAAGTCGGAGTTGACGGTGTCCGCGGAGCGGCGCACCACCTTGCCGGTCGCGCTCAGCACGTCCTCGGCGCGCAGCTTGTGGGCCAGCTCGAAGGACTCGCCGGAGCTGTCGGGGTTGAAGACGAGCTGGACGATCCCGGTGCGATCGCGCAGGTCGATGAAGATCAGGCCGCCGTGGTCTCGCCGGCGGTTGACCCAGCCGGCGACCCGTACCTCGGTGTCGACCCGGTCGGGCAGCACCTCCCCGCTCCAGGTGTCGCGGTAGGCGTTGGCGCGCAGCGGCGGCGTGTCGGTCACGAGTCCCCTCCCGTCATCTCGTCGAGAAGCTTGCCGGGATCGGCCGGCCGCTGCTCGCCGGTCTCCATGTCGCGCAGCTGGGCGCTGCCGTCGGCCTCGAGGATGAGGACGCGGCGGGCCCCGATCCGGTTGGCGTGTTTGAGCTGGCTCTTGAGGCTGCGGCCGGCGAGGTCGACCTCGGCCGAGAGCCCGGCGTGGCGCAGCTCGACCGCCAGCGCCATCGCCCGCTCGCGCTGGCCGGGGTCGGCGATCGCGACGAAGGCGTCGCGGCCGGCGGCCGGCACCTCTTCGTCCAGCGCCAGCAGGATCCGCTCGATCCCCGCGGCGAAGCCGACCGCCGGGGTGGACGGGCCGCTGAGCTGCTCGACAAGGCCGTCGTAGCGGCCGCCGCCGCCGATCTCCGACTGCGCCCCGAGCGCGTCGCAGACGAAGGAGAAGATCGTCCGCGTGTAGTAGTCGAGGCCGCGGACCAGGGTCGGGTCGACGACGTAGGCGACCCCGGCCGCATCGAGCAGCGCCTTGACCGCCTCGAAGTGCTCGGCGTCCTCGCCCTCGAGCTGCCCAACGATCGTGGGAGCGCTCGCCATCACCCCCTGCGTCCCCTCGTCGTCGGCGTCGAAGGCGCGCAGCGGGTTGATGTCGATCCGCTCGCGCACGTCTTTCGACAGCTCCCCCTCGTGCGCGTGCAGGTGGGCTTTGAGGTCCTCCAGGTAGGCACGCCGAGCCTCAAACGAGCCGAGGCTGCCGAGCCGCAGCTCCACCCCCGGCACGCCGAGCTCGCTGAGCAGGTCGGAGAGCAGCATGATCACCTCGGCGTCGGCCAGCGGCGAGTCGGTGCCGATGCACTCCAGCCCCAGCTGGTGGAACTGGCGGTAGCGCCCCGCCTGCGGGCGCTCGTGGCGGAAGAACGGGCCGAGGTAGGAGAGCTTCACCGGCTGCGCCTGTTTGTGCATCCCGTGCTCCAGGTATGCGCGGCAGATCGAGGCCGTCCCCTCCGGGCGCAGGGTGAGGCTGCGCTCGCCCTTGTCCTCGAAGGTGAACATCTCCTTGCGGACGATGTCGGTCGACTGGCCGACCCCGCGCTCGAACAGGGCGGTGTCCTCGAAGACCGGCGTCGCGATCGGCTCGTACCCGGCGCGGGCGAAGATCTCCGCCGCAGCGTGTTCCAGCCGCGCCCGCGAGCGCGCCCCCTCGGGCAGGATGTCGAAGGTCCCGCGCGGGGCCTGGTACTTGCTCGCCATTTGCGGCGACTCTAGTGGGGGCCGGCCCTACGAGGCCAGCGAGCCGAGGAAGGGATTGGTCGCGCGCTCGGCGCCGAGCGTGGTCAACCCCATGTGGCCGGGATGGACGACGGTCTCGTCCGGGAGCGCGTCCAGCAGGCCGGCGATCGAGGCCAGCAGGGTCGGCCCGTCGCCGCCCGGCAGGTCGACTCGGCCGACCGAGCCCTGGAAGAGGACGTCGCCGGAGAAGATCGCCGGCTCGCCGCGAACCGCGTAGGTGACGTGCCCGGGGCTGTGGCCCGGGGTGAAGATGACGTCGAGCTCCATCCCGGCCAGCTCCAGCGTCTCGCCGCCCTTGACGGTCTCGTCGGCCTCGTAGCTCTCGAACGGGCCGAACTCGGCCCAGGGAACGAAGGACATGATGTCGGCGAGGATCGGCACCTCGATCTCCGGGCAGTAGACCGGCGCCCCGGTCGCCTCCGCCAGCGGCGCGACGGCGCCGATGTGGTCGAAGTGGCAGTGGGTGACCAGGATCGCCTCGACCTCAGCCCCCTTCGCCTCGACCGCGGCCAGGATCCGCTCCGCTTCTTCGCCCGGGTCGACGACGAGGAGACGGTCGGAGCCCTGGCGCCGGAGCAGGAAGCAGTTCTCGGCGATCGGGCCGACCGTGAGCATCTCCACGTCTAGAGCCATTACTCGCTCCGGGAGCGGATGCGGGCGCGCTCACGCCGCCGCCACAGCGCCGTGTCGATGTAGTACCCGGCGGGGACGTAGAAGACCATCATGAAGGCGCCGAAGAGAAGCGCGACGCCGAGCGCTTTGCCCATCACCAGGGCCAGCACGGCGGCGAAAATCAGGGCGGCGACGGCACCGCGGCCGAAGGAGCCGCGCCAGGTCGGCGGCAGGTCCTGTTTGGCGGCGGGCTTGCGGTTCGAGCGGGCGCGGGCTTTGGCTTCCTCCCGGCTGCGCGGGCGGCCGGAGCGCGGCTTGTTGTCGATCCGCCCGCCCTGGGTGCCGCGCTGCTTGCGGCGGCGCTTTTTCTTCGTCTGGGCCATTTTAGGAATGTAGATGATCAACCTAGATGATCGACCTAGCCGATCGCCTAACCGGTCAGCCGCTCCAACCGCCGCTCGATCACGTGCCGGGCGGGGTCGAAGCCGCGGATCGGCACCTCCGGCGGGTAGCCGGCGAGGGCCGCCTGCGGGATCAGGCCGACCAGCTCGGCCTCGACCGGGCGGGCGCCGAGCGGCGCCGCCAGCTCCCGCACCCGGGCGACCACCTCGCCCAGCGGCACCGCGAGCGGATCGTGGACGTTGGTCGAGACCTGGGCGCGGCCGCTGGAGAGCAGCAGGCCGATCGCCCGCACCCCGGCCGGTCCGCCGCCGGCCTCGCGCAGCCCGGCGGCGACCGCGCGGGCGACCTCGACGTCGTCGCTGTCGAGCTCGACGTTGAAGGCGGCGAGCGGCGGGCGGGCGGTGACCAGGGTGGCGCCGCCGGTCCGGTGCGGCAGGTCGGGGCCGAAGTCCGGGCGCAGCTCGCCCGACTCCATCCGCAGCCACAGCTCCGGCAGGCCGCCGTTGCGGAAGTAGGAGCGCTCGGCCCGGCCGGGGTCGCGCGCCAGCTCGCCATAGAGGAAGACCGGGACGCCGAGGCCGCCGATCTGGGTCGCCACCGCGACCGCCTCGGTGCGGGCGGCCTCCCGGTCGGCGGGGTCGAACCAGACGACCGGGCAGACGTCGAGCGCGCCGATCGCCGGGTGGGCGCCGCGGTAGGCGTCCATGTCGATCGTCTCCAGTGCCTCCTCGGCGCCGGCGGCGAGCGCCTCGGTCAGCGCCCCGGGGGTGCCGGCGAGGGTGAAGACGGTGCGGTCGTGGTCGGCGTCGGAGTGGCGGTCGAGCAGGGATACGCCGCGGGTGAAGGCGCCCTCGAGCCGGGACAGGCGCTCGCCGTCGCTTCCCTCCGAGAGGTTGGGGACCGCGAGCAGGGGCGGCATCCGCGCGACCCCTCAGATGAGCAGGTCGCCGCTGCCGACGATCTTCTCGCCGTCCAGCTCGACGGTCGGTTCCAGTACCACGCAGTCGAGGTGGACGGGGACCTGGACGGTGCCGCCGATCGCCCTCGAAGCGCCGAAGGCGACGTGACAGGTGCCGAGGATCTTCTCGTCCTCGAGGATGTTGCCGGTGAGGAGCGCCTCTTCGTTGGTGCCGATCCCGAGCTCGGCGACGTTGGTCCCGTCCTCCCCGTGGGCGGTGAGCAGCTCCATCAGCCTGGCGCCGTCCTCGCCGCTCGCCTCGACCAGGTGGCCGTCGCGGACGGTCAGCTCGACCGGCGTCTCCAGCAGCCCGATGTCGGCGATCGAGCCGTCGACGACTAGGGTGCCGTTGGTGGTGCCCTCGACCGGGGCGATGAAGCCCTCGCCGCAGGGCAGGTTGCCGAAGGCGCCGCGATTGCCGAGTTCGCCCGCGTCGACGATCCCGAGACGTCCCTCGAGCCCGATCCGCAGGTCACTGCCGTTGCGGCAGGTGATCCGCGCCTCGGAGCTGCGGTTGAGGCCGGTGACCACCGCCCAGCCGCGGCGGCGGATCTCCTCCAGGTTGCCTGTCATCAGGCGGGTCAGCATCTCCTCGGTGACGCCCGGGAGGGTGCCGATCCGCACGCCGGCGTCGGTCGCGGCTTTGCGGGCGGCGGTGTGGGAGAGCGACTGGATCGTCGGCGCCAGGACCACGTCGGCCGCGGCCATCGCGGCCGCCACTGCGCGCGGCGGCTCGGCGGCGGCGGAATCGCGCTCGGAGATCACCGCCAACGTCGCGTCGGCGCCGTCGCCCTGCGCCTCGATCCGCATCAGCGCGCCGATCTCTTCCGTCACCGGGTTGCAGACGACCAGCACGTCCTCGCCCGGCGAGATTCCCATGCACTGCCGCACGACCGTCTTCACTGCCCTGTCCAGCTCCGCGGTCACCGGCTCACCCTAGCCATGTTGCGCCCCCGATGCAGTCGTTTTCCCCTGCTCCCTCCGAACTTGAAAGGAGATTACTGGAATTCGTTCTACCAATAGGACAGAGGCCGGCTCAACCGTCGTCGTGACGGTGTCTAATCGCCCAGGCCTCGAACCACACCAGCCCCACCAGCACCGCGCCGAAGGCGAGAAAGGGCGGAAACCAGCCGCCGGGATGCACGATCGCCAGCGTCACCACCGCGAAAGCATCGGCGATCAGAAGGAACGCCACAAGCACCGGCCGCATCGCCGACCAACCGTCCTGACGAGAGCCACCGCCTCCCTGCGCCATCGCTACGATCCCCCTCCCCGCCGGAGTAGCTCAGCTGGTTAGAGCAGCGGAATCATAATCCGCGTGTCGGGGGTTCGAGTCCCTCCTCCGGCATCGCCCAGGCTGGCTTACGAAGCCGGTTTCCGCGGGCCGTGGTGTTGACTTTGTCCTCAGACGATGGACCCAACCGTGGACCGAACCTCACCGACGGCGTCCTCACAGGGGTCCGAGCCCGATGGTGAAGAAGCCGTCGAAGCTGGGTTCGAGGAGGCGTTCAGCTCGCTCCCTCGCGGCCTGCGGATTCTTCGCCCGGATGCTCATGTCGATGCTGCTGTTGTCGGGTTCGACCCCGCAGAGGCCAGAAAACCCAGACTGTCGGATGTGGGCGACAACCTCATGGAGGTCGACATCAGTCCCTGTGTTTGGAATCAGCGTGACCGGCCACGGCGGACTTCCAGCACGTTTAGCCATTGACCGGAAGGTAAAGGCCTGTCGGTCAGAGTTCAAAGAATGTGGAGCCCTCTCCCCCTGGGAGGCGATAGCGTCACCCGAGGGCGGCATGAAAGGCAGACTTCGGCTTAGGGATATGGCGTGAGTGCGCTTAAAGGCGGTGGCGCCTCAAAGGAGGCTGCCGGCTTTGAGGACCGCTGGACCGTCAACAAGCTGTTCGACTTACTCGCGGAGTCGGCACTGCAGATCGAACTGGAGCCGTTGGGTACGACCCCAGGGACCGCGGAAAACGGCTTTGAGTTCTGGCTGCGGCGCGATGGCGTACGCGAGTGGCATCAGGTCAAGTACCAGAACTCCGATGAGGGCAATTGGCCGCTGGCCGACCTGAGGAAGCGCAAGGTCCTCGGCTATTTCAAAGACAAGCTCGAAACCGAGGTGGATGCGCACTGTCTCTTCTTCTCCGCTCACGGCGCGATGCCGCTGGAAATGCTCTGGGAACGCTCGCAGATGAGCGAGACCTACGAGCGCTTTGCAGACCATCTGCTGGGCCGCTACGAGGGCGACTTCGCCGATCTGCGGGCGGCATGGGGCGACCTCGATGCGCAACGGGCCTGGGAACTGCTCTGCCGGATCTCAACCCGCAACATGGACGACCGCAGCCTGCGGGAGAGCAACCGTGACCGGGCTCGGAGCTTCGTCGACGCCGAGGACCCCGACGCGGTCGTGGAACGGCTCACCACGCTAGTCGGCGATCGGATCCACCGGCGGATTGACGCCGAGGCAATCTGGACGGTCCTCGAGGAGAAGGGCTGGGGCCCACGCGATTGGCGTCTGGACCCCGCAGTGGCGGAGGCGATTCGAGTCGCCCGCACGGACTTCCTCCGCCGCCAGGACGAGCGTCTGATCAACCGCCACAGCACCCCGATATCTGAGGTCGAGCAGGTGATCGGGGCAATCGGAGCTCCGGTGCCGAGCCGGCCAGTTGTCCTCCACGGCCCTCCCGGCTGCGGCAAGTCGACCGCCATGATGAAGGCAATTCGACACTTCACCGAGGAGGGTTGGCACGTCCTCACCCTCGACCTCGCCTCTGTCGGTGCCCCCCGCAGCGCCGAGGAGCTGGGCCATGCCCTCGGCCTGCCGGCTGCACCGTCGGACGTCCTCGGAAACATCGTCAAAGACAAGCGGGCACTGCTCGCCATTGACGGACTCGATCGGATCGCCTTCGCCAACAACTCTCCACAGGAGCTGACCGCCGTTCTCAGCGAAGTTCTGCACACGGCCTGCTCGCACGAACGCCTATCCGTCCTCCTCTCCTGTCGCAGCGCGGAGCTCGAGCATGATGCTCGTGTTCGCTCCGCGATCTCGCGGTTCGACAAATCCGAGGAGCGCTTGGCGCTTGCCCGGTGGTCCCAGGCATCGGTTCAGGCCGCCCTGGTGGAGGCGGGAGTCGAGCCCGGGAACCTCGACGAGACTCAGATCGAACTGCTTCGCATCCCACAGCACCTCTACTACCTCCTCGCCAGCAAGGACGCAGGCGCATTTGATTTCGGTAGCGAGCTGGATCTTCAAAACCGCTACACCACCCATATGGAGGTCGGGCCGTGAGCCCGCGAAGCACCGAGCAGATCGGCGCCCGCTGGGAGGCCGCTGGGGCGCTCGCCTCGCTGCTCGTAGAGCGAGGCCGAAGCGAGGCATCGCTCGCGGCACTCCCCAAGCACAGGGCAGAGCTCGAAGAGCTTGCCGAGGAGGGGGTTCTGCAGCGCACCGGCGAGGAGGTCCGCTTCTTTCACGATCGCTACCTCGACTATGTCTTCGCCCGCACCTTTGTCGAAGGGGGCGAATCCCTGGGGGAGTTGCTGAGGGGCTCCGAGCAGCATCTCGAGCGTCGCGCCCAGGTCCGGAAGATCCTCGCCTTCCAGCGCGAAGACGACCGCGAGGGATACGAGCGCACGGTTGCAGAGTTGCTGCACGACGAGGAGATCCGCTTCCACATCAAGGAGGTCGTCTTCACGCTACTGCGAGACGAGGTAGAGCCTGACGGCGCTTTGTGGGAGGCGATTCGCGAGTTCGTCGAAGACCCGGAGCGAAGCGAGCATCCCGCGGCCTGGCGGGTCGCCTGTCAACCCGCCTGGTTCACCTTCCTCAAGGCCGAGGGGGTTCTCGCTTCCTGGCTGACTAGCGCTGAGGAGACCGGGCAGGAACGCGCTGCCGCCATGCTCTTCGCGGTCGTTGACGTGGAGCCGCAGATGGTGGGCTCGCTGCTCTCCCCCTTCCTTGATGGCGGCGAGAACTGGGGCCGCCGCATCCGCCGCATCCTTGAATTCGGTCGCCTTGAGCTGGATCGAGCGCTCTTTGAGCTGGCGCTCGGCCTGCTCGAACGCGGGCACTATGACGAGGAGCCCGAGAGCCTCTGGCTCGGCGCCCACGCTCTGCCGGGCGCCGAGCCCGGGTGGGCCGCCGAGCTCCTAGAGGCCACCTTCGCCCGCGCCTATAGCCTGGGCGAGAAGAACCCCTTTGCGGCCGAGCTCTACCCCTCGAGTCGCGGGATCGACGAATTCCTCCGCGACCTCGCGGCCAACGCGCCGGAGCGGGCCCTGGCCGTTCTCGTGCCGGTAATCATCGCAACCTCAAGAGACTGCGCGCGCGAGAAAGACCGCGACGGATTGCACTCGGACAGCGTCTGGTGGTTTCGCCACGTCGGCTCCGATCACGACTTCGCCCAGAGCGCCCTGACGATTGCCGAGCGCGCTGCCAAGGAACTCGCCGAAGAGCATCCCGAGAAATGGAAGCCCCATGCCGATGCCCTACTCGCCGAGATCGACCGAGAGACCCCGCGACGGCTCCTCTACCAGGCCTGGAGCGCCAATCCCGCTGCCTTTGCCGACGCGGCGATCGAGACGGTGGCGGCCGGACCCGAGCGTCTGCGAAGCGGCTATGCCGACAGCCCCTATTGGGCCACGCGAGAACTGCTGGAGAGGGCCACGCCGCGCTGCGCACAAGACCTCTTCGAGCGGGTCGAGCAGACGATCATCGGCTACCTGCCCGAATGGGAGCGCAAGGAAGACGCTGAGCCTTTCCGCGGGCAGTCCGAGTGGACCCTTCTCAGCGGCCTTGACCGCAGACGGCTCTCCGAGGCTGGCGCTGAGCGCTTCGCCGAACTCGACGCGCACTTCGGGCCCGACGTCGAGCAGCTCCGACCCCGCGGTGTGCGTGCCGGCTTCGTCGGCTCGCCCCTGCCGGATGCCGATGCCTCGAAGTTCACTGATGAGGAGTGGCTAGCGGCGCTGGAGCGTTATGACCGTGATGAGACCAACTGGGTCGATGAGGTTCCGGTGGGCGGCGCCCATCAGGTGGCCCGCCAACTCGAAGCGGCCGTCAAGCTAGACCCCAACCGCTTCGCCCACCTCGGCCTCCAGTTCTCTGACGGTGTCAATGTGACCTATTTCGAAGCAGTGATCACCGGCCTGACCAACGCCGAGTCCGACCCCGACCCCGACCTAGCCCAGGACTTCCTGCGTCGCTGCCACGCGCTGCCGGGGCATCCGTGCGGGCGCTGGTTCGGCAGCCCTCTGCGAAAACTCGCCGATGTCGAGCTCGACAAGGACGTGCTCGAAATGGTCGGGTGGTATGCCTGCGAGGATCCCGATCCGCACAAAGACTCCTGGCGTGTGGAGGAGGGGGAGACCGAGTACTGGGGCGGCGACATCCTCACCGCCGGCATCAACAGCGTACGCGGCAGCGCCGCCGAGACGATCAGCGCCCTGATCTTTCACCACCCCGAGCGACTCGAAGTGCTGGGCGAGAGCATCGAACACTTGGTGGTAGACCCCGTGCTCTCGGTCCGCGCCTGCGCCGCCGAGACCCTCTCGACCCTGACCCGCCATGACACTGAGCTCGCCACCTCGCTCTTCTTACGTCTGGTTGACGCCGAGGATGCTCTCTTGGGCGCGCCGACCATCGAGCGTTTCCTCGTCTATCGGGGGGTCGAGGATTGGGAGCGTCTTCGCGTCGTCATCGAGCGGATGGTCGAGGCGGAGGAAGACTCGGTCGCGCAGACCGGCGCGAGGAGAGCGGCGATATGCGCCCTTCGCGTCGACGAGGCCCTTCCCCTAGCCGAACTGGCCGCGGCCGGCACCGTCGCTCAGCGCAAGGGTGTCGCTCAGATCGCAGCCGCCAATCTCGCCATTAAGGATTCGCGCGAGCTATGCGAACGGTGGCTGGTGCCTCTGTTTTCTGACAGCGAGAGTGAGGTGCGGGCCGAGGCGGGCCGCTGGACTGACCAGATCGAAGCCGACGATCTTGAGCACCTCGTTGAGATCGCCATCTCCTACATGAACTCCCCGGCATATCTCGACGATCCCAGCATGCTGCTCTACCGCCTCGAGGAAACGACTGCCGCGATCCCCGAGTTAATGCTCTATGCGGCCCAGCGGTTCGCCAAAGGCAGCGGTCGCGAGGCGGCCGACATCCGCCGCTCCGCGGCAGCGGATGCCCCCCACGCGAGCAATCTGGCAATGCGGGCCTACAGCTCCACCGATGACCCGGAGCTTCGCTCCGGCGCCCTCGACGTCATCGACCAGTTGCTCGCCAGTGGTGTCCGCGACATGCAGAGCCACATTGACGCCTACGAGGATCGCTAGGCGCCTCGGTAGCAGCCGGGCTTCCGATAGCGCCTACGTGTCGGTTCTGCCGTCACGATCGCTTTCTGCGCTTCTTGCGCTTCCGACGAGGTGGCGACGGTGGACCGGCCGGAGGACCGAACTGCGAAGTTCCAGCAGAACGGAGAGCATCCGGGAGAACGTCCGGCAGCGGGGAAACCGCATCGTTGCTCGACTGGCGCGAATCATAATCCGCGTGTCGGGGGTTCGAGTCCCTCCTCCGGCATCGGGTTTCCCTTGATTGAGAACGGAAACCACCCCATTCAGGTGATCTCGCCGACCAAGCGGAGGGATCCTGCCGTGCCCCTACAAGAGTTCGTCGAAGCGGAAACCGCCCCGACGAACCCTAGGATCAGGTTGCGTGTAATGGCAAGCGCCCTGATTTCTCAGCAGACCTAATTAACATCCTCCTACACGTTCATATCGGTTAAAACGACCCGGATTGGGGCGTTCACCCCCGGGGTTCATACAGGCCTTCCAGTTGGTAGGCCCGCCTTCAGCCCAACCGATGCGGATGTACTCGCCTCCACAGTTGTTTTTGGCAGAGTTCATTTCCGGGATGCCCAGTTCGTAACCAGTGCCACTCGGGCAAACGAGAAATGCCTGGCTCCCGCTGTAAAACGCTCCGGGCCATGCACATACTTCACCGCCGGCGCATGCCTGGGCGGCTGATGCCCGAATTCCGAACATCACAACTACGACTAGTGCTGCAGCCAGCAGCATCGCGAAGAATCGCGGGCGCCTCCACACAAGGACTTGACTCGCGTTTGACATCTCTTCCCCCTTCATCTCAAGTAGTGAAGCCCCACTACCTCCAGAAATTGAAAACGGACAGATCTTCACGATAGAGCATAAAAACTGAACATTCAGGTTCTCTATATCGCCGGACCCCAGCCCCATGGACTACGGCATGCCAACCCGCGAAATTACGGCAATCTCACTGATGCGACGCCGCTTTTTCGGGCCTAGGTTCGTTGTGCAACGTCAAGCACACGAACTAGGAGGCATTTTCATGAAGCTCTACGGAATTCTGCGGCGGAATGGCTGGCGGACTCCTGAGGACCTGCAGGTCGCTGGGGAACGGTCGGCTGAAGTGGGCGACGAACCCGGCTCGGGCGTTCGCTGGATCCGCAGCTACGCGCTCTCCGAGGAGAGTGGCGAGGTCGGCACGTTCTGCGTCTACGAAGGCGAGAGCCCGGAGACGATCCGCGCCCACGCTGAGAAGTCGGGCCTGCCGTGCGACGAGATCGTCCCGATCCTCGACACGGTCGTGGTCCGCCCCGACCCCACCCCCGCCGCCAATTAAGGCCTTCGGCCGGCGCCTCCTATCTGCGGAGGCGCCGGCCCTGTCGGGCCTAGACTGAAATGACGATGAGCACGTCGACTGCCCTGGTCGGCCGGGCGAGCGAGATCGCCCGGCTGACCGAAGCCGTGGAGAGCGCGCGCGAGGGTTCGGGGTCACTAGTCCTCCTCGCCGGCGAGGCGGGGGTCGGCAAGAGCAGCCTCGCCCGGGAGGCCGTCTCGGCCTCGGTCGATTCGCCGCTCTGGGGTGCGGCCTCCGAGGGCGCCACCGCCGCCTACGGGCCGGTCGTCGACGCACTGCGCTCGCGACTGCGCGCCGAGCCCGACGCGCTCGCCGAGTGCGGACCGCTCCTCCCCCACCTCGCCCTGCTCCTACCCGAGCTGGGCGAGCCCGCCGCCGAGAGCGACCGGGCCACCATCTTCGAGGCGATCCGCTGCGCCCTCGCCCACCTCGCGACCGAGGAGCCCGCGGTCGTAGTCCTCGACGACCTGCAGTGGTCCGACGACACCACCGTCGAGCTGCTCGCCGCCCTGGCCGAGCCGCTGCGGCAGATGCCGGTCTTGATCGTCGCCACCTACCGCACCGACGGCCTTCCGCGCGAGCACCGGCTGCGCTGGCTGCGCAACGAGCTGCGCCGCGGCGACAACCTGCAGGAGCTGACGCTGGAGCCTCTCGACCGCGACGGAGTCGCCCGGCTGCTCGGCGAGCTGCTGCCCGAAGACCCCTCCCCTTCGCTGGTGCGGACCGTCCACGACCGCACCCTCGGCTCGCCCTTCTTCGTCGGGGAGCTGGTCGCGGCGCTGGGCGTGCGCGACTCGCTGCGTCCCGGCCCCCGAGGGCTCGAGCTGGCCGAGCGCGACGAGGTCCCGGTCCCCGACTCGATCCGCGAGGCGGTCCTGGTCGCCGCCTCCGACCTCTCCCCCGCCGCCCGCGATGCCGCCGAGGTGACGGCGACGATCGGCCCGCAGGTCGACCTCGATCTGGCCGCCGGGCTTGCCCCCGGCGGCGGCCTGACCGAGCTGCTGGAGACCGGGTTGCTCGTGGAGGGCGACCGAGGGCAGGCGAGCTTCCGCCACGCCCTCGCCCAAGAGGCGCTCTACGCCGAGGTGCCGTGGACGCGGCGGCGCGACCTGCACAGCCAGCTCGCGGCGGCGCTCGAAGAGCGCGGCGGTTCCAGCTTGGAGATTGCGACCCACTGGCTGGGCGCCGGCGAGGAGACCCGCGCCCGCGAGGCGCTGGTCGAGGCGGGTCGCGCTTCCGAGGCCCTCCACGCTCACCGCGACGCGGTCCGGGCGGCCCGGCAGGCGCTGGACCTCTGGCCCGAGGACGAGGCCGAGGAGCTGCGCGCGGAGACCCTTGCCCGCTGCGGGCGCTGCGCCGAGCTGACCGGCGACCTCAGCGAAGCCGCCAAAGCCTGGCGCGAGCTGGCGGCGGTCCAGAGCGGCCGGGGCGACAGCCTCGGCGCCGCCGGGGCGCAGCGGCGCCTGGCCGCGGTTCTCGGCCTGAACGGGGAGTGGGAGCAGGCGCAGGCCGCCCGTCGCCTCGCCGCAGAGGGCTTCGCCGCAGCCGGGGAGCCGGCGGAGGCCGCATTGGAGCAGCTGGCGCTGGCCGACCACCACCGGCGGCGGGCCGAGTACATAGAGGCGATCGCGTTCTCGCAGGCGGCCACGGAGGCGGCCGAGCGGGCCGAGCGGGTGGACATCGCCGCCCGTGTCCTCGGCCTGCGGGGCGTGGTCGAGGCCAAGGGCGGCGACTACGAGGCCGGCCTTGCTTCGGTCCGCGGCGGCCTCGCCCTTGCCCTGGAGCACGACCTCACCCCGATCGCCGCCGAGCTGTACCAGCGCCTCAGCCTCGTCCTCTACGACGGTGCCGACTACCGTCAGGCCGAGGAGGCACTCGACACCGCCCTCGACCTCTGCCGCACCGACGGCGACGCCGGCACCGAGGTCGCCTGCGTCACCTGCCTCGTCTACGTCCTCCGCGAGCGCGGCGAATGGGCGCGGGCCGAAGAGCTCGGCCGCGAGCTGATCGAAACCGACACGGCGGTCTGGGTGGCCGAGGGCCTGATCGGAGCGATCCACGCCTTCGAGGGCAAGCTCAGCTCCGCCCGGCGGCTGCTGACCGCCTCGCGCGAGGTCTCCTCCGCGGTCCGCCACTTCAACATGTACGTCGACTCGACCACCAGCCTGGCGATCGTCGCCGCCGCCGAAGGGCTGGACGACGAAGCGGCGAGCCGCTGTCACGAGCTGCTCGCCCGCTGGGAGGAAAGCGAGGACCACCACTACGCGGTCTGGGGCGTGCGCTGGGCGGTCAGCTTCTTCGCCCGCCGCGGCCGCCGCAAGGACGCCCAGCTCTGCGCCGCGGCGCTGGGCCAGATGGCGACCGAGGGCGGCCACGAGGACGCCGTCGCCGCCCTCGCCCATGCGGTCGGCGAGCTGGCCCTGCCCGAGGGCGACGCGCCCGGGCCCGCCGACCGCTTCTCCCGCGCGGTCGAGCCGCACCGCAGCCTGGCGGTCCCCCACGAGCGGGCGCAGGTCGAACCGCCGGCCGGGGTCGCCCCCGCCCCCGGCGGCCAGCCGGGGGAGGGCCTGGAGCGCCTCTGCGACGCCTACCGCTGCGCGACCAAGCTGGGGGCGCGGCCACTGGCGGCCGAGGCGGCGAAGGAAGTAGCGGCGCTGGGCGAGTCGGTGGCGCAGCGGCTGGGCAACCGTGCCGCGGCCGCCTCCGAGGACGGGGTCGCCCTCACCCGCCGAGAGCTCGAGGTCCTGCGCCACGTCGCCGTCGGCCGCACCAACCGCGAGATCGCCCAAGAGCTGTTCATCAGCCAGCGCACCGTGGACATGCACGTCCGCAACCTGCTCGGCAAGCTCGACTGCCGCTCTCGGGTCGAGGCCAGCCACCGAGCCGGCGAGCTAGGCCTGCTGAACTGACCCTACGCTCGGTGGCGGTGGAGTTTCGCCGCCGCCCGCGTTCGCGAGATTTCCGGCAAGTCGTCGGCAAAGAACCCCAGCACCGCTCCACCCACAGCTGCAGTCAGACATACAGCCGCGGCCGCGATCCCAGGATCGGCATCGAACCAGTTCAGTAGTTCGACCAGTCCGATGACCAGCACTGAAGCCAAAGCAATAGCCGCGATCATCCGCACAGTCAGCTGAGTGTAGATCACCGCAGATAGTCCCTTACAAGCATGAGAGAGCTCAGGCCAATGCCGATGAAGAAGCCGAAAGCAGTCGCGCGCTCCACCGCGGCCTTTCTCTGGCCGGCGAGAATCGCCCCGTAGCGAGCCGCCCCACCGAAGAGTCCGGTGAACGCCAGGATCACCGTCGCTGCATCGGAGAGATCTTCGGTTAGGACCCCCGCAACGGGTAGGAAGCTCATGTGGAGGACCGTAGCAATATTTGCAGACAGAACATTTCTCTCTTGCTCACGCTCGCGCTTGCCCTTACCGCGCTCGGCTTTGGGGTGACCGGCTGCGGCTCCGACTCGGGAACTGACACCACCGCCACGACCGCGCCCGGCACGCCGCGCTACTTCGGCGACCACCCGGGGGAAGACGCAACGGGAGCGGCGATCCGGCGGGACGACTGCCGGGCGCTGCGGCGGGCGGTCGCCGGGCAGGGCGGGCGCGTGCAGGTCGCCGAAGCCGACCCGACTCCCCCGGCCTCGCGCTGCGTCCTCGCCGGCGGCGGGCTGCTGGTTTCGTTTTACCTCGACGCGGCCTACGCCGCGCGCCAGCGCTACCTCAACCGGATGACCGAGACGGTCCAGTTCAACGCGCCCGACCCGGCGCGGATTCCGCACGCGGTGCGTGGGGTCGGCGACCGCTCGGCGGGCGAACACACGGCCAGTTGGATCCCCGCCTACAGCACCCTCTACGCGGTGCGCGGCAACCGATGGATCACCGTCGCCTACTCGGTGCCGGCGCTGCCGCGGGCGGAGCGGAAGGTGCGGGCGACGGCCCTCGCCCGCGAGGCCTTCAGGCTGACGGCTCGCTGAGCGACGGCACCTCGACCATCAGGGTGACCGGCCCGTCATTGATCAGCGCCACCCCCATGCAAGCGCCGAATACCCCCTTCTTCGCCCCCAGCCGCTCGCAGAAGCGGTCGTACAGCGGCTCGGCCACCTCCGGCCGCGCCGCGGCGACGTAGCTGGGCCGGTTGCCGCGCCGGGCGTCGCCGTAGAGGGTGAACTGGCTGACGCAGAGCACCTCGCGCTCGCCGAGCGGTTCGTTCATCCGCCCCTCGGCGTCGTCGAAGATCCGCAGCTTGTCGACCTTCTCGGCCAGCCGGTCGCACTCGACCTCGGTGTCGCCGACCCCAACCCCGAGCAGGATCAGCATCCCGGGCCCGATCTGCGCCACCCGCTCGCCCTCGACGTCGACGGCCGCCTGGCTGACCCGCTGGACCAGAGCCTTCACGCGCCGAACCTAGCGCAGCGTGCCCGGCTCAGCGACCGGGGCGAAAGGCGTCGCGAGTGGGGACGCCGGGGCGCATATGGGTGTGCCGGCGGTGCTTGAGCTTCTTGCGTTTCACGCAGCGCACCTTGCCGTGGACCCGCTTCTTGCGGAAGCCCTTCTTGCAATGCGTGCGGCGGGGCTGCGGCTTCGTCACGGCGGGCGGGGCGATCAACGGGGGCGGCGTCACCGTCGGCGGAGCCGGCGATGAGCCGAGGTCGGCGTCGATCCCGGTCGCGGCCGTTCCACCGGTGAGCGAGAGCACGTCGGCCGCGTTCCAACTGGTCTTGTGGTTCCAGTACTGGACCGGCAGAGCTTCGTCGTAAGGCCAGAATTCCACTTTGTAGTCGTCCGCGGGGAGACCGCCGATTGAGTAGCGACCGTCGGCGCCCGGGGAGGTGCACCTGGCCGCGCCTTCCGGGTCGGTGCTCCAGGCGCAGACTTCGACTTCGGCCAGCGGCGACCCGTTGCTCGCGCGCCGCACCTGACCTTCAACCGTCGCCGCGGCGAGAAGGTCCGCATCGATCCCCGTGGTGACCGCCCCGAGCGTGACGCTCACCGGATCGGCTTCCCACCAGTGGGCCTTGTGGTCGTAGTACTGGGTCTGGAGACCTGGGTCTTCCGGGAAGAACGAGATTTCGTATTCCCCGGCGGACATGCCGCGGAGCGCATAGGTGCCGCTGGAATCGGTTTGCGTACAACCGCCGAATTCTTCGCTGGTGATCGTCCAGGCACAGACATCAGCCGTTTGCACCGGCGCTCCACCTTCGGCTTTGGCGACCGTGCCTTCGACTTCGCCTCCCTCGACCATTGCCGCGTCGACGCCGGTGACCGCGCCGCTGCCGACGGCGACGGGATCCCATTCCCACCAGGCGCTTTTGCCGTCGAAGTACTGCGGGATGTAGTTCAGCGGACGGCCCCAGAATTCGACTCCGTATTCGCCTGCTTCCAGGCTCCCGATCGTGTATTTCCCACCGGTGCCCGTCTCTTCGCAGAACCATTCTTCGAAGATTTCTTCTTCTTCGGAGATCGGGTAGGCGCAGACTTCGAGCCCTTCGATCGGCATGGCGGTCCCGGCGTCGGTGACCGTGCCGGAGATCGAGCCGGCGAAAGCCGCGGGAGCGGTCACGGCCAGGCAGAGCACGCTCGCGCACGCGGCCAGCAGCGCCCAACCGATTCGAATGGAGACCCCCTGCGCAGTCAAGACGGGCGAGAGTATACGTCCGAAACCGGCGCGTACCGGTTCAGGCTTCCAGCGCCTCGACCAGGGAGCCGGCGTCGTAGGCGCCGAAGAATCGCTTGCTGTTGACGTAGAAGGTCGGCGTGCCGGTGGCGCCGCTGGCCTCGGCCGAGGCGAGGTCGCGGGCGATGCGGTCGCGGTGGGCGCCGGAGTCGATCTCGGCCTCCATCCGCTCGGCGTCGAGGTCCAGCTCACGCGCCAGCTCCAGGATCGTCTCCCGCGAGAGCCGCGGCTGGGCGGCGTAGAGCGCGTCGTAGAAGTCCCAGAAGCGGCCCTGGGCGGCGGCGGCCTCGCTGGCCTCGGCCGCCAGCGGCGCCAGCGGGTGGCGCTCGGGGATCGGCAGGTGGCGGAAGCCGAAGACGAGGCGGTCGTCGAGCCGCTCCGTAACCCGGCGCAGCACCGACTGCGCCCCGAGGCAATAGGGGCACTGGAAGTCGCCGAACATCACCAGCTCCAGCGGCGCCCCGCGCTCGCCGCGGACGTGATCGAGGTCCTCCAGCGGGGGTGAGAGCAGGTCGTCCACGGAACACGATGTTATGTGCCCATGCAGGACATCGAGTCGATCCTCGTCCTCCTCCTCGCCGCCGCGCTGCTGGTCCGGGTGGCCGACTACGGCAAGATCCCGGCGCCGATCGTCCTCGTCCTCGGCGGCCTCGCGATCGCCTTCGTCCCCGGCCTGCCGGAAGTCGAGCTGGACCCGGACACGATTTTCCTCCTCTTCCTGCCGCCGCTGGTCTACGCCGCCGCCTGGCGCTCCTCGCCGCTCGAGCTGCGAGCGGTGATGCGCCCGCTCGCCCTGCTCTCGATCCTCCTCGTCTTCCTCACCGCCGCGGTCGTCGCCTTCGTCGCCCACGCCCTGGTACCGCAGCTGACCTGGGCCGAGGCGGCGCTGCTCGGCGCCATCCTCGCCCCCACCGACGCGGTCGCGCCGATCTCGATCTTCCGCCGGATCAACGCCCCGGAGCGGGTGCGGCTGCTGGTCGAAGGCGAGTCGATGATCAACGACGGCACCGCCCTGGTCCTCTACCGAATCGCCGTCGGCGTCGCCACCGGCAGCGCCTTCAGCTTCGGCGGCGCGGCGCTGGAGTTCGTCGGCGTCGCCGCCGGGGGCATCGTCGTCGGCCTCGCGGTCGCCTACGTCTCCGACCTCGTCCTCCGCCGCCAGCACGACTCCGACCTCTCGATCATGCTCTCGGTGCTGACCGCCTACGGCGCCTACATCGGCGCCGAGGAGCTGCACGTCTCCGGCATCCTCGCCGCCGTCGTCGCCGGCCTCTACGCCGGCTACCGCTCGCCCCGCTCGCTCGACGCCGACGTCCGCCTCAACGCGATCGCCTTCTGGAGCGTCCTCGTCTTCGGGCTGGAGATCGCCCTCTTCGTCCTCCTCGGCCTGCAGCTGCCGGAGATCGTCGACACCCTCGAACAGAGCTCCGACGGGGTCGCCGAGCTGCTGCTGCCGGTGGCGGCGATCGCGGCCGCCTCGATCGCCGCCCGCCTCGCCTTCGTCTTCGCGATGCGCGGCGACGCCGGCGAAACCCTCGGCGAACGCTTCGCGGTCGGCTGGAGCGGGATGCGCGGCGCCGTCTCCCTCGCCGCCGCCCTGGCGGTGCCGCTCAGCGTCGAGGGCCGGCCGCAGATCATCTTCCTCACCTTCGCCCTGATCCTCGTCACCCTCGTCGGCCAGGGCCTCTCGCTGCCCTTCGTCGTCCGCGCCCTGCGGCTCGAGCAACCGCGGCGCTGGTCCGACGAAGAGGCGGTGGCGCGGATGGAGGCGGCCCAATCGGCCCTCGACCGGATCGACCAGATGGAGGAGGACAAGCGCGCCAGCGAGGCCCAACTGGCGCGCCTGCGCGACCTCTACCGCGCCCGCTTCCGCATGTGCCAGGCGGTGCTCGGCGGCGAGGACCCCGAGGCAGCCGCCCGCGAGCAGCGAATCGCCGACTACGGCGAGCTACGCCGAGAGCTGATCGGAATCGAGCGAGACGAGCTCCTCACCCTGCGGGGCAACGGCAGATTGCGAGACCAAACGCTGCGCCAGATCGAGCGGGATCTAGATCTCGAAGAGGCCCGGATTCGGACCTAGCGACTCGCTGAATCAGCTGTATCTCCGATCGCGTGGCTGGAGGGACGGGTCCCCCTCTCACAGAGGCTCCAGGAACCACGTTCCGCACTTCCTAGGCGACCCAGCTGCGCGACGGTCTCTGGGAGAGGGGGACCCGTCCCTCCCTGCAGGAAAGCGCTTAAGCGAAGAACTCGCGGGCTTTTTCGGCGACGAGGTCCGGTTTCTCGTCGGCGATGAAGTGGCCGCAGTTGTCAACCAGCTCCAGAGTCATGTCGTCCGCGTGCTGCTCGTAGCCCTTGAGGAGCGTGTACTTCAAGGCCTGGTCGCCTTTGCCGAAGAGGAGCTTGGTCGGGACCTGGAGGCGGGACTTGGCGTAGCGGCCTTTGGCGATGTCGCGGGCCTCGTGGAGGTTGAAGGTGCGGTAGGTCTGGACCGCGGCGTTCGCCCGCGCCGGCTCGGTGAATTTGTCGCTGAAGGCGTGCAGGGTGGCGTCGTCCCAGACCTGTTTCTGGACCGAGGCGCCGGCCAGCACTTTCGGCACGAACTTGTTGCTGGTGTGCAGCCAGGGCCCGATCCCCGGGCTGAGGATCAGCCACTGGTACCAGAAGCGCCAGAGGTGGGGCGCCATCGCCCGCATGCTGGTCCAGGGAGGGAGGATGTTGAGCGCCAGGTAGCGCTCGAAGCGCTGCGGCGCCTTCAGCCCGAGCAGGAACCCGATCCAGGCGCCCCAGTCGTGGCCGACCAGCTTCACCCGTTCGATCCCGAGCGCGTCGAGAACGGCGAGCACGTCGTCGGCCATGTTCTCCTTCTCGTAGCCGCTCGGCGGCGCGTCCGACCAGCCGTAGCCGCGCAGGTCGAGGGCGATGACCCGGTAGCGGTCGGCGAGGGCCGGCATCAGGTGGCGCCACTCGTACCAGTGCTGCGGCCAGCCGTGCAGGCAGAGGACCACGTCGTCGCCCGACCCCGCTTCGGCGTAGTGGAAGCGGATGCCGCGGGCGTCGATCCAGCGATGGCTGACGCCGTCTATCTCGGGTGGCTGGCTCACCAGCCAAACAGGCTATTCGTATTCGTTCAGTGCAGCGCGGTCGCCGCGGCCTGGCGGAAGTCGTTGAGGATCTGCTCCATCGCCCCGACCTCGCAGGGGACCCCTTCCGGCCAGTCCTTCTCCGGGTGCTCGTGCAGAGTCTTCAGCCCGTTGCCGCTGATCACCGCGACGACGGTCTCGTCGGGGCCGATTTTCCCTTCCTGCGCCAGCCGCGCCGTCGAGGCGATCGTGGTGCCGCCGGCCGGCTCGGTGAGGATGCCCTCGGTCGCACCCAGCAGGTCGATCGCGTTCCAGATCTCGTCGTCGGAGGCGGTTGCCGCCGAGCCGCCGCGCGAGCCGACCGCGTCGACGACCAAGGTGCCGTCGCCGGGGGCGCCGATCGCCAGCGAGTGGGCCGCCGTCTCCGGCATCTGCGGCTCGATATCGCCACCGCCGACGATCGCGGTCGCGATCGGCGAGCAGCCGCTGGCCTGGGCGATGTTGATCTTCGAGCCGGCGGTCTCGGCGAGGCCGACCGTCTCCAGCTCGACCAAACCCTTGTGGACGCGCGAGGAGAGGGTGCCGCCGGCGGCCGGGATGACGAAGTGGTCCGGCGCCTGCCAGCCCAGCTCCTCGACCACCTCGAAGGCCATCGTCTTCGCCCCCTCGGCGTAGAACGGACGCAGGGTGATGTTGGCGAACTCCATCCCGTTGGTGACCGCCAGCTCGCGGCAGGCGCGGTTGGCCTGGTCGTAGTTGGCGTCGAGCTGGATCACCTGGGCGCCCATCGCCCGGCAGGCCTTGGCCTTGCCCTTCTCCATGTTGCCCGGGTAGAAGATGTAGGGACGGGCGCCGGCCTGGGCCGCCAGCGAGGCGACGGCGGTGCCGACGTTGCCGGTCGAGACGCAGCCGACCTCGTCTTTGCCCAGCTCCAGCAGGCGGGCGATCGCCATCCCGACGACCCGGTCCTTGTAGGAGAGGGACGGGCGGTTGGTCGAGTCGTCCTTCAGGTAGAGGTTGCTGAGGCCGAGCTCGGCGCCGAGCCGCTCGGCGTGGATCAGCGGCGTTTTGCCGGCGAACTGGGCGACCCGCTGCTGGGCGCGCAGGTTGGTGATCGGCAGCAGCTCCTCGAAGCGCCAGACGTTCCCCGGGCGACCCTCGAGGCCGCGCGCGTCGATCGCCTCCTTGGCCCGCTCGTAGTCGTAGTCGACGTCGAGGCCCTCGCCGCAGGCCGGGCACTTGAAGGCCGTGTCGAGCAGGGGCGTGCGATAGCCACAGTCGCGGCAGACGAGTTCGGTGGCACAGGAGCGGGTCCGGGGCCCCTCGGGCCCGGTGAGATGCGGGTCCACCGCGTCACTCATGACTCCTCCTTTGCCGCCGATCCGTCGGCGTCGGTCCTGTTGATCGCACGGGTATAACACATGGCTGGATACTGCTCAATGCTTTCTGCGTAAACGTAAAGGGATCGATAGCACCGATCCCCTCCAGGAAGGTAGCGAAACCTGTGGCGGGCGCAACCCTCCTGTAGTCTCTTGTCTGTAGAGGTTCTGTCAGCAACTGAGGAGGATCCGCCTCGATGACCCCGCAGGAGCGCTTCGCCGTCAACCTACGCAAGGCCCGCGTCGAGGCCGGCGTCTCCCAGGAAGAGCTGGGCTACATGTGCGATCTGCACCGCACCGAGGTCTCGCTGCTGGAGCGGGCAGGGCGCGAGCCGCGGATGGCGACGATCGTCAAGCTCGCGGGGGCGCTGAACACCTCGGTGGCGGACCTCTGCGAGGGCGTCTCCTGGCTGCCGAAAGCCAAGCGCTTCGACGTCAAGCGCCCGCCCAAGTCCTAGCTGCGCGCCTGGGCAATAAAAAACGCCGCGCGGTCGTGGCGCGCGGCGTTTAGAGCGAAATAAGTGAAGGGAGGCGGGGCGACGCCGGCCGAGCCGACGTGACCAGGATCCGTCATGACGATGTTAGATCCTGGCTCAGGATTGGTCCTCCTTTGCCACCCCAAGGCGGTTTCCCATATCCGAGAGCCCCGCCTCCTTCACCGGTTGATCGCCCGGCAGAACCATTCATAACAGAACTACATCCATCAATCAAGGGTGTTTGCTCAATGGAGCGAATTCGTCCTTGTTTTGGCCTTTATGAGGCAGGCGAGGGCGACGGGGAGACCGGGATATCGGCCGTCTCGGGCCAGGTCTCGAGCGCCTCGGCGCTGTCCTCGACGCCGGTTACAAGCAGCAGCTGCTCGGCAACGTGCGGGGCAAACGGCACCATCGTCCGCGCCAGCAGCGCCAGGGCGGCGATCTGGGCCTCGGCGTCGGCCCGGTCGAGCTGATCGCGCCGTTTGACCACCCGCTTCTCGAAGTCCTGGATCCGCTCGAACAGGCGGGTGATGTTGCGGATCGCCTTGTGCATCTGCAGCTGCTCGGTGTCCTCGGTGATTTTCGCCAAGCCGTTCTCGCACCATTTGCGCAGGCGGTCGCGCATGTGCTCGGTGTCGGCCGCCGCCTCGGAATCGTGCTCGAGGCCCTCCAGCGCCGCCAGACGATCGTGGGTGTAGATCCAGAGGCTGCGCAGGAAGCGGCTCGCGAAGCGCACCGCGCCGTCGCTCCAGTTCAGCGTCTTCGCCGGGCCGGCGGCGTAGAGGACCGCGAGCCGGACGGTGTCGGCGCCGTGCTGGGCGACCAGCTCGTCGGGGTTGACCACGTTGCCGAGGTGCTTGCTCATCTTGCGGCCGTCGGCGATCACCATCTCGTGGAAGAGGCAACCGGCGAACGGCTCCCCCTCCCTCATGAACTCGAAGGGGCCGATGTCGCGCAGCGCCTTGGTCACGACCCGCTGGTCGAAGACGAAGCCGCCGCTGTCGTTGCCGGCGACGAGGCGCTCGGAGGGCAGCCACTCGCGCAGCTCGGGGTGGGTGAACATCTGCTCGTCGCGGTCCTCGGGCGGGACCGCAGCCGGGACCCAGAGCCAGAGCGCGTCGAAGTGGCAGTCGAGGGTGTCGGTCTCGCGCTTGGCGGCGCCACCGCACTTCGGGCACTCGACGTCGGCGAAGTCTGGGCGCTCGGCCAGCGGATTCCCTTCGCCGGTCGGCTGCAGGTCGCGGGGCAGGACCACCGGCAGGTCCTCCTCGGGCACCGGCACCGCCCCGCACTCCTCACAGAGGACGATCGGGATCGGACAGCCGCAGGCGCGCTGACGGGAGATCGAGAAGAAGTTGGCGCGGGAGCGGGTCGCCTCGCGGGCGGAATCG
>Ga0164301_10000066_pt1 | contig 24428 bp, 23 predicted proteins | sample Whisoiple_231_MG_FD_109711 | JGI IMG/M metagenome (GOLD analysis project Ga0164301, IMG submission 109711) | Unamended control soil microbial communities from upstate New York, USA - Whitman soil sample_231_MG | ecosystem: Environmental > Terrestrial > Soil > Agricultural land ... | reverse complement strand
GATCCCGACCGGGATCATCGACTGGAAGACCATCGCCCCGGTGATGTTGCCGAGCGCCAGCGCGTCCTTGCCTTCCCGCACCCAGAAGAAGCTGTTGACCTTCTCCGGCAGCTCGGTCGCCAGGGGCGCCAGGATCAGGGCCAGCACCAGCGCGTCGACGCCGATGCTCTCGGCGATGTGCAGGAGCTCCTCGACGAAGAGGTGGGCGCCGCCGACCATCGCCCCCAGGCCGACCAGGAGCTGGATCACGCAGAGCGCCAGCGCCGGGTCTTCGCGCCGTTCGGCGCGGCGCTCGAAGATCAGGGGGTTGAGGGACTCTTCGCTCTGCACCTCTCCCCCGCCCTTCAGCGTCAGCCGGATGTAGAAGACGTAGGCGAGCAGGAAGGCGATCCCGATCGGGATCCGCACCTCCGCCGGCGGTCCCCAGGCCAGCACCCCGGCGAGGGTGAAAAGGGAGAGGAAGAAGACGAGGTCGCGCTCCAGCGTCGGCCGGTGGACGTTGAGCTGCACGCCCTGGTCGCGTTTGTCGCGGTAGAGGTAGGCGAAGAGGCCGACCAGCCCCATCGCCAGGGTCGCGAGCAGGAACGGGGCGCCGACGATCGCCCCGACCGCCACGTCTTCGGACCCTTCGCTGACGTCGAGCAGGGCGACGATCGCGATCAGCGTCTCCGGCATCGCGGTGCCGACCGCGGCGAGGATGCTGCCCACCGCCCCCACCCCGACCTCCAGCCGGTGGCCGATCCACTCGACCGCGTTGGTGAAGATCAGCGCGCCGGTGAGGACGATCGCGAAGCTGACCAGCAGCAGGAGGACTTCCATCGACGGAGCCTACTGACCGCCCTTAAACGGGCTCAGGCGAAGTAGAAGGCGAGGCCGAAGACGAAATAGACAGCCAGCAGCTGCACGCCCTCGAACCAGGTCGACTCGCCGTCGGCGGTGACGTGGTTGCCGACCAGGATCGCCAGCAGGATCGCGCCGAGCTCGAAGCCGTTGAAGACGAGGGCGAGCGGATAGGGCCCGATGAAGAAGGAGGCGAGGACCAGGACCGGGGCGACGAAGAGCGCGATCTGGGCGCTGGAGCCGATCGCGATGTTGACCGCGAGGTCCATCTTGTCCTTCATCGCGACCAGGACCGCGACCCAGTGCTCGGCGGCATTGCCGACGATCGCGACGACGATCACGCCGATGAAGAACTCCGAGAGGCCGATCGACTCCGAGGCCTCGGTGATCGAGCCGACCAGCACCTCCGACATCACCCCGACGAGGACGCCGGCGATCGCCAGCGCGATGACCGAGGTCCGCGTCGACCAGCCCCAGGTGTCTTCCTCCTCGTACTCGGGGTTGAAGAGGTCGCGATGCGTCTTCAGCGAGAAGAAGAGGCCGATCACGTAGGTGGCCATGAGGACGACGGCGACGGCCAGCGAGAGGTGCTCGACGGTGCCGCCGTAGTTGATCGCCTCGGCTCCCGGCTCCGGCAGTCCCTTGCCCTCGACCAGCTCGAAGATCGCCGGCATGATCAGCGCCGCGCCGGCGAGCATCAGCATCGTCGTCTGGATGCTGGCGCTGGTGCGGCTGAAGCTCTGTTTCTCGCGCCCGATCCCGCCGGCCAGCATCGCCGCCCCGAGGACGAGCAGCATGTTGCCGACGATCGAGCCGACGATCGAGGCCTTGACCACCTCCTGCAGCCCCTGGCTGAGGGCGAAGAGGGCGATGATCAGCTCCGGCGCGTTGCCGAAGGTGACGTTCAGCAGGCCGCCGATCCCCGGCCCCGAGCGCGCCGCCAGCTCCTCGGTGGCGCGTCCCATCAGCGCCGCCGTCGGAATGATCCCCAGCGCCGAAGCGGCGAAGACGACCGTCGCCGGTGAGCCGACCAGCTCCAGCACGACCGCGATCGGGATCAGCGGCGTGAGCAGGTAGGGCCAGCCCATCGGCGTCCGCAGGAAAGACGCGTCGAGCTTCGGCCCTCCCTGGTTCACGGTCGCGCGAGCCTATTTTGCCGCTAGAGCAGGCTCGCGCACTTCTGCAGGTCGGCCGAGGTTTCGGCTTCCTGCAGGCATTCGCTGTAGGCCTGGCGCGAGGACCCGCCGGAGCCACCGGAGGACGATCCGCCCATCCCGGTGCCTTCGAGGAGGCCGCCGATCCCGCCTTCGAGCGCTTTGCCGAGCTCGAGGGGGTTGATGCCGGCTTCCTTGAACAGGCCTTCCAACGGCTTCGCGTCGGAGGGCGCGGAGAAGCTCTGCTCTTCGTTGACCCCGCTGAGCGTCATTTCCAGTTCCAGTTCGATCTTTTCGTTGCTCGCTTCCGGCGGCTGGATCGTCATTTCGACCGCGACCTTGCGGATGATGTCGTCGTCGCCGACGTAAAGGTCGATGTGGGCCTTCTTGATCGCCTTGGAGAGTTCGCCCTTGGCTTCTTCGAGTTCGCTCAGCGGCAGCGGGCCGGCGGCTTCCAGCTGCGAGCTGCAGGCCGGGTCTTCGGTCAGCTGGATGACCGCGTCGATCGCGCCCGAGACGGCGACGTCGCCGCTCACCTTGGTGGTCGCGGTGCCGTCGACGTCGGCGCTTCCTTCGTTGGTCAGCTGTTCGGCGAACTGGCTGAACTTGATCCCTTCGGCCGCCTTCTGGCAGGCGGTGATGTCGCCGCTTTCGGCGCCTTCCTGCTGCTGGGCCTGTTCCAGCGCCGCCTTGACGAACCCGAAGGTGGTCGGGTCGACTTCGTAGTCGGTCCCCTTGTAGTCGACGAAGGCGCGGTCGGTGAGGACCGTCAGCCCGCCTTCGAAGTCGAAGTCTTCGCCGGCGGCCGAGCCGCTCGCTTCGGCGCTCATTTCGAGCTGCGGGAGTTCGCCCTTGGCGCCCGCTTCGAAGGGGCCGGAGAGGCTGACTTCGACGTCGCCGCCTTCCTTGCCTTCGGAGGTGGCGTGCAGCGAGAGGTCGAGGTTGCCGCTCTTCACGCCTTCGAGGCCGGCGTTTTCGAGGACCTTCTGCGGGTCTTCGTCGCTGCTGGCGCTGCTGCTTTCGTCGCTGCCGCCGCAGGCGGCGAAGACGGTCGCCATCGCGGCGACGGCGGTGAGCAGCAGAAGAATTCGGAAACGGGTCAAGGGATGGAGCTCCTCGTGATCGAGAACAGGGCCGGCGGCCATTCTAGGGCGGCGGCGGGGGCTCCTGCCCCACGCGTCGCATCCCACGCTCGATTTCCTCGCCGACCACCCGCATCGTCTCCACCCGGGCGTAGCGCTTGGACTCGGCGCCGATCACCCGCCAGGGAGCGTGGGGCTTGTCGGTCCGCTCCAGCATTTCCTCGACCGCCTCGACGTACTGTGGCCGCTTCTCGCGGTTGCGCCAGTCCTCGTCGGTCAGCTTCCACGACTTCAGCGGGTCCTCGGCGCGGGCCTCGAAGCGCTTGCGCTGCTCGTCCGGGGAGACGTGCATCCAGAGCTTGACGATGATCGTCCCCTCGTCGGCGAGCGTGCGCTCGAAGTCGTCGATCTCGCCGTAGGCGCGGCCCCACTCCTCGGGCTCGGCGAACCCCTCGACCCGCTCGACCAGCACCCGCCCGTACCAGGAGCGGTCGAAGACGGTCATCCCGCCCCACCCCGGCAGCGCCGGCCAGAAGCGGCGGAGGAAGTGGTGGCGCTTCTCGTCCTCGCTGGGAGCGGCGAACTGGGCGACGCGGACGTGGCGCGGGTCCAGCGGCGCCACCAGGCGCTTGATCGCCCCGCCCGTGCCGGAGGCATCCCAGCCCTCGAAGACAACGACCAGGGGCGGCCCCAGCCGGCACTCGCCGATCAGGCCGCCAAGCGTCAGCCGCAGCTGCGCCAGGCGTTCGCCCTGCTCCTTCAGCCCGCGTTCTTCCTCTTCCCTGCTGAGGCTGGGCGTCAGGTCGACTTCGTCGAGGCGTCCCATAGGACGAACCTACCCGTCCGTCATTCGCCGCTATCGCCGCGGGATTCCTCGATCGGCGGCGGCCGGTCTTCGCTGGTGACGTTGGCGAGGAAGGGAAAGGCGAGCGCCCCGAGGAAGATCAGGATCACGCCGGCGGCGACCAGCCAGCGGGCGCGGGTGAGGTGGCCGAGGATCCCGATCGCGAACCCCGCCAGCATCAGGGTGATGTAGGGCGTGGGGCTGTGCGGGAGCAGCGCGAAGAGCGGCGGCACGAGGTCGACCATCCGGCGGGATTATCATCGGCGGCCATGGCCGATGGCTCCGTCGCAGATGTGAAGCGCTCGCTGGCCGAGGTCGGATACCTCGCCGACGAGCCCGCCGCCCTGGTCTCCTTCCTCGCCCAGCAGCTCGGCAAGCCGGTCCTCGTCGAGGGCCCGGCGGGGGTCGGGAAGACCGAGCTGGCCAAGGCCCTCTCGCGGGCGACCGGCCGCGAGCTGGTGCGGCTGCAGTGCTACGAGGGCCTCGACGAGGCGAAGGCGATGTACGAGTGGAACTACCGCAAGCAGCTGCTGCGGATCCAGGCGGGCGGCGAGGCCGGCTGGGACGACGTCCAAGACGACATCTTCAGCTCCGAGTTCCTCCTGGAGCGGCCGCTGATGCAGGCGATCGCCAGCTCCGAGCCGGTGGTCCTGCTGATCGACGAGATCGACAAGACCGACCAGGAGTTCGAGGCGATGCTGCTCGAGCTGCTCTCCGACTTCCAGATCACGATCCCCGAGCTGGGCCAGATCTCGGCGACGACGATGCCGATCGTCGTCCTCACCTCGAACGACTCGCGCGAGCTGACCGAGGCGCTAAAGCGGCGCTGCCTCTACCTCTGGCTCGACTACCCCGAGCTCGAGCGGGAGATGGAAATCGTCCGCCTCCACACCCCGGAGCTCTCCGAGACGATGGCGCGAAAGCTGGTCGAGGTGATCCGCATGGTCCGTGGCCTCGACCTGAAGAAGCCGCCCTCGATCGCCGAGTCGATCGACTGGGCCCGCTCGCTGCTGCTGATGGGCGCCGAGGACATCGACCAGGAGACCTTCACCCAGTCGATGTCGATCATCGTCAAGCACCGCACCGACATCGACCTGGTCGCCGAGCGGGTCGGGGTGAAACTTGCCGACCCCCTACGGACCGAGGGCTGACGCCGGGCCGCCGGGGATGGCGGCGAAGCTGCTCGGCTTCTGCGAGGAGCTGCGCGGCGAGGGCGTCGCGGTCGGGACCTCGGAGCTGCTCGACGCGTTCGCGGCGCTCGGCCACGTCGACTGGACCTCGCGGGCGGACTTCCGCGAGGCGCTGGCGACGACGATCGCCAAGTCCCAGGACGACCGCCGCGTCTTCGAGCTGCTCTTCGACCGCTACTTCTTCCGTACCGCCGAGGCCGAGGCGGTGCAGCGCGGGGTCACCGAGCACGCCGAGGGCGGCCCGCCGGCCGGCGACGGCGAGCGCTTCGACATGGACGAGCTCTCCGAGGCGATCCGCGAGGCGATGGCGGCAGGCGACGAGGACGCGATGCGCGACCTGGCGCGGCTGGCGATCGCCGCCTTCGGGCGCAGCGAGGGCTCGGGCGTGGTCGGGGTCGACGTGCAGCGCATCCGCCGCACCCTCGGCCTCACCGCCGGCAGCCAGCCGCCGACGGCCGACGGCGGCGAGCGGCCGCCGATCGACCGCGACCAGCTGACCGGGTTCGAGCGCCACCTGCGGCGCGAGCTGGAGCGCGACCTGATCGAGCGCACCGAGACCCTGCCCCCCTCGCGACCGCTGGCCGAGCTCGACCGGGCGCTGCCGACCAGCCCGACCCAGGACCTCGCCGCCGTCCACCGCGCCGTCTCGCAGATGAAGCGCCGGCTCGCGACCCTCGGCCACGAGCAGCGGGGCCGTAAAAAGGGCCGCCACGTCGACGTGCGGCGGACGATGCGGGCCTCGCTGGAGACCGGCGGCGTGCCACTGCGGCTGCGTTACCGGCCGAAGCGGCCGCGGCGGCCGGAGATCTACGTCCTCTGCGACGTCTCCACCTCGGTCACCTCGGCCAGCGTCTTCTTCCTCTCGGTCCTCCACGCCCTGCACGACTCGTTCCGCAAGCTGCGCAGCTTCGTCTTCATCGAGCGGATCTCGGAGGTGACCGAGGTCTTCGAGCACGAGCGGGACTTCGCCGTGATCGCCCAGAAGATCTCTAGCGAGGGCGGCGTCGCCGACATCTCCGGCTACACCGACTACGGCCGCGTCTGGCTGGAGTTCCTGACCGAGATCTCCGAAGACCTCGACCCCCGCTCGACCGTGATCGTGCTCGGCGACGCGCGCACCAACGGCCGCGAGCCGCACGCCGAGGTCTTCGCCCAGATCGCCGAGCGTGCCGGCCGCCTGTTCTGGCTCAACCCCGAGCCGAAGCTCTACTGGAACTACGGCGACTCGGTGATGGCCGCCTACGAGCGCCACTGCGACGGGGCGTTCGAGTGTTGGACGACGCAACACCTCGAGAACTTCGTCAACGTCGTCGCCGGCGCCGCCCCGGCAGCCGAATGAGGGCGCTCTTCCTCCGCCACGGCGAGTCGGTCCACAACGCCGCCCGCAGCGGCGAGCCGGCGGCGCACTCCGAGGGCGACAAGCTGACCGCGAAGGGAGTCGAGCAGGCGCACGCCGCCGGCGCTGCCCTCGCCGAGCATGGGGTGACGCTGCTGATGACGAGCCCGCTGCGCCGCGCCCGCGAAACCGCCGAGGCGGTGGCCGGGCCGCTCGGGCTCGACCCGGAGGAGATCGACTACACCGGCGAGCTGACCTCGGGCGAGAGCTTCGAGCAGGCGGTCGAGCGGGTGCGGCGGCTGAAGGCCGAGCTGGAGCGCGGCGCGGCCGGCGAGCGGCCGCTGCTGGTCACGCACGGCATCTTCACCCGCTTCTTCCTCCTCGACTCGGTCCTCGGCGAGCGCTTCGAGGCACCGATGGCGGCCGGGATCTGGAACCTCGGCTCGCACAACTGCGGCCTCAGCACCTTCGCCCACGGCGAGAGCCGCGACCCGCTCGGGGCGACAATCCCCGGCTGGACCTGCCTCACCTGGATGGAGCGGCCGTGGAGCCGGCCCTGACGATCCGCACCGGATCGTCGGGCGAGACCTGCCACTGCTCGTTGACGATCGCCCCCTCGGGCGGCGCCACCGGGCCGTCGAGCAGCGGGTCCTCGGTCTCCCGCATCCAGGCCTCGAGCCGCTCCCGCAGCTCGGCCAGCACCTCGGCGCGGGCCGGGTCGGCGGCGAGGTTGCGGCCCTCCTGCGGGTCGAGCACCAGGTCGTAGAGCTGCTCGTCGGGAACCTCCTCCGCCCCCCACCCCGCCTCGACCAGCAGCTCCTTGGTGCCGCTGTCGTCGCAGTTAGCCAGGACCGGATGCGGGTAATCGTCAAATCGCCTTATGTACTTCCAACGCTCGGTCCGAATCGCCCGATGGGGCTGGTAGGCGGCGTGGTACGTCGTCTCCGAGAAGATCGCGTCGTGGAGGCGGTCGACCTCTCCCCGCACCAGCGGCATCAGCGAGCTGCCCTGCAGCCAGTCGGGGTGCTCGGCGCCGGAGAGGTCGCAGAGGGTCGGGAAGACGTCGAGGTGACTGACCGGGGCGTCGACCACCTTGCCTGGCTGGAAACCGGGCCCGCGGACGATCAGCATCACCCCGGTGCCGCGGTCGAAGAGGGTGGCCTTGGCGCCGGGGAAGGCGATGCCGTGGTCGGTGGTGCAGATGACGACGGTGTTCTCGACCAGGCCGAAGTCGTGCAGCGCGTGGAGGACGGCGCCGATCCCCTGGTCCAGCGAGCGGGCGCTGGCCTTGAACTCGGCCATGTCGCGCCGCGTCACCCGCGTGTCCGGCAGGTTGGGCGGCGGCTGCGAATAGAGCGTGTCGCGGACCGAGGTCGGGGCGGCGAATTCGCGGTGGGTCTCGAAGAACCCGACCGACATGAACCACGGCTCGGCCGGCGCCTCGCGCAGCGTCTGGATCGTCAGCGGGGCGACGTAGGAGGCGTTGTTCTGGCCGACCGGGACGATTTCGTCGTAGCCGATCACGCCCGGGTCGAGGGAGACGTGCTGCTCGCCGATCAGGATCGAGCGGTAGCCGACCTCGCGCAGGGTGTGGACCCAGTGCTGGCCGTAGTCGTTCAGCTTCCAGCCGCGGTGGGCGAGCCCGAACATGCCGTTGTTGTGGCAGTAGAGCCCGGTGAGCAGGCTGGCGCGGCTGCCCGAGCAGGTCGGCGCGGCGCAGAACGCCTCGCGGAAGAGCACCCCCTGGTCGGCCAGCATCTGGATGTTCGGGGTCGGCACCTGGACCCCGTAGGGCTGGACCCAGCGGCCGGTGTCGTGCGAGTGGATGTAGAGGATGTTGGGTCGGGACACCGCCCTTCAGGTTACCGAGCCCTCCCTGTTTATATGTTTCTTGATAGGGATAGTTAGGAAGCAATCCATGACCGGACACCAACCCGATCGCTCCTATCTCGTCTGCGCTACGCCCCGCAGCGGCAGCACCCTCGTCTGCCACGCGCTGGAGGAAACCGGCGTCGCCGGCCGTCCCGAGGAGTACTTCGAGGCGCTGCGGCACTCCGGCCGCCCCCGCCGCCCGGAGGAATACTTCCTCGGCGTCGAGGACCAGTCGATCCGCGACCATCTCGGCGAGCGCAGCGTCGGCAGCGACCCGCAGCCACGCTCCCCCCTCTGGAGCCGCGCCGCCTACGACCGCTACTTGGAGTGGGCCTTCGAGACCGGGACCACCGACAACGGCGTCTTCGGCGCCAAGCTGATGTGGGGCTACTTCGGCGAGTTCGTCAGCCTCCTGCGCAACATCCCCGCCTGCCGCGACGTGCCGCTGGCCGAGCTGATGCCCTCGGTCTTCCCCGACCTCACCTTCGTCCGCGTCGTCCGCGCCAACAAGGTGCGCCAGGCCGTCTCCCTCTGGAAGGCGGTGCAGACGGCGACCTGGCGCGAAGACCAGGCAAGCAACAAGGCGGCCTCCGTCGAGGACGACGGCTCCCCGCCCTACCGCAGCTTCGTCGAGGCGCACCGGCCGCAGCTGCGCTTCCACTACCGCGCGATCGACCACCTGCTCGAAGGGCTGCTGATCGAAGAGGCCTCCTGGGACGCCTTCTTCGAGCACTCGGGGATCAAACCGATCCTCGTCCTCTACGAGAACTTCGCCGCCGACTACGAGAACAGCACCCTCAACCTCCTCGAGCGCCTCGACCTCTCCTGCCCCGAGGACTTCGAGTTCGAGCCGCGGATGAAGCGCCAATCCGACCGCATCAACGACGACTGGACCAGGCGCTACAGCGAGTTGCGCCTGGGGCGCGACTTCGACCTGGCGCCGGCGCCGGTCGAGGAAAAGGCGGGGTAGTCGGCTCGTAGTCCGAAAGATAATCTGATAATCTGATTTCATGAAGCAGCTAAGCGCGACTGACGCCTCCCGCCGGTTCTCCGAGGTCTTGGACGATGTAGAGCGCGGCGGGGAGTCCTACGTGGTCGTGCGCCATGGCCGCGCTGTGGCAACCATCGGTCCCGCGGGCGGCGGGACCGGGAAAGCGCTGAAGGAAGCGCTTCGCGCCAATCGGCCCGATGAGGCGTGGGCAGACGAGCTACGGGAGCTTCGTGAAGGCATCGACCCGGTGACGGACCCCTGGCGCGACTGATCCTCGACACGACGGTTTTGGTCGACGCCGAGCGCGGCGGCGACTCGCTGGATCAAGTAGTTGACGACGGCGACGACGTCGCGGTCGCGGCGATCACCGTGGCGGAGTTGCGAGTCGGTGTCCAACTGGCGAAAGGCCGCAGGCGGGAGAAACGGGCGCACTTCGTGGAAGCGGTTCTCGATTCAGTCTCGATTGAGCCCTATGACCTCAACGTCGCCGAGGCTCACGCTGATCTGCTGGCGCACGTCAGACGGGTGGGAACGCCGCGCGGCGCCCATGATCTCATCATCGCTGCGACGGCACGAGCCCAGGCGCGGCAGGTCGTGAGCTCCGACAAAGGGGCCTTTGCTGAGCTCCCTGGCGTCTCGATTGCAAGCGACTCTGGCTAGCCGGCTTGGGGCGGCTGGTTGAGCCCCGGCCTCAGGACATCGGCTTTAGGCGGGTCTTCTCTACCTGGGCGAGCTTCTTTTTCAGCCTGCGTAATTCCCGCTCCTGCAACTCGGAGCGTTTGTAGCTGCGGTGGGCGATGTTTTCCGTCTCTTCGGGGTCCGCTTTGAGGTCGTACATCTCCCACTGCGGCGGCGTCGGTTTTTTCGGTTCGACCGCGTAGTACTTCGCCAGCTTCCAGCGCTTTTCGCGGATGCTGACGATGTGGTTGGGGGCTTTGGGATACGGCCCGTTCTTCTGCCCTGACTGGACGTCGTCGTAGGTGAAGACGACGTAGTCCTGGACCTTCTTGCCCTTCTTCGGCTGCAGGATCAGGCTCGAGTAGTCCTTGCCCTGCCATTTCGACCGCGCCGGCTTCGGCGCGTCGACGAGGCTGGCCAGGGTGGGCAGGAAGTCGACGTGGGAGACCATTGCGTCGGTGGTCCGCGGGGACGGGAAGAGCTTCGGGTTCGAATAGACGAGCGGCACCCGCGTCGCCTCCTCGTAGAAATTGAAATTCTTCTGCCGCATGCCGCCGTGGGTCAGGCCCATCTCGCCGTGGTCGGCGGTACGGACGATCAGCGTCTCGTCGTAGAGCCCGACCTCTTCCAGTTTGTTGAGGACGTCGACGATGTAGTTGTCCGAGGACCGCATCAGGTTGCCGTAGAAGTTCAGGTACTGGGCCTGCTGAACCGGCCCTTTCGGCTTCCCGGTGAGGTTGAAGATGTTGCGGAATTCTTCCTGGACGGAGGGCTTCGTCTTCAGGCTTTCTTCCGCCGTCGCCGGCGGTTCGATTTCGCCGCGGATCCAGGAGTCGTCGTAGCCGGCTTCTTCGAAGGTTTTGCTCGGGAAGAAGAGGACGTCGTGCGGATTGACCAGCGAGATCACCAGAAAGAACGGCTGCTGCCTGGCGGCAACCGAGCTGAGGTACTGCATCACGCCCTCTTTGCCTTCCCCGTTCGACCCGACCGATTCGATGAAGCGGCCGTCGTTGTCAATGTAGCCGCCACCGGCCTCGGGCACGGTCTGGTTGGCGCCGGCGTCCGGCGGGTTCCAGCGCTCCCACCCGTACTTGGCGAGATCGGAGGGCTGGGCGTCTTCTTTGATCGCCGGCTTCGAGCAGTGCCACTTGCCCTTGTACACGGGCGTGTAGCCGGCGGCGCGCACCACCGTCGCCGGGTTCGCCAGGTCGGGCGGGTCCGGCAGTTCGGCCTGCAGCGGGTATTCCGGATACGGCATGTCTTCCTCGAGCGTGTACTTGACCCCGTGCTGGGCCGGGAAGAAGCCGCTCATCAGGGTCGAGCGGGCGGGAGAGCACATGCAGGCGTTGGTGAAGGCGCGTTCGAAGCTGAGCCCGTGCTGACGCAGCCGCCGCATCCCCGGCAGGTTCTTGCGCAGCCAGCTCGGGGGGAAATGCTGAATCGCCCGCTCCTGGTCGGTGAGGATCAGGATCACGTTCATCCCGGCGACGTTCTTGCGCCCGCCCTTGCCGGCGGCGAGGGCATGGTCCACGCCGCTGCCGGCGAGCAGCGCCGCCGCCGCGGCGCCGGCCCCGGTGCCCAGCAGCTGTTTGCGGGTCAACCCGAGGCGCTCGGACTCGCTGCTGTGATCGCTCATCGATTCCTCCTGAAGACGTCGACCGCGTTGCTTTCGTTTGCGGTCGAGTAGACGTTGCGGCCGTCGGGGCTGACCGCGACCGAGCTGACCCCGGAGAGCGCCCGGCCGAGCGTGCAGCCCTGGACCTGCTTGCGGGCGAGGCAGCCGGCGGCCCCTGGCAGCTGGCGCACAGCCCCCTTGGAGTTACGGGAGAGCACGTCGATCGCGCCGGTCTCGAACGAAGCGAGATAGACGTTACGGCCGTCGGGCGAGACCCCGAGCCCCTCCGGCGCCAGCATCGCGCGGCCGAACGAGCAGCCGGCCGAACGGAGGAAGACCAGGCACGCGTTGGTCGCTTCCTTCTGCGCCAGCACCCCCGTGTCCGCGGTCCGGTCGAAGCCGGTGACGCTGTTGGACAGGAACGAGGTGACGTAGGCGTTTTCGCCGCCGGGGGCGATCGCGACCGCGTTCGGACCGCCCAACTCGCGCCCTTCGGTGCACCCGCCGAGCGGAGCGTCGGCGATGCAGCTGTTCGGAGCCGCCAGCTGGGTGAGGGCCCCGGTCGAGGGATCGCGAGCGAGCTCGGCGAGGGCGTTGGAGGCAGCGGCCGCGGCGTAGACGCTGGTTCCGTCGGGGCTGACCGCCAGGCCCTCGATCGAGCCCAGCCCGATGCCGGTTGCGCAGCCGGCGGTTGCCGCGGCGACGCAGCCGGCGGTCCCGGCGAGCTGGGTCGGCGCACCGCTGGAGGGGTTACGGGAGAAGGCGACGACGGCGCTGCCGAAGAAAGCGCCGACGTAGACATTGCGCCCGTCGGGGCTGACGGCGACGACGTCCGGCCCGATCAGGGCGGTGGCGGGAGTGCAGCCCGGCAAAGCCATGCCGGCCATGCAGGTCGCGCCGGGAATCGGCCGCAGCGCCCCGCTCTTCGGGTTGCGGACGAAGCTCAGCAGGGTGCTGCTGTCGCGGGCGGTCGCATAGACGTTGCGGCCGTCGGGGCTGACCGCGACCGAGTTCGGCCCGTCGAGGGCGGCGACTTTCGCGCAACCGGCGCTGCCTTTGGCGGAAATGCAGCCGGCAGTTCCCCCCGGCTGGGTGAGGGCGCCGCTCTTCGGGTTGCGGGAGAAGGTCGCGATCGCGTCGCTGTCGAAGGCGGCGACGTAGACGTTGCGGCCGTCGGGGCTGACCGCGACCGCCTCCGAACCCATGAAAGCGCCCGCGCCCTTGAGCCCCCTGCCGACCGCACAGGTGCCCGGTTTCGAGGAGCGGTCGACGATGCAGCCGCGCTTGCCCTGCAGCTGGGTGAGCGTGCCGGGCGTCGGCTTCGCGGCGAGCGCGCCCGTGGGCAGCGCCGCAAGCGCAACCAGGGCCGCGAGGGCGAGCAGCGGGCGGGTGCGAGCGGTCACGTCAGCCGACCTTGAGGTTGCCGATGACGCCGATCCGGATCCCCAGCCAGGGGTAGACGGCGGTGTAGAAGGCGTTGTCCTGTGGCTGCAGGCCGACCGCCGAGATCCAGAGCTGGTAGACGGGCGCGTTGGCGATTCCGCCGTGCAGGCGGCGCCAAACGCGCGCGCCTTTGACGCCGAACGGCGGCGGCGTGATCGTGTCGGTCCACTCGACCGCGTTGCCGCCCTGGTCGAGCGTGCCCCAGGGCGAGAAGGTGCCCGCCGTGCCGACCGTTCCGAGGCTGCCGGCGAAGGCTTTTTCGTAGGTCTGGGGTTCGATCCCCCACGGGTTTGCGGTGTTGCAGGCTTCCGCCGTCTGGTTTGACGGGCACCAGTAGGGCGCCGGCGTCGGCGGTTCGGTCCCGGTCATGTGGAAGATCGAGACCGGCTGTTCGGCCGCGTTGGCGACGTTGCCGGCGGCGTCGAGCGTCGCCTGCTTCGGCCCGTCGGCCATTCCTTTGCCGACTTCGCCGGGGTTGGTCGGGTACTTCCAGTAGGAGTAGGTGCCGCCGCCATTCGGTTCGTAATAGGCGGCCTTGATCCACTCGTCCTGGCTCGGGATCACGAACCCCGTCTTCGCCTGGCGAGTGGTCTTCGGGTTGCTCATTTCGTACATGCCGGTCTCGGTTTCGGGAGAGAGGCGGACCTTGTAGGTCGTGTACTTGAAGGCCCCGGCGGCGCTGTCTTTCTTCGCCAGCACCTTGCCGTTGTAGAGCGAGTTGGCGAAGCGGGCCGAACGCAGGAAGTTGGCGAAGCCGTACGGCTTGTCCGCCCATTCCGGTGAGGCGAGGGAGTAATGGCGGCCGGGCTTCGTCTTCTTAGCGAAGTCGATCTGACCGAAGCGCGGCCAGGCGCGCCCGCTCTCGGTGTAGCTGTAGAGCCGGCGCCGGTTCGTCCCTCTCGGGTCGACGGTGTTGAGGAAGGCGACGTACTGGGCCACCGTCACCTCGAGCTCGCCGATCCCGTAGCGGTAGTCGACGCCACCGACTTCCATGCACTCGGGAGCGCGCGGGCCGCTCGGCGGCGGCGCTTCCGAGCAGCTTTTGAACAGCTTGTCTTCGAAGGGGATGATCCCGACCGAGGGATTGCCCGGCGCCCCCACCTTGGCAACCGTGAAGGTGAGCACGGCGGGCTTCGCCGCGAGAGCGGACGGCGCCACCGTCAGCATCGCCGCAAGCGCGATCACCACGAGCACGAGCGCCTTGCGGCTTCCCAGCTTTCCGGTTCCCACCAATCTCATTCCCTTCCAAAGCGATATCGCATTTCGGTTCGGGAAACCCTAGTTAATCGATACGACGTATTGAAATAGCTACGATTTTCGGCCATATGACTGGGGACGCTGAGGCCGCAGGCGGTCGAGCTGCGATCGGATACGCGATGGGACGCGAGGGCGTTCGCCTCCCGGAGCCGCCGAAGCAGCTGCGTGGCGTCGAGAAGCGCGAACGCCTCTATGCCGCCGCCCTTGCCAGGTTCGAACGGCACGGGGTCGCGGAGACGCGGGTCGAGGACGTGATCGCCGACGCCGGGGTCAGCTGGGCGACCTTCTTCCGCTACTTCCCCCGCAAGGAGGACGTCTTGATCGAAGCAATCGCGCGGCACTTCCGCGAGCAGGCGGTGCCGCTCGTCGAGAGGGCCGTCGCCAACCGCCGGACACGGGTCCGCAAGACGATCGAGCGCCTTCTCCTCTCCCTGCTCACCGCTGAGGAGATGCCGCAGCCCCTGCACAACCAGGCCTTCATCGAGGTCTTCTCCAACCCCGCCCGTTTTGCGGCGATGGTCGACAACGGCCACCCCGCCCCGCTGATCGACCTGATCGCGGAGTTGCTCGACGAGGGGCGGCGTCGCGGCGAAGTCAGCCCGGAGCTCGATCCGGGCTTCGCCGCCCTGACCGTCACCGCCGGGGCGATGTTCCCTGCCGTTCAGGCGGCGGCCGTCGGCGCCGAACCGGCGATCACCATCGGCCCCGCGCTCGACCTGCTCTGGTCGGGAATCGGCTAGCGCGCGACCCAGGCGTCTTTGGCTGAGGTGAGCTCGCCGACGACGGTCGGCAGCTCGCCGGAGACGAGGTCGGCGAGGGTGACCTCCTCCAGGACCGAGCGGAGGCTGGCGCGAACGGCGATCCAGACCGCCTGCAGGTGCTCGGCGTTGCCGCGGTATTCGATGTCCTCGGGCGGGGTCGACTGCACGTGGGCAATCGGGCCCTCGACGGCGCGGACGATCTCGGCGACGGTCACCTCGTCCGCCGGCCGGGCGAGCCAGTAGCCGCCCTTGGCGCCGCGGCGGGCGCGGACGATGCCGTGGTGCTTGAGCTCGAGCAGGATGTGCTCCAGGAACTGGAGCGGGATGTCCTGCGCCTCGGCCAGGCGCTCGCCCTTGACCGGCGCCTCCTCGGCCTGGGCGGCGGCGAGCTCGGCCGCGGCCCGCACCGCGTAGTCGGCCTTTGCGGAAACTCGCATGTGTCTAGTAAATCAGTCGGCGGGCAGCGTCCGCGCCAGTGCCGCCGACTGATCCGCCTCTTGCTGGCGCTGCTGCTCGCGACGCTTGTTCAGCCAGTGCGGGGCGTAGAGGACGGCGCCGAGGCCGACGGCGGCGATCGCAGCGGCGATCGGCCAGACGTCTGGGTCGCCTTTCTGCACGGTGACGATCCCCGACCCGACCAGGACCAGGCCGAGCGCGGTGCGGAGGAAACCCTGCGGCGCCCGGTCGGAGAGCGCGGCGCCGATCACCACGCCGGGGATGCTGCCGAGGAGGATGTTGCCGGCGAGGACGAAGTCGACGTTGCCCCCGACCCAGTGGGCGATGCCGGCGGCCCAAAGCAGGATCGCAGCGTGGAAAACGTCGGTCCCGACGACCTTTTTCGGCGAGAGCCGGTAGACGGCGATCAGCAGGATCGCGATCACGGTGCCGGAGCCGGCCGAGGTGATCCCGATCACGAAGCCGGTGGTGGCGCCGATCACGATCGCCGCGACTTTGTGCCGCCGCTCCACCTCGAAGCGGTCGCGCTCGTCGATCAGGTTGCGGAGGATCAGCGCCCGGGCGAGGGTGATGACGCCGACCATCAGCAGGGTGCCGCCGAGGACGGCGTAGACGAGTTCGTCGAGACGGTCTTCGCCGACCTGCGTCTGCAACCAGGAGACGAGGACAACGCCGCCGACGGCCGAGGGCACGCTGCCCAGCGCCAGCCACTTGACCAGGTCCATGTTCACCGTTTTCATCCGCAGGTGGCGCCAGCCGCCGACGGTCTTGGTGACCGCCGCGTAGAAGATGTCGGTGCCGATCGCGGTCGTCGGCGAGATCCCGAAGATGAGGATCAGCAGCGGGGTCATCAGCGAGCCTCCGCCCATGCCGGTCATACCGACGAGTACGCCGATGCCCAATCCGAAGAGGACGATTGCCGGGTCCATGAAAAAGATTTCTGGGTTCCGCACGAACTGATTTCGACTTTCCTGACCTTCTTGGTCAGGAGTGCGGAGTGCGCCAGGATATCAGGATGGAGCCCGAAAGTCGGGAATCTCAAACCGTGGAGATACCCCCTCCCCGCCAAGCGCCCGCCGACGCGATCCTGCTGCGCGGCGTCGACCACGCCTACGGCGAGCTGCAGACGCTCGAGGCGATCGACCTGCAGGCGCCGGCGCACGGGGTGCTCGGCCTGGTCGGCCCCTCGGGCTGCGGCAAGTCGACCCTGCTGGAGCTGGTCTGCGGCCTGCGCGAGGCGAGCGCCGGCACGATCGCGGTGGGCGACGCCACCGCTTCCGGGGAGCGGCTCGCGTGCTGCGCCTTCATGCCCCAGCGCGACCTGCTGCTGCCCTGGTACTCGGCGATCGACAACGCCGCCCTGGCCCTGCGCAACCAGGGGATGGGACGGCGGGAGGCCCGGGGCGCCGCCGCCGGGCTCTTCGAGCGCTTCGGCCTGGAGGGGTTCGAGGCGACGCGTCCCGACCAGCTCTCCGGTGGGATGCGGCAGCGGGTCGCCTTCCTGCGGACCCTGATCGCCGGCAAGCCGGTGCTCGCCCTCGACGAGCCCTTCGCCTCGCTCGACGCGATCACCCGGGCCGAGATGCAGGAGTGGCTCGCCGCCGCGCTCCGCACCGACCCCCGCACCGTCGTCCTCGTCACCCATGACGTCGAGGAGGCGCTCTACCTCTCCGACCGCGTCGCCGTCCTCTCGGCCCGCCCGGCGCGGGTCGTCGCCGAGATCGTCGCCCCCGCCCCGCGCGCCGACGACCGCGACGCCGCCGTCACCGACTCCGCGTTCGTCGCCGCCCGCGAGGAGGCGATGCGGGCGCTGCGGGAGGGATCGCGGTGAGACGCTGGCTGCTGCCGCTGGGGCTGATCGCCCTGCTGCTCGCCCTCTGGCAGGTCGCCTGCTCGACCGGGGCGATCGCCGACGCGCTCAACCTCGAGAGCTACCTCGTCCCCTCGCCCACGGAAATTGCCAGCTCACTCTGGGAGAACCGCGGCCTGCTCGCCGAAAACGCCTGGGTCACCCTGCAGGAGATCCTGCTCGGCATCGTCGCCGCCCTGGTGGTGGGGGTCGCATTCGCCGTGCTGATGAACCGGTGGCGGGCTCTGCGGGACGCTGCCTATCCCCTCGTGGTGGCCTCGCAGACGATTCCGATCGTCGTCATCGCGCCGATCCTCGTCGTCTGGTTCGGATACGGGATGACTCCGAAGGTCGTGCTCATCGCCCTCTTCTGCTTCTTCCCGATCACCGTCAACGCCTTCGACGGCCTGCGCTCGGTCGATCCCGAGGCCGTCAAGCTGATGCGGAGCCTCGATGCCTCCCGCTGGCAGCGGTTTTGGAGGGTCGAAGCGCCGACTGCCCTGCCGAGCCTGTTCACGGGGATCAAGATCGCGGTCGTCTTCGCGCCGATCGGCGCCGTCTTCGCCGAGTGGGCCGGCTCCAGCTCCGGCCTCGGTCACCTGATTCAGTTCGACACCGCGTACTTCCAGGTGGATCGCCAGTTCGCCACGGTTGCCGTTCTCGCCGCGATGGCCCTCGCCCTGATCGGTCTCACCACCCTCGCGGAGCGACGCGTCGTCACTTGGCGATAGAACTCATGCGATGACGCGCCACCGGATCTGGGCCCTCGCCCTCGCCGTCCTCGCCCTGACCCTCGCCCTCGCCGCCTGCGGCGAGAAGTCCGAGGACACCACCGGGGACCGCGAAGGCTTCAGCCTGACGCTCGACTTCTACCCCAACCCCGACCATGCCGGGATCTACATGGCGCAGAAGCTCGGCTACTTCGAAGAAGCCGGCCTCGACCTCAGCATCTCCACCCCTTCCGACCCCTCGCTGCCGATCAAGGCGGTCGCCACCGGCAGCTCCGACCTCGCGGTCTCCTACGAGCCCGAGGTGGCGCTGGCGCGCGAACAGGGCCTCGACGTAGTCGCGGTCGCCGCCCTCGTCAACCGCCCGCTGACCTCGATGATCTGGCTCTCGAAGTCCGGCATCAAAGGGATCGGCGACCTCAAGGGCAAGACCGTCGCCACCGCCGGCATCCCCTACCAGGACGCCTTCCTGAAGACGATCCTCGCCCGGGTGAACCTCACCCCGGAGGACGTCAAGGCGGTCAACGTCGGCTTCGGCCTCCTCCCCGCCCTCGTTGGGGGCTCGGCCCAGGCGATGCTCGGCGGCTTCAGCAACGTCGAGGGGGTCGACCTGCGCGAACGCGGCAACGCCCCGGTCGTCACCCCGGTCGACAAGCTCGGCGTCCCGACCTACGACGAGCTGGTCCTCGTCGCCCGGCGCCAGAGCCTGGAAGAGAACCCGGAGAAGTTCCGCCTCTTCCTCGCCGCCCTGCAGCGCGGCACCGAGGCGGCCGTCCAGCAGCCGGGCGCAGCGACGAAGGCGATCACCGAAGCCAACCCGGACCTGGAACCGAAACTGACCGCGGCGGAGACGAAGGCGACGCTGCCGCTGCTCGGGGCGCGGACCGAGGGGCAGCCCTACGGCTACATGGACCCCGAAGAGTGGTCCACCTTCGCCGGCTGGATGCGGGACAACGAACTGATCGAGCAACTGCCGGCGGCGGGCGAACTGCTCGACAACGGCTACCTGCCCTCGGGCGATATCCCCGAATAGCCGAGCGCGCCTTCGGCGATCAGCCGGCTGACCTCGCGGTCGGGCATCGCCGCGTGGAAGAGGTGGCCCTGGGCGTAGTCGCACTCGAGCCGGCGCAGCTCGGCCAGCTGCACCTCGCTCTCGACCCCCTCGGCGATCACCTCCAGCGACAGCGCCCGCGCCATGCCGATGATCGCCTCGACGATCGCCGTCGCCTCCTGCTCGATCCCCAACGCCTCGACGAATGAGCGGTCGATCTTCAGCGCGTGGAAAGGGAAGCGGTTGAGGTAGGCAAGCGAGGAGTAGCCGGTGCCGAAGTCGTCGAGGACGAGGCGGACGCCGAGCTCGTTCAGCTTCTCCAGGGTCGAGATCGCCGTCGCCGACTCCTCGACCAGGACGCTCTCGGTGATCTCCAGGCGCAGGTGGACGGGGTCGATGCCGGTGCGGGCGATGACCTCCTCGACCGTGTCGGCGAGGTCGCGGTGGGCGACCTGGCGGGCGGAAAGGTTGACGGCGACGTCGAGCGGGCGCGAGTCCGGCCGCAGCTGGTGCCACTCCAGCGCCTGGCGGCTGGCGCGCTCCTGGACCCAGCGCCCGATCGGCTCGATCAGACCGCTGTCCTCGGCGATCGAGACGAACTCGGCCGGGTCGAGCGTGCCGCGCTCGGGATGGCGCCAGCGGACCAGCGCCTCCAGCCCGTCGATCTCGCCGGAGCGCAGGTTGACGACCGGCTGGTAGAAGAGCGCCAGCTCGTCGCGGTCGAGCGCGTGGCGCAGCTCGCGTTCGGTCTCCAGGCGCCGCATCGCCCCCGCCCGCATCTCGGCGTCGAAGAGGACGCAGCGGGCGCGCCCGCCCTCCTTGGCCCGGTACATCGCCGCATCGGCGTCGCGGATCAGCAGCTCGGCGTTGACGGTCCGCTCTTCCGAGGCACGGGAGACGGCGACCCCGATGCTGGCGCTGACGAAGTGGTCGACGCCGTCGAGCGAGAAGGGCTGGGCGAAGGCCGAGGCGACGCGGTCGGCGATCGCCACCGCCTCGCCTTCGTCGGCGAGGCGGTCGATCAGGATCCCGAACTCGTCGCCGCCGAAGCGGGCGACGACGTCGCCGGGCCGCAGATGCGAGCGCAGGCGCGGCGCCACCGCCCGCAGCAGGGCGTCGCCGGCGTGGTGGCCGAGGCTGTCGTTGATCAGCTTGAAGTGGTCGAGGTCGAGGAAGAGAATCCCGACCGGGGAGCCGGAGATGGCGGCTTTGTCGAGCGCCTCGGCGAGGGCGTCGACGAAGCTGAGCCGGTTCGGCAGCCCGGTGAGGGAGTCGTGCAGGACCCGGTAGCGCAGCGCCTGGTCGGCGGCGTGGCGCTCGATCGCGTCGGCGAGCACGTTGGCGGCCGCCTGCACGAAGGGGACGTCCATGGCGGTAAAGCGGTGCGGCTCGGTGGCGTGGACGTCGAGGACGCCGAAGGGGCGGTTCTTGCCGTCGATCACCACCGCGAGGCTGCTGGCGGCGCCGAAGACGCGCAGCACGGGCGGCATCGTGTGGCGGGTCTCCTGGCTCCAGTCGGAGACGATCGCGTGGGTGCCGGAGTCGAGCGCGGCGCCGGCGTGCGAGTCGCGCGAGGCCGAGACGCGGCGACCGGCGCCGACGAGGGCCTCGTCGAGGCCGGCGCGCAGGTTGAGCCGGCGCCCGTCGCGGCCGAGCTCCCAGATGCAGGCGCTGTGGACTCCGTCGACCTTGCCGATCAGCTCGGCGGCCGCTTCCATCATCTCCTGGGGGTCGGTGTTCTGCATCGCCCGCTCGCCGAGGCGGGCGACCACGGCCTGCTGTGAGAGCGCCCGCTGCAGCTCGTTCTCGGTCTCCTTGCGAGAGCTGACGTCGTAGAGCACGCCGTGCCAGACCGGAATCCCGTCCTCGTCGGCTTCCAGCACCGCCTCGTCGTGAATCCAGACCACTTTCTCCTCGCGGGTGTGCATCCGGTATTCGACCGGCGCGGTGTCGCGGTTGCCGAGGTGGTCGTCGGTCTCCTGGGCGAGCGCGCGCTGGCGATCGTCAGGGTGCAGGAGGCTCGCCCAGAGGCCCGGATCGCGGACGAACTCCTCCGGGCGGTAACCGAGGATCTCCTCGACCTGGGGGCTGACGTAGCGCCAGCGGCCCCGCTCGCCGAGCTCGGCGGTGTAGACGATGACCGGCAGCCGCTCGACCAGCCGCTGGAAGTCGTGTCCGCCGGCGGCCAGCTGGTCGAGAAATCGCTTGACCTCGTGCTCGGGCCAGTTCCTGTCGGGGGGCTCTCCCATGCTTCAGGCTCATCGACCGCACCCCAGGCGCGCTTGAGCGGTGCCGGGTGACGTCCGCGCTCAGGCGGCGAGGCGCATCGGGGGCCCGGCGGCAACCAGGCGGTAGAGCCCGGAGAGGGTCAGCGCCCCGACCAGGCCCCGGTAGGGCTCGTACGGCGCGTAGAACGCCTCCACCTCCGGGACCGTCGCCCGCCGCCCGCCCCCGTTGAGCCGACCGACGAGCTTGATGTAGCCGAGATCGCCGGCCGGGAGGGAGTCGAGTTCGTTACGCCCGAATAGACCGAGGCACTGGACGGTCCAGGGGCCGATCTGAGGGGTGGCCAGAAGCCGCCGGTCCCCCTCGGCGCTCTCGATCCGGCAACGCCCGGCGGCGACGTCGCGGGCCAGCTTCCGCAGCGCCACCGCCCGTTTGCCGACCAGCTCCATCTGCTCCAGTTCGGCCGGGGCCCGACCGGCGATCGCCTCCGGGCCGGGGACGTCGCGAAGCGCCTCCCTCCCGTCTCCCAGCCGCGCGCCCCAGCGTCCGGCGATGCGGCGCTCGATCAGCGCCGCCTGGCGCGCCTCGATCAGCTGGCCGACGACCGCCGCGGCCAGCGCCTCCCAGGGCCAGGGGCGACCCCCGGGACGGAAGTCGGGCCGGCGCCGGATCAGCGGCCCGACCAAGCGGTCGCGGCGGAAGCGGCGGTAGAAGTCCGAGAGGTCGACGTCGACCCAGAGCGCGCAGCGCATCCGCTCGATCGCTTCCTCCAGCTGCTCGCGCCGCGCCGGTCCCGGGCAGGGCGGCGCCTCGATCGGCGGCCGCGAGACGCGCTCCGGGTCGACCGCCTCGGCGCGGAATCGGACCCGATCGCGCCGCGGCTGCCAGGCGCGCACCAGGACCGGGCAGCCGTCGACGTGGAGCAGCCGCGTCGCGACCCCGCCGCGGACCCGCAGGGTGCGATCGGAGCTGCCGCGGGGCAGCCGGTACGGCGAGGGGGGCCGGATCTCGGCTTCAGCGACCGAGGAGGTGCACATCGACCAGGAAGGAGCGGCTGGCGACGACGTTCTGGCGGTCGCGACGGCGGCCGCCGAGGCGGCGCGGCGCCCTGGCCTTCGAGGCGGCGCCGGTGACGACGCGGACGGCGGCGACCGTGGCGGCGCCAGCGAGGACTCCACCGGCGGCGGCGAGCGCCGCGCTCTTGACCTCCGGGCGCAGCATCGGCAGCGCCGCAGCGGAGGGCTCTTCGTAGCCGGCGGGAAGCGGACGGACCGGGTCGGTGGCATCACCGGACCGGACGTCTTCTTCGGCGATCACCTCGCCGTCTAGGTGCAGCTCGTCCACCCGGGCGACTCTAGCGCGGCGCGGGGTCGGCCCCGCCGAGGGATCGCTCGTAAAGACGGTACTTCTTGACGATCTTGCCGCCCATGCCTTCCATCGCCCGGTTCATCGGCTTATTCGTCTCCAGGATCCAACCCATCTCGCCCCACTTGATCTTGTCCGGCTTGGCGGCCATCTTGATGTGCTCGAGGTAGAGGCCGGCGGCGACCCCGGTGTGGCGGTAGTCGTGCTTGACCCCGAGGGCGAAGACCCGCAGGCGGTCGATCTTGCGCTTGCCGAGCAGGAACTTGGCCCAGCCGAGGGGCAGCAGGCGGCCGTTGAGGCCGGCCATCACCCGGTTGATGTCCGGCAGGGTGAGGGCGGCGCCGACGACCTCGCCGTCCTTTTCGGCCATGAAGGTCCACTCCTCGTCGAGCACCTGCTTGAGGTTCTTGGCCTGGAACTCGACCTCGGCGTCGGTGATCGGGACGAAGCCCCAGTTGTCCCCCCAGGCCTCGTTGTAGACGTCCATGAAGCGGCGAACCTCGTTTGCCATGTCGCGCTTGCGCATGTTGCGGATCACGATGCCTTCGTCGCGCAGCGCCTTCTCCGCCGCCTCGTGGATCGAGGGGTCGAACTTCTCCCCCTCCTTCAGCTCGCCCATCCGCAGCTCCCACATCAGCACGTCCATCGCCTTGCCGAAGCCCTCGGCCTCGATCAGCCGCTGGTAGTAGGGCGGGTGCCAGGGCTCGAGGATCATCGGCCTGCGGTCGAAGCCCTCGATCAGGATCCCGATCTCGTCGTTGGTGGTGAAGTCCATCGGCCCGAGCAGGCGCTCGCGGCCCCGTGCCAGCGCCCACTCGCTGGCGGCATCGAGCAGCGCCCGCACCACCTCCGGGTCCTCCGCCGCCTCGAAGAAGCCGAACATCGCATCCTTGCCGCCCTGGAACTCGTCCCAGCGGTGGTCGAGGTGGGCGCTGATGCGGCCGACCGGCTCGCCGTCGCGCTCGGCGAGGAAGAACTCGGCCTCGCCGTGCTCGAACCAGGGGTTCCTCTTGCGGTCGAGGAACTGCATCCGCTCGAAGATCAGCGGCGGCACCCACTGCTCACTGTCGCGATGCAGGCGGAAGGGGACCTTGACGAAGCGCTTCAGCTCGCCGCGGCTGCGAACGGGCCGGATCGACACACTTGCCATGTGGGCCGCAACCTACACTCTGGGGCGATGAGCGAGACCGCCAAGGCGCCCGTCGACGTCTTCGAGAAGGCCCGCAGCCACGACCGCCTCGAGCAGCTCGAAGCCGCCAAGCAGCACGATCTTCTCCCCTACTTCCGCCTGCTGACCTCGCAAGCGGGCCCGGTTGTCGAGATGGAGGGCCGGGAGACGATCATGCTCGGCTCCAACAACTACCTGGGCCTGACCGGCGACGATCGGGTCAAGACGGCGGCCCGGGAGGCGCTTGAGACCTACGGGACCGGCGTCACCGGCTCGCGCCTGCTGAACGGCACCACCCCCCTCCACCTCGATCTCGAGCGGGAGCTGGCCGAGTGGATGCGGGCCGAGGACGCGATCGTCTACACCACCGGCTACCAGTCCAACGTCGGCTGCATCGGCACCATCCTCGGCCCCGGCGACACGGTGATCTGCGACTCCGGCGACCACGCTTCGATCCTCGACGGCTGTCGCCTCTCCGGCGCCAAGCTGCGGCCCTTCCGCCACAACCGCATGGACAAGCTG
>Ga0164301_10000063_pt1 | contig 24904 bp, 23 predicted proteins | sample Whisoiple_231_MG_FD_109711 | JGI IMG/M metagenome (GOLD analysis project Ga0164301, IMG submission 109711) | Unamended control soil microbial communities from upstate New York, USA - Whitman soil sample_231_MG | ecosystem: Environmental > Terrestrial > Soil > Agricultural land ... | reverse complement strand
GCTGCTCGGCGCCCACGTGGTCGGCAACCGCGCCTGCGACATGATCGCCGAGCTGGTCGCGACGATGGAGCTGGAGGGCGGCTACCAGGAGCTCTCCCGCATCGTCCACCCGCACCCGACGGTCTCCGAGGCCGTGCTGGATGCGGCGCGAGCGGTCGACGGCTGGGCTATCCACGCCTGAGCGTGGGCCGCGCCACCTTCTACTTCGACCTCGGCTCCCCCTACGCGTACCTCAGCGCCGAGCGGATCAGCGGGCTGTTCACCGAGGCCGGGCTGGAGCAGCCGGAGTGGCAGCCGGTCTTGCTCGGCGGGCTGTTCCATCGCTTCGACCGCGGCTCGTGGTCGGAAACGCCGGGCCGGGCTGAGGGGATCGGGGAGATCGAGCGTCGCGCGGCCGAGTACGGGCTGCCGCCGATCTCCTGGCCGAAGCCGTGGCCCGGCAACACGCTGGTGGCGATGCGGGCGGCGACCTTCGCCAAGCAGACCGGGCGCACCATCGCCTTCTCCCTCGCCGCCTTCCGCCAAGCCTTCGCCGCCGGCCGCGACCTGACCGAGGCCGACAACGTGATCATCGCCGGCGCCGCCTGCGAGATGCACCCGCGGGCGCTGCTGAAAGCGGTCGAAACCAGGGTCGTCAAGGACGCGCTGCGCGAGGCGACCGACCGCGCCGGCGACCTCGGAGTCGAAGGAGTGCCCGCCGTGGTCGTCGGCGAGGAGGTCTTCTGGGGCGACGACCGGCTCGAGGAAGCGGTGGAGGCGGCAGCACGCAGCTAAGGTGAATCGATGGCAGATCTGCCTGACGCCGCCACCTGTTACGAGCTGCTTTCGCGGATGGCGCTGATCCGCCGCTTCGAGGAGGAGGCGGGGCGCCAGTACCAGCGGGCGCGGGCCGGCGGCTTCCTCCACCTGGCGATCGGCGAGGAGGCGACGATCGTCGGCACCACCTCGGTGATGCGCGACGAAGACTTCCTGATCGGCACCTACCGCACCCACGGCCACGCGATCGCCCGCGGCACCGAGCCGAAACGGGTGATGGCGGAGCTGTTCGGCAAGGTCGACGGGACCAGCGGCGGCCGCGGCGGCTCGATGCACATCTTCGACGCCGAGAAGCGGTTCATGGGCGGCTACGGGATCGTCGGCGGCAACCTGCCGATCGCGGCCGGGATCGGCCTCGCCTCCCAGTACAAGGGCGAAGACGCGGTCACCGTCTGCATGTTCGGCGACGGCGCCTCCAACACCGGCAACTTCGGCGAGACGATGAACCTGGCGGCGCTGTGGAAACTGCCGGTGCTGTTCATGGTCGAGAACAACCTCTACGGGATGGGGACCTCGGTCGAGCGCCACTCGGCCCAGACCGACCTCTCGAAGAAGGCCGAGGGCTACGGGATCCCGGGCGAGCGGATCGACGGGATGGACGTGGCCGCGGTGCGCGAGGGCGTCGCCGAGGGGATCCGGCAGGCGCGCGAGGAGCAGCGCCCGACCCTGCTCGAGGCTTTCACCTACCGCTACAAAGGCCATTCCGCCGCCGACCCCGAGGTCTACCGCAAGCGCGAGGAGGTCGAGGAGTGGCAGGAGAAAGACCCGATCGAGAGCTTCGCCAAGCGCTGCGTCGAGGCCGGGGTGCTGGGCGAGCGCGAGGTGCAGCAGGCGCGCGACGCCGCCGAGGAGACGGTCACGGCCGCGGTCGAGTTCGCCGAAGCCTCGCCCGAGCCGCCGCTCGACACGATGTACGAAAACCTCTACGCCCAGACCGAGCCGGGCGGCTGGTACGCGGTCGACGAGCGCAGCCCTCACCCGCACCGCGGCGAGGACGAGGCGGAAATGCCCGAGGCGGCGCGGGAGCTGGCCGAGGCCGGAGCCGCCTACGCCGGGCAGCCGGACGGGCCGCGGCCGAACCCGGCGACGCACGGCGACGCGCAGGAGGGAGTCGAGCCGCGGGTCTCGGCCGAGCGCGAGGTCGGCGACGAGCCCGAGGACGCCCCGGCCGAGCAGGCGATCAACGACGAGGACGGCGACTGATGGCGCAGCAGCGGATGCGGGAGGCGCTGCGCGACGCGATGGCCGAGGAGATGCGCGCCGACGAGGCGGTCTTCGTGATGGGCGAGGACGTCGGCGTCTTCGAAGGGGCCTTCAAGGTGACCGAAGGCCTGCTCGACGAGTTCGGCGAGCGCCGTGTCCGCGACACGCCGATCTCCGAGAACACGATCGTCGGCACCGGCGTCGGCGCGGCGATGAACGGGCTGCGGCCGATCGTCGAGCTGATGACCGTCAACTTCGGCCTCCTGGCGCTGGACCAGATCATCAACCACGCCGCCGCGATCCCCTACATGTTCAACGGCCAGGCGAAGGTGCCGCTGGTGATCCGGATGCCGGGCGGGGGCGGCCACCAGCTCGGCCCGACCCACTCCCACAGCTTCGAGGCGCTCTACCTGCAGGTGCCCGGCCTCCTGGTCGCCTGCCCCTCCACCCCGGCCGACGGCAAGGCGCTGCTGAAAGCGGCGATCCGCGACGACAACCCGGTCGTCTTCATCGAGCACGAGAGCCTTTACGGGACGCGCGGCGAGGTGCCCGAGGGCGAGAACGGGGCCGAGCCGCTGCGCTTCGGCGAAGCGGCGGTGCGGCGCGAGGGCAGCGACGTGACGATCGTCGGGGTGCTGAAGATGGCCCACGTCGCCGAGGGTGCGGCGAGCCAACTGGCCCACGAGCACGGGGTCGAGGCCGAGGTGATCGACCCCCGCACCCTGCGGCCGCTCGACCTCGACACGATCCTCGCCTCGGTACGCAAAACCAACCGCGCGGTGATCGTCGAGGAGGGCTGGCCGCACGGCGGCGTCGGCGCCAACCTCGCGACCCTGATCACCGAGCAGGCCTTCGACTACCTCGACGCCCCGGTCCAGAGGGTGACGGGCGCCGACGTCCACATGCCGTACTCCAAGCGCTTGGAGCAGGCCGCGATCCCCCATGAGGAGCACGTGGTCAGCGCGGCGCTGGCGACCCTCGAGGGCGCCCGCTAACAGGTCTTGTTCGCGCCCGTCGCCGCGTTCCAGGCGCGGCCGACGGAGAAGTCGGCGGCGACGCGGAAGACGCCGGGGCGGGAGGCGCGGACGACGGTCCAGTCGCCGTGGCGGAGGATGCAGCCGTAGCCGCGGGCGATCGACCAGTAGGGCGTGAAGTTGACGCGGACGAGGAACTTGCCCGGGCGCTGGACGTCGAGGGCGAAGCCCTGGCGGCCCCACCAGAGCGTCTCCCCCTCGGCGCCGGCGAGCGGCGCGACCATCGGCCGCGGGTCCTGCACCGCGTAGATCCTCCAGTGCTCGGACTGGGAGCGTAGGCTCAGGTACGAGGGGTCGCGCAGGATCAGGCGCCGCTCCTTGGCCGAGGAGTAGTCGAGCGGGGCGTCGGGCAGGGCCACGTAGGAGATCGCGTTGGCGCGCAGCCAGTCGCCGTAGCGGGCGCTGGTCAGCTGCTTGTCGTCGTAGAAGAGGTCCTCGCGGGTGGTGTCCAGCTGCCGCAGCCAGCCGCGCGCCAGTTCGAACTTCGAGGCGAGGTAGACCGACTCCCAGTGGTTGGCGGTCGGCGGCACCTCGATCCGCGCCCCGGCGGCGTCGTGGTCGCGCAGCCAGCTTGCGACCGGGTGGAAGTAGGCGGCCCCGGTCGAGGGATCGTCGACCGCGCGGGCGATCTGGGTGACGCTCGCGGTCAGCTGCCAGTAGAGGCTGCCGGCGATCGCCAGCACCAGCAGCGGCGCGTAGAACCAGGTCGGGACGGTCGGGCGGGGGCGCCGCGAGAGCAGGACCGCGGCCAGCACCGGGCCGCCGAAGAGGGCGCCGAGCCGGACCGCGTTGCCGCCCATCGCGTTCGGTGTGATCCAGACCAGGGTCGAAGCGAGGGCGTAGGCGATCAGCACCCGCCGCAGCTGCCGCTCCTCGTCCCGCACCCCCTGGGTGAGGACCAGGGCCCCGGCGACCCAGAGCGGGATCGCGATGTAGGAGGAGAAGACGAAGGGGAAGTGGCCGGACTCGGGGAAGGCGAGGTTCGGCGCCAGGACCAGCGCCAGCGAGAGGCCGCTGGCGGCGAGCGCCAACCGGTTCGGGCGGCGGCCGGGCTCCAGCGCGCCGACCAGCAGCACCCCGGCGAGGAAGGCGCCGGCGACGGGGCTGGCCAGAGGGCAGGCCGCGGCGGCGGCGATCGCCAGCGGCGCCCGCCCGAGCTGCAGGCAGCGCAGCGCCGCCAGCCCGAAGGCGACGCCGAGGGCGAAGGTCAGCTGGCCGTCGGCGAGCAGGGTGACGACGCCGGCGGCGAACCAGAGCGTCGCCCAGCGCGCCTCCTCTCCCCAGTGGTCGCGGACCAGGCGGTCGAAGAGGTAGGAGGAGGCGACGACGGCGAGCATCCCGACCACCTGCGGGCCCAGCAGCGCCGCCAGCGGCGGGAAGAGAACGCTGTAGGTGAGGGTGTAGTGGCCGCCGTACCAACTGCCGTTCCAGATCGCCAGGCCGGCGCTCTCGAACAGCTCGGTGCGGAAGACCTGCGCGGCGAGGTCTCCTACGGGGGGGCTCCAGAGCAGCATCGCCAGCGCCAGCGCGAAGCTGAGCGCCACGGCCGGGAGCCAATCGGGTCGAAGCGGTTTGGACTGGACCATGGGCGGCAGCCAAAGGATACGGGCCGGTCCTGCAACGATTCGTGAATGAGCGGTGAGATCCTGGTCGTCCGCTGCGGAACCGTCCCCTACGCCGAGGCGTGGGAGATGCAACGGCGGCTGGCGGAGCAGCGCCAGAAAGAGGAGATCGGCGACGTCCTGCTGCTGCTCGAGCACCCCCCCGTCTACACCCGCGGCCGCCGCTCCCAGCCCGAGGAGCTGCCGATGGGCGCCTCCTGGTACGAAGCGCAGGGGATCGATGTCCTCGACACCGACCGGGGCGGGCTCGTCACCTACCACGGGCCCGGGCAGCTGGTCGCCTACCCGATCGTCCAGCTGCGCGGCTACGGCGACGACGTCCATGAGTACGTGCGCGGGCTGGAGCGGACGATGACCGGCGCGCTCGGCAAGGCCGGGGTGCGGGCGGGGACGATCGAGGGGCTGACCGGGGTCTGGGTCGGGACGCGGAAGATCGGCTCGATCGGGCTCCACGTCAGCCGCGGCGTCACCACCCACGGCCTGGCGATCAACGTCAACAACGACCTGCAGCCGTTCGAGTGGGTGGTGCCGTGTGGGATCGAGGGGGTGGCGATGACTTCGCTGACCCGCGAGCTGGGCGCCGAGCAGGACCTCGCCGCCTTCGCCGCCAAGGTGGTCGACAGCTACGCCGAGGTCTTCGACCGCGAAGTCGTCGTCGACGACAGCGTCGCCGCGTAGGCTGAGCTGCCGATGTCTCTCCGATTCCGACTCTTCCTGCTGGTCCTCTGCGTTGCCTTCGTGCCGGCGGCGAGCGCAGCGGCCGACCCGTACTCGGTGACGAACACGAAAGACAGCGGTGAAGGCAGCCTGCGAGCCGTGATCACTGAAACCAACTCCCACCCCGGCCTGGACATCATCTCGATCGAACCCTCGGGTACGATCGAACTGAAAAGCGCGCTGCCGGTCATCTTCGACCCGGTCTCGATCTTCGGCCTCGGCCCCGATCGGCTGGAGGTTCGCCGCGCCGACGCCGCCGGCGGCAACTTCTCGATCTTCACCATCTCCACCGACGCCGACCCCACCTATCTGAACGGCTTCACCATCAGCAACGGCAGGGCAGCGTTCGGGGGCGGGATCAGGAACGCGGAAGGCAGCCTCGACCTGAGCGGGATCACGCTGAGGGGGAACGAAGCGGTGGCCGAAGGAGGCGCCGACGATCACGCCGAAGGCGGCGGCGTCTACAGCAAGGGACCGCTGGAACTGCAAGCTACGCTCGTCAGCGGGAACGTCGCCCGAGCCAGCAACGGGACGACGGAAACGATCGCCGCCGGAGGTGGCGTCGCGGCGTTCGATTCCTTGACCGTGGGGACCAGCACGATCACGGGCAACCGCGCCGAAGCGACCGGGGGCGGCGGCATCGCCTCGGCCCAGGGCGGAGGGCTGCTGACGCCCGACCAGACGGACATCGAACTGAGCACGATCAGCGGCAACTCCGTCGTTGCCGCTGACGGGGGCACGCAGACCCGCGCCGCGGGCGGTGGCGTCACGGCCTTCGAAGCGAAACTCACCAGCGTCACCGTGACCCGCAACTCGGCGACCTCGTCGGGCGGTGCGTTCGGCGCCAACCTCGACGCGTTCATGCCCACCGTCGTCCGCAACACGATCGTCTCCAAACCACTCGGCGGGGCCGAGAACTGCAACGGGGAGACGGTCTCCGGCGGCTACAACCTCGACGAAGACGGCAGCTGTGAATTCGAATCGGGGAGTGACCTGAACGGCGTGGCGGCCGGGCTCGACCCGGTGCTGAGGGACAACGGCGGGTTCACCCCCACCCACGCGCTCCTCTCCGGCAGCATCGCGATCGACCGCGGCTATTCCTTCGGCAACTTCATCGACCAGCGCGGATGGGCGCGCCCCAGCGACTTTCCGGAAATCAGCAACAAAGAAGGCGGCGACGGTTCGGACATCGGCGCCTTCGAGCTGCAGGTCCCGCCCGCCTCCGGCCCGACGCCGGTGCCGATCCTGGTCGGGTCCGAGCCCGGCGACACCACCCCGCCGCGAACGCGGCTCGTCAGCGGCCCGGCGCGGGTCGGCTACGAACGGCTCGCCAAGTTCCGCTTCAACTCCTCCGAGAGCCAGTCCAGCTTCAAGTGCAAGCTCGACAAGGCGAAGTGGAAGAAGTGCCGCAGCCCCTACAAGCTGACCGTCAAGCCAGGCAAGCACCTGTTCAAGGTGCGAGCGATCGACCGCTTCGGCAACGCCGACCCGACGCCGGCGCGCTTCGGCTGGCGGGTGAAGCCGGTCGGCTAACGTTGCCTTCGGTGTCCGACGCCGAACGCATCCACGTCACCCGCTCCCGCGCCAACCCCGGCGGGACCGCGGCCAGCGCCGAGGGCACCGTCCCCTTCCGCCGTGCCCGCAAGCCGCCGTGGTTGAAGGTGCCGGCGCCGGGCGGGCCGAACTACCGGCGGCTGAAGGAGAAGATCGGCTCCGACAACCTCCACACCGTCTGCGAGGAGGCCAACTGCCCCAACGTCGGCGAGTGCTGGGAGCGCGGCACTGCGACCTTCATGATCTTGGGCGACGTCTGCACGAGGCGGTGCGGCTTCTGCAACGTGCAGACCGGCAAGCCGACCTGGAACGACCCGCTGGAGCCGCTGCGCGTCGCCAACCAGGTGAAAGCGATGGGGCTGCGCCACGCGGTCGTCACCTCGGTCGACCGCGACGACCTGCCCGACTACGGGGCGAGCGCCTTCGTCGGCGTGATCCGCTCGATCCGGATGCTGGCGCCCGACTGCAAGGTCGAGATCCTCACCCCCGACTTCCGCGGCCAAGAGATGCCGCTGGCGAAGGTGGTCCACGAGCGGCCCGACGTCTTCAACCACAACGTCGAGACGGTGCCCCGCCTCTACCCGATCGCCCGCCGCGGCTCCAAGTTCCTCCGCTCGGCCCGGGTCCTGAAGATGGCGAAGGAGATGGGCGGCGAGGACGTGGTGACCAAGTCCGGCCTGATGGTCGGCCTCGGCGAGACGCACGAGGAGATGGTCGAGACCTTCGGCCTCCTGCGCGAGCACGACGTCCAGGTCCTCACCGTCGGCCAGTACCTGCGCCCGACCGAGAACCACCTGCCGGTGGTCCGCTACTGGCACCCCGACGAGTTCGCGGCGCTCGAGCAGGCCGCCTACGACCTCGGCTTCGAGTCGGTCGCCGCGGGCCCCCTGGTGCGCAGCAGCTACCACGCCGACCAGAACCTGCCCGAGTCCCACCGGGCGGAGAGCCTGCTCGCCTCCTAGTCAGTCGGTGCAGTGGGAGGCGACCGCGTCGCCGACCGTGCGGACTCTCAATTTGCCCTGTTTCTGCTGGGCGCGGACGTAGTCGACGACGGCTTCGAATTCGTCGTCGTTGAACTGCGTCGCTTCGGTGGGCGTGCCGCCGACGATGTCGTGAAAGCTGAGGATCAGCCAGGTGCCGTCGGCGACCGCCTTGTCGATCGCTTCCTCGACCTCCGCCCGGCCGGAGACGAGGCCGTTGATCGACCAGCCGCGCAGGGTGTATTCGTCACGCGGCGGCAGCGTTTCCGGCCCCTTCGCGGTCACCCGCCCGGCGCAGTAATCGCGCTCCACGTAGTGGCGCACCCGCGGCGCCGCGGCGCCTTTCGGGTAGGCGTAGCTGGCGCGGCTGAACCCGTTTTCGTAGAGCCAGTCGCGGAGGCCGTCCATCTCTTCTTTCAGCGCTTCCGGTTCGAGGCTGTCGAGGCCGTTCGGGAGGTTGTGGGCGGCGATCGTTTTCGAGTGGCCGCCGATCTCCCAATGGTGCAGGTCGCGGAGCTGGTGCAGCTGTTCGAGGCTGAGCCGTTTCGCGGTGCCGACGATGTCGGAGATGACGTAGGCGCTGGCCGGATAGCGGTAGGTGGAGAGCTTTTTCATCGCCCGGGTGAAGGCCGATTCGTAGCCGTCGTCGAAGGCGAAGCTGACGGTCGCTTTCTGGTGGTCGGGGACGGCGTAGATGCCGGCGACGTAGAAGGAGACTTCGCCGGTGCCGTTGTCGGTGACGAGGAGCTGGGCACGGTTGATTTTGGACCAGTCGACGCTGCCGACGACGGCGAAGTCGCCGCGCGCCAGCGACTGGTACTCGAAGGTGCTGCCGAGGATGATCGGGTCGAAGTCTTCCTGCCAGACGGTCGCCTCGGCGTAGTCGGTGGCGATGTTGCCGGAGGAGAGGCGCAGCTTCACCGTCTGCAGCCGGGAGCTGAAGCTGACCAGGCCCTGGACGGAGACGTGGGCGTGTTTGAGGTTGACTTTCTCCAGTTCGGGCGAGCTGGCGACCGCGGTGGTGCCGTTGCCTTCGCTGCCGACCCGGAAGGAGCGGTCGCCGTTGACGACGAAGGGCGGGCCGGCGTCGCTGAATTTGCCGTTGACCCCGGTCCAGCCGTGTTCGGCGGGGAACATCGCCAGCGGCAGCTCTTCGTATTCGACTTCCGGCTCTTCTTCGGCCGGCGGTTCTTCTTCCCCCGGGTGTTCTTCGCCGGGTTTTTCTTCGGCCGGCGGCTCGACGCGCGGGGCCGGGGCGGGCTGGGGCGTCGGCGGCTGGTCGACGAGCGGCGCTTCGACCCGCTCGCAGTTGGCGGCGACCCGGTCGGTGTTGTCGACGACGGCGAGGTCGCCGGAGCCGGGACCGCAGTTGACGGTGTCGGCGCTGTCGTCCCGGGCGAGCAGGCGGTCGTTGCCCGGCCCGCCGAGCAGCTTGTCGGCAGCGGGACCACCGGTGAGCTTGTCCCTGCCGGCGCCACCGAGCAGCTTGTCGACGCCGCCGCGCCCGCTCAGCGTGTCGCCGGCGCCGAGGCCGAAGAGCGTGTCGGCGGCGGCGGTTCCGTTCAGCGTGTCGGGGCCAGCCGTCCCGCGCTTGCTCGCCGCCTCACCGAGCACGGGCAGCGCCAAGACGCTGGCAAGCGCCAGGACAAACGTGGCCGCAAACGCGCGGGCACGGGATTCGATGTTTCCCCTGCGACTAATGACTGGTCCTTCCTGATGCAGAGATACCTCGCTGCGGATGGTGACAAACACAGGGGCTCGGCCAGGGTTGCGCCGCATGGACGAAAGTCTGCTCCCAATCGCGCCTACAATGACCGGGACGGGGCCATAGCTCAGCTGGCAGAGCGCGGCGTTTGCAACGCCGAGGTCGCCGGTTCGATCCCGGCTGGCTCCACTGCCTCAGTCGTCGAAGTCGAAGTCCTTCGGGGGACGCTGCTCGAACCAGAGCTCGTCGTCCTCCGGTGCGTCCTCGAGGAAGTCGGGGGTGTCCTCGAGCACGTCCTCGTGACCGGTGTCGGGGTCGTAGTTGGTCTGCTCGGCCTGGGGCTCGGCGGGCGTAGGTTGCGGCTCGTCGTCTTCGGGCTCCTCGACGGGCGGCGCAGGCGCGATGGGATCCGGCTGGACCGGCTCGTGTTCGATCGGCGCCTCGAGCGCCTGGTCGAGCTCGTCGGAGAGGCGCTGGTCGCTCCAGAACTCGTCGTCCTCCTCGTCCTCGAAGGCGGGCTCGTCCGCGGCGGGGGTCTCGGTGCGAGCGGCGTAGATCTCGGTCGGCGGCTCGACCGGGGCCAGCTTCGGCTCGGCGGACTCGACCTCGAGGATCTCCTCGTCAGAGGGGCTCGGCGCCTCGGTCGCGGGCGGGGCGGGCGCGTCCTCGGTCCCCATCTCCGCCTCGACGTCGAAGAATTCGGTCGGCTGTTCGGCGATCGCCTGGCGCTCGTCGGCCTCCGGCTCCTCGGCGGCGAGGGGCTCCTCGGCCGGCGGGGCGGCCTGCGCTGCGTCCTCGGCCGGGACCGGAGCGGCATCGGCCTCCGGCTCCACCGTCTCGGTCGCCTCGACCTTCGGCTCCCCCTGCGCGGGGGCGGGTGGCTCCTGCAGATCGGCGATGTTGATCCGGCGGCGGCCCTCCGCGTCGGTCTCCTCGGCCGCAGCGGCCTCCGGAGTCGCCATGAACTCGGTCGGCGCCTCGGCGAGGGAATCGGGCTCCTCGGGCCGGCTAGGCGGGCCGAACGCCTCGTCCTCGAGCTTTTTCAGCTCAGCCTCATCCGCGCCATGGGCGCGCTTCAGCTCCAAATGCTCTCGGATTGCGTCGTCGAGGATGCTCATGCTCGCCTGCCGAACAGCAGGCTGCCAAAGACTATGCGGTTATCCTGTCGCTTGCGAGGCAGTGGGACCAACTTCCCACGCCCGCATAGCCCGGGGCTATAGCTCAGCTGGCAGAGCGCCTGGATCGCACCCAGGAGGTCGGCGGTTCGAATCCGCCTAGCTCCATCGCAAAGCGCTGCGGGCGGGCTAGCGCACCGGACTGTCCTGCCTCCTGGTCTGGCGGCGGATTAGGGGCTTCCCCCGCTCTATCTCGCTGCGGTCAGGAAATCGAGGCTTTCCTCTGATCCATACGCCAACGGCGAAACGCTTCGTCAAGATCTTGGGGAAGACGCTGCTCGTATCTGCGTGCATTGCTTTGATCCAGAATTCCCGTTCCTCTTTCCTCATGTCATCGGGTATGCGGCGGGTGGCCGCCTTTACAAGAGCCTCTCCAGTCGCCCACCTGATTAATCCCCTATATAGCCATACGAGAGGTGACATCAGGCCCGTGACGACATAGGCGACGACCGTCAAAGCGATAAGCAGGGCAATGGCGCCCGGCCGAATGAGCAGGAACCACACGGCAAACAGCAGACGTGCACGAGCATTGCGGAGCCGATCTCCGACGGCGCGGAACAGGAGAGGCCCAACCAGGCGCACGGGCTTCGCTTTCCGGTCACCTGACTCGTCAACTTCGAGTTCTGCCGAGGCGGCATCGAGATCGTCCCACTGCAGATGACGCTGCTGAAGTTCGGGGTTGAATTTGTAGAAGAGGGGCGTCGATGCGCCGGGGAAGAACAGCGGTCCGAGCCGAAACAAGGTTTGGTGACGAGGGACCAGATGGCCCGTCAGCGACAATACGAGGCGACTTAGCCGATAAGTCAGCGGGTGCCCGACCGGAAACAGCCAATCGGCAAACCGTTGGCCAATCCGGTTGCGTGCTTCGGCCAGCAGTCCCTTCAAGACCCACGCCGTGGCCGCGGCAGCCGCAAGGAGTACCAGGCCAGATCCGTCAAGGATTGAGGGAGTCATGCGGTCCTGGGCTTGAGCGCCCCAGAGTTGGCGGCTTTCGGTGCTTCTGCCTCAGCAATCAAATCGCGGGCTCGCTGCGCTCCATCTGGACCCAGCTTGTACTTCTTACGTGGTCGGTGGCCGGCAGCCGCGGCCGTCTCGAGGTCTTCCCATGCGCCCTCGAGCACCTCGAGCCTCTCCAGGAGATGGACGATCGGGTAGAGCGAGCCGGATGGAATGCCGGCCTCTTCGATTATCTGCAGACCATAAATTTCCCTATCTGGTGCAGCTAGGAAAAGACTCACAACTTTGATTGCGGTAGAGCTCAGCTTTCTCTGCTTGCGCATCTAGAAAACTCTACCATCAATGAGTTAGTTCCCGGGCCGGCCGCGGTCCCCTGCTCTCCTAGACGGGACCTGGCTCAGCTGACCGCTTCTTCGCGCAGCTGCTTCAGGGGCTTGCCGCCGGCACCTTTCCATTCCAGTGGCCCGGGCGCGGAGCGCCCTAGCAGGACCGCGGCAGCCGCAGAGGGCGACTTGAACTCATGGTCGTTCTGAAGAATCAGGCTCTGCCCGGATCCATCTGGCACGAGGCCACCGCTGTCTACCAATTCCTGCCGCAAGTTGAGAGCCCAGGACGGAGCCGAATCGACAGTCAGGCTCCTCGCTTTCGCCCCAGCAAACACGACAAAACCATCTTCGGTCTCGATTCCTTCGCCTGACGTCTGCGGGCCCGTCAGCACGAGCTTCTCGGCGTTGGGCGCCTTGTCTACTGCGTCGAAGACATTAAGCCCGAGAAGCGGATAGATGATCAACATGTCGCCGAGGAACGACTCTGCGTCCTGCTGGTCTGCCTCGCTGAGAAGCGCGGGCGAGGGTGCGGTGCCGTTGTCTAGTTCTGCGCGCCCCCGAGTCGCAGCCAGCTGCAGGAGACGCGCCTCGATATAGGTGATGGTCGCCTTGTTGAGTACCTGGCCGGTGCTGGTAAAGAGGACAAGGCGACTCCAGAAGTCCTTCTTGGCGTGATGCGAGTCGATGCGATCCCGCGGGTCCTCGCCCTCGCCGACGTAGATGCGCGCCTCGTACTTGGCGTTTTCCGGCGGGCCCACCAGGACGTACACCCCCGGCGTCCGGAACTCCGGGCGAGCTACTCGCGCCGCCGGATAACGAGAGCGGGACGAGGCAACCGCGAGGCCGGTCCAGTTCGACTTCGAGACAAGGCGAACGCCTTCCGGCGTCCCGTCCGGGAGGAACATCCGCAGCGAGACTCCCAGAGTCATCTACTTACTGAAGCAGACAACGCATCAGGGCGAGTAGCACATCTGCTCTGGGATCACGCCGCGGATGCCCCCTCTAGGGTCGGGCGTGTCGCCCTCGCGACGGGGGATCAGATGGACGTGGGCATGCGGGACAGTCTGGCCGGCCTCCGGCCCGCTGTTCACCCCTACGTTGTAGGCCCTGATGCTGGGGTCGCGCCGGCCCAGCGCCTCCCGCATCTGGTTGAGCAACCGCCATATGTCGCGCAGCTCCTCGGGGTCAAGGTCGAAGAGGTCGGGGACGTGCCGCTTCGGCACGATAAGCGTGTGCTCGGGAGTGACCGGAAAGCGGTCCCTGAGCGCAGCGGCCTGTCCCAACTCGGCCACGGCCGTCTGCCCGTCCAGCTCTGCGCAAAAGACGCACCCGGCACGGTCGAATTCAGCCCGACTCACGTTCTAGCTCCTTCCTCTCGGCGTGCAGCTGGTCATAAGCCTCCCTGACGTGCTGGTCGAACTCGCGCGGATAGGTCTCGAACTCCTCGACGGTCTCCGGCAGATCTTGGTCTTCCTTCGCGAGGTCGAACGCGACTTTCAACTGACGGTAGTGACCGAGGAAGGCGATGAAGGAGGCGGGGACGTCCCCCGTCCGCAGGAGGCCGGCCTCGCTGAGCACCCGCTTCTCGACTTCGCCGTTGATCTGCATGAGCTGCTCCACGATCGCCCGGTCCTTGCGGTCCTTGACCACCTCCGGCAGATGACCCAGCAGGTACCACTCCGAAGAATTGGGCTTGCCCTGGCGTAGCTTTTTGGCCAGAGCGGCGCTCTGGGCGGTCAGCAGACGCAGCGGGCCGTACAGCCCGCTCAGCTGCCCGGTAATCCTCTCGGCCCGTGCTTTGCGGGAGGCGCCGTGCTCCCGCTTGTCCTCGCGTTCCGCCTCCCACAGATGGTTCAGCCAGGCCGTCAATATCGCCGCGAGCAAGGCTGAGACCGCTGCGATCCCGGCACCGATCAGAGCTGCCTCCCCGGCCGACAGCCCACTGGAGCCGTCGAGGATTACATGGACCGGCTTCTCCGACTTCATGCCCCCGATCATAAGCGTGCCCCAACAGTGAAATTTCCACTGCTCTCACGCTGTATAGGGAGTAAAGAGAACTCGCCCACGCCTGCCGGTGAGCCAGGGCTTATTCTCTGAGCCAATTCCTGCCGGAGCCGACCAGATGGCGGCTCCAGCGAAAGGAGAAATAGATGCACCCCAATGTGGCGAAAGCCATCGAAGTCCTGCAGCTCAGGACCCTGAGAGAGCGACGCTCAAGGGAAGGCGAGATCCTCGAAGAGGCGCTCGACGACCTCGTTCGCAACCCCGAACGCGACAATGATCCGGAGCATCTAGCCCGGTCGGCCGTAGCCCGAGCCCGGACAAAACTTCAGCGCCGCGCCGAGATCGCACCCGTGACCCGAGAACTCGACCGCCCCGACGAAGAGGAGGGACTGCGGGAGCGCTTGTCGCTGCGCCTCGGCCCCATGCCATCCTCGACGGACAACGCCAGTCACCAGCTGCTGATGGCTAGGGACGCGATCGCTCGCAGCGGCCTCAGCAAACGAGACCGCGCATATCTCCGCCTCATCTCGGACGGTTTCGAGGCATCCGATATCGCTGCCGATTATGACGAGCCTCTCCCCCTGGTCCGTGTTCACCTCAGCCGGGCCAGAAACCGTGCCAGGGAATTCTGGCAGCAGGCGTCCTGAAGATCTTCGACCTATCTGAGAAAGGAACACCGATGGCAGCAGGCAAAGAAACGGCGCGCACCAACAGAGCCGACCTCGTTCAGGTTGACAGGGCGCTTCAAAGCTCACGCGATGCCGGATACGACCTCACCGCGGCGGTCGGCGAGGTAGTCGACAACTCGATCGATTGGGGTAAGGCATCGATCATCCGGATCCGAACCGAAACCGATGATTCGAAGAAGAAGGTCGAGCGGATGGCTTTCGCCGACAATGGCGACGGCATCAAGGCCGAAATCCTGCCCCACGTGCTGTCGCTCGGGTTCTCCACCGGCTACGGCTCGCGCAAGGGGATCGGCCGTTTCGGCGTCGGCTTGAAGCTGGCGACGCTGGCCCTCGCGCCGCGAGTCGACATCTACACGTGCAGCAAGGCGGACGGTCTGCTGCATACCTACCTGGACCTCAAGGAGGTCTCCGAAGGCAGGCAGAAGCACATCGAAGCGCGGGAAATCGACGGCTACCCCGACGACGTTGCAGACCTGATGGCGACTCGGAAGGGTGAGCCGTTCAAGACCGGCACGCTGGTCGTCTGGTCGCGGATCGACCGTCTCGAAGATGGAGGGCGGTACGGGAGCGCGAACCGGGAGCGGCTGCAGGAGTTGATGCGGTTCCTTGGGCGCGCCTACCGTCGATTCATCGACAACGGCCTCTCGATCGAACTCGATGACCGCGCCGTGCTCATGCACGACCCGCTCTTCCTCCTGCCCAATAAGCGGGTCATGAAGCGGTTCGGCGAGGACATCAGGGGCACCGTCATCGATCACGAGACGATTGAGATCGACGGCGACGAGGTCGAGGTCACGGTCACGCTGCTCCCCGAGGAGTTCCGTCATTACAAAGGCCAGGGCGGTCGCGCAGAGCTGGCCGGCGATGAGTTCGAGGACCTCTACATTCCCGACAACGAAGGCAAAATCAGCTTTCTGCGCCAGGGACGCGAGATCAATTACGACCTCGTCGCGAAGATGCTGCCTTACGGCAAACAGCGTCTCGACCGGTTCATCGGGATCGAGGTCAGCTTCCCGGCAACGCTGGACGAGTACTTCGAAGTGCGCAACGTGAAGCGCGGCGCCGTACCGGTCTCGAAGCTCCGCGAGGAACTTCGCCAGTTGCTGGTGAAGCCGATCAAGGCGGCGCGTCAAGAGATCCGGCGCCATTGGAGCGATGTCGAGACGGAAGAACGAGCGTCCAATCCCGAGCACGATGTCGCCGAGGCGGCGGTCGCCCGTGCTGAGAAGACCACCCCGCGGGGAAGAGCCGGCGGCGACATGACCAGCGAGGAAGAACAGAACCTGGTCGAGGAGAAGCTCGAAGAAGTCTTCGACGAAGAAACTCCCGAGGGCGAGAGGGAGAAGCTCAGGGCTCGGCTCGAAGAGCTTCCCTTCTCGATCGTCGACCACTCCTGGCCAGGGAAGGAGCTGATGCAGGTTGATCACCGCAACGGCGGCGCGATCATCCTTTTGAATCAGAAGCACCCGTTCATCGCAGGCGTGTACAGCGGCATCAAGGCACTGGCCAACCGTGACGAAGCGGAGGTCGATCCAGCAGATGCAATCGAGCTGGCTCGACGGACCGAGGCGGCCCTCGACGTCCTCCTGATCGCCTACGCGAAGGCCGAGAACATGCACCCGGACCCCGAGGAAGCCTATGGCGAGCTGCGCAGCGACTGGGGACGCTTCTGCTCCACCTACCTGCGGCAGACGTTGCAAGAGATCGATGACTAGCTAGGTGTCACCACAATCTCTTCCTGACGATGAAAAGGGGGCGCATGGGGTAGCCGGGAGAAGAGCAAAAGACGAAAGGGCAGGTTCTGATGGGATTCCTCAACAGGCTCTCCGATGCCGCAGAGGAGTTCGACCACGCTGAGGAGAGGGACGACGAGATATGCGCCTCGCTTGCCTCCTCTTCCTGACGGCGCTAATCCTTGCCCTGCTGGCATTTCCCGCCGCCGCGGGCGCCGCGCCGAGCTGCGCCGAAGGGCCGGAAACGGTGGGGACGTCGATCGTCGGCACGCCCTGCTCCGACACGATCCGGCTGCCGCGGAACATCACCACGGTCTTCGGCGAAGGCGGGGACGACCTGCTCTTCGGGCAGCGGGGCAACGACAGTCTGTTCGGCGGCGAAGGCAACGACCGGCTGTATGGCGGGGTCGGGGACGACCGGCTGCGCGGCGGGCCGGGGAACGACCGGCTGTTCGGCGGCTTCGGGGCCGACTCGCTCGACGGCGAAGGGGGCGACGACCTCGCCCGCGGCGACGCGACGGTCGACGCGATCGGCGACTCGGGCGGCGGCACCGACACCCTCAGCTTCGCGACCGGGGCGACGCCGGGCTTCCCCAACAGCGGCGCCTTCTTCGACGACGCCGGCTTCCCGGCGGGCGCCGCGGGCCGCGGCGTCTACGTCGACCTCGGCGAAGGCTTCGCCAACGACGGCCTCGCCCCCTCCGGCGGCGGCGTCGACGGGCCGCTCGAACCGGCCGACGACTTCAGCGACTTCGAGACGGTGATCGGCACCCCCTTCCCCGACTACCTCGTCGGCACCTCCGGCGCCGAGACCTTCTACGGCGGCGGGGGCGCCGACCTGATCGACGGCAACGGAGGCGGCGACGTCGCCCATGGCGGCGCCGACGGGGACGGCTGCGTCGGGGTCGCCACGGAGGACTGCGAGAACAACGCCGAGGAAATCGACCTGCGCGACCCGGGCGCGATCGCCGTCGGCGTGATGGCGCCGGGGGCGGGCGGCGGCCCGGCCGTCTACCTGACCGGCAGCGACGAAGACGACCGCGTCACCGCGAGCTACGCGGCGGGAGTGGTCACCTTCACGCTGGCGGCGGGCAGCCAGGGACAGTTCGAAGCCGGGACCGCGGGCGGCTGCGCGGCGCCGAGCGGCACCACCGTCCTCTGCCCCGTGCCCGAAGCTCCCGACTCGATCCTCCTCGCCGGCCTCGAAGGCGAAGACCGCCTCCTCGCGCCCAGCCTGCCGGAGTCCGTCGCGGTCGTCCTGCTCGGCAACGAGGACGACGACGAACTGAGCGGCGGCGAAACCGAAGACACGCTGATCGACGGGGCCGGCGACGACGTGGTCAGCGCCGGCGGGCGCGACGACGCGCTGCCGAACAACGGCGGCGCCGACCATCTCGACGCCGGCCCCGGCGAGGACCTCTTCATCTCCAACGCGGTCTGCGACGGCGACGTGCTGAACGGCGGCGGCGACCGCGACAACGCCAACTGGGCCAACTTCGGCACTGCGATCTCGATCCAGATGGCGCAGCAGCGCGCCGGCCTGATCGGGCCGGAGGGACAGCCCGAATGCCCGAGCGCCGCCCTGCTGACGACGCTGCAGGCGGTGGAGGACGTCGAGGGCACCGGCGGCGGCGACAACCTGGTCGGCGACAGCGGGCCGAACCAGCTGCTCGGCCGCACCGGGCCGGACAACATGCTCGCCGGCGCCGGGGACGACCTGATCCTCGCCAACTCCGGCGATCCGGACCCGATCGTCGACTGTGGCGAAGGCTTCGATACGGCGCTGGTCGACTTCGCCCCCACCGTCGACGGCCCGCCCGTCGGCTGCGAGTCGGTCGAAGAACGCGCCCCGAACAGCTTCCGCCCCGCCGACACGCCGCCCGATCCCGAACCGGAACCCGAACCCGAACAGGAGCCCCCGCCGCCGCCCAAGCCGCCGGAACCGAAGCCGCGCCCGCCGAAGCCCGACCAAACGCCGCCGGCGACCAAGCTCGGCCGCCACCCCGCGGCGCAACTCCTCTCCTCCCAGCCTCGCCGCCGCGTCAGCTTCGCCTTCAGCGCCTCGGAGCCCGGCTCCAGCTTCCGCTGCCGGATCGACGGCCGGCCGGCCGTGCGGTGCCGCTCACCGCGCGCCTACCTGGTCTCCCCCGGTCGCCACGCCTTCCGCGTCTTCGCGGTCGACGCCGCCGGCAACCGCGACCGCACCCCGGCCGTGTTCCGCTTCCGCGTCCGGCCGCGCTGAGGCCGGGGAGTTTCTCTCTGCGTCACATTTGCCCCCTAGCGTCTGAGGTCGAATGGCGCTGCTGATCCTCTTCGGGTTCATCGCCGGGGCGGCCACCGCGGTCTCGCCCTGCGTCCTCCCCGTGCTGCCGGTCGCCCTCTCAGCCGGCGCCACCGGCGGCCGGCGGCGGCCGCTGGGGATCGTCGCCGGCTTGGCGGTCTCCTTCACCTTCGCCACCGTCGCCCTCGTCTACGTGATCGCCGCCCTCGGGCTGCCGGACGACCTGCTGCGCAACCTGGCGATCGCGGTGCTCATCGGCTTCGGCCTGACCCTGATGGCGCCGCCGCTCGCCGCCCGGGTCGAGGCATGGCTGAGCGGCGTCGCCAGCCGCAGCGGCGCCCCGCGCACCAGCGGCGACGGCTTCTGGTCCGGCGTCCTCGTCGGCCTCAGCCTCGGCCTCGTCTACGCCCCCTGTGCCGGCCCGATCCTCGCCGGGGTGATTACCGTCTCCGCCTCGCAGCCCTTCGGCGCCGGCCGGCTGGCGATCGCGCTCAGCTACGGGATCGGCTCCGCCGTCGTCCTCTACTTCCTGATGCTCGGCGGCCGCCGCGCGATCGCGCCGCTGGCGAAGCGCGGCATCGGCCTGCAGGTGACGATGGGCGCCGTGATGATCCTCGTCGGTCTGGCGATGCTCGGCAACTACGACATCCGCTTCCAGAACTCGATCGCCGCCGACCTGCCGGGCTTCCTCGTCAACCCCAGCGAAGCGCTGGAGGACAGCGCCTCGGCCCAGGATGCGCTGACCGACCTGCGCGGCCACGGCGCCAAGTTCGCCGCGACCGGCGCCCCCGCCGGGGACGAAGCGGGCCACCCCGAGCTGCCGGTCCTCGGCCGGGCGCCGGAATTCGTCGGCAACGAGCGCTGGTTCAACACCCCTGGCGACCGGCCGCTGACCCTGCGCGGGCTGCGCGGCCGCGTCGTCCTCGTCGACTTCTGGACCTACAGCTGCATCAACTGCATCCGCACCTTCCCCTACCTCAAGGCCTGGGACGAGCGCTACCGCAAGGACGGGCTGACGATCGTCGGCGTCCACTCCCCCGAGTTCCCCTTCGAGCGCGACCCGGCCAACGTCGAAGAAGCGATCGAGCGCAACGAGATCCGCTATCCCGTCGCCCAGGACAACGAGCTCGCGACCTGGAGCGCCTACGGCAATGCCTACTGGCCGGCCGAGTACTTCATCGACGCTCGCGGGCGGGTCCGCTACACCCACTTCGGCGAGGGCGAATACGGCGAGAAAGAGCAGGTGATCCGCGAGCTGCTGGCCGAAGCCGGGCACCCGGTCGGGCGGCGGATGGCGGGCGCCCACGGGATCGAACCCGAAGCCGGGGTGACGACCCCGGAGAGCTATCTCGGCAGCGGCCGCGCCGAACGCTTCGCCAACGGCCTGATCACGCACGGCCTGCACGACTACAGCGCCCCCGCCGAGGTGCCGGACGACGAGCTCGCCTACAGCGGGCCGTGGCGGATCGAACAGGACTCGGCGACCGCGGCGGGCGGCTCGCTGGAGCTGAACTTCGGCGCACGGCGCGTGTACCTGGTGCTGGGCACGGTCGACGGCAAGCCGCGCCGGGTGAAGGTGACCCTCGACGGCAAGCCGATCGGCGCCGCGGCCGGCGCCGACGTCCACGGCGGCGCGGTCACCGTCCGCGCCCAGCGCCTCTACAGCCTCGTCGACCTGCCCGCGGTCGGCCGCCACCTGCTGCGGCTCGAACCGGAAACGGGGGTGACGGGCTATGCCTTCACCTTCGGCTAGCGCCCCAGGCGCGAAGATGGGGCCGATGGCCGAGCCCAGCCGCGGCACCGTCCTCGTCGTCGACGACGAGCCGACGATCGTCGAGATCGTCGGCCGCTACATCGAGCGCGCCGGCTTCGCGGTCGAGCGGGCGGGCGACGGCCTCGAGGCGCTGCGGCTGGCCGAGCTGCACCGCCCCGACCTGGTCGTCCTCGACGTGATGCTGCCCGGGCTGGACGGGATCGAGGTGATGCGGCAGTTGCAGGAGCGGCCCGGCCCGCGCACCCCGGTGATCCTGCTCACCGCCCGCGGCGAGGAGAACGACCGCCTGGTCGGCCTCCGCCACGGCGCCGACGACTACGTCGTAAAGCCTTTCTCCCCCGCCGAGCTGGTCGCCCGGGTCGAGGCGGTGCTGCGGCGGGCCTCGCCCCCGGCGGAGGAGGACGCGCCGCCGATCGAGCGCGGGCCGCTGCGGATCGAGCCGGCGAGCAGGCGAGCCTTCCTCGACGGCGCCGAGCTGGAGCTGACGATGCGCGAGTTCGACCTGCTCGCCTACCTCGCCGCCCACCCCGGCCGCGTCTTCTCCCGCGACCAGCTGATGGAAGCGGTCTGGGACCAGCCTTTCTTCGACGACACCAGCACCGTCACCGTCCACATCCGCCGCCTGCGCGGCAAGCTCGGCGACGACCCGGCCGAGCCGCGGCTGATCGAGACGGTGTGGGGCGTCGGCTACAGGTTCAAGGCATGAGCGCGGGACGGGCGAGCCGGTGAAGCTGATCGTCGGGATCGCCGTCGCCGCCTTCCTCGCCGGCGCCGCCGCGGTCGCGATCCCGCAGGGGATGGGCGCCGAGCAGGTCGCCCTCGCCCTCTTCGCCGCCGCGGCGATCGCCCTCGCCGGCGCCCTCGCTGCGCGGCTGGCGATGGAGGAGCGGGCCGCGCGGGAGATCGAGGCCGCCCGCCGGCAGCTGGTCGCCGCCGCCTCGCACGACCTGCGCACGCCGCTGGCCTCGCTGCGGCTGCTGGTCGAGTCGATCGACGACGGCGTCGTCGCCGGCGAGGACCGCGACCGCTACCTGCGGGAGATCCGCACCCACGTCGATGCCCTCAGCGGCCTCGTCGACGACCTCTTCGAGCTCTCCCGGATCGAGGCCGGGGAGATCTCCTGGACGCTGCGCCAGGTCGAGCTGCGCGAGTTGATCGACGAGACGGTGGCGGCGATGCAGGCTCCCGCGGCCGCCCGCGGGGTAAAGGTGGCGGCCGAGCTGCCGGCCACCGGCCTGCTCGCCGAGGCCGACCCCGAGAAGCTGCAACGGGTGCTCTTCAACCTGATCCAGAACGCGATCCGCCACACCCCCGCCGACGGTAGCGTCACCGTCCGCGCCCGACCGCTCGGCGGCGCGGTCGAGGTCGAGGTCGCCGACGACGGCGAGGGGATCCCCGCCGGCGCGGGCGAGCGCGTCTTCGAGCCCTTCTACCGCGCCGACCCCTCCCGCGGCGAGGACGGCGCCGGGCTCGGCCTGGCGATCGCCAAGGCGATCGTCGAGGCCCACGGCGGCCGCATCTGGCTCGAGGACGCCGCCCCCGGGACGCGCGTCCGCTTCACCCTGCTCGGCGCTTAGGCGCCCGGGCCCGAGGCTTTCCTCAGGACGAGCTTCTTGACCTGACTGGCGGCGCTGCCGCTCGCGGGCGCGAAGGCCACGGTCAGCTTGACCCTCGCCTTGCCCTTGCGGTTGAGCGCCTTCTTCGCCTTGCCCTTGGCTTTGACCGTGAGCTTGATCGCGCCCGCCGTGGCGGCTTTGCGGGTCCGCTTCTGCTTCACGACCTGCTTGCCGCTAAGGGTCAGCGTTCCGGCCCCGGGAACCCGAACGCTCAGCGTCGCGGTTCCCTTCTTGCGGTTGAGCTTCGCCTTCTTGCCGAGGCTGAAGACCGCCACCGAGGAGGTGGTCTGCGAGCTGGAGCCGGCCTGGTTGACGGCGAGGCTCTGGCAGCTGTAGTTGCCGACCGTGGCGGCGGCGTAGGTCGGGGCGGTGGCGCCGGCGATCGGCTGGCCGTCCTTCAGCCACTGCAGCGAGGTGGTCTGCGGGGCGCGGTAGAGGAAGGACTCGAGCAGGTCGGGAGCCCAGGTGCCGGCGGCGCAGGTCAGGGTCGAGCCGGGCTTGGAACCGCCGGTTGCCTGTGGCGCCGTGGCGGCGGCCGGGGCTTTGAGCAGGACTGGGAAGGCCGGCAGGCCGATCGTCAGCGCGCCGGTGTCGAGGTCGGCTCCACCGCTGCCGTTGAGGTTGGCGTAGGAGATCTTTTTGCCCTGTTCGTTGGCCCAGTAGATGCGGCCGGCGATCGGGTCGACCGCGACTCCCCAGGGGGCGTCGACCGTCGCGCCGGCGGTATTGACGTCACCGAAGCCGATGCCATTGAGGTTCGCGTAGGAGATCCGGTCGCCGCTGTAGTCGGCCCAGTAGACCTTGCCGGCGGCCAGGTCGAAGGCGAGACCGTTCGCTTCGCCCGCCGTGCCGGTGTTCGGCAGATCGCCCCCTCCTCCGCCGCCGATGCCGGCGTAGGAGACCTTGGGGGCACCGGGGCCGGAATTCGACCAGTACACCCGGCCGGCAGCGTGGTCGACGGCGACACCGGTCGGGCCGTCCACGGTCGCGCCGCTGGTGTCGAGATCGCCACCGCCGCTGCCGTTGAGGTTGGCGTAAGTGATTTTTCCTTCGGCGACCCAGTAGAGCCTGCCGCCGATCGGGTCGATCGCAGCGCCGAGCTGGAAGCCCTCGCTCGCCCCGGCCGTGTTCAGCTGACCGCCGCCACCGCCGCTGAGGTTGGCGAAGAAGACCTTCCCCGCGCCGGTGACCCAGTAGGCCTTGCCGGCGGCCGCGTCGATCGCCATGCCGTTGGCTTCGGCGGCGTCGGCGCCGCTGACGTCGAGGGCGCCCGCTGCCCCGCCCGCCAGGCCGGCGAAGGAGATCTGGCCGGGTTCGTAGTCGGCCCAGTAGACCGAGTCGGCGGCCCGGGCCTGCGAAGCGACAAGCAGGACGGCCGCGGCGGCGAGCAGGCCGGCGACGGCGATGCGGATGGACAGGGGGCGGGGAACCACTCGGGCGGTCGGCATGGCCCCCCATTCCCCCTCGCGGATCGGAAACCTGCACCAATCGTGATCCGCGACTCCCTCAGCCTTTTTCGATCTGCTCCCCCAGCCGCTCGTTGGCCTCGCGCAGCTCGGGGGTCAGCTCGCCCTCGAAGTCGTCGAGCTCGGCGATTTGGCGCAGCTCGATTTCGGTGCCGCCGTCGAAGGGGGCTTTTTCCAGCCAGGCGATCGCGTCCTGGCGCGAGTCGCACTCCCAGAGCCAGTAGCCGGCGACGACCTCCTTGGCCTCGGTGAAGGGGCCGTCGGTGACGCTGCGCTGCTCGCCGTCGAAGCGGATCCGGGCGCCCTGCGAGGTCGGCAGTAGGCCGTCGCCGCCCACCATCACGCCCGCCTTGACCAGCTCTTCGTTGTACCGCGTCATCGCCTCCAGCAACTCGGTGCTGGGCATCTCGCCCGCCTCGGACTGAGAATCTCCCGGGACCAGAACCATGAAACGCATCTTTTCCTCCTCGTGATGGGGTGTCTTTACCTACCCGACGAACAGCAGAGCCGGAAATCGACACGCCGGAGAATTTCTAGGCGAGCCCGTGCGGGTGCAGGTGGTCTTCGGCCATCCGCTTGAGGCCGACGCGGTCGATCTTGCCGGTCGGGTTGAGCGGCATCTCGTCGAGGAAGAGGATCTCCTCCGGCGCCTTGTAGCCGATCCGCTCGCGGCAGTGGACGATCAGGTCGCCGGCGCTGGGGCGCTCGGCGCCCTCGCGGACGGTTACGTAGGCGCGGACGTTCTCGCCGTGGACTTCGTCGTGGACGCCGACCGCGCCGGCGAGGTCGATGGCGGGGTGGTCGACGAGGGCGCCCTCGACCTCGTAGGGGCTGATGTTGGAGCCGTCGTGGACGATCACCTGCTTCTTGCGGCCGAAGAACCAGAGGTAGCCGTCGGCGTCGGCGCGGGCGAGGTCGCCGGAGTCGATCCAGCCTTCGCGCAGCACCTCCTCGGTCGCCTCCGGAGCCTGCCAGTAGCCGGCCATGCTGGCGGGGGTGCGGATGAAGATCCGGCCCACCGCCTCGGCCGCGATCGGCTCGCCTTCATCGTCGCGCAGGGCGATGGAGAAGCCGGCGATCGGGCGGCCGATCGACCCCTGCTTGGCCACGCCCCGGGGCGGGTTGAGGGTCGCCAGGCCGACGTCGGTCATCCCGTAGCTCTCGACGATCGGGAAGCCGGCGACGGCGGCGAACTCGTGCAGCAGCTCGGTCGAGACCTTGTCGGAGCCGCAGCGGCAGATCCGCAGCGAGT
>Ga0164301_10000062_pt1 | contig 25032 bp, 23 predicted proteins | sample Whisoiple_231_MG_FD_109711 | JGI IMG/M metagenome (GOLD analysis project Ga0164301, IMG submission 109711) | Unamended control soil microbial communities from upstate New York, USA - Whitman soil sample_231_MG | ecosystem: Environmental > Terrestrial > Soil > Agricultural land ... | reverse complement strand
GAGACGACGTCGTCGAGCTCGTCGGCCGCGGCCCAGTAGGCGAGCGCCCGCATGTGCTGGGTCGGGAGGCCGTCGGCGCGGACCAGCGGCATCTCTTCCAGCTCCTCGCGTTCGGTCTCGTACATGACCATGTCGTCGCCCCAGCGTTTGGTCAGGGTGCCCTCGGCGAGTCCTTTGTTCATGTACTCGGCGACCTCGGGGAGGTAGTCGGACTCGTAGATCACCTTGTCGAAGCTGATCCCGAGGCTGGCGAGCGTCTTGCGCTGGCCGGAGACCACCCAGGAGCGGGTCCGCGACCACAGTTCCAGCGCCTTCTGGTCGCCGCCGAGGACCCGCATCATCATCTCGTCGGCTTTGTCGTTGTAGGCGGTGGACTCGCGGGCGACCGAGTCCTCGGCGCCGTCGTCGCCCTGGCCGCCGTTGCGGCTGGCGGTGACGTAGTCGGCGTAACAGAAGCCGACGAAGTGGTCGCTCTTCTCGTCGGCGTCGGGGCCGGCGTCCTCGCCGGCGCGGGTGGCGACGCCGGCCATCGCCTCGCCCATGCTGCGGCCGACGTCGCAGATCAGGCTGCGGTTGTCGACCCCGGCGCCGGCCTGCTTGAGGGCGCCGGCGATCGCGTTGCCGACCGCGAGGTTGCGGAGGTGGCCGATGTGCAGCGCCTTGGTCGTGTTGGCGCCCCAGAAGTAGACGGCGTAGCGGTTGCCGGCGGCCATCTCGGCCAGATCGCCGTCAGCGCCGGAGCGGATCGCTTCTCCCTGCGCTTCGATCCACTCGTCGGCGAGCTTCACGGTGGGCTGCCTGCCCTCGCGGGCGATCGAGTCCACCCAGGGCTCGGCTTCGATCCGCTCCAGCGCCGCCAGGGCGGCATCGTCCTGCCGCCAGTCGGCGCCCTTCGGCAGCCGCGGAATCAGCATCAGGTCGAAGTCGGCCTCGGGCCGGTAGGGCGCCCGCGCCGCCCACAGTGCCTGGCCGCTCTCGCCTGCCGCGACCTCGTCGAACCTGTTGAAGATGTTCTCGCCCATAGCTGTGATTTCGAACTTTCTGCCTCGCATTTGTTGTTCGAAATGCACCCGCCGGGGCTCGAACCCGGATCTTCGGCTTACAACGCCGACCCTTTAACCGATTAAGGCACAGGTGCTAGCTATGTTTCCCTGCGTTGAGCGAATTCCCTGAATGCTCAAGCGGGGCGCAGCATAACCGCAAGCTCCGCGCGCGTCAAATAGTTTGAGTAATTCCCTGGAAACCAGGGAATACTCGGGACGAGCGGGGGTTCGGGCGCTCTCCTGTAGGGAGGGACGGGTACCCCTCTCCCGGAGACCGTCGCGCAGCTGAAACGGGCTGCGTAATTCAAGCCTTGGTCCCTGAGCCTCCGTGAGAGGGGTACCCGTCCCTCCTAGCGACAGCGGCTGGAGATACAGCTGATCCACCGAGACCGCAGCAGTCCCCCGTATAGGTGGACTGTCGCGGTCTCGCTGATCGGCGTCTGACGAGAGCTGTCTTAGAGGGCGCCGGCCAGCGTCAGGCGCGGCCGGCCTGGACCAGGCGGGCGAGGAAGCGCTTGGTCACGTCCGCCTGCGGATTTTCCAGAACCTCTGTCGGTGGGCCCTGCTCGAGGATCCGGCCCTCGTGGAGGAAGGCGACCCGGTCGGCCACCTCGCGGGCGAAGCTCATCTCGTGGGTGGCGATCAGCATCGTCATCCCCTCCGCCTTCAGGTCCCGCACCGCCGCCAGCACCTCGCCGACCAGCTCCGGGTCCAGGGCGCTGGTGACCTCGTCGAGCAGCAGCGCCCGCGGGCTGCCGGCGAAGGCGCGGGCGATCGCCACCCGCTGCTGCTGGCCGCCGGAGAGGTTGTCGGGGCGGTCGTCCTCGCGGCCGGCGAGGCCGAAGCGCGCCAGCAGCTCGCGCCCGCGCGCCTCCGCCGCGGCGCGGGAGGCGCCGTGGGCTCGCCTCTCCCCCAGCATCACGTTCTCCAGGGCGGTCATGTGCGGGAACAGGTTGTAGGCCTGGAAGACGAGCGCGAGCCGGCGGCGGACCGCGACCGGGTCGACGGCGGGGTCGGTGATCGCCTCGCCGTCGAGGAAGACGTCGCCGTCGTCGATCTCCTCCAGTAGGTCGACGCAGCGCAGCAGGGTCGACTTGCCCGAGCCCGAGGCGCCGATCAGCGCCACCGCTTCGTGCTCGCGGACGGTGAGGTCGATCCCGCGCAGGACCTGGCGCTCGCCGAAGGCCTTGGTCACTTCGCGCAGGTCGAGGACCGGCCCGCCGGGCGCGCTCATCGCACCGCCCCCTCGGGACCACCCATGCGGTCGACGATCCGCGCGGTGGGGATGGTGACCGCCAGGTAGAGCAGCGCCGCGGCAACCAGCGGCGTGAAGTTGAAGGTTTCCGCCTCGAAGATCTGCGCTTCGCGGAAGGCCTCCAGCGGGCCGAGGATCGAGATCAGGGCGACGTCCTTCTGCAGGGCGACGAAGTCGTTCAGCAGCGGCGGCGCCACTCGCCGGATCGCCTGCGGCAGGATCACGTGGCGCATCGCCTGGGTCTCGGTCAGGCCGACGGCGAGGGCGGCGTCGCGCTGGCCGCGGTGGACCGAGTTGACCCCGGCGCGGTAGACCTCGGCGACGTAGGCGCTGTAGGAGAGGATCAGCGCGATCGCACCGAGCACGACCGGGTCGGTCGGCACCCCCTCCAGGCGCAGGGCCGGGACGCCGAAGCCGATCAGGAAGACGAGCAGGATCGTCGGGATGCCGCGGAAGACGTCGACGTAGACGACCGAGAGCAGGCGCAGCGGGAACGTCGCCGGCGAGCGGGCGATCCGCACCAGGGCGATAACCAAGCCGACGACGAGGATCGCCAGCTCGGCGATGATGAAGATCTTCACGTCGAGCCAGAAGGCCCGGGCCACGTCGGGGAAGGAGTCCTTGAAGACTTCCCAGTTGAAGAAGGTCTCGCGGACTTCCGGCCAGCCGGGGCTGGTCAGGATCAGGGCCGCGAGGCCGCCGAGGACGACGAGGCTGGAGAGCGCGGCGATCGCCTGGCCGCGGCGGTGCCGGCGGCGCTTCGCCGCCTCCCGTTCGAGGCGACGACTACTCGGCATCAGTGCAATTCAGGGGCGCCGGCGGCCTGACTCATCCAGCGCTGGGTGATCTTTTCGAGCTCGCCGGAGGATTCCAGCTCTTCAATCGCTTCCGAGACGCAGCCGGTAAGCGAGGAGTCCTTCTCCAGCAGAGCGCCCCACTTGTCCCCGCCGGGGGCGCTGAACTGGCCGACGACGGCCGCCTCGGGAACCTGGACCGCGGTCAGGTAGAGCGCGGTCGGCAGGTCGACGACGACCGCGTCGATCTGTTCGTTCTTCAGCGCCTGGACGACGTCGTTGGAGGTGTTGAAGACTTCCGGCCTGCTGCTCGGTTCGATTTCCGCTTCGGCCGCTTCGAGGCTGGTGGTCCCCACCTGGACCCCGAGCTTGGCGTCCTGCAGTTCTTCCAGCGATTCCGCCGAGGCCGCGTCGGAGTCCTTCAGCGCGACCACCGCCTGGTTGGCGGTGTAGTACGGGGCCGAGAAGTCGACAGCTTTTTCGCGCACCGGGGTGATCGAGATCTGGTTGACGTCGAAGTCAAAGTCCTTCGGGCCAGGGGCGAACGAGGAGTTGAACGACTCTTCCGTCCACTTCACCTTCGCCTTCGGGTAGCCAAGCTGGTCGCCGATCGCGTAGGCGATGGCGCTCTCGAAGCCTTCCCCGTTGGTCGGGTCGTTGTCTTCGAAGTAGGGCGGGTAGGCGGGGTTGTCGGTGGCGACCGTCAGCACCCCCTGCTCCTTGGTCGGCAGCTGCCCGGGCTTACAGGACGAAGCCGTGGCCGAACCGGTGTCGGTCGAGTCGTCGGAGCTGCCGCAGCCGGCGATGAGGAGGGCGAAAAGGAGGAGTGGGAGAACGAGCTTCTTCACCGAGAGAGACAAGACGGCGCGAGCCTATCCCAACCCGCGGCGGTTAGAGTCCGGCGCAACCACCCTGAGGCTGTTTTCACCGCCCCCCACCGTTCTCGGACCGGGGGGCGGTTCCGTGTTTGGCCTCGAGATCCTCGGCAATCGCCGCCAAGAGCGGCAGTGGTACTTCCAGCCCCGACGCGATCCGCCGCACGTTGCCCCAGGTCGGGTTGACGCGGCCGGACTCCATGTGGGAGATCCAGGTCGGGTGGATGTCGGCCCGCAGCCCGAGCGCTTCCTGGCTCAGGTGAATCTCCATCCGAAGCTGGCGGATTGCCTTACTCAGGCCGATCTGGGGTTCCTCTCGCCGTGGCATCTACGGAAGGGAATGCGCCTCCCGCCCCCGCGTCCATAGAGGTGGGCTCAGGTCCAGGCACGAAGACGGCCTGACCGGCTTTATTCCGGTACGGCGCCATCCCCGCTGGTGTCGCAGGCGAGGACCCGGTTCAAGGGGGCGGTCTCTCTCCATCGCGAACACGAACATATGTTCGCATACGACGCGGCCGATTAATAGGGCAGATGAGCGGCCGATCCGACTTTCGACACAGCCCGGTGTGTCGAAAGTCGGTTGCGGGTCCTTCAGCCGGCTTCGGCCCGGGCCGCTGCCAGCTCTTCTTCGACGGTGCCGGTCTGGTTGGGGATTTCGAGCCGGCGTTCGAGCACCGGGATCGCCTCGTCCGCCCGGCCGCTCTGGCGCAGGGCGCTGCCGAGGTTGAACAGGGCGTAGGCGTAGTCGAGGTCTTCGCTGTCGGCGGGAAAGGCCTCGACCGCTTCTTCGAGCACCGGCACCGCGGCTTCGTAGTCGCCGGCCTGGAGCAGCGCGAAGCCTTCTTCGTTGAGCGCGGCGGCGCGGTCGGGGTCCGAGCCTTCGGCGGTCGGCACCGAGGCCGTGGTGGCGGGTTCTTCTTCTTCGGGGGCGGGTTCTTCTTCTTCGGGGGCGGTCGTTTCCGTCTGCTGCTGTTCGGAGCTCGCCGGCTTCCCCTTGGCATCCGCCTGACGCACGGGGCTCCGTTCATCGCCGTCGCCGCCGCCGAGGGCGACGGCGGAGATCGCAACCACGGCGACCACGAAGACGGCCAGCGCGGTTGCCGCCGCCCAGCGGCCTCGCCGCGGCGCCTGCCGCTCCGGCGGCGGGGCCGAGGGAGGCGGCGGGGTCCGCTCGAAGGTCGGTTCGAAGGCCTGGGTCGGCGGCTCGGGGGTCGGGTTCCCCCGTTCGAGCCGGGCCAGGGCCGCGCGCGCGGAGCTCGGCCGTTCATCCGGGTTGCGACTGGCCAGCCACTCGATCAGCAACCGCAGGTCCGGCGAGGCCCCGTCGGCGCAGCCGCGGAGGACGACGCCGCAGGAGTAGAGGTCGGAGCGCTCACTCGCCGGCCGGCCCTCCATCACCTCCGGCGCCGCGTAGCGCTCGGTCCCGAGGACGAGGCCGGTGCTGGTCAGTGCGGTGGCGTCACGCGGCAGAGCGATGCCGAAGTCGATCAGCTTCGCCGTGCCGCCCGGTTCGATGATCACGTTGGCCGGCTTAACGTCGCGGTGGAGGATCCCGGCCGCATGGATGTGGGCCAGCGCCGCGAGCAGTTCCCGCGCCAGCCGCTCGCAGTCGACATCCCTCCCCCGCTCCAGCCGCTCGGCCAGGTTCTCGCCCGGGACGAACTGCATCACCAGGTAGGGCCGTTCGCCCTCCTCGGAGAAGTCGTAGACGTCGACCAGGTTCGGGTGCGACAGCCCCGCCGCCGTGTGCGCCTCGCGCCGGAAGCGGGTGACGAAGTCAGGGTCGCCGGCAATCGTGTCGGAGAGCACCTTCACCGCCACCTGCCGCTCCAGCACCTCGTCGTGCCCGAGCCAGACCGCAGCCATGCCACCCCGCCCGAGCGTGCGCTCGAGCCGGTAGCGGTCCTTCAACAGCTCCCCGATGCCGATCCTTCCGGGCACGGGTTTCCCCTACCCGGTTGGCGCGTCGCTACCGCGACGGAGGAGCAGAAGACTCGGAGGACTCTCCCCAGGCGGTCGTGACCAGAGACCGCGGGCCGCCGTGGTCGCGGTGCTCGCAGAGGAAGATGCCCTGCCAGGTTCCGAGCGCGAGGCGGCCGCCGGCGATCGGCAGGGTCAGCGAGGGGCCGAGCAGGGAGGCCTTTATATGGGCGGGCATGTCGTCGTCGCCCTCGAGGGTGTGGGTCCAGTAGGGAGCGCCTTCGGGAATGGCGCGGTCGAACCAGGACTCGAAGTCGTGCCGCACGTCGGGCGAGGCGTTCTCGTTCAGCGCCAGGGAGGCCGAGGTGTGCTGGATCAGCAGGTGCAGGAGGCCGACCTCGATCCGCTCCAGCTCCGGCAGCGCCTCGACCACCTCGCCGGTGACGAGATGGAAGCCACGCGGCCGCGGCGAGAAGCGGATCGTCCGCTGGAGCCACATCGGCCAGAGGATCGCAGGCGGCGCACGCGAAAAAGGGCGGGATGGAGACCCGCCTGCCGGCCCGGCCCTTGATCGTCCTCACTTTCGCGACCGGCGTGATCGACGCCGCCAGCTTCCTCGCCCTCGGCAGCGTCTTCGCCGCGATGCAGACCGGCAACGTGATCTTCCTCGGCATCGGCACTGCCGGAGCCGCGGATGCGCCGTTCCTGGCTCCGCTGATCGGCCTCGCAGCGTTCCTGGCCGGCGGGGCGCTGGCGGCGACGGCGGTCGACGAGGCGCGCGGACCCGTGTTCCTGCCGCGGTGGCTTGTCCGCGAGGCGGGGCTCTTGGCGCTTGCCGCCGTGCTCGCGGCCTTCATCGACGTCAACCCCGGTCACGCGTCGGCCTACCTGCTGATCGCCCTTCTCTCGGTGACGATGGGGCTGCGCAACACCTTCATCCGCGGCACGGCGGGCCCCAATCTCGCCACAACCGTCCTCAACCTGACCCTGACCACGGCGACACCGGGAGCCTCGCTGGCGGTGGCCGGCTCCGCGGATGTCGGTCAGCGCACGGCCGGCCTGCTGGCGATCCTCGTCGGCGCGATCGCCGGCGCCCTGGCCGTCAAGTCGAGTCTCACCCTGGCCCTCTTGCTCGCCTGTGCCGCCACCCTGGCGGCGGCGCTCACCGCCGTCTCAGACCCCGGCGAAGAGCTCGCGCAGGATTGAGACGATCGCGGCGGGCTGCTGCGCCATCACGGCGTGGCCGCAGCCGTCGAAGACCTCTGCCCTGACGGCCCCCCAGCGCTCGGCCAGCGGCTCGGCGTTGGCGGCGGGGATGACGCGATCCTCGGCGCCGTGAAGGACGACGGTCGGCGGTCGCCTCAGCGGCGGTGGTCGCTCGTCCCGATGCCACGCTTCCATCGCCTCCTCCTGGGCTCGCAGCGCCGGCGGCGAAAGCTCGGCGCGAGCGGCGGCGACCACCTCGCCGAACTCGCGGTCGATCTCCTCCGCCTGCGGCGGCGGAAACAGCAGGGAGATCAGGCGGCTCGCCTGCTCGCGCGGCGAGCCGGAGGGGTCGGTCAGCCGCGCCCAGTCGCCGGGGTCTGCCGTCGCGGCCGCCGGGCCGCCGGCATCGGTGGAGAGGAGCGCGAGGGCGCTGACCATCTCCGGTGAGGTCTCCGCCAGCCGCTGGGCCGCGAAGCCCCCCATCGACCAGCCGACGACCGGGCACGCCTCGATCTCGGCCGCCACGAGGACGGCCCGCAGGTCGGCGGCGATCGCGTCGACCGTCAGCGGCTCGGAGCCGAGGTCGGACTCGCCCATGCCGCGACTGTCGGGACAGAGCACCTCGTAGCCCTCGGCCAAGGCAGCGAGAAAGTCGGGGTCCCAGTCGGCTCCGGTCGCCGCATAGCCGTTGACCAGCAGCAGTGGCGGTCCGCTGCCGATCCGGCCCCAACTGAGGCGGCGACCGACCACTCGAATCGTCTCTTTGTACATACCGTCCACCAAATTCACCGGGGATTATCCCGTCCCCTCTCAAGCTTTAGCCCTACTGGACCGATGTTTGGGTCCTAACGCCGGGGCATCTGCGCTCCGCAATCCGAAAAGGAGCCCACATGTCTCTCCAGTCGAGGAAGCGCTTGGTCGTCGCCCTCATGTCTCTGTGCGCACTTGCGGTCGCCGCCGCGGCCTACGCGTACTTCACCACCACCGGTTCGGGAACCGCCACCGCAACCGTCGGCACCAGCTCGGCCGTCACCCTGAAAGGCACCGTCACGGGCAACCTCTACCCCGGTTCGTCCTCGCCGGTCACCCTCACCGTCGACAACCCGTCCAGCGGCAAACAGCGCGTCGGCACGATCTCGCTGGAAAAAATCACCGCCGATGCCGGCCATGCCAGCTGCAGCGTCGTGATCACCGGCGGCAACCCGGACTTCACGATGGCCGACGTCGTCGTCAACAAAACCTATGCCCCGGGCAACGGCCAGGCCGTCACCCCGAGCGGCACCCTGGCGATGAACGACACCGGCGTCAGCCAGGACGCCTGCCAGGGCGCGACTCTCACCCTGACGCTGAAAAACAACTAGCGGCTTGAGGTCGCGGGCCCGCCCATGCTCCCCGGCAATCGCATGGTCGGGCCCCGACGCGGGGTCAGGGCGCTCGTCGCCCTGACCGCCGCCACGGCCTTCCTCGGCGCGGCGGTCGCCATCGCCCGCAGCGGCGGCGGACCGAGCCTCGAGGAGCGGGTGCCGGTCGCGGCCCCGAAGAAGGCGACCGGGATGGCTGACGAAGCGCTGCCCGCCCGCCCGCTCTTCATCGAAAAGCCAGAAGCGATCTCGGTGCAGGCTGAGGTCCAGTTCAGGTTCAACGTCCCGCCGAAGGCCGAGCGGCCGCCGGTCGAGGCAGCCCCGGGGGCGCCCGCGCCGGCAAAGCCGCGGCGGCGCTTCCAGTGCCGCTACGACGGCGGCGGATGGCGCACCTGCAGCTCCCCGCTGCGGCTCGGCGCGGTTCCCGCCGGCGAGCACGGGCTCGCGGTGCGCGCCCTGACCCGGTCTGGCCGGCCCGGCACCGTCGCCTCGTACTCATGGCGGCAGGTCGACCCGAAGCCGATCGCGATCTCCGCCTCTGACCCGATCGAAGACCTCTTTCCCGGCTTCCCGCCGCAGCCCCTCGCGGTGACGGTCAGCAACCCCAACGACGTCCCGGTCGAAGTGACGAAGCTGACCGTCGACCTCGCCGCCGCTCCCCCCAGCTGCCCGGCCGAGAACTTCCGCCTCACCCCCTCGACCGCCTCCCCCGGCTCGCCGCTGCCGGTCCCGGCGGGCGGTTCGGTGACGCTGCCGTCGGCGGCGGCGCCGAAGATCGAGATGCTCAACCTCGCGGTCAACCAGGACGCCTGCAGCGACGCCAGGATCGACCTCGTCTTCGAAGGCGAGGCGCACGGATGAGGCGGCTCACCTCCCCCACGGTGGCGGTCCTGGTCGCCCTCTTCGCGGTCGTGCTCGGCAGCAGCGCCATCGCCTACTTCTCCAGCCAGGGGCTCGGCACCGCCCAGGCCGCGGTCGGGAAACTGACCGCGCCGACGATCAGCGCCGCGACGCCCGCCGCGGGCGGGACGGTCACCCTCACCTGGGGCACGGTGACCCCGCCGGGGATCGGGGCGGTCAGCTACTACGTCACCCGCGACGGGGTCGCCGCAGCCGGGACCTGCCCGACCGCCGCCGCGCCGACGACGGTCATCACCTGCAAAGACGCTGGGGTCCCGGTCGGCGAACACACCTACGTGGTGACCGCCGTCTGGGAGACCTGGACCGCGGTCAGCGCCGCCAAAACCGCGAACGTGACGGTCGGCGAAGCGACCAAGTTCACGATCGGCGGCAGCGCCTCCTCGCTGACCGCGGGGGGCACGGTCAACCTGACGATCACCGCCAAGGACGTCAACAACAACACGGTCACCACCTACACCGGCGCGCACTCGCTGGTCTTCTCCGGCGCCGCGGCGAGCCCCGGCGGCACCAACCCCGCGGTCGTCAACAGCGCCGGCACGGCGGTCAACTTCGGCAGCGCCACCGCGCTCACCTTCGCCTCCGGGGTGGCGACCGTCGCCTCCTCGAAAAACGGGGTCCTGCGGCTGTACCGGGCTGGATCGGCTGCAGTGGTCGCGACCGAGGGATCGCTGACCACGCCGACCCCCCTGGCGCTGACCGTGACCCCGGCCACCACTTCCAAATTCGCGCTCGCGGCGGCGAACGCGACGCCGGCGGTCGGCGCCGGCGACGACCTGACGATCACCGCCCAGGACGCCTACGCCAACCCCACGCCGGCCTACGCCGGCACCCAGAGCCTGACCTTTTCCGGCGCCTCGGCGAGCCCGAGCGGAACCCTCCCGACGGTGACCGACACCAGCGGCGCCGATGTGGCCTTCGGGACCGCGACGGCGATCGACTTCAGCTCCGGCGTGGCCAGCGCCGCGGCGGGCGACGGCGGCACGATGAAGCTGTACAAGAGCGGCTCGACCACCGTCAGCGCGACCGCCACCGGCGTCACCACCTTGACCTCGGCGACGGTCACGGTCGCCGCCGGAACCGCGACGAAACTGATCCTGGCCGCCTCGACCACGACGCCGGTCGCCGCCGCGACCTTCAACTTCACGACCACCGCCCAGGACGTCTACGGCAACACCGCGACGGCCTACGCGGGCGCTAAGAACATCACCTTCGCCGGCGCCGAAGCCAGCCCCAGCGGCGCCCTGCCGACGGTCGTCAACAGCGCCGGCAGCGCGGTCAACTTCGGCTCCGCCACCGCCCTCACCTTCACCGCCGGCGTCGCCGCCGTCGCCTCCTCGAAAAACGGCGTCGGCAAACTGAACAAAGCGGGGGCGGCGAGCGTCACCGCAACTGACGGCACTATCTCGACCGCTGCGCCGCTCGCCTTCACGGTCTCGACCGGCACCGCCACCCGGGCCGCGCTCACCACGCTGACCGTCAGCGCCGGCGCGATCGGATCCCCCTGCCTCTTCACCTGCACGATCACCGGCCTCGGCAACTCGGGCACGGTGACCGCCAACGTCTCCATAACCGACAGCGTCGGCAACACCGCCTCCAACCTGGGCTCGGCGAAAACGGTCACCGTCACCGCCACCAGCGGCGGCACGATCACCGGCTCCCCGCTGACCGTCCCTGCTTCGGGGATCGCCACCACCAACACCCAGTTCGTCTACAAAGCTCCGGCGACCGGCGCCTTCACCCACACGATCACCGCCGCCTCGACCGGCTACACCAGCGCCACCGCCACGGCCTCCCGCTGAGCCGCCCTCCGCGCAGCCACGACCTAGCTAGCGCGGCGAGGTGGCGACCTTCATCGCCCGCGCCACGGCCGAGAGCGGCGGCGGTGCCCACTCCCGCCTGTCCTCGGAAGACCAGGCATAGGCCGGGGTGCCGTCGACCACCAGCTCGACGATCTCCGGCCGCCCCAGCTCCCGCGCCGACCAGTCGTAGAGGTGCCGCAGGCGAGGCTGGATGACCGCGAAGTCGAGCAGGCGTCCGAAGCCGTTCTCGGCCCGCAGGTAGAGATCGAGCTCGTCGTCGGCGGGGTATCGGTCTGGGAGCACCCTGCCCAGCGAGAGGAAGACGCCGGCCATCCCCAACCGCGGGTCGCCGAGCAGCCGGCCGCAGGGAGCAAGGCGGCCGAGCGCGAGTTGCGGCGCGGCGACCAGCGCGTGCGCGTAGAGCACCCGCATCAGGACGACGTTGAGGAAGAAGCGCTCGGTTCGGCTCTCCTCCTCGGCAAGGTCGCAGTGGTCGAGGTAGGCAGCCACGATGCTGGCGTTGTGCGCCCGGTACCAAGTCCGCGCCGTAGGCCGCTCGACGAAGTCGTCCCAGAGGGCGATGCTGGGTGACGACGCGGGCCCGCCGTGGCCGCCGGCGCGGGCGACGGCCTCGCAACCGTCCCGCAGCAGCCGCTCGTTCAGCGCCCGCCACCATCTGCTCCCCGGCGGATCGGCGCCGAGCGGATTAAGCAGCCCGCGCTCGGCCTCCCAGCGCATGAACGAGATCGCTGCCCGGCGGAACGGGAGGTGGCGCGGAGCGTCGCCCGTCGGCCCGCCGTAGGTCGCGGCGGCGAGCGCCAGGCGCCCCTCCGGGTCGTCGCGGACCGCGGCCACCTTGGCGGCCGCAACCGCGGCGGCGTCACGGTCGGCGGTGCCGGGTCCCGCGCCGATGGCTAGACCAGGTCGCGTGGCCGGGGCTGTTCCGCCGCGAACAGCTCGTGAATCAGGCGGATCGCGATCGAGCCCTCTCCGACCGCGGAGGCGACCCGGTTCATCGAGCCGTGGCGCACGTCGCCGGCGGCGAAGACGCCGGGCATGCCGGTCTCGAGGGAGAGCGGGCTGCGCTCGAGCGGCCAGCCTCTTTCCGCCTCCACGTCGGCTCCCGTGCGGATGAAACCGCCGTCTCCATGGACGAGCTCCGCCGGCAGCCAGTCGGTGTTCGGGCGGGCGCCGATCATCAGGAACAGGCCGTCGGAGGGCACGGTCTCGGCCTCCCCGCCGGCGGAGCGCAGGACCAGGCGGTCGAGCCAGCCGTCGTCCCCGGCGCCGCCGCCGACCACCTCGGTCTCGAGCCGAACCTCGACGTTCGGGGTGTCCTCCACCTGGCGCACCAGGTAGTGGGACATCCCCTTGGCGAGCGAGTCCCCGCGGACGACGAGCGTCACCCGGCGCGCGTATTCGGCCAGGTGCAGGGCCGCCTGGCCAGCCGAGTTGGCGCCGCCGACGACGTGCACGTCCTCGTCGACGGTGGTCGGCGCCTCGGAGGCGGGGCCGCCGTAGAAGACACCCGCCCCGGCCAGCGCCTCGAGCTCCTCGACTTCGAGCCGGCGGTAGGTGGCGCCGGTGGCGAGAATTAAGGCGCGGGCGCTGACCTCGCCGCCGTCGGAGAGGCTGATGTGGATGCGGTCGCCGTCGCGGCGGATCCCGGTGGCGTCATGCATGAAGGCGAACTTGGCGCCGAAGACCCAGGCCTGCTCGAAGGCGGACTCGGCCAGCCGGCGGCCGCTGACCCCGCGCGGGAAACCGAGGTAGTTACGGATCAAGGAGCTCGAGGTCGCCTGGCCGCCGATCCCGCCGGTGTCGACCACCAGCGTCCGCAGGCCCTCCGAGGCGCCGTAGACGGCGGCCGAGAGGCCGGCCGGGCCGCCGCCGACGATGACCACGTCGAAGTCGCGCTGCTCGGGGTCGATGGTGGCGCCGACGGCGCTCGCCAGTTCCAGGTTGGTCGGGTTCGTCAGCACTGTCCCGTTCGACATCACCACCAGGGGCAGCGGCTCCCCGTTGCCCGTTTTCTCGACCAGCGCCCGGCCCTCCGGGGAGTCGGCGAGCAGGAAGGAGTGCGGCACGGCGCAGCGTCCCAGGACCTCTTTCAGCTCCTGTGCCCGGCCGATCCACGACTCGCTGACGATCCGCACGGTGTGCGGCGAGACCCGCCGAGCATGCGCCCACTCGAGGAGGAAGGTCGAGACCGACTGGTGGAACAGCTCGTCGGGCGCCTGCGAGGGCCTGATCACGTAGTACTCGATCTGCCGCCGCGCCATCGCTTCGAAGATCTCTCCGGCGGTCTGGCCGTCCCCCCAACTTGCCCACTCGATCAACAGCCCGCGCTGCGCGTGCGCGTGCAGCTCCCGCACCCCGCCCAGCATCTCGGGACCGGTCGTGCCGGCGAACGACTGCGCGGCCAGGACCAGCGCCACATCGTCCCCCGCCTCCTTCAGCGCCCGCAGCTCCGCCATCGCCTCCTCGGCCGAGGACAGGCAGACGACCCGGTAGCTGCGCGAGTAGCGGTCGATCAGCTCGCGCTCGACCGCGCGCAGCGCTCGTTCGTCTTCGTCGACCGCCAGAAGGACAGGAATCACAGTCCGAAAATATCGCCCCGGGCCACGGTGGGTGAACTGGGAGCCGGCGAGTAGGGTGCACAAATGGTGTCGAAGTCTCGATTCGGACTTGTGTCCTTGACGGCGATCTGTACCTGCCTTGCCCTTTGGGCGAGCGGCGCCAGCGCGCAGATCGTCGTCGGGCAGACGCTTCGGCCGCCGTTCGCGCCCGTCCAGTGCAATTCCGAATCTCCCACTGACGAAATGCAGGTCACGGTGGCGAGCGGGGCCAGCTACACCGTACCGAGCGCGGGGTCGTTGACCACCTGGAGCACCGTCGCGGGGCTCTCGGGGGGTCGGCTGGGCCTCAAGGTCTACCGCCCGCTCGGCGGTACCAGGTACCAGGTCGTCGGCGAAGACGGGCCCCGTCCGCTCCTCGCCGGTCAGCGGAACACCTTCCCGGTTGCGATCCCGGTCCTGCCCGGCGACGTCGTCGGCACCGCCGTTCCCGGCCACGCAAACGCCGCCTGCCTGTTCACCACCAACCTCGGCGCGGACTTCTATCGCTACAACCCCGGCAACTCCCCGAACGGTTGGATCATCGAATTCGGCTCGATGCTCTTCGGGACCGAAGAACGCACGAACATCGAAGCCTCTCTTCTGCCAGCCCCCGTCATCAGCTCCTTCTCCCCGGCCGCTGGCCCGATCAAGGACGCGACGGTCACGATCGCCGGCGCAAACTTCTCCGCCGTCCAGGGCGTCAGCTTCGGCGCCGTCCCGGCCAAGAGCTTCACGGTCACCTCCGAAGCGCAGATCGTCGCCGTCGCACCCGACAGCGCGACGCTGAGCCAGGTGCCGATAACGGTGACGACCAGCGCCGGCAGCGCCACCACCTCCCAGGCTTTCGCCTACGAGGGCTGCAAGGTGCCGCAGCTGAAGAACAGGACGCTCAAGGCGGGCAAGAAGCTCGCCCGCAAGCGCGACTGCAAGATCGGCAAGGTGAAGAAGCTCGGCGACGCGACCGCACGAACCGGCAAGGTTGTCAAGCAGAGCCCCAAGCCCGGCAAGATCCTCCTGCCCGGCACCAAGATCAGGGTCACGCTCGGCGACTGAGCCCCGATCTCACGTTTCGGTCCGCCCGGGCGTTGAGTAGGCAGTGGACCGCGAAGACCTTCGCTTCCTGTCGAAATCGGCACCCTGCGCAGCCTGGCTTTACCGGCCGGCCGAGGCGAGCGCCGACCCGCTCCCGGTGGTCGTCATGGCCCACGGGCTCTCGGGAACGCGCAGGGACAGGCTGGGGGCGTTTGCGGCCCGGTTCGCCGCGGCGGGGCTGCTCGCCCTCGTCTTCGACCATCGCGGCTTCGGCGAGAGCGGCGGCGAGCCCGACCTCTTCCATCCCGCGATGCAACTGGAGGACTGGCAAGCCGCGATCGCATGCGCCCGCACGCTCCCCGGCGTGGATCCCGACCGGGTGGCCACCTTCGGCTCCTCGATGGGCGGCGGCAACGCGCTGGGGGCGGCAGTCGGCGACAAACGCGTCGCGGCTGCGATCAGCCAGGTGCCCTTCCTCGACATCTGGCGCCAGTCCCACCGCTCGAGTCCACGCGTGTCGGCCCGAATGCTTCTCGCCGCGGCCCGAAACGGGCATCTCCCGGCGATCGGACAGCCCCACGAGGCGGCCTTCATCAACGCCCCCGGCGGCGAGGCCGGCTGGCGCCACGTCGTCGAGACCGGCGAGGACTCCCGCTGGCGCAACCGCGTCTCCGCCCGCTGGCTGCTCGGCCGGCCCTACCGCCCGGCTCGCCTCGCGTCGCGGCTGCACTGTCCCTGGCTGGTCTGCGTCGGCGAGGTCGACCGGGTCGCCAAGCCCGGTCCGGCGATCAAGGCAGCGCGCCGAGCGCCACAAGGGGAGCTGCGGACCTATCCGGGAGTGGACCACTTCGACATCTACGACGGTCCCGAGCACGACGCGATCGTCGCCGACCAACTCGACTTCCTCCACCGCCACCTGCTTACTCGTCCTGCGGCACGCCTTTGTGGATGAAGGATCGGAACTCGCGGCCGGCCAGGTCGACCGGTTCACCGCCGAGGATCGGCATGCCCAGTGAGCCCCTCCAGGTCCCGTGGCCATCGTGGCCGCGTCGGGTGAAGGTCGCCGAGCCGGTGAAAGGCGCCGGCGGCCGCAGCGTCGCGGTGCCCTTCTTCAGGTTCCATCGGAAGACGCGGGATCCTGCCGTCAACTGCACCCCGCGAGCGACGGACATCCCTTCGCGCCTTTCGCCCAGCGTCGCGTAGACAAGGACCCGGTGCCCGGGCCGTCCGTCGTCGAAGACGATGACTTCGCGCATCCTTCCCTTGGCTCGTGAACCGGCCCTCGCGTGCAGGGTCGCCCCTTCGTCCGAGTAGGACGGGTGATACGGCACGAAGCGCCGGGCGAGCCGATGTTCCGCGCAGTTCTTCGGCTCGGGGTAGATCTGGAAGAACCCTTCGGCGTGGTCGGCTTCGAAATGGACGTAGCCGTTCTCGCCGGTGAAGTCGAAGGTCCCTTCGAACACGGCTTCACCGTTTTCGGAGCCGGTGCATTCGATGCGGCCGTTCTGCTTTGGAGTGAAGCGATAGTCAAGTTCGCCGAGCCCGCCGAACCGCGCCGTCACCCGTTCGGCGGTGACCTTCGCCGGCGTCGAGTAAAAAGCGACCTGCGAACCGCGGTTCACGATCAACGTCGCGCTCACCTCGCCGTCGTTGTTGGAGACGAAGACCTCGCCGGTGAAGCCTTCAGCCTCCAGGCTGAAGGCGAGTTCGCGCTCGACTTCGCGTTCCGCGCCCGCTGCGAGGGCCGGAACCACGACAAGACCGGCAAAGAGCACCCCGGCGAGGACGAGAGCACGGCGCATCGGGGGAACCATACGCCGACAGGGCTCGCGCCAGATCCTCAGCGCCTAAGCGAGGTGGGCGCAGATGCTCGCGACGTGGCGCTGGTCGGTGCCGCAGCATCCGCCGACCACGCGGAGGTCCGGGAGGCGCGGCACGAGCGCGGCGTATTCGGCGCCGAGCTCTTCCGGGGCGCCGCTGTCGAGCTCCTCGGCTTCGTCGAGTTCCGCGTGGCTGCGGCGCGAGGCGTTGGCGCGGATGCCGCCGATCCGGCCGAGCCACGCCCCGTCGCCCTGCAGCTTGCCGCTGAAGTGGGTCGGGTGGGCGCAGTTGATCATCTGGAAGAGAGCCGCTCCGCCGGTCTCGGCATCGAGGCGTTCGACCGCCTCGCGCAGCGGTTCGCCACTCGGCAGCCGTCCGTCGGTCTCGACCGTGAAGGAAACCGTGACGGGCAACCCGGCCGCGCCGGCGGCGCGAACGATGCCGACCGCCTCCTCCACGTAGGTCATCGTCAGGCCGCTGATCATGTCGACCCCCTCCGCGGCGAAGACGCCAACCTGCTTGGCGTGGTACTCCTCGGCTTCGGCGTCCGAGAGCTGTGACTCGGGGTTGTAGCCGTCTCCCTCGGGACCGATCGTGCCGGTCACCGCCACCGGCACGTCCCCAGCCGCCCGCTCGCAGACTTCACGGGCGAAAGCGACCGCCTCGCGGTTGAGGTCACCGATGTCGGCCGGCGAGTACCCGAGAGCGGCGCCCCACTTCTCGCTCGCCCGCCAGGTCGGCGGGTCGAAGGTGAAGCCGGTGCCGTGCTCGGCGGCGATCGCCAGAAAGCCTTCGTAGTAACGGCGCAGGGCGGCACGACCGGCCTCGTCGCGCAGCAACGTGAAGGAGGCGAATTCGGGCAACTCGAGACCCTCCTCGAAGATCATCACGGTCTCCAGACCGCCGTCGCCGATGAACAGTTGCGAGCCGTCGGGGAGCGCCATCAGTGCCGCCATGGTCCGCGACGCCGCGTCCGCTGTCAACACCGCGGCTTTGTCAATCGGGGAGACAGGATTTGAACCTGCGACCGCTCGGCCCCCAGCCGAGTGCGCTACCAGACTGCGCCACTCCCCGTGGGGCTTTGCATTCTGACGAATCGGCGAGATGACGGCTACTCTGCCCAGGGCATGCGGCGGTAGCTCAACGGTAGAGCCTCAGCCTTCCAAGCTGATGACGCGAGTTCGATTCTCGTCCGCCGCTTTCTCTCGGGCCGGGCCATTCAGGTCCGCGGGCGGGGTGTCGATATGAGACCGGATGTCCCTTCCGATCTCCAAAGGTGCACTACTCGGCGGCTTGGCGCTCATCCTCCTGGTCGCCCTGGCCGCGGCCTCCCCGCTCTTCCTCGGACGCGGCGGATCTGACACGAACCCGCAGCGCACCGGCGCGGCCGCCGCTGCGCCCGGCTACCTCGACTGGCCGCAGTTCGGCCGGGTCCCGGAGCGGACGCACTACCTGCCGGCCGACGAGAAGGCGCTCGACCCGCCGCTGAAGCAGGCCTGGTCGATCAACACCCATGCGCTGATCGAGTTCCCGCCCGCAATCCACGACGGGGTCGCCTACGTGATCAACAAGTACGGCAACGGCAAAGCCGTGCAGTTGAAGGACCGCAAGGTGCTCTGGGAAATCAACATCCGCCCCAGCGACAAGGGCGCGCCGAACTTCGTCACCGCCCCCGTCTATTACGAAGGCCGCGTCTACGGCGCCTTCCTCACCGGCCACCTCGTCGCCGGTGACGCCGCGACCGGGAAGAAGGACTGGGTGCGCAAGCTCGACGCGCACCTCGAATCCTCACCGCTGGCGATCGACGGCACGCTCTACCTCGGCACCGACACCACCAACCTGCTCGCCCTGCGCGCCTCCGACGGCAAGACCCGCTGGAGCTTCAACGCCCCCGGCGCGATCAAAGCGAGCCCCAGCTACGACGACGGCAAGGTCTTCTTCGCCGACTACCAGAGCAGCATGTTCGCCCTCGACGCGAAGAGCGGCAAGCCGGTCTGGCGGACCAACACCAGCAAGGTCCCGCCCTACGGCCGCGGCGGCTTCTTCTCCTCCCCCGCGATCGCCTTCGGCCGCGTCTACGCCGCCCGCGACGACGGCACCGTCTACGCCTTCGACGAGCAGACCGGCAAGGTCGCGTGGCACTTCGACACCGGCGACTACGTCTACGGCTCGCCCGCCGTCGCACGCGTCCCCGGCACCCCGCCGACCGTCTACATCGGCGCCGAAAACGGCCGCTTCTTCGCCCTCGACGCCCGCACCGGCAAGGTCCGCTGGCAGAAGAACATCGGCGGCCCGATCCCCGGCACCGCCGTCGTCATCGGCCACACCGTCTACACCTCCAGCTTCGAAACCCAGGTCACGAGCGGCTTCGACGTCCACACCCACAAGCGCACCTTCCACCTCGAAGACGCCGGCTACACGCCGATGACCTCCGACGGCAAGCGCCTCTACCTGGTCGGCTACTACGACCTGATCGGGCTCGAACCGCACTAAGCGCAGCCGACTTTGACCACACCCTGGTGTGTCGAAAGTCGGAAGCGCTAGGGAATCGGGCTGTGCGCGTGGCTCGCGTCCAGCTCGAAGATGCGGAAGTCGGTGCCGAGCACCGGTTGGGAGACGTTGTGGACCGGGGTCTCGCCGATCGTCCCGTCCGGCGAGCCGGCGTGGGCGTGGCCGTGGAGGACTAGGTCGGGGCCGTGCTCGAGGATCGGCGCCGCCAGCCGGTCGCTCCCCATGAAGACGAAGATCTCCCGCGGCTCCCCCTCCAAGGTCGCCTCGATCGGCGCGTAGTGGAGGAGGACGATCCGCACCGGGCAGGTCGCGACCTCCCGCAGCCCCGCCTCCAGCGCCTGCACTTCGGCCGTCGCCTCGGCGTAAACGGCGCGCAGGGAAGGCTCGCCGAAGTCCGGTAGGTGGCGCGGCGCGAAGCCGCCGACGAAGCCCTTGACGCCGACGATCCCGACCTCGACCTCGCCCACCTGGCAAACGGCGGCGCGGCGGTCGAGCATCTCCACGCCCCCCTCCCCCAGCCGCCGCAGGATCGCCTCGGCTTCGTCGGCGTGCCAGTCGTGGTTGCCGAGCACCGCGTAGACCGGCGCCGCGGTCGCGGCCGCCGCCTCGCAGAGGATTTCCGCCTCGTCGAGACGGCCGTGGCTGGTCAGGTCGCCGGCGACGAGGACCAGGTCGACGTCGTCGCCGAGCGCGGCGAAGGAGGAGACGACCGCCTCGCGGTTGGAGTCGCGGCAGTGGATGTCGCCGGTGGCAGCGATCCGCAGCATCCCCGCCCCCCTACCCGCCCGGGCGCCGCGTTTATCCCGCCCGGCGACGGGGCAGCGGATGGTGCATGGCCGAGGGACTGGGCAAGAGCGAGGTCGCCGAGGAGCTGATCGAGAGCCTCAAACGCGCGGTCGCGGCGCTCGACGAGCGCGGCGTCCCCTACCTGCTCGGCGGCGGGCTCGGCTGCTGGGCGCGCGGCGGGCCGCCCTCGAGCAACGACATCGACCTGATGGTCAAGCGCGAGGACGCCGAGCGGGCGCAGCAAGCGCTGGCCGAGGCCGGGATGCGGCCGGAGACGCCGCCCGAGCAGTGGCTGCTGAAGGCCTGGGACGGGGAGATCCTCGTCGACCTGATCTTCGAACCGTCGGGGATGCGGATCGACGACGAGGTCCTGGCGCGCGGCGAGGTGATGAGCGTGATGGCGATGCAGACCCGGGTGATGGACCTCGACGACATCCTGATCACCAAGCTGATGGCCCTCGACGAGCACAGCGCCGACTACGGAGACCTGATCCTCATCACCCGCTCCCTGCGCGAGCAGATCGACTGGGCGCGGCTGCGCGAGGAGACCGCCGCAAGCCCCTTCGCGGTCGCCTTCTTCGCCCTCGCCGACGGCCTCGAGATCTGCCCTGCCGCTCAGACCTCAGCCGACAGCTGACGCGATCAGGCGAGCGAAGCGCTGAGCCCGATCTCCGGCACACCGGCCAGCGCCCGCGAGACCACGCAGCCCTCCTTCGCTTTCTCCGCGAAGTCGCGGAACGCCTCCTCGTCGACGCCCGGCACCGAGCCCTCCACCTCGAGGTCGATCCGGGCGATCGTCGGCAGCCCGTCGACGATCCGCAGCTGGACCTTCGCCTCGGACCGGAGTGAGTCCGGCGGATGCTCGGCTTCGGTGAGGATCAGGCTCAGCGCCATCGTGAAGCAGGCGGCGTGCGCGGCCCCGAGCAACTCCTCCGGGTTGGTCCCCTCCCCGTCCTCGAACCGCGAAGAGAACGAGTAGGGGCCTTCGAACACCCCGTCGCCGACCCGCAAGCTGCCGCTCCCGCTTTTGAGATCGCCCTTCCACTCAGCACTGCCGTTCCTAGTCGCCATCTCGCTCCCTTCGTCGAAGTACGAGTGAGAGCTACCCGATGGAGCGAGGAGAAATCGGAGACGGGGCACCTAGGACTCGAACCTAGAATCGCCGGTTTTGGAGACCGGTGCCTTAGCCAGTTTGGCCAGTGCCCCAGGGGCCTGATCGTAGACGAGCCGGGCCCCGCAGGGCCCGGCCGCCTACGTGCCTAGTTCTGCTTCAGGGTGATCTTCTTGGTCTTGGTCACCGCGGTGCCCGAGGTGGGCTTGAAGGTGACCTTGGCGCTGACTTTGGCCGTGCCTTCTTCGGCCAGCAGCTGCTTCGCCTTGCCCTTGGCCTTGATCGTCAGCTTCAGGGTCTTCGGCTTCTTCGCGCTCTTGGCGCTCTTCTTGGCCTTGACGATCCCCTTGCCGGTGGCCGTCAGGGTGCCGCCGCCGGGGATCCTGACCGAGAGCGTCGCGGTGCCCTTGGCCTTGTTCAGCTTCACCCCGCCGAGCCCGATCTTCGCTTTGGTGACCTTCAGCTTCGCCAGCTGCGAGACGCTGCCGCCTTGCGGCGTGGTGGCAGTGATGGTGACGTCATAGGTCCCCGGCTTGGCGTTCTTCGGAACCGTCACCGTCACCGTCTGCGGCGCGGTGGGCGAGCGGTGGGTGGTGGGGTCGACCGCTCCCGGGATAAAGGTCGAGTTGCCGACCTTCAGCTTCGCCTTCGGCAGAGTCGAAGTCGCCTTCAGCGCAAAGCTCGGAGTCGCCGCGGTGGTGGCGAAGTTGAACGGGAACGAGAGCTTCGCCTGACCGCCGAGGAAGACCGAGGTCTGCTTCGGCGCGGCGATCTTCAGATCAGAGGTTCCAATCTGTTTCTCTTCGATGGTCCCCAGGCAGATGGCCTGGCCTTCCGTGGTCGGATTTTCTTCAACGGTTGCGTCGAAGCGGAAGCAACGCACCGGCCGGCTTGCCGGCTGCCCCGCTTCGACGAACCGCACGCCGTAGGCGATGCCGGTCGCAAACGGGCCGGAGAACGGGCTGCCGTCCGCCGGTGCCGGCAGGCCGAAGTCGGCGTCGATATTCCATTCCGCCTTCACGCCTTCCTGTTCCACCTGCGTGTTGGAGAGGTAGCCGACACCCTGGAGACCGGCCGGAGGCCAAACCTGTGCGGCCGGTGCGCCCCCTTCTCCTTCTTCTTCGGCAAGTTTGTGCAAGTTCGCCGAGGAGGCTGCGATCTCCGCCGCGACTTCTTCGTTCCGCGTAAAGACCAGCGGGCTGCCACCACTAGCGGGAACCCCGGTCACGGTGGCCGGAGGCGTAGAGCCGGGCGGGACGGCGATGCCGAGCAGGTACTGCGCTTCTTCGTTTTCTTCGGCCGGGCTGCAGCCGTCGCCTTCGCCGACGGTGCAGATCATGAAGTGCACTCGCGCCGGACCGATCCCCCCCGGCTGGGAAACCGAAAGGCTGCCAGGCACGAAGAAGGCGCAGGCGCTGAAGACGACCGCCACCGCTGCCAAGGCAGCGAGCGCGATCAAAGGCTTGGCGGGACGGCGGAAACGGGACAAGACGACTCTCCTCCACTCGGTGACGTTGGGGCCATCCTTTCATGCGGGCGGAGGGACTTGAACCCCCACGAGCCGAAGCTCACCAGGACCTAAACCTGGCGCGTCTGCCAAATTCCGCCACGCCCGCGTGGCCGGCCCCGATCGGGCCTTAACGCGCGGCCAACCGCGCCGCGTCGCTGACAGATTCTATGATCGGAGCGTGGCGGTAGGAGAGGTCAGGCCCGGCTACGAACTGTGGCGGCCAAATCGGGAAAAAGCGAGCTCGGTCTCGACCAAGTTCGTCGTCGTTTTGCTCCTGGCCGCGACGGCGGTGATCGCGGCGCTGATCACCATCGGTGGCTGGTCGCTTTTGAAGGGCGGCGGCGGGATGGGAATCGTCTGCGCGATCTACGCCCTGCTCTACGCCTTCTTCGCCTTCCTCGTCGCCCGCTGGAACCGCGGCATCCTGCCGGTGGCGGCGGCGCTCTCGATGATCCTCGCGATCTTCTGCGCGGTCGGCGCCGAAAGCTGGTTCAACCGCGACCGCGCCGGCTTCGACGAGGCCCTCCTCCCCTCCGACCTGATCGGCCTGCTGGTGGTGCTCCTCGGCTTGCTGCAAATCGTCCTCGTCGCCGCCGTGCTCTACGCCTTCAACCAGGAGTGGCACGTGGAGGAGGAGCGCCCGATCGGTTCCGGCGAGGACTACGGCGCCGGCGCCTCCCCCCAGCCGGCGTAGTCGCCCGGCCCTCTCGGCTTTATCTTTCCGGCAGAGCCGGAGTGGCGGAACTGGCATACGCGATCGACTCAAAATCGATTGCCCTTGCGGGCTTGTGGGTTCGAATCCCACCTCCGGCATCAATAGGGTGAGACGGTGAACGCGACCGCGGGGGAATTGCTCTGGGAGCCGTCGGCCGAGCTGGTCGAGCGCTCGCGGCTGACCGAGTTCATGCGCTGGCTGGAGCGCGAGCGCGGCCTCTCCTTCGCCAGCTACCCCGAGCTGTGGCAGTGGTCGGTCGACGACCTGGACGGGTTCTGGTCGGCGATCTGGGAGTTCTTCGAGGTGCAGGCCGACGGCGATCCGTCGCCGGTGCTCGCCTCGCGGCAGATGCCCGGGGCGCGGTGGTTCCCAAATACCTCTCTCAACTACGCCGAGCACGTCTTCGCCGGCAAGGACGACGGCGAGACGGCGATCCTCCACGCCTCCGAGCTGCGCGACCTCGGCGAGCTGAGCTGGGGCGAGCTGCGGCGCCAGGTCGCGGCGGCGGCGGCGGGGCTGCGCGGCCTCGGCGTCGAGCGCGGCGACCGGGTCGTCGCCTACGTGCCGAACATACCCGAGGCGATCGTCGCCTTCCTCGCCACCGCCTCGATCGGCGCGGTCTGGTCGAGCTGCTCGCCCGACTTCGGGCCGGCGAGCGTGATCGACCGCTTCGCCCAGATCAAGCCCAAGGTGCTGTTCGCCGTCGACGGCTACCGCTACGGCGGCAAGGACTTCGACCGCCGCGGGACCGTCGCCCAGCTGCAGGAGGCGATGCCGAGCCTGGAGCGCACCGTCGTCCTCCCCTACCTCGACCCCGAGCCCGACCTCTCGCCGCTGCGCGACGCGATCGGCTGGGAGCAGCTGCAGGCCGACGGCGACGGCGCCGAGCTGACCTTCGACCGCGTCCCCTTCGACCACCCGCTCTGGGTCCTCTACTCCTCCGGCACCACCGGGCTGCCGAAGGCGATCGTTCAGAGCCAGGGCGGGATCCTGCTCGAGCACCTGAAGAAGCTGCACCTCCACGTCGACGCCCACCCCGGTGACCGCCTCTTCTGGTTCACGACGACCGGCTGGATGATGTGGAACTTCCTCGTCTCCGGACTGCTGACCCGGGCGGCGATCGTCCTCTACGACGGCAACCCCGGGCATCCCGACATGACCACGCTCTGGGACCTAGCCGAGCGGGCGGGGGTGACGATGTTCGGGACCAGCGCCGCCTACATCGGCGCCTGCATGAAGGCCGGGGTCGAGCCGGGCAACGGCCGCGACCTCAGCCGCCTGAAGGCGGTCGGCTCGACCGGCTCCCCCCTCTCGCCGGAGGGCTTCGACTGGATCTACGAGCACCTCGGCTCCGACACCTGGCTGTTCTCGACCAGCGGCGGCACCGACCTCTGCACCGCCTTCGTCGGCGGCGTGGCGACGCTGCCGGTCTACCGCGGCGAGCTGCAGGCGCGGGCGCTGGGGGCGGCGGTCGAGGCCTGGGACGAAGCGGGCGAGCCGGTGGTCGAGGAGGTCGGCGAGCTGGTCGTGACCGAGCCGATGCCCTCGATGCCGCTCTACCTCTGGGGCGACGAGGACGGCAGCCGCTACCGCGAGAGCTACTTCGAGATGTTCCCGGGCACCTGGCGCCACGGCGACTGGATCGAACTGACCCGGCGCGGGACGGCGATCATCTACGGCCGCTCCGACTCGACCATCAACCGCGGCGGCATCCGCATGGGCACGAGCGAGATCTACCGCGCCGTGCTCGCGCT
>Ga0164301_10000061_pt1 | contig 25077 bp, 21 predicted proteins | sample Whisoiple_231_MG_FD_109711 | JGI IMG/M metagenome (GOLD analysis project Ga0164301, IMG submission 109711) | Unamended control soil microbial communities from upstate New York, USA - Whitman soil sample_231_MG | ecosystem: Environmental > Terrestrial > Soil > Agricultural land ... | reverse complement strand
GAGCGGTTGGTGCTCCAGCGCTCGACCCCGTGGATGTAGGTCTGGGGGCGCTTGTCGACCCGGCCCCGGTGGCGGCCGTACTCGGTCGCGTGGATGTTGGTAAACAACGGCCCTTCGAAGCGCTTGGCGAGGTTGGCGCAGGCGTTGGCGACGAGCCAGTCGTGGCCGTGGACGAGGTCGTAGCTGTAGCGGTCGCCGAGCTCGACCCCGGCGGCGAGCATGTCGGCGTTCATCCGCTCGACCCAGGCGACGAACTCGCCGAGGTCGGTCGGCCGCTTCGGCTCGCGGATGCGGTGGATGATCACCCCGTCGCGGCGCTCGGTCGCCGGTGACTCCTCGCCGCCGCGGGTCAGCACGTGGACCTCGACGTCGCGCTCGACCAGCGCCTCGGAGAGCTTGCGCACGTGGCGCGCCAGGCCACCCTCGATCAGCGGCGGGTACTCCCAGGAGAGGATCAGTACGCGGGGCAAGTGGGGTGGCTTGGTCCGGTGTGGTCTTTCAGGGCTCCAGGAGGGGAGCGGTGCTGAGGTCCGGGGCGAGCGAGCGCAGGCGCGGCTCGGTGACGCCGCCGAAGTCTATGGCCTCCAACATCGCCCGGGCGTGATCGGTGGCCCGCTGGTAGGCGTAGTCGCCCGCCTGCTTGCGCTGGTCGAGGAAGGCCCAGTCGCTCGCCTGGGCGGCGAGCAGCTCGCGCGCGGCGCGCTCCAGGGCGGGACCGCGCAGGCCGCCGCCGATCGCCCGCAGCAGTCGCAGCTCGAGCCGGCGGGCGCCGGTGGCGAGGTCGGCGACGGGAGGCGAGTCCCAGGTGCGCAGGTCCTTGTCCTCGCCCCAGGTCGAAGCGCGCAGGGGCTGCTCGACCGGCTCGTGCTCGGCGAGAGCCTGGGGGACGGTGACCAGCCGCACGCCGGCCGCCTCGGCCCCCTCGAGCACCCCGCGCAGCCAGAGCGGGCCCTCCGACCACCAGTGGCCGAGCAGCTCGGTGTCGATCGCGAAGACGACCAGGCCGCGGCGGCCGTGGCCCTCAGAGTAGGTGCGCAGGCGCGCCGCGACGGCGGCGAGGAACTCCTCCGCCTGCCGCTGCGCAGCGGCCGCGGCGGCCGCGGGATCGTAAGCGCCTCCCCCCACCCGCCAGATCCGGATCCCGCGCAGCGATTTTCCGGCGAACTGGGCGTGGGCGGGGTCGGAGGGGTAGCCGTCGAGCGACCAGAGCCAGGAGATCGCCTCCCAGTCGATCGGCAGTGCCACCGGCCCGGCCTCGGTGCGGACCGGCGCCAGCGCCTCCAACGGGTCGGTGTGGGCGCTTTGGTCGATGCAGAACCACTTCACCCCCTGCTCCGCCAGCGGCCACTCGAGGCCGGGGACGTAGGCGCACTCGGGCAGCCAGAAGCCTCCGTCCCAGCCGAAGCGGCGCCGGTGGGAGCGGACCCCGGTCTCGAGCTGCAGCCGCAACCCCGAACGGGTCGCCAGCAGCGGCAGCACCGCGTGGGTCGCGGCGGAGGCGGCGAGGGCGATGCGCCCCTCGGCCGCGGCGCGCTGGAACGGCGCCAGCGGGTCCCCCCCGGCCGCGTCGAGCAGCGCCAGCGCCTGCTCGTAGCGCTCCCGCTCCCCTTCACAGGCGGCGCGGCACTCCGGCGCCACCTGGGGAAGGTCGGCCTCGGCGGCACCGATCCGCCACTCGACCAGGAAGCGGCGCAGCCGCTCGGCGGCGCCGGCGTCCTCGAGCTGGTCGGCCAGCACCGGGGTGACGGTCATCGTCAGGTCGCGCGCCACCTCCAGCACCGGCAGGTAGGAGCGGATCACCGCGTCGAACAGCCACTCCTCGCCGAAGGGATAGGTGCCGAAGCCCTCGACGTAGGGCATGTGGCTGTGCAGGACGATCGCCAGGTCCCCGGCGGTCCCCTCGTGGCTCATTACTCCGAGTGGCAGACCGCGAGGAAGTCGAGGGCGCGGTCGAGATTCCCCTGCCGCAGGCTGAAGTCGGAAGCGGCGATCGCCGGGGTGAAGCGGTCGTAGAAGGGCTTGGTCAGGTGGAGGCGCTTGTGGACCGTGTCCCAGCCGAGCTTGATCGCCAGCTCGTGCACCCGCAGCTTGCGAGCGTGGAAGAGGCCGAGCATCTCGACTCGGGGGAAGTGGGCCTCGCAGAGCGCCTGGAACTCCTCGGCGCGGTACTCCTTCACGTGCCAGGGGTTGTCCGACTTCTCCGCCCCCGGGGGCGCCAGGGTCAGCAGGTTCGGGGTCGAGACGTAGGCGGTGCCGCCCGGCGCCAGCATCGACTTGAAGTGCTCGAGGATCGCGCCGGGGTCCTGGACGTGCTCGATCGTCTGCAGGAAGACGACGACGTCGCAGGGCTCGGCGAAGCTTTCGACCAGGTCGCGCTCGAAGCGCAGGTTGTCCCGCTGGTAGCGGAGCCGCGCGTGCTCGTGCGCTTCGGGGTTGGCGTCGACGCCGACGACCGAGGCAGCGGTGCCGGCGAGAACGTCGGAGCCGTAGCCCTCGCCGCAGGCCATGTCGACCGACCGCTTCCCCGCGACCCGCTCGGCGATCCACTCGTAGACGACCAGGTGGCGGCGGAACCAGTAGTTCTCCTCGGGCACGTCGGGCAGCGTCCGCTCGCCGGTCAGCGGCAGCGGCGGCACCCCCGCGGGCTGGTTCAGCTGCAGGTACTCGGACTCCACGGCCGGGACGCTATTAGAGTTCCGCTCCATGCCAGCCTCCCCCACCGCCACTCACGAGCACATCAAGGACGTCAACACCCGCTACCACGACGCGGCCGCTGAGGAGTACGACGCCAAGTGGGGCATCGACTTCGGCGACATAGGCCAGCGCCAAGTGCGGCTGAAGCTGGTCAAGGCGCTGGGCGGGCAAAAGGGCCGCTCCTTCGGCGACGCCCTGGAGATCGGCTCCGGCACCGGCTACTTCTCGCTCAACCTCGTCCAGCTCGGGGTGATCGAGCGGCTGACCGCGACCGACATCTCGCCGGGGATGCTGAAGCGGCTGGCGGCGACGGCCGAGGCGCTCGGGCTCGAGCACGTGACCACGGTCGAGACCGAGGCCGAGATCCTGCCCTTCGAGGACGAAAGTTTCGACCTCGTCTTCGGCCACGCCGTCCTCCACCACATCCCCGACCTCGACAAGGCTTTCGCCGAATTCCGCCGCGTCCTGCGGCCCGGCGGGATGATCGCCTTCGCCGGCGAGCCCTCCCGCTACGGCGACACCCTGGCGGCGCTGCCGAAGCGCGCCGGCCTGACCCTGGCGCCGCTCTGGCGGCGGGCGATCGGCGCCGACCAGCGCGCCGTAGCCGAAGGCGACCAGTCCCACGACCACTCGCTCGAGGCCGAGGTCGACGTCCACGCCTTCGCCCCCGCGGACCTGCGCCGCATCCTCCGCGACGGCGGCTTCGAGAGTCGCCATGTCGGCGGCGAGGAGCTGCTCTCCAACGCCTGGGGCTGGGGCCTGCGCACGGTCGAGTCCAGCGCCGAGCCGGAATCGATCCCCTTCGGCTGGCGCCGCTTCGCCTTCCGCAGCTACATCGCCCTGCAGAAGGTCGACACCCGCGTGCTTGAGCCATACCTTCCGGCCGAGCTTTTCTACAACCTGCTCGTTTCCGCGCGCAAGCCGCTCTAGCGCTCTCCCGTAGGGAGGGATGGGTGTCCCTCTCCCTCCCTGGGATTTTTGCCGTTAACCATCGATCTCTCGCCAACTCAGCGAGCACAAAAATCAGGGACGCCGGTCGGGAGAGGGACACCCGTCCCTCCTAGCGACAGCGGTTGGAGATCCAGTCTTACCGCTTCTTCTCCCCGGCCAAGCGTGCCCGGAAGAGCTTCACCCTGGCGTCGATCCCCTTTAGGCGACGCTCGCCGATGTAGGTGTAGTCGAAGCCATCCTCGGCGGCGTCTTTGACGGCGGCGTCGACGACGACGCTGCCGGGGCGGGCGACGCCGGTGATGCGGCTGGCGAGGTTGACTGGGCGGCCGTAGTAGTCGCCGGACTGGGGCAGGACCGAGCCGCAGGCTAGGCCGGCGCGTAGCCAGGGGAACTCCTCGCCTTCGGCCTCGGCGGCGGCGATCAGCGCCAGGGTGGCGCGCAGCATCGGCTCGGGCTCGGGGGAGACGAACATCACCGCGTCGCCGATCGTCTTCACCAGGCGCACCGGCGGCTCGGCGACGGCGCTTGCCATCTCCTCCAGCCGGCCGGCGACCAAGCCCAGCTCCTCGGCGGGGATCTCCTCGCCGAGGCGGGTGAACTCGACCAGGTCGGCGAAGCAGACGGTGAGGTTGACGGTGCCGCCGATCGCGCCCGAGGCGAGGTCGGCGTGGCCGATCACGTCGCGGCGGATCTGCTCCAGCATGTTGGCCTGCAGGGCGTGGACGACGGTCGGGCCGACCAGCGGCATCATCGCCTCGGCCGCAGCGGCGAAGCGCAGGGCGACGTCGCGCTCGCTGTCGCCGGGCTGGGTCAGGGTGCGGATCACCAGCTCGCGGTTGGCCTCGGCGATCCGCGAGGCCCCCATCCCGATCGTCCGCGCCACCTGCAGCATCCCCTCCTCCGGCAGGCCGGCGTCGAGGAAGGCTTTCATCCGCCGTGCCGCCTCGAGGTCGGCTTCGGTGCCGCGCGGTTCGTCGGGGTCGGTGTAGGGGACGCCGAGGGCGGCGCTGAAACGGCGCAGCTGCTCGAGGTCGATGCCGACGACCTCGGCGATCTCGCGCGCCGTGTAGCGGCGCCCGATTCCCGTCAGGGCCCGCTCGACCGGCAGCAGCGCCAGCCGCCCGGCCGCCACCGCTTCGCGCAGATCCTCCAGCGGCACGCCTTCGGCCGCGAGCCGCTGCAGCAGATCCAGGCGCGCCTCGCGGGCCGCGCCATCCAGTTCGTCGAGCAGCCCCTCGGCCTCGAAGTCGATGTCCGGCGCCGCCATGGCGGCCATTCTCCTAGCTCAGTCGGCGTAGGCGACGGCCCCGCCGCGGCGGGGATCGCCGCCACCGCTCAGCTCGCCCGTGCGCGGGTCCCGTGCCACCGCCTGGGTGCCGCCGAAGAAGAGGTTGAGGGACGGCCAGCGGGCCACCCTCCGCCCACCCGCTTCCAGGCGGTCGAGCGCGTCGGGGTCGACTCCCAGCTCCGCCTGGACGATCCCCTGCTCGAAGTGCAGCCGCGGCGCCTCGACCGCCGCCGCAACCGGATAGCCCTGCTCGACCGCGCGCACCACCGTCTGCAGGATCGCCGAGCGGATCCGATTCGAGCCGGCGCTGCCCACCGCGAGAACAACCTCGCCGTCGCGCAGGACGACGGTCGGCGCCATCATCGACGGCACCCGCCGCCCCGGGGCGATGCTGTGGAAGCCGGCCGGGTTGAGGTCCTCCTCGCCGAGCATGTTGTTGAGGATCACCCCGGTGCCCGGCACCAGCACCCCGGAGCCCGAGCCGTTGGAGCAGGTAACGCTGGCGCAGTTGCCGGCGGCGTCGAGGACCGAGATGTGGGTGGTCGAACCGAGCAGGTCGACGGCGGCGAGGTCGAGCCCGATCGGGTCGAGGAAGCTCGCGTGCATCCCCTCCTCGTAGAGCGCCTCGGCGAAGGCGAGGTCGCGGCGGTCGTTGGCCGCCTCCATCGCCAGGACCAGTTGCTCGGGGCCACTGTGCTCGCCGAAGCGCTCGAGCAGCCCGAGGCAGTAGGCGATCAGGATCCCGCCCGAGGACGGCGGCGGGTTGGTCAGCACTTCGGTGCCGCGGAAGGGCGTCATGATCGGCGGCCGCTCGATGGCCTCGTAGGAGGCCAGGTCGCCGCGGCCGAGAGTGCCGCCGCCTTCGACGACGAAATCGCTGATCCGCGCCGCAACCTCACCGCGGTAGAAGGGCTCGGCCCCCTCGGCCGCGAACCGTTCCAGCGCCTCGGCCAGTTCGGGGAAGCGGAAGACGTCGCCCTCCCCCAGGAAGCGGCCCTCCGGCGCGTAGAGCTCGCGCGTCCCGGCCATCTGCTCATGGATCGGGGCGAGGATCTCGAGGATGTAGGACTGGCCGGTGTTGATCGGCGCCCCCTCGCGGGCGAGCTGGATCCCCGCCCCGACCAGGTCCGCCAACTGCATCGAGCCGAAGCGCTCCAGCGCGTGCTCCAGGCCGGCGGCGGTCCCCGGCACCCCGCAGGAGGCCGGGCCGACGTAGAACGTCTGGGTCGTCTCGGCGTCGAAGCGGACCGGGACCGGGACCAGCTCGGTCCCGCGCTCGATCCCGTCGTGGCCAGGGGCGGCGACGAAGAAGTCGACCAGCGTCGTCTCCCCCTCGCCGTGGACGATCATGTGGCCGCCGGCGCCGAACCCGGTCAGCGGGCTCTCGACCGCGAACGAGGCGAGCACCGCGCAGACGGCTGCGTCGACCGCGTTGCCGCCCTCGCGCAGGACGGAGGCACCGGCCTCGGCGGTCAGCGGATGCCCGGCTGCGACGACCCCGCGCATGGGGTCGCTACTCAGCCCGGGAGGAACTCGGGTACGTCGATTCCCAGCTCGCGATCCGACCCGCGCCCGCGGCGACCGGCGTCCGCGTCTTTGGTGCGGCGGATGGTCGGCTCGGCAGCGCGGCGCTGCGGCTGCGGCCGGCCGTCGAAGCGGGTGGCGACGACGGTGACCCAGATCTGGTCGGAGATCTCCTCGTCGACGTTGGCGCCGAAGATGATGTTGGCGTCCGGGTGGGCCGCCTCGCCGACCACCTTGGCGGCCTCGGAGACCTCAACCAGCGAGAGGTCGGCGCCGCCGGTGATCGAGAGCAGGATCGAGCGGGCGCCCTCCATCGAGGTCTCCAGCAACGGCGAGGAGATCGCTTTTTCGGCGGCGAGCACGGCGCGCTCGTCGCCGTAGGCCATGCCGATGCCGAGCAGGGCGCGGCCGGCGTCGGCCATGATCGAGCGCACGTCGGCGAAGTCGAGGTTGATCACCGCGGGCAGGGTGACCAGGTCGGAGATGCCCTGCACGCCCTGGCGGAGGACGTCGTCGGCGACCTTGAAGGCCTCGACCATCGAGGTCTGCTGGTCGAGCACCTCGAGCAGGCGGTCGTTGGGGACGACGATCAGGGTGTCGACCTCGGCGGCGAGCTCGTCGATTCCCTTGTCGGCCTGGGTGGCCCGGCGGCTGCCCTCGAAGCTGAACGGCTTGGTGACGATGCCGACGGTCAGCGCGCCGACCTCGCGGGCAAGGCGGGCGACGACCGGGGCGGCGCCCGAGCCGGTGCCACCGCCGGCACCGGCGGCGACGAAGACCATGTCGGAGCCCTTCAGCAGGCGCTTGATCTTGTCCTGCTCCTCGAAGGCGGAGCGGTGGCCGACGTCAGGGTCGGCACCGGCGCCGAGGCCGCGCGTCTGCTCGTCGCCGATGTGGACGGTGACGTCGGCGACGCAGAGCTGCAGCGACTGAAGGTCGGTGTTGACGGCCATGAACTCGATCCCGGGGATGCGGGCGTCGACCATCCGGTTGACCGCGTTGACGCCGGCACCGCCGACCCCGACGACTTTGATCACCGGCTGGTGCGGCTCGCCGCTTCCCGGCGGCTCGTAAGCAGGCTCGTCCCGCCCGTAGCGCGGGTTTTCAGGCTGAAACTGGTCCCTGCGCGGCAGCGGCTCCTCGTTGAAGACCCGCTTCAACCGCTCCGGTGCGGACTCGGCCGACTCGCTCGGCTGTTCCTGGTCGAAGAGCTCGGGGGTCTCCTCTTCGGCGACGGGGGCCTCCTCGCGGGGCTCCGGAGCAACCTGCTCCTCGTCGGCCTTCTTCGCCTCCGCCGGATCGTCGCGCCCGTACCTGGGCGCCTCGGGCGGATCGATCGGAGCGTCGTCGGAAGTCGACCGGAAAAGGTCGGACAGCGGCCCCTCACGCATGCTTGCCCGCTTGTTACGCCGAGCCATGGGACAGAACCTCCTTCGCCAGCTCCCGGTAGTAGTTCGCCGCGCTCGAGTCTGAATCGTACTTGAGCACAGAGGACCCTTTGACAGGCGCCTCGGCGAATTTGATCGCCTTTTTGATCCGGGACTGGAAAACGAGGTCGCCGAAGTTCTCCTCGAGGATCTCCACCGCCTCCTTGGCGTGGATCGTCCGCGAGTCGAGCATCGTCGGCAGGATCCCCTCGATCCGCACGTCGGGGTTGAGGTTCTCCTGGATCATCCGCAGGGTGTTCTGGAGCTGGACCAGGCCGCGCATCGAGAGGTACTCGCACTGGACCGGGACGATCACCTTGTCCGCTGCGGTGAGCGCGTTGATCGTCAGCAGCCCAAGGCTCGGCGGAGTGTCGATGCAGACGAAGTCGTAGTCGCCCTCGACCTCTTTCAGCGCTTTCTCCAGCGAGCGCTCGCGGCCGATCTTGGTGCTCATCGCGATCTCGGCGCCGGCCAGGTCAATCGAGGCAACGGCGATGTCGATCTCGCGCTTGACGATGATCTCGGAGATCGGCATGTCGTTGACGAGCACGTCGTAAAGGCTCTTTTCGACCTTGTCGGGGTCGATCCCCTGGCTCATCGTCAGGTTCCCCTGCGGGTCGAGGTCGATGCAGAGCACGCGGTAGCCGGACTCGGCAAAGGCGACGGCCAGGTTGAGGGTGGTGGTCGTCTTCGCGACCCCGCCCTTCTGGTTGGCGAAGACGAAGACCTCGGCCGTCTTGACCGGCCGCTCCGCATCGGCCTCTTTCTCCGCCAGGAAGTCGAGCCGGGTGGGCGCGATCAGGTCGACAGCCTTCATCCGCCCGTCGCCCTCGTCGAGCTCTTCGTCGGGAAGCTCGGGCGCCTCCACCTCCTCTACCTCCGGAGCAACAGCCTGGAAAACCGTGGTCGGCTGCTCGTCGACCTCGAACTCTTCTCCCGTGGGTGGCGACGATGCGGGATCCTCGCCGGTAGGCGAGGAGGACGTATCGGAGACAGGACCCGCGGACTGAGGCGCTTCGTCAACCGGACGCTCGGGTACGGCTTCTTCCATACCCTGGAGCTCGTCCTCCATCGGACGTTCCTCGTGAATGTCGACGGGAGCAGGCTTTGGCTTCTTGCGGCTTAGAAATCCCATTGCGCGGATATTCGTATGGGACCCCGCTTTTCCTGCCGGCCCCCGAAATTGCTAGGAATCAGCCAATCCCCGACTTATTAGACAAGCGACTCGTGATCGTCACCGGCAAGGGTGGCGTCGGCAAGACGACGGTTGCGGTGGCGCTCGGCCTGCGCGCTGCCTCCGAAGGCAAGCGGACGATCGTCTGCGAGGTCGCCCAGCAGGAGAACGCCTCAAGGATGTTCGACCACACCGCCGTCGGCTTCCACGAGGTGGAGATGGAGGAGAACCTCTGGTCGATCTCGATCGATCCCGACGAGTCGATGCGCGAGTACGTGCTGCTGCAGCTGAAGGTGCGGGCGATGCGGGACATGCTCTTCCGCAGCCGGATCTTCAACTACCTCGCCGCGGCGACGCCCGGGCTGAAGGAGCTGGTGACGATCGGGAAGATCTGGGAGCTGGCCCAGCTCGACCGCAAGGTGAAGAAGGGGCGCAAGTACGACCTGGTGATCGTCGACGCGCCGGCGACCGGCCACGGGGTCGGCTTCCTGCAGACGCCGCGCACCTTCGCCTCGATCGCCCGCGTCGGCCCGATCCACTCCCAGGCCGAGACCCTGGACCGCTTCATCACCGACCACGAGCACACCGGCACCGCGATCGTCGCCCTGCCGGAGGAGATGCCGGTCAACGAGTCGATGGCACTGGAGAAGGACCTGCGCGACGAGGTCGGGGTCGCCGTCGACCGCGTCTACCTCAACGGCCTCTACCCGGAGCGATTCAAGAAAGCTGAGGCGGAGAAGCTGACGGAGCTGGCCGAGAACGAGAACGGCGCCGCCAGGGCGGCGGCGCGGGCGGCCCTCTCCGAGCACGGCCGCGCCCGCTCGCAGCGCCAGCAGCTCGCGCGGCTGAAGCGCGGCGTCGAGGCACCGGTGAAGACGCTGCCCTTCCTCTTCGAGCCCGAGCTCGACGTCGCGGCGGCGCGCAAGCTGGCGGGGAAGCTCTCCTGATGGCCTCGGTCGGCGAAGTCCTCGACGGCAAATCGATCTGCATCTGCGCCGGCTCCGGCGGGGTCGGCAAGACCACCACCTCGGCGGCGATCGCGACCGGAATGGCGGCCCAGGGGCTGAAGGTCTGCGTGCTGACGATCGACCCGGCCAAGCGGCTGGCCGACTCGCTCGGGCTGGATGAGCTGGGCAACGAGGCGCGCCGCGTCGATCCCTCCCTGTTCGAGGAGCAGGGGGTCGAGATGAAGGGCGAGCTGTGGGCGATGATGCTCGACGCGAAAGCCACCTTCGACGAGCTGATCGCCCGCCAGGCGCCGGACGAGGAGTCGCGCGACCGGGTGCTGAACAACCGGATCTACCAGCAGATCTCCAGCGCCCTGGCCGGCTCGCAGGAGTACATGGCGATGGAGAAGCTGTTCGAGCTCCACACCGAAGGCGGCTTCGACCTGCTTGTCCTCGACACGCCGCCGACCCGCAACGCGCTCGACTTCCTCGAGGCGCCGAAAAGGCTGACCCAGTTCATCGAGGGCAAATCGCTGCGGATGTTCATGAAGCCGACCGGGCTGGCGGCGAAGGTGACCGGCCGCGGCGTCTCTGCCGTCCTCGGCATCTTCAAGAAAATCGTCGGCTTCGACCTGATCGCCGACCTGGCCGAGTTCTTCAACGCCTTCAGCGGCATGGTCGACGGCTTCCAGGCGCGGGCCAAACGCGTCAACAAACTGCTCGCCGACCCCGAGACCTGCTTCCTCGTCGTCTGCGGGCCCCAGGGCGAGCCGATCGACGAGGCCGTCTACTTCCACCGCAAACTGGTCGAGGCGAAGCTGCCCTTCGGCGGCGTCATCGTCAACAAGGTCCACTACCCCGCCGACGAGCTGCAGGCCGAGGTCGAGGATCTACCGGCCTACCTGGAGGAGAAGCTCGGCGACGCCAACCTCGCCAAACGCGTCGCCGACAACTTCGCCGACTACCAGGCCCTGGCCGAGCGCGACGCCCGCAACATCGACCACCTGGCCAACGAGCTCCGCACCAGCTGCGTAATCCGCGTCCCCTACCTAGACGAAGACGTCCACGACCTCCACGGCCTCACCGAAATCGACCGCTACCTCTTCGCCACCTCCGAGGAGCGGATCGAGATGGCAGCGGGGCGGGCTTGAGCGCTAGCTGACGCGGTTCCGGCTGTACTCGAACTCGAGGTGCTCGACCTCCCAGTCCGAGTCCGGGACCGGGAAGAGGTGGCGGACGCGGGGGGTGTCGACCTTTTCGCGGTGCTGGAGGTCGCGCTCGGCGTCGGCCGGCCACTGGATCGTGTCGCCGCCGCGGGGGTCGGAGACCTCCTCCAGCCATGGGGTGGCGGTGATCCTGATCTCGTCTTCGGCCGGAACCGGCTCCATGATGCGGGTCTCCTGCTCCACGTCTTCCTCCTCGGGTAGCTCGTCGAAGGGCAGTCGAAGTTCGGTGGAGGGCTCGGGCTCGATCGCTTCGATCGAGATCTCCCCTTCCTCGGGCTCGGGAGCGAAAGCGCTCTCGGCCTCGATTTCAATCTCCGGCTCGGGCTCGGGCTCGAAGCTCTCGGAGACGGTGATCTGAGCGTCGCCTTCGGCCAGGCCCTCGACGATCAGGGTCTCGTCGGCGACCGTGCTGAGGTCGTTGCCGAGCTCACCCAGCGCCGCCTGGCGCAGCAGGCCGCGGACGCCCTCCTCGGTCCAGCCGGCCAGCTCGACGGCGTGCTCGACGGGACGGCCGTTCATCATCGCCCGCTCCAGCCCCAGCACCGCCTCGACCTTTTCGCCGGCCTCGATCCGGTCCATCGACTCGTCGGCGATCAGCGCCGCCGCGCGCAGCGGCAGCGACGCCCCTACCGGGCCGTGGCCCTCGAGGACGGCGCGCATCGCCAGCAGGTGGTCGCTCAATCCCTCCAGCGCGGTGCCTCGCTCACAGCCCATCTCGAAACGGCCGACCGCCCAGGTCAGCGCTGTATCGGGATCCGGCCGCGCCTCCAGCGTCGTCCCGAACTCGATCAATTCCTCTGCCTCGGCCTCGCTCAGGCGGTAGCCGCCGGGCCGCGTCGCCGGCGCGCCGGTTGCGATCCGGCGCCAGCATCCCTCTCCAGTCGGTGCGAAGGCGTAGGGGCCGAGGCCGATGCCGCCGCCCTTGAAGAGCCTCATCACGCTGACCAGCTCGCGCAGTTGCTGCAGCGCTCCTTCGACCCCGCCCTCGGAGTCCTGGTCGGCGACCGCCAGGTACTGCGGCTCCCAAGCCGCGCGGCCCATTCCCTCGCTGCGCATCGCGTCGACCGGCGCCTCGATCGAGTCGGCGCGGACGATGCGAATGCCATGCGGCAGCTGCAGGCGCGGCATCGGCATCCGCAGGCCGACGACCGGCACCAGCAGCGTCTCCGCCTCGTCGGCGTCGCGGCTTTCGGCGTCGAGAGTCGAGAGCGCCGTCTCCAGCCGCTCGCGGTCGAGGGTGAACCCGGCAGAGCCCTCCCAAAGCTCGGAGAAGAAAGTGATCAGCATCAGCTCGGCGCGGGCACCGGGGTCGGCGGGCACCTGCTCACCGCGCGCCTCGAGATAGGAGGCGGCGACGCCGGCTTCGACCGTCGCCTCGCGGGCGGGAGCGAAGCCGGGCAGGGCGCGCAGCTCGTCACCGTGCTCGACGACGTAGCCGCCGGTCATCGGCACGTAGCTGTAGAAGGCCGAGTCGTCGCCGCTCTCGGCGGCGACGTCGAACGGGATCTCCTCCCCCATCGCGACCAGCGAGCTGAGCCGCGTCGCGGTCTCGGTCGCGAGGCGTTTGATCGATTCGTTCAGGAGAAAATCACGCACGCCCCAGGCTTCCGCCCGCGGCCAGGCCCTCCTGCGTGTGCACGACGGCTTGCAGTCGGAGGGCTAGACGGCGGCGGGCGCGCGGTCGGCCGCGTCGCCCAGCAGCCAGCGCATGCCGTAGCTGCGCATGTCCTCGACCAGCGGCACCAGCGCCGTGCCCTTGGCGGTCAGCGCGTACTCGACCCGCGGCGGGACCTCGGGGTAGGTGTGGCGCTCGACGATGCCCTCCTCCTCGAGCGCCCGCAGGCGCAGGGAGAGGGTGCGGGGGCTGATGCCCTCGAGCGAGCGCTCGAGCTCGCAGAAGCGGGCGCTGCCTTCGGCCAGGTCGCGGATCAGCAGCAACGTCCACTTCCCGCAGACGACTTCGGCGGTCCTACAGACGGGGCAGGTCGAGTTGCTCTCGGCGCTCATGATCAAAGGAGAAGGGCGATCAGACCCTTCGCTTCAACAAGTGTAGCGCCATGGCTTCATTTACTGAAGCAATGGTAAAAGCCTGCTGTGCTCAGAATTTCCCGGCGGTGACGGGGAAGATCTTCAACACGGTGATCTTGTATCGGGCGGCGCCGGGGCCGTAGACGAAGGTGAGTGGCATCCCTTTTTCGACTTCCAGCAGCTGGCAGGTTTTGTCGCCAGAGAGGCAGACCGCTTCGCCGAAGACGGAGGTGACTTCGTCGGAGACGAGGAAAAGCGGGTTCTTGGTCTTCGGGTTAATCCCGGCGTAGGTCACGACCTGGGTCTTCTCCCCCGGCAGCGGCGCCGGCGAGAGGACGCGGGAGCGGGTTTCCGGGTCGCCCGACTCGGTGCTGCCGTCGGGGGCGGTCGTCGCCTTCTTGATGCGGACGTCGATCGCGAAGGCGAAGAGGGTGATGTCCCCGTGCGGCGCCTGTTCTCCCTGGCCGCCCGATTCGTCGGGTTCGGTCTTCGTTTCCGTTTCCGTGGTCACGACCCCGTCGTGCTTGGTCGTCTTCGTGGTTTCGGTCGTGGTCGCGTTCGAGGTCGTGGTGGTCGAGGTCGACGAGGAGGTGACTTCGCTCGATTCGAAGCCGTTGTCGCCTTCCGAGCCCAGCTGCGCGTCGGAGAGGTTCGGCTTGGCTGCCGGAGCCCTGAACGGATCTTTCGGCGAGCGACCCTTGAGGCGCTTGCGGTAGTCGCGCAGACCGGGGGTCGCCTTGACGACGGTCAGCTGCGAGGTATTGACGCTGGAGTCCCCGGCGGGGGGCTCGACCCGCGCCGGCCCCGATTCGCTCGAACCGCCCGAGAGCAGGAACGGCACCGCCACGATCGCGACCAGGACGAAGGCGACCAGTGGCAGCAAGCGACGGTCCCTCAAGTCGTAGTAGAGGTCGGAGACGAAGGCCGGGACTTTCAGGTCCGGCTTCTTCAGGTCGGGTCCTTTGAGCTTTTTCACGGTGCCGTCCCGGTGGTGGTCGAGGTCAGGGTCGTCACTTCTTCAGGGCCGCTCGGCGAGGCGCCTGCGGTCAGTCCCTCGCCGGGCGGAGTCAAATAGGTCGACACCGTGAAGCTGGCCTGCAGCTTTCCCGCGCCGCCCACCGCATCGGCAGTCGTCAGGGAGAAGCTGCTGACGGTGATCAATCTGCCGTTCACCGCGACATCGGCGTTCCTCGTCTTGACCAGGTTGTCGAGCTTTTCGAGGAAGGAGGCGATCTGAAAGAAGTCGCCCGCGAAGATCAGTTCGTAGGGCATCACAGCGAGGCCTGCCGGCCCGATGGACGCCCCCAGCGGCAGCAACGACGCTTCGGCCTCGGTCGGGCTGGTTGCGGTTCCGGCGGTCGGGGCTTCTTCCGATTCGGAGGAGCCGTTGAGCGTCAGGGTTTCGAACCGAGCATGGGCCTCGCGTGCGAGGTGGTTGAGCTGCACCAGCAGAGATGCAGTTTCGTCACCACTTGGGACAGCCTGGCCGAGAACGACCAACCGCGCATATTCCTGCGGGAACAAGCGCTTGGCGGCAGCGGCAGCCTCAGCTTCGGAACGGTGCTGCGAGAGGGAAGACTCGACCGCTTCGATCTGGGTCCCCAGCTTCTGCGCTTCTTCGCGCTTGGGGCTGAGCAGCATCATCCAGAAGGCGCCGGCCAATGCCGCGACGACCAGCATCGAAACCAGGAGGAGGTTGGTCCGTTTTTTGGTCTGCGCTTTCACGCTCAGCCTTCCGCTTCTTCTTCGCTCGAACCGCTCGATTCAGCGGGTTCTTCCGGCGCGACTTCCGCTTCGGTTCCGGTTACCGGCACGGGGGCAGCATCGAATGCAACGACGATCTCGAACTGGGTTACCAGGCCCGCCGCCTCACAGCCACCATCGCTCCCGCCGGAATCCCCCCCGCCGACCGCCGAGGAACTGAGGCCCACACGGGTGACGCCGTCGATGTCCCTTAGAGCGGTGACGAAGCCGGCAACCGAGTCCTGATCCTTGGTGCAGCCGGTCAATTCGAGCACCGGGCCGAGGGCGTCGGCGGAGGCTCCGCCGCCTTCCCCACTTGCACCCGGATCGGCGCTGGCGGTCAGGTCCGACAAGAGGACGTCATCGGGAAGTACAAGAGCCAATTCGCGCATCACCCGCGGCCAATCGAAACGGCTGTTTGCGAGGCTGCTGACAGTTTCCACGCGCTGCTGACTCATCGCCTGGAACTGGGCGTACGGCGCCAGCTCTTCGGCACTGGCTTTCGCCACCGCGTCTTCGCGCTTGAGCGTGACCAGTTCGTCCTTCTTTTCGCTGACTTCGTTCGAGGCGAGCACGAGCATCGTCACCCCGAGGAGAGCCAGCGCCAGGGCGCCGACGACGATGTAGGCGAGGGGGCCGGTGCGCAGCGGGGCGTTGTCGCCGCGGCGCAGATCCGGGGGGATGAGGTTGACGGGGCGCATCGCTCAGCCCTCAAGCGCCAGGCCGTAGGAAAGGGTCAGGCGGGCGGCCGAAGCGTCGTCGTAACCGAGCAGCGCCGCCGGGCGGGCAACCTGGATCGGCATCCCCAGGCGCTCCTCCATCGTCGGCCCCAGTCCGCGGATAGAGCTTCCGGCGCCGCTGAGGACGATCTGGCGGACCGGCAGCGCACTCTCTTGGGCTCCGTAGTAGTCGAGCGAGAGACGCAGCTCGTCGAGCAGAGCAGCCACCCCCTCCTCGAGCGTCCGCCGAACCTCTGCGACGATTTCCGGGTCGCCTTCGATCGCCTCCAGCGGCTGATCAAGACCCACGTAGGAGAGCCACTGGAAAGCGTGCTCCGGATTGAGGCCGCTTGCCGCCGAAAGGCGGGCGGAGATCGCCTCGAAGCCGACGTGAGAGACGCGAGTGAACAGACAGGACCGCCCCCGGGCGACCGCCAGATTGGTGAGATCGCCGACATCGCAGTAGAGGACGGCGTCGTGGGGTGGCTCTCCCGGAGTGACCTGGGGGGAGGCACCGACGTCAGCAAGGGCGCGAATCATCGCGAACGCCGACAGGTCGATACCCGCCGGCTCCAGGCCGGCGCGCCGGGTGGCTTCGAGGAAGGTGGAGATCATCTCGCGACGGGCAGCGACGACGACGACGTCGACCTGCGGCGCGGCGCCCTCCTCGGCGGCCACGCCGCCGACCACCTGGTGCTCGAGCACGGCCTGGTCGAGCGGCATCGGGATCTGCTCCTGGGCCTGGAAGCGGACCGCCGCCTCCATTTCCTGCGGATTCTCGATCGCGGGCAGGCGCACGGTGCGGACGACGACCTGCTGGTTGCCGATCCCGAGCCGCACCCGCTTCGAAAGCTTGTGCTCGTTGAAGAGCGACTTGAGGGCGCTCGACAGAGCGTCGGCGTCCACCACTTCCCCCTCATGGAAGACGTCGGGCGGCAGCGACGCGATCGCCGAACCGGCAACCTGCACGGAGCCGTTGACGCTCACCTCGGTCGCGGCGACGCTGCCGGCCCCGATGTCGAGGCCGGCAACCGCCGTGGGCTTCTTCTTCCTGGTCAGTTGCAGTTGCATGGGAGGAGTTGGCCGCTCGAACCGCGGCTGCAATCCCTGAATCGACAGAAGAGCCGCAGAACTTTCGTCCTGCAACTACTCATTTCTCGAAGAACCTGGACGTCTCTACGAGAAGGTGCCCGTGTAGAGGTCGATCAGCTCGCTGCCGAGCAGCAATCCGACCACCCCGCCGAATGCAAGAAACGGCCCAAACGGGATCGCCTGCTTGCGGGCGCCGGCCCCCTCGCGGGCGATCATCGCCACTCCGACGACCGACCCGGCCAGCAGCGCGACGAAGATCGCAGGCGCGACGTCGCGACCGAGGAAGAGGCCCATCGTCGCCGCCAGCTTGACGTCGCCCAGGCCCATGCCCCGCGGGTAGGCGAGGGCGGCAACGAAGAAGAGGCCCCCGGCTGCGGCGGCGGCGATCGCTCGCTCCGGCAGGCTGCCCGGGTCGCCGACGGCGGCGATCGCGATGCCGAGCACCGCGGCGACGAGGAGGATCTTGTTGGGGATGATCCGCCGCTCGAGGTCGGTCAGCGTCACCGCGACCAGCATCGTCACGAAGACCAGGCCGAGGGCGATCTCGGTCCCGTCGTCCCAGAGGACGAGGACCGTCGCCGCGTAGAGCAGGGCCACCGTCAGCTCGGTCAGCGGGTAGCGGGCCGAGATCCGGGTCCCACAGCAGCGGGAGCGACCGCGCAGAACCAACCAGGAGAAGACCGGGACGTTGTCGTAGGCCGCGATCTGGGCGCCGCACTCCGGGCAATGCGAACGCCCTGCGACCACTCCTTCGCCGCGCGGCACCCGGTGGGCCACCACGGTGACGAAGCTGCCGACGAGGAGGCCTCCGAAGAAAGCCACGAGGGCGGCGGCTGCCAACTCGCTATTCCCCTGCGAAGGGAGTGGTGGTGTCGACCTCAAGCCGGGTCGGATAGTTGGGGTGGTCGTACATCACCGGGATCGCGTCGGCCGGCGTGGTGCCGGCATCGACGCTGAGGGCCACGCCCAGGCGTTCACCGGTGAGTATCGGCCTGGGCAGGGTTCCGGCGATGTTCATGTTCAACCTCAACCTGGTCCATTCGGTTCGCGGCCAGGACCCGGTTCCCTGCGAGGAATAGGTCCAGAAGAGTTTTTTCGTTTCTTTGTTTTCCAGCAGGGTGTCGGTGGCCACGGTCGATTCGCCGGAGCCGGTTTCTTTGCGGAGGAAGAGGAAGGCGCAGACGGTGCCGGGGTAGCTGGCTTCGTTCAGGGTTCGCGAGTAGAACTCGAGCGTCACCGTGCCGCTCATCTTGAATTCGCGCGGCATCGGGTCGGTCACCCAGCGGTGCACCTTCGCCTCCGGGTGGACGCTGCTTTTCGGCACGTAGTTGCAGCCGGCGGAGTCGTCGTGGAGGATCTGCACCCCCTTGTCAGTGTCCGGGGTCGGCTCCAGGTAGGAGTCGCTCGAGTAGTCGTAGAGCAACGGGTTGGTTTCGTCGACCGGGTCGGGGTCCGGCGGGGAGCCCAGCACAAGGGCGTCGGGGGCGCCGTTTTTCGTCTGCCCGTTGCGCAGCCCGCTGGCGCAGGTGCCGAGGGTGTTGTGCAGCAGATGATCTCCGGTTATCGCTTCACGGATGGTCGTGCCCGTTGCCGAGCAGGGGGTGTCCGAGAGGAAGAACTGCTGCGCGGTGATCGCTTTGCCGGTGCCGAGCCCGCCGGTTTCGTCGTTTTCGGCTTCTTCTTTTTCGCGTGCTTCTTTTTCTTCCTCGGTTTCTTCCCCGGTGCCGCCTTCCCCGACTTCACCTTCCCTGGTCGAGCGCTGAGCCTGCGTGGCCGGATTTGAGACCTTCGACTGGACTTCGACGTAGTTGCGCTCCGCGCTCTGATTGCCTGGCTTGTCGATCTTCGCCGCGACGATGAGCTGCTTGTAGTCCCTGGTCCCAGGGCAGAAGTCTTCGAGGCCGTTTTCGCTTTCGGGGCACTGGGAGTCGTTGCGCCAGACCACGTAGCGATAGAGCTTGCCGCTGACGTTGCCCTCTTTAAAGGGAATCGGGCCAGGCAGAAGGTGCCCTTTACCGACGTCGACAGCCATCTCCGCGTACTGGCCGATCGGATCTCGTTTCAGGGCGAAGTTTTTGTTGTCGGCGGAGACCCGGTAGTTGGGGTTGAGCGGATCGGTCGATGGAAAGGGAGCTCTTTCCAGCAATAGTTCGTTATAGGGAACCGTCTGCAGCTTCTCCATCTCTTCCTGGGCCTTGTCGAGAGCCACCTGGGTCGCCTGAGCCCGCTGGGCGTTGCGCGTTGCGGCTGCCAGGACGCCGAAGGTCGCCATCGCCGCCAGCGCCAGGACGATCGAAGCGATGAGGACCTCGATCAGGGTCAGCCCGTCCTCGCGGTGGGCGACTCGGATGCACTTGTCCAGGCGCGAGATCATCGTCAGAGGCCGAAGGCAGCGCTGCGCAGGGTCGCCCCGTCGGAGATCGTGAGGAGCCCGGGTCCGTCGGGATTGGGGACCTGCAAATTGATGCCTACATAGGTTGCTTTTCTGGGGTTTTCCGTGGTTCCGCACCGGGTCGGGTCCCCTTCGTCACTGGGCGCGAAGCAGAAGACGTCGGTGCTGCCAATTCCCGAAAGAGCGATTGCGGTGATGTCGCCGCCAGGTGCGAGTTCGGTCCGGGTGCAAGAGCTGCCGCTGCAGTTGTAGGTGACCGTGCATTCGATCGGTTCGGCGCTGGGGTTGGTCTGGACCGCCCCGCCGCAGGCGACCCGCCGCAAGCGGACCTTCATCGTCATCTGAGAGGGGGTTCCCGATTCGACCACGACGCCGCTGCGGATCTCGCGAACGATGCGCTCGAGCTGGAAGCGCGCGGTGGTGACGTTCTGGGCCTTCTTGCTCAAGCCCGGCTGGTCGCGTACGGCGCTGATCAACATCGCGCAGGAGGCGCCGACGATGATCACGCTCATCATCGCTGCGACGAGCATCTCGATCAGGGTCATCCCCGATTCGTCCTTGACAACGGAGCTCCGGCGCAGGCGCTTCATCGCGGCACCACCTTGAACGCCCGCTTGGCGGGCTTGGGCTCTGACTCGCCGGCGCCGTTGACGCCTTTGACCTCGACCACGTGCTTGCCCTTGTTCAGCCGCTTCAACCGAAGCGGCGACCTGCAGCCGCGCCACGCCTTGCGGTCGACTTTGCACTGGAAGGTCGTCCCCGGCTGCCCGGTGGCGTCGGTGAAGCGGAAGACGGGGCTGCGGGAACGGGTCTTCGACGCCGGGGCGAAGGTGATCCGGGTGTGAGGCACGAGGAATTCCGGGCCCGGCGGCGAGACCACCACCTGCCCCCCGATCGCCGGAGCCTGATCGCTTCCCCCCAGTCCTTCGCCGGGCGCTTCGGCCTCGGGCAGGTGCTGGTAGGAGATCGGCTGCGAGCAGTCGGAGACGAACCCTTCCGCTTCGGCCGTGGCCCTGAAGGTGGTAAGCGAGTTGGCGAGCACGGTGACCTGCAGGCCGGGGTCGAGCAGCGCCGCCGCGGTGCCGGTCGCAACCGGTTCGCCGGCGCAGTCTTCGCTGGTGTAGATCTTCACCGCCGACCCGCTCGCTTCGCCCAGGATCCGCGGGGTCGTCACCGAGCCGGGAGATTCGGGGTCGGTGCCGGTCAGCGTCGGCGGCGCGGGACCGAGGTCGAGGTTCGGGTCGTTGCCGGTCGAGACGAGACGGGTCACCTCTTCGCTCGCTTCCTCGCCGAGGAAGCGTTCGTAGACGTCGGCTTCGTTGTCGCCGTCTTCGAGCGTGAAGCGCTCGACCGTGCGGAAGAAGACGTGGCCGCCGTCGTCCGACGAGCCGACGAAGGTGGCGCCGCAGTTGCCTTTTTTCAGCGGGCAGTAGCTCGGCGCGATCGTGACCAGGCTGCTCGTCCCGGCGTCGACGTCGCGCAGGTAGATGTCGTCTTCGCCGTCTTTGTCTTCGGCGAGGACACCCTCCGCGGTGGTGAAGACGACCCGCGAGGCGTCAGCCGAGGCTTCGTTGAAGCGGGCGTCGAAGTCGCCGCTCCAGCAGGCGGGGCAGCTCGCTTCCCCGCGGGAGACCAGGACCGGCGCGCCGCCGCCGACGTCCTGCCGGTAGATGTCGTCGTTTTCGTCCTCGTCGGCGGGGACGAGCGCGGCGGCCGTGGTGAAGAGAACCAGGGTCGAGTCGGCGCTGACGGCGTCGAAGTTGGCGCCGCAGAAGCTGGAGCACGGTGCCGAGGTGATCAGTTTCAGCGTCCCGCCGGTCCACTCGTAGACGTCGTTGACACCGTCTTCGTCGGCTTCGAGCAGATCCTCGGCGCTGGTGAAGAAGACGTGCGTGCCGACGGCCGAGGCGGCGGAGAAGCTGGCGGTGACGTCCTCGCTGCCGCCGGAGATCAGGATCGTCGGGCCGGCGGGAAGGTCGCGGGCGTAGACGTCGGTGGCGCTGTCGGTGTCGGCCCCGACGAGTTTTTCTTCACTGCTGAAGAAGACCCGGGTTCCGTCGAGCGAGCTGCCGTTGAAGATCGGCACCGCGCCGCCGTTGCCGCAGCCTGCGCAGCTCCCGGTCGAGACCAGCGAGGTGGTGCCGGCTTCGAGGTCGCGCGCGTAGATGTCGAAGGCGCTGTCGGTGTCGGCGCCGGACAGCGGCTCCGCGGTCGTGAAGTAGGCGAAGCTGCCGTCGCCGGAGATGCCGCGGCGCGAGACCTCGAATTCGCCGTTGCCGCAGGCCGGCTGGCAACTCGCCGCGCCGGCGGAGACGAGCTTCGTCTCACCCGCGGTCAGGTCGCGTACGTAGAGATCGGTGGAACCATCGGTGTCGCCGCTCGCCAGCCGCTCTTTGGTTTCGAAGAAGACCACGTCGCCGACGGCATCGGCGTCGGCAAAGGTGGCCCGGAAGGCGCCGTTGCCGCAGCCGGGAGAGCAGCTCGCGGTGCCCCGGCTGACGAGAGCGGTCGTCCCGTCCCCGAGGTCGCGGACGTAGATGTCGACGCTGCGGTCGGTGTCTTCCGCCACCAGCCGCTCTTCGGTCGAGAAGAAGACGAGGTCTCCGAGGTCGGTCGTCCCCTCGAACTGGGCCGGGTAGGCGTCGTTGCCGCCGGTCGGGCCGAGCGAGACCTCGCGGGTGACGTACGCGCCGACGCCTTCGTCGAAGGAGCGCTCGTAGACGTCTCGCTTGGTGTCGGTGTCGCCGGGGACCAGCTGCTCTTCGGTTTCGAAGAAGACGATGGATCCGTCAGCCGAGGAGCCCTTGAAGTTGGGGACCGCGGCGCCGGCTACCGGGGCGCAAAGCAGGGCTGCTGCGAGAGCCGCGAGGAGCAACCGGGCCGCGCCGGACAGGGGGCGTGAGGATGACAGCGAGGACATCACCGATATATCGGCCGCTATAGACGTTTCGCTTAGCCCCGTGCGGAAAAGTCGGTAGCCGAAAGAGCGAAGGGCGGGCCGATGGCCCGCCCTTCGTCACGACAGCAGACTGGAACCGAAGCGCCTATTCGCTCCAGTCACCTTCGTCCGGACAACCGCCGGAGTTTTCTTCCGTGCAGGTGTAGGTGGTCACCCCGGTATCGGCGCGATCAATCGTGAACACATTGCCGGTCGAGGATTCAGATTCGAGCGTGTAACCATCGCCGGATTCCGTCGGTTCGACGGTGACCGTGCCATCGGTGGGCAGGGTCGGCTCGATTTCGCTGAGGTTCCCTTCCGCGGCCATCGATGCACCGGTGTAGCTTCCGCCGTTGTCGGTCGAGTAGGTCTCGAGCGCGACCTGCGCGGAGTGCGCGGTCTCCTTCGCCTTGGCGTCGCCGGCCTTGTCCTTCTGGTTGAAGAAGGCGGGCAGGGCGATCGCGGCGAGGATGCCGAGGATCAGCATGACGACGAGGAGCTCGATCAGGGTGAACCCAGCCTCCTTGTCACCGTTGAGCCGGGCGCCTACTTTGGCCCGGAGATTCTGGAGAAACATTAGTGACCTCCTATGGTCCTAATCGTTTGAGCCAGAGCCCCGTCGCCTGAAGCCACGTGGTGTCTGTCGACCCCGGTGGTAGCCCGGCCAACTCCTGAATCGGAGTCCCGTTGGCTTTGCGCCCCCGCCTCGCAGCGAGTTTGCCTTTTGCACCGAAGCACTGGCAGATTCATCACAGGGAGGTCATCGACCTCAATCCCCAGACCTTGATCCCTGAAATTTGGACTTCGTGTCGCGAAAACTGGGGAAACGCTGCTCAGCGGATTTTTTCGTAGATGCTGAACATCGGCAGGTACATCGAGATCACGATGAAGCCGACGATTCCGCCGACGAAGACGATCATCACCGGCTCCAGCAGAGCGGTCAGCGCCTTCACCTTGGCGTCGACCTCGGCCTCGTAGAAGTCGGCGACTTTGCTCATCATGTGCTCGAGCTGACCGGTCTCCTCACCGACCGAGACCATGTGGCCGACCATCGGCGGGAAGATCGCGTTGCTCTGGATCGGCGCCGCCAGCGAGCCGCCGCGCTTGGCCGAGGCGTAGACGTCCTCCATCGCCTGCTCGATGACGACGTTGCCCGCCGTTTCGCCGGTCAGTTTGATCGCCTGCAGCATCGGCACGCCGGCCGAGACGGCGCCGGAGAAGGTGCGCGACCAGCGGGCCAACGCCACCTTCTGGATCACGTCGCCGATTTTGAACGGGATCCGCAAGGTGAGTCGGGTCCAGGTCTCCTTCCCGCGCTCGGTCCGTTTCCACTGGACGAAGGCGAACCCGCCGATCAGAAAGAAGGGAATGATCACGAACCAGTAGCCGGTGATTGCTTCCGAGGCGCTAACGCAGACCTGGGTCGGTAGCGGCAGGGCCGCGCTTTCCCCGTTTTCTTCGCCGAGCTCCTTGAAAATGCCGGCGAAGACCGGGATGACGAAGGCGACGATCGCGATCAGGACCACCGCCGCGAACCCGAAGACCAGCGCCGGGTACATCAGCGCCGATTTGACCTGCCGGCGCAGGGCATCCGATTTCTCCACCTGGTAGGCGATCCGGTCGAGCGCTTCGTCGAGGCGGCCGGATTCCTCGCCGGAGCGGATCATCGCCCGGTAGAGGCGGTCGAAGACCTGGGGGTGGCGGGCCATCGCCTGCTCGAGGGTGCTGCCCGCCTCGATGTCGGAGCGCAGCCCGGCGGCCGCCTCCTTGATCATCTCGTCCTGGGTCTGCTCCTCGAGCGTGTGCAGGGTGCGCAGCATCGGCATCCCCGAGGCGACCAGGGTCGCGAACTGGCGCGAGAAGACCGCCAGCTCCCGCATGTCGACCTTTTTGAAGCGTTTGAAGAAGTCCTCGATGTTGAGCGGGTTGGCTTTCTCGGTGACGTCGAGGACTATCAGCCCGCGCTGGCGCAGCTGCTCGGTGACCTGGGCCTTGGAGTCCGCTTCGACTTCGCCGGTCGAGGCGGCGCCGGAGAGGTCCATCGCCCGGAAGGCGAAGGTGGTCGAGCCGGACATCGCTAACCCACCTGCGTGTACTGCGGCGGCGCCACGGGGGTGCCGCCCAATAGCCGTTTCAGCTCCTCCGGGACCGAGGCGCGCTGCTCGGCCAGCGAGCGGGTGATCCGGCCGCTGCGGACCAGGCGGGCCAGGTCGGCGTCCATGGTCTGCATCCCGACCGCGCCGGAGGTCTGCACCGCGGCGTAGATCTGATGGGTCTTGCCCTCGCGGATCAGATTGCGGATCGCCGGCGTCGGCACCAGCACCTCGGTGGCGACCGTCCGCCCCATCCCGTCAGCGGTCGGCAGCAGCTGCTGGGTGACGACGCCCTGCAGGGCGATCGAGAGCTGGGTCCGCACCTGTGCCTGCTGCTGGGGCGGGAAGGCGTCGATGATCCGGTCGACGGTCTGCGCGGTCGACTGGGTGTGGAGGGTGGCGAAGACGAGGTGGCCGGTCTCGGCCGCGGTCAGAGCGGTGGAGATCGTCTCCAGGTCCCTCATCTCGCCGACCAGGATCACGTCGGGGTCCTCTCGCAGGGCGGCCCGCAGGCCGAGGGCGAAGTCGACCGCGTCGGAGCCGACCTCACGCTGGTTGACGATCGAGCTCTTGTGGTGATGGAGGAACTCGATCGGGTCCTCGATCGTGAGGATGTGGTCGCGGCGCTCGGAGTTGATCACGTCGATCATCGCCGCCAGGGTCGTGCTCTTGCCCGAGCCGGTGGGGCCGGTGACGAGGACGAAGCCGCGCGGTTTGGCGGCCAGCTCGCGCAGTACCGGCGGCACCCCGAGCGAGTCGAGGGCCGGGATGTCCTGCGGGACGAGGCGGAAGGCGGCGCTGACCGAGCCGCGCTGGAAGAAGCAGTTGACGCGGAAGCGGG
>Ga0164301_10000060_pt1 | contig 25465 bp, 20 predicted proteins | sample Whisoiple_231_MG_FD_109711 | JGI IMG/M metagenome (GOLD analysis project Ga0164301, IMG submission 109711) | Unamended control soil microbial communities from upstate New York, USA - Whitman soil sample_231_MG | ecosystem: Environmental > Terrestrial > Soil > Agricultural land ... | reverse complement strand
GTCAATGTCGCAGTGCGCGATATTACTCGACGCAAGGAAGCGGAGTCGGATACACTTTTTCTACTCGATCTTGGCGAAGCGATACGTTTTGCGGCCGATGGAGACGAGCTTCTTTGGTCTGTGGCTGTGGCTTTGGGCGAGCACTTGAGGATGAGCCGTTGCGCTTTCTTCGAGGTCGCGGGAGAGGGCGGTCGGCTAGCCCTGCGCCGTGACTATCATCGACACCTGCCATCTTTGAGCGGCAGTTCCCTTGCCGATGCGTTGAGTATGCTGATCAGGGAACCCGTGAGCGCCGCCCGAGTGGTGGCGATCTCCGATATCGAACAGGACCGGCGTGCGACCGAGCATCTAGGCAGCTATCAAGCGGCGAGCATTCGTGCCTGCGCGCTCACGCCGGTGGTTCGCGACGACCGACTTCTGGCTGTTCTGCTGGTCGCAAGCGCTGATCCTCACGAATGGAGCGAACGGGAAATCACCCTCATTAACATCGTCGCTGAGCGGTGCTTGTTGGCGGTAGAAAAGTTGCGGCTTGACAAGATTCTACGCGAAAGCGACGCCGCTCTACGTGACGCAGATCGGCGCAAAGACGAGTTTTTGGCCACATTGGCGCATGAGCTGCGTAACCCGCTTTCGCTGATCCGCAATGTCAGCGCGCTGCAAAATACGCCAGCCTCTCCCAAAGATGATCCACGGTGGGGACAGGATATTATCGAAAGACAGGTGAATTATCTCACGCATTTGACCGATGACCTGTTCGACGTCAGTCGAATTACGCGCGATAAGTTGGAGCTCCAAAAGGAGCGACTCAATTTGATCGAAGTCATCCATGCCGCTGTGGAAGCGAGCCGGCCAATAATCGAGCAACGGAATCATGAACTTACTCTCACACTGTCGGAGCAATGTATCTATGTAGACGCAGACCGTGTGAGGCTCACTCAAGTCGTCGCAAATCTATTGAACAATGCGGCAAAGTACAGCCCGAACGGCGGCCACATCTGGTTAAATGTCGAACAAGCCGGCGATTCAGTGGTGGTGCGAGTAAGGGATACGGGTATTGGCATCGCAGCCGAAAATCTTCCTCGCTTGTTCGATTTATTCTACCAAGTCGATCGCTCCTTCAATCGGGCGGAAGGTGGGCTCGGGCTCGGCTTAACGCTGGTGCAGCGGCTGGTTGAGATGCATGGCGGAAAAGTAGGAGTCCGCAGTGATGGCTTGAACCGAGGTAGCGAATTCACAGTTCATCTCACCGTCGTGCCTGAACTGTCGCTGCTCGGGCACGATGCACCGCCTAATGAAGATGGCCCTACGGCGGATAGCCGGGGAGGGAGGCGCATTTTGGTGGCTGACGATTTTCCCCAATCCGCCGAAATTCTTGCCCGGCTCTTGCGCCAGGATGGCAATGTAGTGCAGATCGCGCGGGACGGAGTTGAGGCGATCGAAGCCGCCGCTCAGTTCCGTCCAGACGTGGTGGTACTCGACATTTCGATGCCAAAGCTCGGTGGCTACGAAGCGGCGCGCATTATCCGCGAGCAGCCTTGGGGAAAGCGCATGTTTTTGGTCGCGCTTTCAGGCTGGGGACACCACCTCGATCAGCAGCGAAGTAAGGAATCGGGATTTGATGCGCATCTCACCAAGCCCGCGAAATACGAAAAGCTGATGGAAGTGCTCGACCTCGTCGCGGCGACTGAACAAGCCGAATTGCTTCCTGACCGTGAGCTCTAGATTCGGCGATTCGTTAAGCATCCTTTAGCGTTCTTCGGACCAACAAGTATATTCAACCGGCTCTAGCCCGCGCCGGAGAAAATCGCTATACAAGTAGCGTAAACAATCGGCTGTTTTCCAGAGGAGGCAGTTACGGCCAAATTGGGTTTTGTCGGCCTAGGTGTAATGGGGAGCCGGATGGCGTGGCGTCTTGTTGCCGCTGGTCATACGGTCACCGGATATAATCGCACCAAGGAAAAGGCGCAATCGCTCGTCGAAGCTGGAATGAGGTGGGCTGATAGTCCGCGTGCGGTGACGGAATCGTCGGACGTCGTCTTCTCCATGATCGCGAACAACCATGCCTTGCGAGCGGTCACCGAGGGTAAAGACGGGATCGTCGCCGGATTGAGCAGCGGAAAAATCTACGTCGAGATGAGCACAGTCAGTCCGGCCGCCATCCGCGAGCTGGCCCAACAAGTTGAAAGCAAGGCCGCCGAGATGCTCGATGCGCCGGTGTCGGGCAGTTCGATTACTTTGGATGAAGGCAAGCTGTCATTTATGGTGGGCGGCAAAAAAACCGTCTTTGACAAGATCCTACCGTATCTCCAAGCCATTGGCCCAAAAGCGACTTATGTTGGCGGCCATGGCTTAGCGGCCGCCATGAAAATTGCCACCAATTTGAGCCTGGCCGTGCAGATGCTGGCCTTCAGCGAAGGTTTACTGCTGGCAGAAAAGAGCGGCATCACGCGTGACACCGCAGTCGAAGTGCTTCTCAACAGCGTTATGGCCTCCCCGATGGTGAAATATCGCGGCCCGTTCGTATTGAAAATGCCCGATGAAGCGATCTTTGACGTTAACATGATGCAAAAAGATTTGTTGCTCGCCTTAGAAATGGGCCGGCAGCTCGACGTGCCACTGCCGACAACGGCGATCACCAACGAAATGCTTACCACCACCCGCGCCATGGGTTTGGCGAAAAAAGATTTTGCGATTTTGTTCGAAGCGTTGGCTCGTATGGCCGGGATGAAGAATGGGTGAATTGAAGTAATGGAATGTTGGAGTGGTGGTTCCGGACAACCCAATACTCCAAAACTCCGGCCGTCCAACTCTCAGACGTAAGGTACCATGGTTCAAACCAACAAGAAGAAATCTCGCGTGCCAAAGCCCGTCTCCGTCCGCGACGAGCGTTGGCTGCATTTCTATCGTCAGATGGTCAAAATCCGGCTCTTCGAGGAAGAGGTCAACCAGCTCTATCTCGGTGCCAAGATGCCGGGCTTGGCTCATCTTTACATCGGCGAAGAAGCGATCGCTGTAGGTGTATGCGAAGCACTGCGCCAAACCGACTACATTACCAGTACTCACCGCGGCCACGGTCATTGTATTGCCAAGGGCGCGACACTGGACAAGATGTTTGCAGAGCTTCTGGGTAAGGCTGCTGGTTATTGCCACGGCAAAGGCGGATCGATGCATATCGCCGATCAAGAAAGCGGTAACCTGGGGGCCAACGCAATTGTCGGCGGCAGCACGGGTATTGCCACCGGCGCCGCATTATCGGCCCAAATGCGCGGCACCGAGCAAGTCGCGGTTTGTTTTTTTGGCGATGGTGCGTTGGGTCAAGGACTGCTCTACGAGTCCATGAATATGGCGGCGCTCTGGAGGCTGCCGGTGATCTACGTATGTGAAAACAACCAGTATAATGAGTACACACATTACAGCGAGACGACTGCGGGGTCGCTAACCGTCCGCGCCGAGGCTTTTGGAATTCCGACCGAAGCAATTGACGGCCAGGATGTCCGGATCGTACATCAAGCCGCGCTAAAGTCGGTCGACAAGGCGCGCCGGGGTGAGGGACCGAGCTTTATGTTGTGTAACACCTACCGTTTTTATGGCCATCACGTCGGAGACATTGATCGAACTTATTATCGGTCGAAACAAGAAGAAGAGGAATGGAAAAGCCAGCGCGATCCCGTGCAAATTCTCGCTCATTGGCTGCTCAAGAATAAATTGACCGATAACAGCTCGCTCGCTCGAATAGAAAGCACAATTGCAGCCGATATAAAGCGGGCCGTTAGCGCCGCCTTGGAAGCGCCGTATCCGCAAATCGACGAAGTAAGGCAGCACGTCTACGCTTAATCGACTGCGCGTTTTGTTAAGTTAGCGGCGAAAGTCGAATGGGAAATCGGTCCAGGCTTCCCCCTCATCGATAGCTACAGTTCAATGAGAGTGAAAAGCGACAACAGCTCCGTTTCCGAAACGAAGATCAGGCAGATCACCTTTGCCCAAGCGATCAACGAAGCCCTCGCTGAAGAGATGCGCCGCGATCCAACGGTGTTCATCATTGGCGAAGATGTCGCCGAAGCGGGGACGCCCTTCAAAGTGCTATCGGGACTGGTGAAAGAATTCGGCACCAAACGGGTGATCGACTCGCCGATTTCGGAGGCAGGCATCGCAGGGATCGGTGTCGGGGCGGCGATGACCGGCATGCGTCCGGTAGTCGACATCATGTTCGGCGATTTTCTGACTCTCACAATGGATCAGTTGGTCAACCAGGCGGCGAAAATCCGGTACATGTCCGGCGGCAAGCTAAAAGTCCCGCTGGTCTTGCGGACAACCCTGGGAGCTGCGCGTCGTTCTGCCGCGCAACACAGCCAAAGTCTCCATGCTTGGGTGAGTCATATTCCGGGATTGAAAGTTGTCGTGCCCGCCACACCGTATGACGCCAAGGGCCTGCTCAAGAGCGCAATCCGGGACGATAATCCGGTGGTCTTTTTCGAAGACAAGATGATGTATCAACTAAAGGGCTCGGTGCCCGAGGAAGAATACACGATTCCGCTCGGGGTAGCCGATATTAAGCGCACCGGCACGGATATTACATTGGTGGCGACCAGCAGCATGGTACAGGTCGCACTGGAAGCCGCCGGCAGTCTGCACGAAGCCGATATCAGCGCGGAAGTTATAGACGTGAGGACCACCGTGCCGCTCGACAAAGATACTTTGATCGGATCAGTCAGAAAAACCAGCCGGGCGATCGTCATCGACGAAGGATACGAAAGCTATGGTGTCACCGCAGAAATCGCATCGGTGATTGCGGAAGGCGCATTTTACTATCTCGATGCGCCGGTAAGGCGCATGGGTGCCATGGACGTGCCCGTGCCATTTTCGCCTGTGCTCGAAGATCAAACGGTCCCGACATCGGAGAAAGTCGCCGAAGTGGCACTGGGGCTTTGTAACGACCGATGAGGTTCAACACATTGAAGCAGTTCAAGTCGGAACCTCCGATTCGTCCAACGAGTTGCACTTTGAATGGCTTGAACAAGGAGTTTAGGTCATGGCGTTGAAAACCTTCGGCCTCATGGACGTCGATTGGGAACAGCGGGTCAACATCGACCGACTGCGCCGCGAACGTCTTGATCGCATCAAGGTGGCGCTGAAAAAGTCCGAATTGGGCGCGCTGCTCTGCTTCGACATGAACAATATTCGATACATCACGGCAACCCATATCGGCACTTGGGCGATGGATAAACTCGTACGCTTCTCGCTCCTGCCGCAGGAAGACGAGCCGATTTTGTGGGATTTTGGCTCAGCGGCGCGCCATCATCAGATTTATTGCCCCTGGCTCGGCGAGCGCTCGCGCGCCGGGATCTCAACCTTGCGCGGTGCTACGAATCCAGGCTCGGCGTTGGCGAGCGATGTGGCGAAAAAAATCAAGCTGGAGCTGGAGAAACGTCACCTGCAAAACGAACCCGTTGGCGTCGACGTCATCGAGATGCCCGTGCTTTTTGCTCTTCAAGCCGAAGGGATCAAGGTCGTTGATGGCCAGCAGCTTATGCACGAAGTGCGAAAGATCAAAACCCAGGACGAAATCACGCTGCTGAACACCGCCTGCATGATGGTCGATTCGGCCTATGATGAGCTGTATCGATTCATGAGACCAGGAGTAAAGGAGAACGAATGCGTCGGGGTCGTCAGCAAAGTTCTATACGACCTCGGTTCAGAGCACGTCGAGGGAGTTAATGCGATTTCAGGTGAGCGCTGTAGTCCCCATCCACACGTCTATACCGATCGTGTGCTCCGCCCCGGCGATCCGGCCTTTTTCGATATCCTGCACAGCTACAACGGTTACCGCACATGCTATTACCGGACATTCGCCGTTGGGAGTGCCTCCGGCGCGATGGTCGACGCCTATAAACGGTGCCGTGATTATATGGATGCGGCCATCAGCATCGTGAAACCAGGCATCACGACGGCTGACGTGGTCAAGCTTTGGCCGAAAGCGGAGGAGTTCGGCTTCGCAAACGAGGAAGCGGCTTTCGCATTACAATACGGCCACGGTGTTGGATTATCCATTTGGGAAAAGCCGATTTTCAGCCGCCTTGTTTCGCTCGACCATCCTGAGATCATCGAAGAAGGAATGGTATTCGCACTGGAAACGTATTGGCCTGCGTCAGATGGTTGGTCGGCTGCAAGGCTCGAGGAAGAACTAGTAGTGACCAAAGACGGGTGTGAAATCATCACGCGATTTCCCTCGGAAAAGTTGCTGGTGGTCGGCACACATTATTTCACCACCGGCGGGGAACTCTCGACGACACGCGAAACGCAGTCGAATCTGAATAATCCGGGAGCGCTGGATCGGGTAAAAAAATAAACGTAGACATTGAGGCGACCGGCGGTCGCCTCATGCATTTCTACAACAATCATCCATGCCGACCCACATCATCATGCCTGCCCTAGGCGTGGCGCAACAAACCGGTACGCTGCTCAAATGGCTGAAGCAGGAGGGTCAGTCGGTTTCCAAAGGCGAACCGGTCATGGAGATCGAGACCGACAAAGCGACGGTTGAAATCGAAGCGCCGGCAACCGGTATTTTGACTCAAGTGATCGCGCAACCCGGCGACGAAGTGCCGGTGGGAACTCGCATTGCGCTGATTCTTGCTCCCGGCGAGAGCGCGAGCGCAGCGATGCTCGAAAGCGGTCCGCGGGTCCAGTCCGGGGCAGGCTCTAATCCCTTTCCAAGGCTAGAGGAAAAAAGCTCGGGCGGCAGAAAAGCAACAGCATTGAGCGCGCCGTCGCTCCGTCAGCGAGAGGGCAGGGGTAGTCATTTTACGGCATCCAGCCCTGGGGAGCCGACAAAAATATCAGCGCCAGTGACCGCCGGTCGCATTCTCGCCTCGCCGGCGGCTAGAAGAATTGCTCGAGAAAGAGGTGTCCGGCTGGCGACGCTGAGAGGCAGCGGTCCCGAAGGCAGCATCTTGGTACGCGATATTCTTCAGGCTAAGATCACCGAACCCGCGCGGCCGAATGATGTTTCTGCGGCCAGCGAGCCGGTGCCCCTGAGTACGATGCGCCGCATTGTCGGTGAGCGCATGCTACAAAGTAAGCTGAGCGCGCCGCACTTTTACATCAGTATGGAAATCGACATGAGCGCCATCGGTAAACTTCGCAGGGAATGGCGCCAGCGCGGAAATGAAGTGATCCCGTCGATCAATGATTTTATCCTGCTCGCATGTGCTCATGCGCTCAAGCAGTTTCCCGCGGTGAATTCCAGCTATGGCGGGCAGGGAATAATACTCAACAAAAATATCAACCTCGGTATGGCGGTCGCCCTCGAAGAGGGATTGGTGGTGCCCGTCATTCGTGACGCCGACCAGTTGACGTTGCTCGAACTAACCGCCCGAACTCGTGATCTCATCGATAAGGCACAGAAAAAGAAACTTTTTCCGATGGACTACGATGGCGGTACCTTTACAGTCTCCAATCTCGGGATGCTCGGCGTCGATAGTTTCGTCGCGATCATTAACCCACCACAGTGTGCGATCTTGGCCACGGGGCGCATTGTACCGCGAGTCGTGGCGGAGGAAGACATGCTGGCGATCAGATCGATGATGACCGCCACACTCTCTGCCGACCACCGCATCATTGACGGAGCGGTCGGCGCGCGCTTTCTTCAACGCATCAAAAAAGTGCTCGAAGAGGCTTCCGTGTAATTCCTCCATGGGCAAAATCGTCATCCGAAATCTCACTAAGACTTATAGCGGTGGGGCGGTGGTGGCATTGCAGGATATCGACCTCGAGATCGCTGCGAATGAAAGCGTGTGCGTTTTGGGCCCGAGCGGCTGCGGCAAGACAACGTTGCTTAGAATTGTCGATTCTCTTATCGGCCGCGACCGCGGCGATGTGCTGATCGATGAAGAGCCGGTAAGGCGGCCGCGACCGGACGTCGCCGTGGTGTTTCAACATTTCGGGCTGTTTCCCTGGAAGCGGCTGGACGAGAATATCGCGTATGGCCTGGAGCTCCGCGGCAAGACGCGCGACGATATTGCGGCCATTGTCGAACGCTACGTCACGCTAATCGGTCTCAAAGGCTTTGAAAAATCATATCCCCACCAACTCTCCGGCGGGATGCAACAGCGCGCCGGTCTGGCTCGCGCCATGGCGATCAACCCCTCTGTGCTGCTCATGGACGAACCCTTCGGTGCGCTCGATGCGCAAACGAGAGAGTTGATGCAGGAAGAGCTGCTGCGCATCCTGGAAACCGAACGTAAGACGATGATCTTTGTCACTCACAGCATCGATGAAGCGATTGTGCTGGGGGACCGTATCGTGGTGATGTCATGTCGGCCAGGCCGCGTGCGACAGATTTTTCCCGTCGAAATTCCGCGCCCGCGAAAAATCTTAAGCGTGAGAGCGCATCCGCGCTATATCGAGCTTAGAAATGCGATCTGGGAAATGCTCAAATCGGAGCAGGAACCGATTTCTTCAAGCGAGAGGTGGCATGACCCGGCGCGGTAAAGTTCGTTTGCTTTCGCTAGTCGTTGTGCTCGGGTTGTGGGAATACTACGGCCGGCGTGTGAATCCGATCCTGTTTACCTACCCGCTCGCGATCTTTCGCGCTTTTATTGATCTGGTGCTTTCAGGCGAGCTGCAAAGCTATATGAGAGACAGCCTGCTGGTTTTGCTCTATGCGTCGATACTCTCGGTCATCGTCGGAGTGTTCTTCGGCGTAGTCATGGGACGCTACGCTCTGGTGGAGTGGGCAACGGATATTTACGTCAATGCTCTGTATTCCATGCCAATGGTCGCGATGGTGCCGCTGATCGTCCTATGGTTTGGTTTCAAAGTACCGGCCAAAGTCATCATTGTCTTTCTCTTCATGGTTTTTCCGATTCTGATCAATACCTATCAAGGTGTAAAAGACGTCGATCGCAATCTTCAGGAAGTCGCCCGCTCGTTTTGTTCGAGCGAAGCGCAGCTCTGGCGTCATCTGATTATTCCGTCAGCGCTACCATTTATTGTGGTCGGCATTCGGCTGGCCATCGGCCGTGGGCTGGTGGGAATGATCGTCTCGGAGTTTTATACATCCGTGACAGGGTTGGGCTACATGATCGTCCGTTACGCCAATGCCTTCGAGACCGATAAGCTCTTTGTCCCGATTGTCGTGGTTATGGTATTAGGAGTTGGGCTCATGTCGCTGGCGAAGTGGTTCGAAAGGCGTATCGCGCCGTGGAGAAATTTTGACGAACGGGAATAAAGGAGGCTCCGATGAAAAAAAGCATTCTTTTGACACTCGCTTGGCTCTGGCTTTGCACTAGCCCGCTGCAGGCGCAAACCAAGCACAAGGTCGTTTTTGGTGTGCCGGTGACGCCGCCAAACGTCGTCCATATTCCGCCGTACATTGCCAAGGAGCTGGGATTTTTTGCGGAAAACAACATCGATGTCGAGCTTGTTACCTTCGAAGGTGGCACTCAGACGCTGCGCGGCAGCGTGGCGGGCGGCCTGGACATCACCGGCACCAGCGCCGATCCGGCGATCGTCGCAGCGGCCAAAGGGGCGGGCACCAAAGTGCTCGGAAGCTACTCCCACAAGCTTTCGCAATCGATGCTGGTGCAAGGTGACATCAAAACCTGCAAGGATTTGAAGGGTCGTAAAATCGGTATCCAAGAAGTCGGCGCATTCAATGAAGTGATGAGCCGAGCGGTTCTGGCATCCTGCGGCCTCACCCCCAAAGACGTGCAATACGTGCCGGTAAGCACCAAGGGCCGCGTGCCGGGGCTGTTAACCAATCAGATCGATACGGCGATTCTGCACGTGGACCAGGCGATCGTGGCAAAAAAGAAAAAGCCGGACCTGAACATTTTGGTGAATCTCTGGGAGCCGTTACCGAAATGGCTCTACGCCGCTTACATCGCACCGGAAAAGGAAATTGCCAGCAATCGCCAGCTGTACATCGACCTGATGGCGGCACTGATCAAGGCCAACCGTTACATTTATAATAATAAAGCCAAAGTCGTTGAGATCGCCGCGAAATACACGCAGCAGGATAGCGATGCGGTGGCGCAAACCTATGACATTTTGGCCAATGCCGGAGCGTGGCCGGTGAACGATGGTCTCCCAAAGGACATGGTGGAGTGGACCATCAACAAGCAAGTCGAATTGGGCACGATCAAAGCTGAAGAGAAGCCGAGTTACGAAAAACTAGTCGATTTATCAATCGTCCAAGCCGCTTTGACAAAAGCTGGCGGGCGCCTGAAAGGCGACAAACGTTGGGATTAACGAGTGACAAAACTTGATGAAGCAGCAGAGAGGGCACGAATTTTCTTGCCATCTTTTTCTATGGCCAAACGAGATCAAGAAAATGAACTAGAGTCATCGGCTAGTGAAGCGGATTCGCCGTTCGGCGCACCCGTCACCATTGCGCTAAGCGACAGCATCGATCTTCATCCGTTTCGGCCTCGCGATATTCCGAGTGTGGTCGAAGAATATCTGGAACAATGCATGCGATCCGGATTTATTGAAGTCCGATTGATTCACGGCAAAGGCAAGGGAGTTCAGCGGAACATCGTGCGCTCTCTCTTGAGCAAGCACCCGGCGGTGCGCTCGTTCAGAGAAGCCCCGGTGGAGGCGGGAGGCTGGGGATCAACAATCGTCGTATTGAAATAGCAAAACTAGGTAGCGGCGAATGGATCCTCGCCTTTCGCGTTCAACAGAAAATAAAGTGTGATGGTCACGCCGATGGTAATGAAACTGTCGGCTAGATTAAACGCTGGCCAGTGATAGCTGGACCAGTAGACATCCAAAAAATCGATCACCTCGCCATGAAGCAGTCGATCGATCAAATTTCCGAGGGCTCCGCCTAGGATGAAGGCTAGGGCGGTGATCATGCCGGTCTCCTGATCGCGCAAGCGCCGGAGCATCGTCAGGATAAAACCGATCGCAACCACTGACACCAATATCAAAAACGGTAGACGAAAAGCTTGATGGCTGCGGGAGAACATGCCGAAAGCGGCCCCCGTATTGCGCACATAGGTAAGATTGAAGAAGCCGTCGATGATTGGAATCGAGCCATGCAGCGCCATGGTTCGATCGACGATCATCTTGCTTAGCTGATCGAGAACGATAATTGAAATCAGCCAAGCTATAACGAGCTTCCACTTGGCACTCAAACCGACGCTCCGGCTCTGAGGACCGCGGCGCACCGCGGACAAAGGGTGGGATGCGATGTGTCGGCGCCAACCTTCGTGTCGTATTTCCAGCAGCGCTCGCATTTTGCTCCCTCGGCTCGTGTCACCGCAATGCGGCAGCCCAGTAACGTTGCGTCGTAAGCGGTCCCATTCCCGTCGGCCGTGCCAACCGCCACGGTGGCGGAACTCGCCTGTGAAACGATCAACAAATCCTGAAGCCGAGTTCTATCCCGATCGATGAGATCCTGGAGAATCGAACTCTGATCACCGTTCCGCGGCTCGAATACAATCTTGGCATCGAGAGAATGGCCGATGATTCCCGCGGCGCGTGCCTGCTCCAAGGCCTTCAACACCTCGCTACGCTCTCTAAAGATGCGATCCCATTTTTCCGCTAGCTGAGGCTCGTTCAACTCTGGATCGGCTTGCGGGATCTGGGAAAGGAAGACACTTCCAAGCGCCTGGCGTTTGTCCGGCAAGTATTGCCAAATTTCTTCCGCCGTAAAAGACAAAATCGGCGCCATCAAGTGCACGAGAACCTCGAGAATGGAATGCAAGGTAGTTTGTGCCGCGCGTCGAGTTTTCGATGCGGTGCCTTCGCAATAAAGGCGATCTTTTACGATATCCAGGTACTGCGCGCTCAAGTCGACACTGCAAAAATTATTGAGGGTATGATAGACGACGTGGAATTCGTAATGATCATACGCGTCCCGGCAGCGGCGAAGCACGGCATGTGTGCGCTGCAGGATCCAGCGATCCATTTCATCGAGGTCCTGGATCTGAACACCATCCTTGGCCGGATCGAAATCGTAGAGATTGCTGATGAGAAATCGGGCGGTATTTCTCAGTCGCCGGTAGGCTTCGATCAGGCGATTGAGAATTTCGTCGGAGATACGGACGTCTTCGCGAAAATCTTCGGCGGCGACCCAAAGGCGGAGAATTTCTGCGCCAGATTTTTTCGTGATTTCTTGCGGCGCGACCACATTACCGAAAGACTTGGACATTTTCCGACCCTTGCCATCAAGCGTGAAACCGTGGGTGAGCACGCTTTCGTAAGGAGCCCGACCTCGGGTCGCCAAGGATGTGAGCAAGGCGGTATGAAACCAGCCGCGATGCTGATCGCTGCCTTCGAGGTAGAGATCGGCGCGGCGGCCTAAACGTGGGTCGGCCTCGACCACTGCTGCCCAGCTGACGCCCGAATCAAACCAAACGTCGAGAATGTCTTCTTCACGCATAAAGTCGCGTCCGCCGCACTCAGGGCAAACCAGAGTCTCGGGGATCAGTTCGGCCAAAGGTAGGATAAACCAAGCATCTGATCCGGCTTTCTCAAAAATTGCCGCTGCGTGATTACACACTTCTTGTGTCAAAATGGCGCGATTGCATGTGCGGCAATAGACCGCCGGAATCGGCACGCCCCAGGAACGCTGGCGCGAAATGCACCAGTCCGGACGGCTTTCGAGCATGCCACCAATCCGGTCCGTGCCCCAGGGCGGAATCCAGCGCACCTGATCGATGGCGTCGAGTGCTTGTTGGCGCAAATCGTTTTTTTCCATCGAGACGAACCACTGCTCGGTGGCCCGAAAGATCACCGGGTTCTTGCAGCGCCAACAATGCGGATAGCTATGCGATAACGTCTCCTGTTTGAGCAAGGCGCCGCGATCGCTGAGTTTTTGAATAATAGACGCATCGGCCTTGAAAACCGATTGGCCCTGAAGATCGCCGGCTTCAGCAGTAAATCTGCCCTCGGCATCCACGGGAGCCGTGACCGGCAAGCCGTAACGAAGGCCGACTTCGTAGTCTTCCTGACCATGACCTGGGGCAATATGGACCGCGCCCGTACCTTGATCTTGGGTAACAAACTCACCGAGAATAATTTTCGAGTCGCGATCCAGCCACGGATGCCGGCAAACAATGCCTTCGAGCTCCGTGCCCGCCCAAGAGCCTGGCAAGATCTGGTAATCAGTCGTTTCGAGAGCCAATGCCTTCATTACGCCGTGAATCAATTCTTGATGAATGATGAGCTCACCCTGCGGAGTTTTAACGAGTTGGTATAAGAATTTCGGATGGACCGCGATGGCTTGGTTCGCCGGCAAGGTCCAAGGCGTGGTTGTCCAGATGACGAAAAATGTGCCGGTGGTTGAATTGAGCGGAAAAAGCCCCTTCGGCTCCGTGACGGGAAATTTGACGTAAATCGACGGGGAGGTGTGATCCTCGTATTCGACTTCGGCTTCGGCCAACGCCGTAACGCACGACGCGCACCAGTAGACCGGTTTCTTTTGCCGGTATAGCGCGCCGGAGGCGGCAATCTTCCCGAGCTCGCGAATCTCCTGGGCCTCGTAGGCGGGATCCAACGTCAAATACGGATGGTCCCAATCACCAAGAACGCCCAGTCGTTTGAATTCTTCGCGTTGAATGGAAACGTATTTTTCCGCATATTCTTTGCACAGACGGCGAATCTCGGGCTTGGTCATCCTCAATTTCTTCGCTCTGCCGACATTCTTCTCCACCTGCAATTCGATCGGCAGACCATGGCAATCCCAACCCGGAACATAGGGCGCGACGTTGCCCGTCATCGCTTTGTATTTAACGATAACGTCCTTCAGAATTTTGTTGAGTGCGTGACCGATATGGATGTTGCCGTTGGCGTAGGGCGGCCCGTCATGCAGAATGAACTTAAGCTTTGATCGATTCGCCTCGAGCATTTGAAAGTAGGTCCGATCGCGCTGCCACTGTTCAACCTGCTTAGGCTCGTTCTGGGGCAGATTGGCGCGCATTGGAAACGCGGTTTTTGGTAGGTTCAGCGTATCTTTGTAATCCATGACGGAGGCTTGCCTGTACGGACAGTGAGAATTGAGCTCGCGTCCTACCGATGGTGGTTCACGCCCCGAACCATCCGTGCGGCGAACATGTCAGCCTTGTTTTCGGCGTCCGCCCAAAACACATAGTGGCCCATTTCGTGGTAAACCGTATTAATCCAGCGGCGTTCTGAATTGTATTTGCGGCCTTTTTTCCAGTTCTCCGGATGAACTAAATATATTTGACCGTTCTCATAGGTTTTTCCTGCCGTCCGGCCCCAATCAATATACTCGAACCATTCGACTTTTGGATTGCGCAGGTGGTAGAAACGGCACAACTTCGCGATAGCCTTCTTGAAATCCGCGCCTTTATATTCCCTGAAAAATGCCGAAAGTAGACGGTCTACTAGGCGGCGTTCCCTGATCGGCGGCAGAATCATTCTCATGGTGTGCGTCCGGATCCACTAGTTCAAAATTAGTAACATACAACCGCCGCAATAGAAACACTCAGCAGCCAAGGGGCGCCCGATCGTCGAGCGCTAAGCCATTGTAATACCGCTCATTTTCAAAGAATTATGCAGCGGCACCGCGAAATAGCGGCGTTCCCGCCGCAGCTTGCGATGGGAATAAAAGTGTCATAGATTGGCAGCCTTCAAGACACCTGACGATACAAAATGTTTGAAAATTAATGGGCGCTTCGTTTACGACGAGACTCGCGTCGGCAGCGACCCGGTGCGGGTTTGCGGTCGGGTGTTTCGCGATCCGGGTATTGCCGCGCCATTGGCTCTTCCGATTAGCTGATGGAGCGGCGAGCCTCGCATATCTTTTGTTTAAACGATTTCGCTCGCGGTCGAGAGAAAACATTGCAGCGGCTTTTGATGAAAAGTTGAGTGGGACTGCGGTGGAAAACATCGCCCGCCGCTCGCTAAGGAATTTTTTTCGCGACTGCGTTGAAATTGGCATCGTGCTCGAATCATCGGATAAAGAGATACGAGCTCAGATTCCCATTATCGGCAAGGAATATCTCGACACCGCCCTTGAAAAGGGCTCCGGAGTTGTCGTTCTCAGCGCTCATCTAGGAAATTTTTTTCTCCTCGGAACACGCCTAGCGGTCGACGGATATCCGGTTTTTGTGCTCGTCAATCAGCCGAGGGACGGTCAATTTGCCGAGCTGATGGACCGATACCGCTTAAAGGTGAAACAACGGACGATTCACGCACGGCCAAGGCGAGCAGCATTGAAACAGCTCAATGAAATATTGCGTGGCAACGAAATCGCCATCGTCATTGCGGACGAGTACCGGAGGGGGAACGGTGTTCCTGTTCCGCTGTTCGGCCATACGGTGCTTGCGCGCAGGGGGCCGGCCACTATGGCACTAAGAACCGGCGCGGCGGTGGTGCCGGCGTGTATCGTTCGGCAAGCGGACGATTCGCTCCAGTTAGTGATCGAGCCCGAGCTCGAACTCGACCACAGCGGTACGACGAAGGCCCAGGTTACCGAGAATACGGTTCGGCTCACGCGCTGGCTTGAAAGTACGGTGCGTCGCTATCCGGACCAGTGGAATTGGATGAATATTCACTGGTGGCAGAATACGAACACAGAAACGTTGCAACGACAGAGAGTAGAACGTGGTGAAAAGACCAGCATGAAAGGGGAAACAGGTGAAAAGCAGCAAGAAGGATCTCGATGAGCTAAAGAAAAAAGTTGCCCTAGGTAACCGTATTATGTTTTACCAGGGACTGGCCGACTATCATGGCCATGTGAGCGCGCGTATTCCCGGCACGCAGCGCTTTTTTATCAAGCCGGTGCTGGCGCCACTCGGTGAAATCGCGCCCAAACACATCATCGAAGTCGATATCGAGGCTTACATGGAAGTTTGCGAGCAGAATTATGCTCAGGCGGGAAACAAGCGGGCTATTACTAAACTGAAAAATCCGCCGCGAGAAACCATGATTCATGCGGCAATCTACAAGTCGAGACCGGACGTAAACTCCGTGGTGCATACGCACCAAACCATCGCCACAGCGTTTTCCGTAGCGGGCACGCCGATTCTGCCCATCTACAATCAGGCCGCCGTGTTCGCTCCCGAAACCCCGATTTTTCCGAGTCCGCGACTGATTTACACCGTTCAGGACGGCAAGGAAATCTGTCAGACCCTGGGAGATCGAACCGCAATGTTGCTGAAAGGGCATGGCATAGTTGTGTGCGGCGATAGCTTGGAATATGCTACCGTTCACGCGATCTACCTGGAACGAACCGCCTACATGCAGTTCATCGCCAGCACGGTCGGCAAGCCGTCGATCATGCCGCAATCAGAGATCGATTACATGAAAGAAAACATGACGTACCGTTCCTATGATGCGTTTGCGTATTTCAAGTCGCTGCTGCCCAAGGCTGCGCGCCTGTAAGCAAACCGCAACCGACTATTTGGAGGACGAACTTATGGCGAAAAGGGAAGAGAGAGTGACGGAGTCCACGAGCAAAGGGCCGATTCAAGATCTGCGGGAGTGGCTCGAGCGCGTGGAACAGATGGGCGATCTGGTTCATGTCAAAGAGCCTGTCAGCAGTGAAGAGGAAATGAGCGCCATCGGCTATTTGGTTGCCAAGCAGAAACCGTCACCGGCGGTTCTGTTCGACAATATAAAAGGATACGAGAAAAGTCCGTTCAAGGCTCGTTCGCTGTGGAATATTCTCGGCCCGAGCATTCCGCGCATTGCTTTGACGATGGAAGAACCTCCGGACACCCCGACGGTTGCTTTGATCAGCCGGGTGAAAGATAAACTCAAACATCGAACGCCGCCGCGCGAAGTGTCGGCGTCAAAGGCGCAATTCTACGAGAACACGTTGACCGGGGATCAGATCGATCTAACGCAGCTGCCGATCCCAAGGCACTGGCCCTTGGATGGCGGACGATATGCCGGCACTGCGGACTGCGTGATTACGCGCGATCCTGACTCGGGTTACCTGAACGTCGGTACCTATCGGATGATGCTCCAGGGGAAGAGGGAAACCGGTCTTTATCTTTCACCCGGGAAAGATGCGCGTTTGCATATCACTCGCTCATGGCAGCAGGGGAAAGCGGTGGAGGTTGCCGCCGCCTGGGGAATTGACCCGCTGTTTATGGTCGTTGGCTCGCAAACTTTTGCCAAAAACGTTTCCGAGTACGAATTTCTCGGCGGTATCAAAGGCGAGCCGAACCAGGTCGTCAAAGGCAAAACCACTAATCTGCTGCTTCCCGCCAATGCGGAATTGATCGTTGAAGGAATTATCAAGCCGAATTCAGTGAAAAGCGAAGGACCTTTCGGAGAGTTTCCCGGCTACTACGGCAGGCCGGAAGCGGGTTGTCCGCTGGTCGAAGTCACCGCTGTGCATTATCGCAACAATCCGATTTTGACCAATGCGCTGATGGCCGATTATCCTTCCAATGAACAGAGCGGGTTTTTCTCGATTATCCGGTCAGCCCGCATCTGGGATGATTTGGAAAAACTCGGGGTACCTGGAGTCCAGGGCGTTTATGCGCATCCCGCTGGGGCCGGCGGATTTGGCATGACCGTCATCGCCCTCGAGCAGCGTTATGCCGGGCACGCGGCGCAAGCGCTGGCGTTGGCCGCGCAGGTCCCCGGCGGCGCGTACTACACCAAGTGGATCATCGCTGTCGATGAGGACATCGACCCGACCGATATGGATCAGGTGATCTGGGCAATGAGCAGCCGGTGCAATCCCATCGATGACATCGATATCCTGCGCAATACCTGGAGCACATGGCTCGACCCGACGCAGAATCCACCGGAAAAACGCCCGTACGGATCCAAGGCGCTGATCAACGCCTGCAAAGAGCACCGATACCTGCCGGTTTTTTCGAAACGAACTGCGCTCCGCAGGGAAATCTATGATCAAGTTGCAGCGGAGTGGAAAAAACTTGGCTTACCTGGTCAGGTCCCGGAGGTGCGCGCGTTCGAAGAAGAAAAGAAGGTCGTTTACCATGAAGTTGGGGGATTCGAGCCGGGAAAACAGCCGGGAGAAGAAAAGAAGTAAATTAAAAAGCTGGACGGCGATTAGATCTGATGATCGCCGTCCAGCTTTGTTTTTAGCCAAGGAGAACTTTTGTACCTGACGACGGGCTTATCTCGCGCTAATTGATCGCCTCTTCCCCACGCTCGTTAGTCCGGATTCGAATAACCTCTTCGACGGTGGTAACGAAGATTTTACCATCCCCGATCTTCCCAGTTTGCGCCGACTCGAGAATCGTCTCGACAATCTTCTGAGCCATATCGTCAGGGGCGAGAATTTCCAATTTCACTTTAGGCAAAAAATCGACCGTGTATTCGGCGCCGCGGTAAAGCTCGGTATGGCCTTTCTGGCGTCCGAAACCCTTTACCTCGGTGATCGTCATGCCGGTGATACCGGCGGAAGTGAGTTTTTGCTTCACTTCGTCAAGCTTGAAAGGCTTTATGATCGCTTCGATCTTTTTCATTGTTCCCCCTTTTAGTGGTTTGGGGTCGCGGCCGCTCGCGTCGAGCGACCTCGGTTGAGTCTACTCTTCTAGATATCGAAGTACAGAGCGAACTCCCAAGGATGGGGGCGAAGCCGAATAGCATCGACCTCAGCCTTTCTCTTGTACTCAAGCCAGGTCTCGATGACATCCTTGGTAAACACATCGCCCCTCAGTAAGAAGTCATGATCCTTTTCCAGCGCATCGAGCGCCTGATCCAAGGAGCCCGGCATGGATTTCACCTTGGCCGCCTCCTCGGGCTCCAATTCGTATAGGTTTTTGTCGATCGGCTTGGGCGGCTCAGTCTTGTTTCTAATCCCATCCAACCCCGCCATCATCATGGCGGGAAAGGCAAAGTACGGGTTAGCGCTCGGATCGGGGGTTCTAAACTCAAGCCGCTTGGCCTTCTCGCTGGTGGAGTACATGGGAATTCTGACACAGGCGCTTCGGTTTCTCGCCGAGTAGACCAGATTGATCGGCGCTTCGTAACCGGGCACCAGTCTTCGGTAGGAGTTGGTCGTGGGGGCGATAAAGGCGCAAAGCGCATGGGCGTGCTTGATCAGACCGCCAATGTAAAAGCGCGCCGTGTCGCTGATGAGCCCGTAGCCCTTCTTGTCGTAGAAGATATTTTTCCCGCTCTTCCACAAACTCTGATGGCAGTGCATCCCGGAGCCGTTGTCCTGGAACAGGGGCTTGGGCATGACCGTGACCACCTTGCCTCTTTTTCGAGCGGTGTTCTTGACTACGTACTTGTAGGTGAGCACCTTGTCGGCCATCTTGGTCATGGTGTCAAAGCGCATGTCGATCTCGGTCTGGCCGCCGGTGGCCACTTCGTGGTGGTGCACTTCGACTTTGACCCCGCACTTCTCCAGATTGAGCACCATCTCGGATCTCAGATCCTGGTATTGATCCATGGGGGGAACCGGGAAATACCCTTCTTTGTAGCGGATCTTGTTGCCCAAATTGGGGACGCTGTTGTTGCCGGAGTTCCAAAAGCCTTCGATGGAGTCGATGTGGTAATAGCCTTCGTGCTGGTTCTGATCGAATCTCACGCTGTCGAAGATGAAAAACTCGATCTCGGGTCCCCAGTAGCTAGTGTCGGCGATGCCGGTCGATTTTAAATACTTCTCGGCTTTCTGGGTGACGTAGCGCGGGTCTCGGGTGTAGGGCTCGCGGGTGACGGCGTCGAGAACATTACAGATAAAACTCACCGTGGAGTGCTCAGAAAACGGGTCGATCATGGCGGTGTCGGCGTCGGGAAGTAAAATCATGTCGGATTCGTTGATCGACTGAAATCCCCGAATACTCGAGCCGTCAAAGCCCAGGCCTTCTTCGAACAACTCGGCGTTTAACTCGGTTGCGGGAATGGAAAAGTGCTGCCACAGCCCGGGAAAATCGACAAACTTCAAATCCACAATCTCGACCTTGTTCTTCTTCGCCAACTCTAAGGCCTCTTTCACTGGCATGTTGATAGTCTCCTTCAGCGAACAACTTGTTGCCTGTAGCCCATGTCGTCGGGAGCCGTTATGTCGTGCGCTTACGCAGCTGAGTAAATAACCTGAAACGTCAGAATTGAACGAGCCCTGCGGGGGCGCGGATTTTCACCGCCCCGGCAGGGCTCAGCTTAAGCAGTCCCTTCAGTCGGCGAGCGCCTTCTTTGGCTGCACTCCCATTACGGAACTTGTCTCGCTCGCGCTGGCACCAATTGCGTATGCGGGAGCGCCTGTGGCCGACGGATGAAGCTGAAAATCCGGATACCCCAATACACCCATTTCAGGTCCATCAAGTCCTTCGATTTCGACTTCTTTACTGACACGGATCGGCGTGATCAGATCACTAACTTTAAACCAGACGTAGGCCATGACAAAGCCGAAGACTGCGACTGTGCCAGCATCGATTAGCTGCATAAAGAACTGGGAAAAATCGCCGTAAAGCAAACCGCGCACGCCGTCGGAGCCATAGAGCTTGACCATCCCGTCGCGCACCACGCCGTTCCATCCAGCACCGTACTGGCCGGTTGCGAATATACCAACCGAGATCACGCCCCAAAAACCGTTAACCCCATGGACGGAAATAGCGCCCACCGGATCATCGATGCCCCGCGCTTCCCAAAAGAAGACGCTCACAACCACGAGCCAACCCGCCACCAAACCAATGACAGCAGCCGCCCACGGATCAACGAAGGCACAAGGAGCAGTGATAGCAACAAGACCGGCGAGCATGCCGTTACACATCATCGTGGTGTCCGGCTTAAGGCCCTTCAACATGAGAGTGACCATTGCAGCAAGAGCCCCTACTATGCCGGCAAGCATCGTGTTCACCACAACATAACTGATGCGTAGGTCAGTGCCCGCGAGGGTCGAGCCGGGATTGAAACCAAACCAACCGAAAGCCAGGATGAACGTACCGAGCGCTACCATCGGCACATCATGGCCGGGCATTGCATTCGGTTTACCTTGTGAATTGAATTTACCGATGCGCGGTCCAAGAACAATAGCGCCCGCCAATGCGATGACTCCGCCCATCGCGTGAACGACGCCTGAACCAGCGAAATCGACCGCGCCATGCCCGAGGCCCCAGTTAACGCCACCTTGCGCCAACCAACCACCGCCCCAAACCCAGTTACCGTAGAGGCAGTAGGGCAACGCAACCCACAATCCAAATAGACAATAGTTCTTCCACGCCCAACGCTCAGCCATGGCACCGGTTGGTATGGTCGCAGTGGTGTCCATGAAGACCATCATGAAAAAGAATAGCACCAGGACCGCGGTATCGCCGACGGCGCCAGTCAAAAACCAACCCTTTAACCCAATGATGCCGTAGGTGAATGCGCCAGTAGCCTTGCCTGCCGCATCGACGGCAGCGCCCAAACCCCATCCTTCATTGAGCACTGAGAGACCTGGCCCCAAAGATGGAAACCATCCAGGGGCCACAGGTCCATTCCACCAGTTGCCCCAGCCGATCGCAAACCCATAGACCCAGAAAGCGAGACAGCCGAGGGGGTAAATCATCAGATTCATGGCCGCCGTGTGAGAAGCGTTCTTTGCGCGGCAGAGCCCCGTCTCGACAAGCATGAAGCCGGCCTGCATGAACATGACCAGGAAGCCTGCGACCAGCGCCCACACGTAGTTAATAGAATATAAATTGTGCGCCATCCGATCGTAGAGATCTTGCATCGACAGCTTTTCCGGAATATCTCCCTTTGCGTCTCCTGCAGGCGTCGCCCAAACACCGCTGTTGCTTCCGGTTGGATCCGGCCACGGTGGAGGCTTCTTTGGATCATCACTGGTCGCCGTGAAATATGTCGGCAGTTTCGGCGCTGGCGCCGCTGCGGCTGGAGCGCTGGCAGATTCAGCTTTCGGCGCTTCCGCCGCGGGCTTGCCTTCTTCGGCCGCAGACGAGAGCTTGGCAAACAGAGTCGCCCACAAGAGCATCGCCATGAACGCAAACACGCATGCAAATCTTATCCGTTTCATTATTCCTCCCCTATTCGACTTATTCGAATTTCAGATCGCATCTTCCCCTCTTTCGCCTGTGCGAATGCGGATAACTTCTTCGACCGGCGTAACAAAAATTTTGCCGTCGCCGATTTTGCCGGTTTTCGCGCTATCCGTGATTACCCGAACGACGGTCGCAGCTTTGTCGTCAGGCACAAGAATTTCGATTTTTACCTTTGGCAAAAAGTCGACTGAATATTCCGCGCCCCGATAAAGTTCCGTGTGGCCTTTCTGGCGCCCAAAACCTTTCACTTCCTCCACCGTCATCCCTTGAATACCAGCCTTCGTCAGCGCCTCTTTCACTTCATCCAACTTGAACGGCTTAACGATCGCTTCGACCATCTTCATAAGTGGCTCCTTTTGCCTGACCTGGACCAATACAACACACGCAAGCAGTATTTGAACTCGCCTTGAGCAACCGTAATGCCACGTCGACCCGCAGGCATGGATACGGGTCAGCATCTCGTAATCATTGCGATTTGTTTTGAACGCTGGTTTAGATGTCGGTAGCCGAATTTTAAGACTGCGCAGGAACTAGGCGCCGCGCCTAATTTCTATGCAATGAACCATGCGCGATCCCGAACGACCTTAGCGTTGCGCCGATCTCAAGATCGGATACACGCAGGTTTGTCGAATGTTGGCTGAACTCGGGTTTCGAGTTTTTAATTTTTTAGGTTAGAGTTTCTCGAGTCGGACAGCGTCCCCGAACATTGGTTTTGGGTAACTCAGAAAACATCCGGAATGGGAGAAGCAGCGGCTTGGCTCTGAAAATTGGTTCATTTACAAAATTCGAAACGAGGACAGGACATGCATGCGAAAGTAGCGATCAATGGATTCGGGCGAATCGGGCGATTAGCGCTTCGCGCAATGATTGAACGCCACAAAACTGACCTTACAGTAGTGGCGATTAACGATATGGCAGACCTGCGCACCAACGCGCATCTGTTTCGCTATGATTCAACCTATGGAATCTTTCCCGGGAAAGTCGAAGTCGGTGAGGGTGTTCTCAAGGTCGATGACTGGCAAATTGCTGTTTTGAATCAAAAAGAGCCGTCCCGGCTCCCCTGGAAAGCTCTTGGCGTAGACATTGTCATCGAGTCGACGGGAGTTTTCACCGCCGCGGCACAAGTCCGGGCACATCTCGAAGCCGGAGCAAAAAAAGTGATCATTACGGCGCCGGCGAGCGACGAGGATATTACCTTGGTGCTAGGTGTAAATGAATCGGCCTACAATCCGCGCACGCATCATATTGTCTCAAACGCCTCGTGCACGACCAATTGCCTCGCGCCGGTAACGAAAGTGCTGCACGAGCAGTTCGGCATCGAGCGCGGTCTGATGACGACCGTGCACTCTTATACGAACGATCAGCGAACCCTCGATCTAATGCACAAAGATCTGCGGCGCGCCCGCACAGCGGCGCAGAACATTATTCCGACGAGCACAGGCGCGGCCAAAGCGATTGGACTCGTCATGCCCGAGCTAAAGGGAAAACTTCACGGCCTCTCCCTGCGAGTGCCGACCGCCACGGTTTCAGTTGTCGACCTAGTCATCGATCTGAAAAAATCCGCAACGACTCAAGCGATCAATGAGTCGCTAAAATCGGCAGCTGATGGGCCTCTCAAAGATATTCTCAGCTACTGTGATGAACCCCTCGTGTCGAGCGATTTTCGTGGCAACCCGGCATCCTCGATTGTCGATGCACCATCCACGGTGGTACTCGAAGGGAAAATGGCCAAGGTACTTTCATGGTATGACAACGAATGGGGCTATAGCTGTCGGGTCGGCGATTTGGCAAAGTTTATGGCCGAAAAAGACCTGTGAGGTAGCGCGGCGGCACGGCTCAGGTAAGCCTTCGATGGCTAAGCGCTGGCAACTCGGCGCGGATTTTCGCGAGGTAATCTAAATCGATGGTTGCAGTGATTACCCCCGGTCCGTGGGGAAGCTCGGCAATAATTCGGCCCCATGGATCAATGATCATTGAATGGCCATGGGTTTCGAAGCTGTTTGCGGTTTTGCCGAATTGATCCGGCGCGATGATATAAGCCTGGTTTTCGATTGCCCGCGCGCGTAACAGGGTCTCCCAATGCGCTTCGCCAGTAAAGGCGGTAAATGCCGACGGCACGAAGATTAACTGGGCACCTTGCTCGGCTAATTTTCGGTAGAGCTCGGGAAAGCGAACATCGTAGCACACAGTTAAACCCATGGTGCCAAGCTCGGTTTGGACCACTTCGGGCGATTCCCCATGCGCGCGGGTTTGCGATTCCCGTAACGATACGCCGTTCGGAAGATCGACATCGAAAAGATGTATCTTTCGATAGCGGGCGATTTGCTTCCCCGACGGAGCGAAAAGCAAACTCGTATTGTAGGCTCTTTCGCTGTTTGGAATTGTTTCGAGAATTGAACCGGCCAAAAGGTAAATGCCGAGTTCGCGTGCCAGCTCGGATAGTGCCTTCGAAGACGGTCCCGGTATCGGTTCGGCAAATTGGTGTTCGAGCTTCTTGCTGCCGCGCCAGATGAAGACCTCGGGGAGTACCACCAGCCGTGCTTCCTTGGCAGCCGCATCCCGAACCCAGCGCATAGCCTCATCGAGATTTAGCTGCTTATCGTCGCCAGCAAGCATTTGAACGGCGGCAGCAATGAACTTCATGGGTGTGCTAGCGATTTAAGAATACCGGACAAGGCGCATTGCGCAGCACATACTCGGTTGTGCTGCCGAGCACCATCTCGATAATGCGCCGATGCCCATAGGCGCCGATAAAGAGCAAATCGTAATTGAAACTCACCAGCTGTTCGACAATCTTCTGTTCGGGGTAACCCTGCGCAGTTTCGTACATCACATCAATCGGATAGGAGCTCAAATAACTTTTCGCCTGTTGCAAATTGTTTCGTGTTACCGCCTCCTCGCGACCGATCGTCAGCACCGTTAACGGCAAATGCAGCACCGTACAAAATTCCGCCGCGGACTCCATCGCCGAGCTTGCCCGTTGACTGCCGTCATAGGCCAACAACGGTTTGGCGATTGCGTTGAATTGTTTGGTCGAGACAAACACGGGCCGGGGACACTTGCGCGTGATCGTTTCGGCCGTGGTTCCCAAAAGCCCCGTGGAAAACTCTTCATTGACGCCGCGGTGCCCAATCACCACCAAATCCGCCACTTTGGAACGTTCGCAAATCTCATTGGCAATCAACCCCATATCGAGAAATGTGGTATAGCGGACATGGTTTTTTTCACAGCGGCTAGCGAATTCATCCAGAATGGCTTTGCCGCGCTCTTCGAGAATCTCGCGCATTTTGCTGGAAAAATCCAAGTAGGGCTCGAAACCAAGGGAGCCCGAGATATCGTGAAAAAACGTCCCTTCGATGGAGATCGTATCAATGATGTGTTGCCCGAACAGCGTGCCGTTGAATTTTTCTGTGATCCAAAGTGCATAGTCGAGGGCGGCTTTGGAGTGCTCTGAACCATCGAGTGGAACGAGAATATATTTTATCATGCCGAACTCCTGACCTCCGGCGTCGCCAAATAAG
>Ga0164301_10000059_pt1 | contig 25666 bp, 26 predicted proteins | sample Whisoiple_231_MG_FD_109711 | JGI IMG/M metagenome (GOLD analysis project Ga0164301, IMG submission 109711) | Unamended control soil microbial communities from upstate New York, USA - Whitman soil sample_231_MG | ecosystem: Environmental > Terrestrial > Soil > Agricultural land ... | reverse complement strand
CAAAAAAACATGACCAGGGTAATGCTCAGGATGATTTGTTCGGAAGTCGGTATCTGACCGGAGATTTGGATTTCATACTAGCTTGCTATAAAATTCCTAAGCGAAAAGGATATGTTTATGTCCGTAACGCCAAGAATCGTTATGCCGAAGAGCACCCCGATCTCACTATACTTCGACAGCCTGATCTTACTTTCAAAGTGGATAAAGTCCACGACGATGAAGATGGTGTCGAAAGTTTTGGACTCCTAGAAAGCTTCCTCAATGCCAAATCTGATCGCGGATCAAGTTCTTAATGAAGATGTAGCTTACGGACTTCTTACTAACGCTCTAGAGTGCGGAACGCCAAGAATAGCTATCGACACAGAGACAAACGGAGAGGATGTACGTGATGGACGAGGGTACGCTTATGGCGTTTCCGTGGCTTATAGATCGCCGAACGGGCTGGTCTCTTTCTATATGCCATTCCGTCACAACAACCCAGGATCAGTCGGAAACTACGAGTACTCACGTTTTATGCGGCCGCTGCAAGAAATCATTTCACGTCGAACATGTATTTACCATAATGCCAAATTTGATCTGGTTTCCTTGCGAACACTGGGCCTTGATATGGAACGGTCAGAGTTTCTCTGTACAATGAAATTGGCCCATCTGGTCAACGAGAACCTGTTCGATTACTCTCTTGACTTGGTGTGTAAGAAGTTCCTAGGTCGGCCCGGTAAGCAGAAATCTGAAGCCTTCAAGAAGTTTGAAAAGATAACTGGATGGGCAGGAATGCCTCCGGAGGTTCATGGTGAATACGCAGCCTATGACACATACTCTACGCTTGAGCTTTTTGAGGCACTACAGCCTCAGTTGGCGGCGGAAAACCTCCACGATGTATGGACTCGAAAAGCAGACTTCATTCGAGTGCTCATTGACATGGAGAGGAATGGGGTACTTGTCGATCAGGATTTCTGTGACGCAATGGCGGAAGAAGGCGAAATTCGGCAAACTGAAATCAGAGCGGTATGGAAGGCCCGATTCGGCAAAGATCTTAATCCAATGTCACGGAAGGACCTAGAGTTCCTTCTGATTGACCAACTTAAGCTGCCAAAGCTCTATCACCCTAAAACTGGCAAAATGACCTTCGACAAGTCTGCCATGGAACAGTACGAAGAAGTTCTTAAGCTCATTAAGAACCCTCTAGCGGAGGAAATTCTTGAGTACCGGGGATGGAACAAATCAGTCTCGTCCAACTATCAGTCTTACCTGTCGCACTTGTCATCAGATGGAAGGCTCCGCCCTAACTTTTTGGTGCACGGAACCAAGACCGGCCGATTGTCTTGCCGAGAGCCAAACCTTCAACAGATTCCGCGACGCGGTGAGAAATCGTGGAATGGAGAAATGAAGAAATGCTTTATCCCGGAGCCTGGTTATGAACTCATTGAGTGTGACTACTCCCAACTTGAGTTTCGGCTTCAAGCTGCCACAGCCCGTGAGCAATCTCTTCTGGAAATTTTTGCAGACCCAAGACGAGATGTTTTTGGTGAGCTTGCTAAAAACCTGGGCTGGGAGAGGCAACTCGCGAAAACGTTCGTTTACTCTACAAGCTACGGCGCTGGGGCTGAAAGAATCGCCTTTGTTTTCGGTTGTTCTAAGGAACAGGCAAGAAAACATATTGACAACTTCTATGAACTTTACCCAAATCTCAGAAAAGCGTCCCGGATTGCGCAGCGCGAAGTGGAGCGTCGAGGCAAAGTTCAACTTCCGTCCGGACGTTACCGTCACTTTCAATTTCCACAATCTGAATCACACAAAGCTTTTAACTCTTATGCCCAAGGAGGCGCGGCAGATATTGTAGAAGATCGAATGGTGGCTTGCGCAAAGGCAGGATTGAACGATGGCAAACGATCCCGAATGCTCCTCCAAGTGCACGACAGTGTTGTGTTTGAGGTCCGTTCCGAAGATGTTGCTGACGCAAAAGTGGAAATACAATCCATCATGTCTAACGTGGTGCCAGATTTTGGAGTTGTTTTCAAAGCCGAACCTAAGCGATGGGGCGAATGACTAAGATTCTGTGGACACAAGATAGAGATTATATGTGGCACGCTAATGTAGGTACCGCACAAGATCACAGCATTGCATTTTGTGGTCCTTTTGACTGGGCTAATGGGGGAATATTTAACTACCCACGACATATGTTAGCATTTTCTGACATATGTAGAACTTGCAATGACAAAGCAACGGAGATTAATAATGAGCGAGTTTGACGGATTTGTGTTTCTTGATCTGGAAACTACTGGACTTGATCCAGTTCTGGACAGCATCCTAGAAGTCGGAATTCTCGTAACCGACAAGGAATTCCAGACAATTGTGGAGTTCAGCCAGGTCTGTTATTTTGATCTTGAACTGAACAAGAACAGCATTGATGAAGTTGTGCTGGAAATGCACACCAAGAATGGTCTTTGGGAAGAATGTGGTAAGTCAGAACTGAATTTCCTAAAGGTAGAAGAGGAAGCCATTAAGTTCCTAAAGGATGGCGGCTGGGATAAGCAGCCTCTCGCCGGTAACACAATTAACTTTGATAGGAGCTTTCTGCACGCTCAAATGCCTAGGCTAGAGAGCACCTTCCATTACCGCAATTTTGACGTGTCAACAGTTCGACAACTTTTTGCGAAGTTCGGTTGGGCTTGGCCGCCTGCTAAAGAAAACCCAGCCGCCCATCGAGGACTAGCTGACTGTCACGATTCCAAGCAAGAACTTCACTACTTTGTCAATGAAATTCAAGGGCTCATGTGGTGAACAAGCTTATCCTAGCTGTCGATCCAGGCAAGAGAAATGGTATAGCACTCTTCCGGGACGAGCTTGATGGAGAACTTGTTGTTAACATGGTGATGAGTGTTGACGAACTTATCACCTGGCTAAACACTGTCGAGAGTGGCCTGTCGGCAATTGTCTACGAGGACTTCATCATTGCGCCAGGGAAGAATCACGGTTCCAAAGGTGAAGCAATGCAGACCATTGGTATTCTCAAAATGGCTGCCAATAGGCTACGCATACCGATCACTAAGCAGCGGCCAGAGAACCGGCTAACCGGCGCCAAATGGGCAGGAGAAAAAGTTCCAAAGGGACACATGCCTGACATACAATCAGCACGACTACATGGCATTTTCTACATGCGCCGACAGGGTAAGTTCACTACCGTACTAGAAAGAGAAAAGCATGTGTCGAAATCGGGGTGACTATGTTATGCCTGAGATTGAGTGGTGCGCCGATCCGGATGACCATGAAGCTGGGTCCGAACCTGGTTGCCATAACTGTCAGGTGTATCTAGCGGACAATCACTCTTACAACAACAAAAAGGGAAAGAAAATCATGGAGCTCGACCTTAACGATCCCTTCGACAGTGCAGTGGCCAAGCTTGTAGCCATGAATCGAAAGAAGAGGGCTGACTATGCAGCTGATTCTGATTGGGCAAGTAACTTTAGGGATGTGGCTGGCAATCTCGCTTTGTCAGGATTTGGCCCGCCTGAATCGGCCCTGGTCCTACTACTCACAAAGATTGCGCGACTTCGTTCTCTACGGCTCAACGGGAGAATGGAGGACCCATCCAACGAATCCGTACTGGATACTTACCTCGACCTGGCTGTGTACTCTGTTATTGTTTTTGCCCTAGTGTCGGAAGCTGCCGATATTGACCCTGGTATAGACTATGATCCCAATGCCATTCCGTATGCAGAACTAAATAAAATGATGATGGATGATACGAAATGGATTGGTGGACAATAATGATTATGGATATTATTTGGCCACAGACTCTGACACACTACTGGATCGGCGTTATTATCTGGTTTGCGATTTGTTTTACAGTCAGTGTCATCGCTATCCAGAGCTACGAAGGTAGCCGAGAAGATGCGCTTTTCTTTTCCGCTGCTACTACTGTAGTCATTGCTTTTGGTTGGCCAGTAGAGCAATTTATTATGTATGCCATCGCTTTGTTTCTAGTTGTTGCCTACGCTATTGACGCAGTAGCCAAGCCTAACGACAGGTTAGAGGTTGATGACCGATGGGCGAACTAAACACTAAGCAAAAGGAAATCAAGCAACTCTGGGAAGTCTACAAGAACTTTGATCTAGACGAGGCTCTAGAAAAGTTTGCCTCTAAACCAAAGGGCCGGCCACCAGGAAAGAAACCGGTTCCAGAGAATATCGACACTGCTGATTCAGCGATGCGGGAGGGCCGCTTCCTACTTGAACATTTGGAGAACGTAAATGTACCCATGGTCAGGAAGCAGTGCAAGCAATGCGGAGAAGATTTCCTGGCGAGCTACAAGCATATCGCACTCTGCTCCGACACTTGTCGGGCAGCTTATTTTCAAAAGAAATATGGCTTTGTCTGGAAGCCGGAACGTACGGAGAATGAGCGGTGGGAGTTTTGGAAAGTGCCACCATCCATTATCAGCCCAGCAACTCTCAAGAGGCTTGAGGCGTTTGCCAGGGCAATCCTACAACTCGACTCTCCGGAAGAAGATGCGGCTCAAACCAGTTCCGAGATTGGAGGGACTGGCACAACTCCTAGACAAAGACTACCAGCGGATTATGAAGTGGAGAACGTTACCAATGCAAGTAGACAAAACCCTTCTGAGCTTAGAAGGCTTTGCAAAGAAGGAAAAATAACACCACACGAGCTACAAGAACAGCTTACTGCGATTTTTAGAGGATAGGAATTGCCTAGCTACACGTTGCAGTCCTGCTCTCTCTTCTTCTGATTTACCGCCCCATACCCCAACTACATTATGGGTTATGGCATAGTTTAAGCATTTGTTTATAAGACAACAGCCTGAGCAAATCTTCTTTGCCGCCTGAATTCTCTTGGCCTTTTCCATACGCGATATCTTCTCGTCAGGGAGGAAGAATGCGTCTGTATCCATTCCGACACACTTAGCGCCGGACCACTCGCGTTCCCACGGCGTATAGGCGTTTGTCATACCACACATGGTATCATGCGAAGGAGACACCGAGAGTGTGAGGAGTATAACACATGGGAATCCGTGACTGGGCCGACGTTCTTCGAGCTAGTCCAATCTTTCCATACAAAGTAGCAGAACACAACAACTGGCGAAACAATCAACCAATGGGTCCGCTTCATAGCCTGGACTATCTTGTCTGGCACCATGATGGTTCTCCGCCCGGACCTACTCCGGGTGATGTTGATTGGCTGATTAACGCATACAATGCTGAGCAGCCGTCAGCACAAATCATTATCGGCTATGATGGAACTTGGCATTTTGTCGGAAGCGGTCTTGCATGGCACGCCGGTGTCACCGATAATATCGTCACAAGCTATAATTCGGCTGGCACAGAAACAGATCAGACGACAGGGGAACAACCTTCACCTGCTTTGATCGACAGCGTGCAACGAGGCTATGCCTCTATCTTTCGACATGAAGGCTGGCCGGCTTCGCGAATGCGATTCCACAAGATGATCGCTCGCCCTGTCGGAAGAAAGCCTGATCCTGATTTTGGAGAAACTGGTTCATCTTACGATCCTGCTGTCTGGCAGAGGGAATGGAATGAACAGGTAGCAATTATTCAAGGTCTCATCGACAGCGGCAAACCTGCAAATTGGTGGAACCAATGGTTTCCGGCAGCCTAGTAAAATCACCTCACTATGACTTCTACAAACAACAGGTAGACAAAGCAATCAGAGATTGTAGGATGTGGAATGACAAAGTCAGACTCATTGTCTACACTACAATTATCACTGAAACTTGTGACGGTAGACCTTTTGGCTGGCTCAATTACACTAACCCTAGGGAACCCTCCTTTTACAACTACCATCCTAATGACGGCGATCCCCCTAGTAAATCTTGGTCTACTCAGCGAAGTGGTGGACTTTTTCAGCAACAGCCGCAGTTTTGGGGACCTGATGTCATGGACCCTTACAAGGCTGCCACAGGGTTCTTGGTCGGATTCAAGTTCCCTAACGGTAGTAGTGCGGCAGGACTGAATAAATACGATTGGCAGAATATGCCGATCCACGAAGCCTGTCAGAAAGTTCAAGGTTCAGAGTTCTCGGCAGGCGACAACTACAAACGCAACATCCAATATGCTCAAATCGTGCTTGACTCCGGCAGTACTCCGACAGAAGATAACTTCTGGAAAGGTTGGTACCCAATGACCTACACAGACCCGGATTCGTATTTCAACGATCCCAGTAAGGTCCCGATGGGTGGGATGCCGGGAACCGAATCTGTCATCGGAAGCCTTGCAGGAACTAACCGTGGAATTTATCAGTTTGTTCCGAACTGGATTAACGTCTCCAAGGACGCTGTCATTGGTGCACTGATCCCAGAAATTCGACAGGTCTGCAACGATTCTGTCAACGCGCTTCTGGCCTACCGGTTCGCTTTTGGAAACCAGGACGGCATCCCGGATGACCAGAAGAACACCGACAATATCATTTCATCCATCAATGCCAGTAACCAGCAGATTTTCAGCCCGGTCAATGGACTTGGTAAGATCATGCAAACTCTGACTGATCTTACGCTTAAGGTTGATGCTTTGCAAGCATCAGTTAATCAGCTTCTTCCGAAGCCTCCTAGCTGAAGCTGAAAATCTTTCTGCTGAAGAGAAGGGGTTGTGATATGACAACCGATACAATCATGTATATCATTCTGATCTTGGTGATCATCCTGGTAATTGCGTCAGTGGTCGGATTCGTTCGCCGCTAAAGTAGTGCCAGGATAATTGCAACAATAATTGCAGTCGCTGACAAAGCAACCGACAGCACAATGGCAACCACCTGCCGAGTGTTGTCGGTTGCTTTTGCTGTACCGGTAGAGGTTCCCTCGTTCTTATCAACTCGCGCTCGTAATTCTGCAACTCTTTCAGCCATTGCAGCAATTTTGGTATCAATTTCAGTATGTGTGACAAAAGTAGCAGCCTGGTCAGTCAATTGAGCTCTAAATTCATTAACACCTTCAAGCCGTTTCTCGGCTGCTGTCTCAGCTTTGGCCACCGCTCTTTCAGCAGCTGCCATGGCAGTAGTTGTGGCTTTTTCAGATGAAACTGCTCTCTCATCCAAAAGAGCACGTAAGTCGTCAATTTGACGCTGCAAATACAAATGCAGAGTATCGACAGTCCAACCAGACTCAACCTGGCCAGTTTCTCCACTCATATCATTCCCCCGGGAAGCGAATCTTAACGCCCCAAGCGTAGCCCGAATTTACTTCGCTGGCAGACAGCTTTCTGCGTCTTGCAGGTCTACCCTCATCATAAGATTCAATGATCTCATTATTCCCAGCATAAATAGCAATGTGGCCAACCTGAATGCCGCGAGAACCACCATTGTTCCACGCGACAAGGTCACCTGGTCTAAGTTGAGAAATAGGAGCCTTCGTACCGGTGAAAGCTTGTTGTTGGGCAGTTCGGGGAAGATTAATTCCAAGCTGTCGATAAATCTGCTGGACGAGTCCGGAACAGTCGACACCGGTCTGAAGAGAGTTACCACCCCAAACATACCCGACACCAGAGGCAATGTAGTTCATACCCTTCTGAACCGCAGTCATACGTAACTGTCCGGTAGCTCCGGCAACAGTTGTATTGCCCATCATTACTGTCGGATTTGCCCAAGCCGCAGTCTTTTGAATAGGCGGTACAGAACTAGGCAAATATTTCCGGTAGGCACCACTGTTATAGACAGACCAGTCACGGAAAGTTCCGCCAGCACCCTTCCAAATATTGAAAGCTGCGACAGCACTTTGGTACGGATCAAATGGATTGCTTGGATACCAGGAATTGCCTTGGTGAACCGAGTTAATTTGAAACAAACCACGATCGACAGAACCATTGCGGTTCGCAGTGTTTACTGCACCAGGATTCCACGACGATTCCGCCATGGCAATAGCCATCATTGTCGGAACGGCAGATTCCGGAAAACCTGCTGCCCTGATGACATTTGCTACACCCTGAGCACCGCCAGCACCCCAACCAGCACTAGAATTCTGTCCAGCTTGCTGGTACTGCATCATATTCAGCTGACCAAGATTACCAGCCGAATACAAGGAATTCATGGCATCTTGCCATGCTTTTTGACGCTGAGCTTCTGCCTGAGCAGCTAGAGCTTGTCGCTGCCGCTCCTGCTGCATTTGTGCCGAGAGTTGTTCTCCGACAAGAGCTTTCTGGCCAATGTCTCGAATTGGCTGAAGCCTCGCCGCAAATTGATCCAGGCCAAGAGTATCAGCGATGGGGCTGATATTATCTTGCTCATGCTGAGAAGCTTGTCGTTGCTGAGTGACAGCCGCTTTCTTCTGCCAGTACGGACGATAATCGTACTCGTCCAGCGAACCTTCTTGCTGGACAGGATTTGTGTCAGGGTCCTGAGCCTGCAATTCACTCGGCCGGCGACCACTCAATACGTCATATATTGAGTTGTCGACAAGGGCCGAAGTCACTGTGCGCGCTCCTTAGTTGCAATATTCTTGTAGGAGGGCTTGCTTGTATCCAGCAGGCCGAGACCTGTCAAGAAGTTTACCAACTGAGTATTAAAGACCCTGTTTTTCTCCCCAATTTCGACAGCGCGTTGGTCAGCACCAAGTCCGGTGATACTGGTTCCAGAGATATTAGCAACTTGATTTACAATAGGAATGTTGCTATCGACATAATCCGACATGTCGCTGATATTAGCGCCAGTGTCGACCCTTGTCCGGGACGTAACTTCGTAAGGCACCTTAAAGACAGGATTCAGCATTCCCGCAATGTTTCGTGCAGGACTCCCATTTAGAGTGTCGTTAAGCAAAGCTTCCTGTGGCATACCCAGCGCAACAGAGTAATTTCCTGCAATCGGTCCGGTCAAGTTATCGAGAATAAACTGAGGGTACAGTTTATTATTCGGGAACGGATCGACAAGAGTATCGGGATTTACTCCCATCATCTGAGCAACATTGTACTCGGCCTTGAACAATCCCGTAACTCGGCCCGGCTTCGACAACATAGTGCTGAACACTACTGGCATTGCCTGTCGGAACCAGTTGTAGAACGGGAAAATTCTACGCATGTACTTCTGCTCAAATGGCGTCAGTCCCCTGACGTCAGGGTGGTGTCGACGAACAATAAGTCCAGCCGCTGAAACACTCTTGCCTTTTTCCAGAAGGTGCTGGAAGTGGGCAAGTCTTGAGAACTGACCTTCCGCCTCATTAACTTTGCCCATGGTCTGCATGTAGCGATTGGCCATCATCTTGTCGGCAATCTTGCTGGTATTCTCCATGATATCTTCTGTGGAGTGCCAGTTTTGCAAGATGCCTTCATTATGGGCCATCTTATACAGACCCTGGTAAGTAATGTCCTGGCCCTTGTATTTGAATGCCACATCAGACCCGGAGACTACTTCATCACGCAGCTTTTCAAGACCCTTGACTCCGGTCTTAGTAAACTCACCGGCAGCCTGCATTGTCTTAGCTGCAATTCGGTACGGTCGAACCGACATGACGCCATTGAACGCTGCAATCATAATATCTGACCACAAGTTTCTAACGACATGCCCTGGCCGAGCAATAGTCATAAAAGGCTTCCAGATTTGCATGATCGGATCAATGATATGATTCGCAAACCATGCAATCCCTCCCTTTTGACCCCGGAAAGAAGTTTGGGAGCCGATGAGTCTATCCAACTGCTGAATATACTCACCGGCATCCCTGGGATAAAAAAGACCTGTGTCGACGTAATTCCCAAGCTTCGAGAGTTCTCCGGCTCGCAGTTTAACGTAACCCGGCTTAGGTACGTTACTGCCGAAGCGCGACGCGGAAACCCCAACCGTTTGGCGCGTCTCGATTAGCAAGGCAGCCTTGTTAATTTTCTCAAGCTCTGGCAGCGGATCTTTTATGTCCCAATCTCGCACCTGTTCCGGAACAAGTGCGCGATCCTCCGGCTTTGCCGGCTTCTTGAAACGGAACTTACTTCCCGCTTCTTCCAGAGCTTGGTTTATTGCGTCAATGGATGCACCATTACGCCACAACCTTCCACGTAAACCGTTACCGATCGTATGGTCAATAACTCCTTTCAAATCGTTGTATGCGGCAAGTACGGCAGGGTCCTCTGGAATCTGCCCTCTACGAAATGCTGTCCAGGCTGGATCAACACTGTCACCGTGAGTCTTTGCAATTTTGCTCAGAGAAGCTCTAAACATCAAGCCTTCTCTGTCAGCGCGAGATTCTAGTGCACGCCACTCGTGTGCTTGTCCACCAGTATGGTATCCGAATTGGAAAGCATTCTTGAGCGGATGCATAAGCTTATCGAGAAAACTGTTAAGCGTAATGTCAGTCTTTTCGCCAAGAGTCAAGAACGGAATCCCAGCTTCTTTGGCAATTTGGTCAGCATTACGCTCGACAAGAAGATATAGCTTCCCCTGTCGGAGCATAATCTTCTTGTCAGCTTGGGGGGTAAACCCTTCTCGAACTCTTACATTCTCGGCAAACTTAGCGTTCCTCGCGGCTGCAAGGTCAGCTTCCGGCACAACTTTAGCAACCATCGGGCCAACTTGATGAACTGCTGAGACAGCAGCATCATTAGAGGCTCCGATTTCTTTGGCAGACTTACTGATGTCGTTTCCGACATTTGCTACGGAATCAATTGCTTCCGACAGGGAGCCTTTCGCCATAGAATTCTGAACATCATCAGCTTTGGTCTTAGCGAGAGTCTCTCCATCGACAAGGTCCTTGGTCCCAAACTTCTTACTGGTCTCGACAAGCTTTGCAGCGAGGGCAGCCTGATTCATGGCCATGGATCGAGCAACAATATCTACCGACCCAGCTGCTTCAATACTTTTTGCACGGGATGCATTTCCACGCAAAGCTTCTCGCATAGCCTTGGCAATTGCCGGAGCAGCTAGTGTAGGTTCGACGCCTAGCTCGCTCATCCTGAGCGCTTCAGCGGCCCCGGCGTGCCACTGGGAAGGGTACAGGTTACCCGCACCCTTCTTAGAAGCCGCACCAAAGTTGTAATCTTCGACGATATTTCTAGGCAAAGCCTCGAAAATATCGGCTGTCGACATGGTGTAGGACTTGCCATCAGTGGAAGTAATCTTCGGTTTGACGCCTTGACTTGCCAGTTCATCGAATTTCTGCCGGGCGGCTGGAACTACTTCGTTGTACATAGCCTCTGCACGGGTCACATCTGTCGGAGGCGTCCTGTTAATCATCAGATCAGCAGGAATTTCGTTAACCTTGACATCCCTCGACAGGTGCGACAAGTTTCGGCCAGCTTCTAGTCCACGGCCTCTGGCCGCTTCCTGCGCAGTACCGACAATTCCGTCTTTCTCCATAAGTGCCATGTGGCGCTGAGCAGTTTTGTAGTCGATTCCCAAATCTTGCGACAGCTGTCGAGGCGAAACATGCATACTGTCGACAGCATATTGTGCCGACCGCATGTACTCTTCCGGGTTTATCTCCTTAATAAATCCGGGAGCCTTTGGCATAGACTTCTCAGCTTGGAAAATATTATTGGCAGCCTTAGTGGTCAACACATTAATATGCTGACCCATTGCAAGACTGTCAAGAGTTGTCGGCTGCTCAGTACTGCGCTTAATGTGGTCAAGAACTGGCGGTTCGGCGGTGATCGCTTCCTTAACAATCTCATCTGGAATAACATGAGCCGGTGCCGCAGGAGCTACTTCAGTAGGAATCTTGTACTTAGCAATCTCAGCCGGATCAGTAATTTCCTTCCAGTACTGTCGAACAGGTGCAACGGCCGTAACTTCTTTTACTGGCGTGGCAGCAGCTTTTGCAGTTTCGGCAGCCTTTGCGACATCAGTTGCTCCACGAGCAGCTTTTGCACCAGCACGAATAGCCGCCGTAGCTCCGCCAGCGACAAGATTAGAAGGATCAAGGGCAATGTCCAAAGCGAGCCCGCCAGCACCCGCCAGGACATCTTCTGCTGACCCACCGATATGATTCTCAGGAGTTCCCCCAAACAAGAAAGTTTTGTCGAGGTTGTCTCCACGAAGACTTTCACGAATGGCATCGGAAAAAGTAGTCTTTTCCCGTCCAGTAAAGCCTTCCCAAGCGGCACCAAATGGATTACGTACCTCTGCACCGGCATCACCCTGCAAAGAATTGATATTTTGTGCTGTGGCTTTAGCAATTCCTGCAACGGAGTAAAGCGGACGGGAAAGGATGTCGAGAATTCTTGTTCCGACACCAGGATCAACATTTTGCTGAATGACATCGTCAAATCCACCCCAATTCTTCGGATGATATCCCGACAAATTGAGCGCCATTTGGGTTGACTTTGTTTGGGGCCGCCCTGCCCCTACTTGCTGCAAACTTTTAATATACTGATTAGCTAGGGCTGTAACACTGTTGTTGGTGTTAGCCATAATCCCTACTTCTTATTGTAAAAATTCTGCCAGAACGAAGAAGCGGCAGCTTGTGCAACTAGTGGATCGAGACCTTTTTGCTGTGCTGCCCTTTTAACATAATCTACGAACTGGTACATATTACCTGCAATAGCGGCCGGGTCCTCGCCACTTGCAGCCGCAGCAGAAACTGCCTGTGTAACAAAGTCATAGTAATCTTTAGCAGCAGATTGGTTTCCACCTGTTGCAGAAGAAATTTGACTGATAGTCCTCGACACGGGGTCCTGGTCGTTCAGTGACGTACCACTATGCTGCTGGCTCTGATTATCAATTTCCTGTTGCCTCAAACGCTGATTTGCAAGAGCGGTAGCCAAATCAGTACCGTACTTTGCCTGATCCAACTGATACTGTCGATCGACATTAGCCTGATTCTGTTGAGCTTTCTGTTGATCGAACAACTGACTCAACTGGGCCTGCTGTCGTTGCTGACCAAGTTGCTGCTCCTGCAAGCCAAGATTTGCGGCAAACTGTTGGTTCTGAGTGTTAGCACCGTACGTATCTTTGTAGGCACCATAATTAGCCTGCTGAAGCTGGAAATCTCTATCCGACAATTGCTGAGCAAGTGACAATGCAGCTTGAGCTTGGTCACCCTGAAGCTGGAACTTATTCTGCTGATATCCTTGAAGAGTATCTCCGAGACGAGCAATAAGCTGCTGTCGGGCTGCAACACCTGCTGTATCGTCAGCCTGAGAAATATTACTTAGGTAATCAGCCTGGCCTTGGCCCTGCTGAACAATTGCAGCATTCTGGTTTGCACCTTCACGCTGCGCCTGAGATTGCTGGTAAGCCTGGTCAGCAGAATTGTTACCAAGCACATCCTTGGCAGATTCTTCTTGCCCAAGCTGCTTCAGAAGTGCGGCTTCCTGATTCTGAGTGCTCGAATAGTTCTGTGCAGTGTCCTGGACAAGTTGATTCGTAGCATTAGTTTGCTGCTGAGAAGCATCCTTATAACGAGCCGCAGAACTAGCCGCAATCTTAGAGATATTGTCGGCAAGATTTTGGTACAATCCTGCTGTGATCTGATCGTTGCGGTTATATTGCCCTTCTGCCTGTGCGGCCGCCGCATCGATTGCCCTGTACCGAGGGTCGTAAATTCCCGCTACCTGGTTTCTAGCCTGGTCTGTGAAATCCCGGTACTCGAAACTTGGAGCCTGAAAAGGTTCCGGGTTATAGCCAATACCCCCGTCGGAACTTCCATCAAATCCACCGGGAGCAGGGTTATTGGCACCACGTTTTCCACCGACAGCAGGGCCGCCCAAATCTGTCTTTAGACCGGCACCAATAGCTTTTCCGCCAGTAGTAGCAATATCAGCTACACGGCGAGCCACATTTCCCAAGGCTCCGAGGTTGAAGTTTCCCAATGCTTGCTGAGCAATCGTCCTGCCAATGTTTCCAAGTGTTGTCGGACCACCTGTATTGCGAGCAGCTTGTGGTGCCGACTGAGGCAAATTACCGCCATTAAAAGGATCACGAGTCGTCCCAACTTGGCCGGTAAAAGGATCGCGTGCGCCACCACCCGACAACGGATCAAGTCCCCGCTGTGGGACAGGATTTCGCTGGGTCGACAAAGCCGCCCGAAGGGCTGTCGGATTTTTCAGCAGAGCTTGAATCTGCGGAGTACTGTAGCCCTTGGCGACAAGCGTCTGAATTTGAGCCTGGGTAGGAGCCATTTAATTATGCCGCCCTTTGAATCACATTCTGTCGGCCAGGAGTAACCTGATCCCGAGAAACACCAAGCTGAGCCATAATCGAACTGATGGCATCTTCCTGGGCAGCGGCGTCTGCGGCATCTTGCTGGCCGTAGAAACTACGCTTATTCAAGTCTTGAGTGTCGCGCCAACTCTTTTGATCCGTCAACGCAGAATTTCGCCGATCGTTAAACTGGCTATTCATATTCGACAGTGCTTGCGCATACAAACCAGAATTAAACAATCCTCGTCCTGCGAAATCACCCTGATTTGCCTGGTAAGCGTCACCATAAGCTGAACCCTGAGCATTGGGGTCGAATCCAGCCTCGTCATTTCCTGCACCAAGCTGCAAAGCTCTCATTCCAGTACGAGGAACTGCCGAACGCCAGCCCAATTGTCGCTGAGCATTGTCGAAAGTCGTGTCGTACTGACCACGAGCAAGAGCCTGCTGGGCGTCAAAATCTGAGCGGGCACGCTGCATTTCTGCCTTGGCTCGCTTATAAGGTTCACTGGCAAGCGGATCAGGAATTGTAATATCCTGCATTACCGGAGCAGGAGGCGCATCACCCCCGCCACCAAATCCACCAGAGAATCCGCCAGAACTTCCTCCGGTGTAGTCTCCACCGCCTCCTGAACTTCCACCAGAACTTCCACCAGAATAACTTCCACCCGAACTTCCCCCTGAACGAGCAGGTGCCGGGGCGGAATAAGATGGAGTGGCTTTCTTTGCAGGTGCCGGGGCAGGTGCCGGAGCCTTATAAACCGGGGCATTCTTAATTGCCTTGGTTGCAGTTTGCACACCCTGAACTGCACGGGCTGCAACTTGTGCTTTCTGAGAATTTTGAACTGCCGTAGTATATGCCCGCGCCGCGGCAGCGGCACGAAGAATATCAGCGACGGTGGTCATTTACTGAAGCCCCCTCAAATAATCCGGGTCCATGAATCGCTGTCTCTGACCAGCGCTCATTCTTGCCAAAATGGCACGCTTTCTTGCCTGAGCCATCATATCTCGCTGCTGGTAACCTTCCTGAGCATCAGGAGAAACTGGTCCTGATGTCGGATTCGGCCGGCCAAACCCATACATTTTCGCACCGGCAGCATATGGAGTGTAGGCATCAGGCTTACTGAAGCCGGCATAACTCAGGCCATAATCCATAGACATTAGTTCGTCTCCTTAGCCACCAACTGGGCTTCTCTAAGGAATACTACCATCCCAATGATCTTCACACTGGAATCAGCACCGTTTGTGTTGGCAACAGCCGCACCCGACAATAAGATATACATAGTTCTGAATCTGAACTTCTGCTTGATACTCTTGACATCTTTTACATTATATTCGCCGGCAGCAGGTGAAACAGTCGAACTGTATGCCGTCAAATCAAAGTCATCCCAGTTTCCCGGATCAGACCAAATAAAATGCGCAGCTTCATAATCCCATGTCGGATTCTGTTGTGAGTTAGGGATTCTGATTGTCGTTGTAAAGTTGCCAGAAGTCGCAATCTGCACATGACCATGTGAAATAACTTTGAATCCCTGTGGGATGTCAAAGTTAGTGATCTTGGTCTGAACACTCCAGTTAAACGACTCTGTACTTCCGACACCTGTAACTCGATCATCCCGGAAGAAGTAAATCTTATTCGGATCGGCAGATGTGGCGCTGTGCATGTACGCAGTATCGAGACCAATGTTGGCGGTCGGAATAACGACAATCTTACTGAATTTCCTTGCCATGGTCCACCGAGACCACCGCTGCACACGCAATGCATACACGAGCATATTTGTGTAGTAACGAACAAAAAGTCTGTCTCGGAATAAAGTCAAACCAAAAGTGTCGTAGGAATTTAGTGTTGCATCGAGAACCTGAGTTAGCGCAACAGGAGAAGAAATTCTCTTGTAAATTGAGTTCACAAGTTCGTATACAGCATTGTCATGTAGCGTGTAGACCGTGTTGGAATTATATACGACAGCGCAGTTAATTGCAGGCACACCAATTTTGCTGTCGATAATAGTCAAATCAGCTGCACTTGGAAGCTTTGAATAAGTAAATCTGTAAGTAGAATGCTCTTTGAAGATAATGATATCGTTACCGGCAATTACAAGGTCGACAACTTTCTCGCCATCTCCGGGATTCACGTCAAAGTTATCCGAACCGTTCCAAGTTGTCGGATCACCGACAGCGCAGAAACGTACGCGAGCAGTATTTGATGTCGCGGTAATACCGCAACCAACAAAAATACGATCCTTATAGAGAACCGCTGCTTCCCCTTGTGGAATAGCCGCTACTGTCGTAAAGGTAATTGTCGGGTTAGTGGCATCGAAGTAACCACCAGAACCCGACGCGCCAGGTTTAGGAATTATCCAGAGCTTATTGTTGTACTGGATACAGCAGACAGCCTGAACTGATCCAGTAATAGCCTCTGCAATACCAGACGAAGCATTGATTAGTCTGATGGTATTTGAAACCGACAGCACGATAAACGTACGGCCATCGTTTGGAATATATCTTCCAATGACTCGCAAGTTTGTAATAGGGCTAGGCGCGACAGAACCACCGGTCGTCCAGTTAATCGTAAGATCGCCGATAGCCGGGCGATTTACCAGGGAACCATCAAGATCAACCTCAAGATTAGTAAGGTCATATACTTCATTATCAGCAATGTTCTCACCCAACCCTGAAGAATTTCGCATTCCACCGATGAAAGGTCCCATTTTCACCGGTGTGAACTTAGTTGTCATATACATTCCTCTTCTGGATCACGGAAAAGAGGATAAGTACCCTGCATTGAATCTTCTGCGTTCTGCCCAACCTTAAGCATGTCCTCAAATCGGGTCATCTTGGCTGCGGCAGTCTCGTAATCCTCATCAAGTTCATTAGCTTTGGCTTCGACATACTCGCAAATTCGCGGGAAGAATCTATCCGACAGGGGAAGCAAGTCTCCCGACACGGTGACATTCGCCGGTTTCGCAGAACCATACACAGTGACAGTCTTTACTGCATCCGGGACAGGCCAAAGTTGAAAATAATCGGCCTGTTGAGACCAGTACTGTGGAGTTCCCTTTTCAGTGGTAAAGGAATCACCAGTTTGTCGTTGGATTTCTTCAAAGGAAATTGTTTTCAGGAGGGACGTATCGTACTTGACGCCAGTAACGTACAACAACCCTGTCGGATAGCTGTACTCATTCTGCCCAATTACTGAGTTCTGTGTATAGCGTCCCTGGTAAGCCTTTGGGTCACGGGTCGTAATTTCAAGCACTGCCATGTTGATGTACCGAATAATCTTCGGGGTATCAATTTGGACGTTTGCGACGTCGCCAAACTGCTCGGTGACCCAGGTAATCACATCACCGACAGTCTTAGTACCGAGCGGCTGAGGCATTTACCTATAGACCTTTCCATTGTGCTTGTAAGTATGCAGCGGGGACTTCAGAACCGACACCGCAAAATCAGCAGCCTCAGCTTCAATTTCCTCACGCCTAGCAGCCTCGAAAAGTTCTCGGGCCATTTCATTAGCTTTCAGCTGATCTTCCAGAGGGCGGCCAAGCCTTTGCATGTCCAGTGAATAAATCCGAGCAATGACATTGTAATTGATATCAGCTTGATTAATATAAAATACCACATAAGGATCGCCCACATGCGGGGCACAGAGAACAGCACAGTCGAGTTGGCCATGTTCTTTATCCGGATTCTCTACCCTTACAAGAGAAAGAGTTGGGTCATAATCGCTCAAAATCTGAGCTACAAGAAGCTGCTCCTGGGAAAACACACCATCCGGAGTGATGAAACTATTCCCAAACATTTCATCTTTAAACAGTGGATTCTGACTCATGAAACGCCTGCCCAAATAGAACCCTGTGCAGTGAAAGCACCAAGAGTTGCTGGAAGGGTTGTCGTTCTGCCAGTATCGGCAGTCGCAAACCTAGCATTTGCCGCCGACAAAATACCGTTTTGAGCACCACCCTGGACAGCATTTCCGGCCCTGAAGAACGGCATCGTGGTTCCGTTTCCAAACAGAACTACATAGCAGTTCCCTGTCGGGACAACTTGTGGTGTGATGGCCGCAGTTTTTACTCCAAGAGAAGTCCAAGCGACAGACTGATCCGGTGCAGTGGCCAAAAGTGCCTTCGCTGCACTATAGAGACCAATCAAACACTGTGACGCTGTCAAAGTTGCGCCAGCTGTCGAAACTTCGACATGGAGATTGCTGATTGTCTGCGGAGAGCGCAGATTAATCTTCACAACCCAGCAAGTTCCAGCGACAGGTTGAATACCGTCACGCCAATCGGCCGGGTCGCCAGACCAGCCTTTGAATCCAATATCCGCAGGAATTGCAGAGCCGGCAAAACCTGGCTGAGCACCAGCAATTAGGTCGTTGTAATACGCAACCCTTTTATCCGCAAGGCTACCATTGTAGCCTATTGACTGCATATAGTTGAATTCACCACTCGTCATCTTTACTCCAAGCCCAATGAGTCCAGTTCTTACGCCAGATATCGGCAATAAGAAACACAATTACCAAAGTGAACGAGCCATACATCAGGGCTCTAGCTTGGTCTCGAACAAAACCTGTAAACATCCCAAGTTGGAGCAGGAAGATAAAAACACAAAGACTGGTAAAAAGACCGGTAAAAATCACTAACCATTTTCCTAGTGAATACTTCCACCACTTCAACTTCAGAACAACAGTCAAAAAAGCAATAAAAGCACTAAGCGCCATTGCCCAAAATGCATATGTACCGGCATCCATTACTTTCTCCGTCGCCGTTCCAATAGTTCTATAGCTTCCTCAAGGTAGTGATTATGGACCTTCCTAGCTCTAATAGGTCCCAAAGTTATTTTCGCTTCGACTTCCTGCACATTAATGGTTTGCTCGATATCCTGCTCGAAAGAGACCGACAATTTAGCACTTGCTAAACGTTGCTTATCTTCTTCCTCTTCTTCAGGAATCGGCTGAGTCGTGTTGGCCCTCCAATACTTCCTGCCTCGCAATGAGTGCAGGTGTCGACACACGCGCGAGTTCCGCATACTCATTGTTAAGATCAACCAGCCTTTGATTATTTTTGATGCTTCGGGAGAGAGCTTCTTGGAAGAGGTCCTGTGCTTCACGCAATGTGTGCAGAACTTCACGATGATGCTCCTCAATTTCAGCTATGCGCGCTAGATAGTATTCCTCTAGGCGCCTAACTTCTCTATCGGAGATTTTCTTCGGAACTAGCCAACCCATCAGCAGAAGAAAAACAACCACTGCTAGAAGAGATTCAGGCCCCCACTCCACCAATGTTGTGAACATTCTCTCCCCATACCTCAACACAACAAAGGCTAAAAGAAAAGGGCCATGGCCTTTTCAGACCAAGGCCCTTTTCGGCACAGCTTATTACATTAGCTCTCCGTGATGTCCTTAATCACAAAGTGAGCATTGCGACGATCAGTGGCAAGTTCCGAGTACTGGAACAAAGTTGCGGAGTAAGCATCCTTACTCGGGTCCCGAAGCCACATCGAACCATCTTCATCCATGAAGGACCAGTCGGATTCGCGGTAAAGCTTGATTGCATCCTCGCGCAGACCGTAGAGAGTGTTGAAGGGGCAATCCTTATCCGCAATCAGCGGAATATCACCACGGTCCGTGGTAAATGCAATACCAGCGAAACCACCGGTAAATTCCTTCTGGTTCACATAACGCCGCTGCTGAGTGAGCAGGTTCGCATAAGAACGACGGACACCGAGCGAAGTAACCATGACCGACACGTTCTTACCGCACTGGCGATAAGTAAGGTCGACCTGCTTGGAAATCATCGTCTCAGAAATCGCACGAGGAGTACCACCGTTGGCATTCACATAGGACTTCCACACGGGAACGTTGTTCGGGTCAATATTCTCGTAAGCGACACCGCCAGTGTTGTTGACCTTAATTCCGAGGCCAGCCCACTCACGGTTTGCGTTACCAGTTCGGACAAAAACGTCCAGGTTGGTAAACGACACAGCCGCACCGTCGAAAGTCACCGAACCAGTACCGTCATCGTTGTTCACGATGGCAGTAACATTTCGGGCCGTGGCCTTCGCCGTAGAGTCCGCCGCCAAGTTCGCAGCGGTGTAGATATCAATAACCTCGTTGATCTGAAGGTTATCAATACCAGAAGTAATGACAGCAGTGTTCAACGACGTGGTCGAAGAAGTAACTGCAAGAGCACCAGAACCCGTGCCATAAATCTGACGGTTCAGATCGACAGCGCAGTCAACACGGAGCCGCTCCATTTCATGCTTAAGCGCAGAAACGAAAACCTGTGGCTTAGAATTGGCCAGCTTCAAAACCTGGCCAGTAAGACCAAGCTTTGCGTAAAGGTACTTCAGCGGAATACGAGCCGCCGCAGAACCCTGCTGACCTGCCGTCGGCAAGTTTTCATTTTCACGCCGAGCACCGAGACCTGAGTCGCGAAGATAGTGAACGCGAAAAGTACGTTACTTTGCACCGACCATGTCCGTCACAACGTCAGCTTCTCCACCAGTCGGCTTAACAATCCGGCGAAGAATCAGGGTGTCGTCATTAAGCTGCATACGCAGCGGGTCCTCGTACATTTCCTTCGCAAGAGCGGAAATGGTGGAAAGTGTTGCGGGCACTGGTGTCTCCTTTTGACTAGGACAGGTGCTTAAGTTCCTCTAGTCGCCGGATCATTTCCTGGTCTCGCGCCTTTTCATCTTTGGGATCAAAAGTGCGATTACCTCCGGGATTACTCCCGGTAGGATTCATAATCAACGGCTGATTAGTGGGTCCTTGGCCCTGCTGATTCCTTAGAGTATCATACAAATGTTGGTTATAGGCTCGCTGAGCCGCGTGTGCCTCCAACACGATTTTGTCGATAGACTTATTACCGCCAGCCTTCAGACTCTTGTCAACTTCAAACATGATCGACGTGAGAAGCTGGTCGTTCCTGATTTCATCATTTGCAAGGCTGGGATCGGCCTCGTAAACCTTGCGCATTGCTGCATCAAGATCGTTTCCAAAAATGCGTTCCTGTTCAGCCATAACTTGCTGCTGAACCATTTGCTCCTGACTCTGTCGAAATTGTGTAAGCTCCGACATCTGCTGCTTAAGCTGCTTAATTTCAAGCTGCTCAGGAGTCAAATCTTCATCAGGAACTTCCGGAGTTTGCTGCTGATCTTGCTGACCCTGCTGCTGAAGTTCTCCGACAGCTTGCGCAGCCTGGCCAGTAGTGAAACCGTACGTATTTACCAGCGCATTGAAAACCTTCTGTGCACCCTCGGGCGTATCCATCATCTGGAAGACTTGGTATGCGTAACCCAACTCTTCCGGCTGAGCCTTCAGGAATGGCTCATAGGGTGCCCACTTATCGGAGACTTCCGACAGCGCCTTTTGGTGCCGGGCATTTACATCTGCAATGACCTTATCCAGCATCTTTCCTTCACGGAAAGCGGTCGGGAGGTCTGCATAAACTGAATCTGCCGACAGGAAATCATCATTTGAGGTTGATGGGGCAGCGGGTTCCTGCGGTACGTTTTCATTCGGGATGTTTGCGTTGTTGTCGGGAGTAACTTCACCGCCGACTGAGGCCGACGAATCGCCCCCGGCAAGAGCGGTAAGCTGCTCCTGCGTAACTTCACCTGGCATGGACATTAATTTTCCTTAGATTCCCGCCGCGTCATAACCGACACGGAGTGCAAAAATCTTGTCGTTGAGACTCATGGACTGAAGCATTGCCGTTGTGTAGTACGAGCCATTAAGGGTCGTAAGCTGCGCATCAATCGCAGCCTGGTCCTTCACGGCATTGTGCGTGGTAGCCGAAATAGGAGAAGCGTTGCTTGCATAATTAAAACGCTTATCCACCACCGAGAGGCTGTTGCCCGTTTCGTTGGTCGCCATTTTGTGGTCCACCCCCTTCCGGTGGCATCATTTGTGCCGCTTGGTCTTGCTGCTGCCCAGCAAATTGTTGTTCAGTAGCCGGATTTGCTACGTCAGGCCCGGCCATTCCTGGAATGGGCCCTCCACTCTGTGCCATCATATCACGTTGTGCGCCCATCATCATTTGAACCTGATGATGAAGAATGTGATCTGCAAATTCCTTCTTAACTCGATCACCGAGAGTCTCAAATTCTTGAGTCTTACGGAATCTGTTATGGACCTCGATGTGAACTTTGTGGTTGTCGTAATCATTAACAGGAACCACAAGTGGCTTCTGCAACGACATCCCAGTACCAGGATCAAATGTCGACGGATCGACATAACCGTTGGCATCCGGCAAAAGTTTCTGCTGATATTCCTGATCGCCCATGAGAAGCTCATTTGGATCGAGCTTCTTCATCTTGAGATTTTCACGCTGTGCTTGAGCGTAATCAACCTTGATGATTTCAGTAATACGCTTGACGCCGCCCATCGGCAACAGATCAAGCAAGTTCTCAGGAGTGATAAAGCCCATCTTGGCCATATCCATCAAGAGAGCTTGCTTAGCGGTCTTGCTCTCAGGAATCATTTATCCGTGCTCAATGCGGATAGCCAGCCCCCGAGAAATCTGCGCACCCTTCAATTCAACAGCATCGAAGGCTGCATCCATACCGATGGTACGAATAATTCTAGGCAGGTCCCACATGTCGGCAACAATCGACAGGGCCTGCTTTGCTACCTTTTGAACGAGAGCTTCACCGCTAGCAATTGTTGCCCAAAAGACAGTGTTATCTTGTTCCAGCAGGAAGTTAATTGCTGTCGCCGCTACGACACCCGATCCCGGAGATTGCCCTTTCGACACGCTGTGTTGTGCCGAAATATCCTCCAAGTCTCGGCGAACGACATTAAGTTCATCACTGACAAACGCCGGAATTGGCTGAGCCAAAATAGGTGTCGGTGGCTGAAATCCAGGCTTAACAGGAATCAATTCACCAGGCCGAGAAGTTACACGGTTAGGATCAATTGATCCTTCAGTGTAGGCAAGTTGCGTCTTGCCGGTGCGCAACATAGAAATAATCATCTGGTTGCGCGTACGGTTATAGTGCCTCTGAAGAGGAATTGCATCGACAAGAGGCGAGTCCCGGTAAAACTTTCCAGTCAGAATATCTCCCCAGTGCGCATGAGGATATTCACCATGAGAATAAGGAAGTCGCCCAAGCTTCTGGACAAGTTGGTCTCCGACAATTGTAAGAAGTGCACCCTGTGGGAAATCTCTATGGGCTCCTGGCTTCAGGTACATTTCAATAACACGGACAGCATCCGGCTTAGCCGAATTATCGTTCTTGATCCTCCAATAAGAAGATTCAAAAATCTCCTGGCTGCCGATGCAATCAGGTTCGACAGGATGCTGTAGATAGTCCTTCCAAAAGGTATTAACCCACAGCACAGGCTTGGTGTAGACTTCCATAACATAAGTTTGTGACTCAATCTCTTCTTCCAAAAGGTCAGGCACAAACAAATTGAACGGAGTTACGGTTGCAAAGCATAAATCACCAGGCTGTGGCTGCGGCTGGGTGATAATTGGATTTACGGCTAGAAAGTTGTAATCAACCTTATTACTGTCCCAAAAAGTCTTAAAGAATCCATTGCCGGTCATCACTGTCCAGAATGCACAGCGAATCAATTTCTGCTGAATCTTCTGAGTATCGTACAGTGAATCCCAAACTGCCTGTCCGCCTTGCGCTGCAAGCAAGTCATCGTCACTAGCCGACACGGGAATAACACTAGCTGTCGGCTTTTCGCTCGTCATCCGCGAAATCTGCTGTCGAACCAGGGGTCGCAGCAGATTCGTCACCAGTTTTTGGTTGTAGCTTGGGAGATTTGGGGTAACAATGCGGCCACCCGTAATGAGATTTACCCACTGCTCCCCACCGTAATGGAGAAGATGAAGCTCCCAAGTCTTTTGGTACTGAGCCCTCTGATTTCGACACTTGTCATACTCCGACTTAACCCATTGCACAAGTCCATCGTCGGAAACAGTGCCTTTTGATTGCTTGTCGGTTGGACTAGTAGGGTCAGACTTCGAGTCCTGCGTCGCGGAGGGCTTGTTCAATTTCGTCTTGCCCAAGAGCTTGTTCACCGCTGACGTCATATTGGCCTCTCATAACTTCACGCAAAAACTCTCCGTTATCGGAGGGATCATAGTCGGGCTCGACAGTGCTAGTTACGGTTTGCATAGCCTGCACTTGTTGGTAAGCTAGTGGGTCTTTTGTACCCAACAATCCGATCGTCTTATCCAACAATTGTCTGACTGCAAACGAGTCCTCTTGGTTCGAGTGTACCTTACTCTCGAAAAGTTCTAGGAACTTATCAGCCCTTTCTCGCTCCGCCCGCAATTGCCCCCTGACCAACAACCAAATCACTAAACTTGGCAGAATTGCCAACAGCAGCCACAAGCCCATCCACATTAGCAACCAGGCAGACACGAGTCTCCTCCAAAGTTTGAACTAGCGCCTTAATGTGATTTTCGAGAGCCTCAATCTTCGCAGCTTGTTCATCGACACGAAAATGAGAAGCAGCTTCCAGCACACAATTCTCGCAGAGCATAACTACTCCGACAAAATCTTCGTCATAACCCCAATGAATGCAATCACGATCCATTGCTCCACAGCACCAGCATTTTCCAGGTGATGGCAAATTGTTGCCTTCCACCACCATAAACCGGCCGGGCTCCCTAGGAATCGTAGTCATAATTTTCTTCCTCCCAAGAATCTTCACCAAACGGCTTCGGCCGCTTAATTTTCACTGGCGCGTACGCATTTGGCGGTGAATTCGCCATATTTACCAGTGTCTGTAGGTAATCGTGTTCATCGAAAATCTCGAGTTTTTCAGCCGTAAGCTGTGAATCTGTCAAATCTGGATATTGTGTAAACATGTATCGAATTGCATCCGGGGCGTGGTCATGCAGCTTTTTAATCCGCTCCGGTGGGTTAGTCTGTGAACGCAACTTCTCAGACTGAATGTAATCCCACTGAAGCTTCTTCATTTGGTCACACAAGACGGGACAGCGATTTAGGGAAATTTCCCAAAATGGCCTGTTACCGCGCCGAGGATTAGGTCGAAGATACTGCTTTACTTTTTCGACACCAATCTTAACTCCTACTTCACCCTTCGGAATTCCTTCCGTGGCGATGAATATTCCAAGCTTGGCGTACTCAGTGACCACTGAAGTTCCAGTAATTTCCCGGGTCTGGTTCATAGCAGGATCACCAACACGGTTATAAACTTTAATATTATTCTTGCTCTCAAACTCCTTCATGATCTCAACCCACTCATCGACACGCAGACCCTTGTCGACAAATTCTTGAAACGTAATGACCGATTCTTGATTAGGCGACACGGCAGTGTAGATAATGGCTGTCGGGTTAGTCCAGCCTGAATCCATAGCTACCCAAATTGTCCAAGTTTCAGGTGGCATCCACTCTTTCGACACGGTGGCATGAATGCTGGCCTGAAATTCAGGGTAAACTTTGCCACCCCGCGGCACATAAGCACCATGAGCACGAATCTTCTGCTCATCTTCCGACAGGTCGCCAAGAGTTCTATCGACAGTGCCTTCTGGTAGATTATCTGCATTGTCGATTGTGTCGACCCAAATCACCATGTTTCGGGATTCGACATGAACTTTCTTGTCAT
>Ga0164301_10000058_pt1 | contig 25771 bp, 25 predicted proteins | sample Whisoiple_231_MG_FD_109711 | JGI IMG/M metagenome (GOLD analysis project Ga0164301, IMG submission 109711) | Unamended control soil microbial communities from upstate New York, USA - Whitman soil sample_231_MG | ecosystem: Environmental > Terrestrial > Soil > Agricultural land ... | reverse complement strand
CGGCGACTACCTCGCCGGCTTTGGCGGCACCGGCTCGGGCGCCGAGCAGCTCGACCTCAAGCCGAGGACCGGGATCGCCGTGGACCGGGGGCGGGTCTGGGTTGCCGACGGGGGGAACCACCGCCTCGACGAATGGGTCGGCGGGACCTATGAGCCCTCCAACGAACCGGTCCTCGCCGAAGACGACCCGCAGCTCGACGTCGACGTCTCCGAAGGCCTCGTCGAGAGCGTCGAAGGGGAGGAGAGCGGGACGATCGAGTACGCCCACAGCGGCGACCTGCTGACCGCGGTCGACGCCCCGGCCGGCGAAGCGCAGTTCTCCTACGACGGCGCCGGCCACATGACCAAAGCCACCCTCCCCAACGGCACCTACGGGGAAATCGCCTACGAGGCCACCTACGGCCGGGTCAAATCGGTGACCGTCGCCGTCGAAGGCAAAAACCCGAAGACGACCTACTTCAGCTGGTCCGACGAACCCCGCCGGACCACGGTGACGCCGCCGGACGCGCCCGCCACCACCTACGACATCGCCGCCGACGGCTCGATCTTCAAATGGTGGAACGCCAAACAGCCCCCGGTCCTCGACGACGTCGCCGGGACGTTGTGGGACAACCGGGAAACCAGCACGCCGATCGCCACGGGGACCCACAACCTCGTCATCCAGGCCCACGACGACGAGGGCGTCGCCTCGATCCAGGTGATCGCCAACAACAACCAGATGGTCGACGAAAGGACCTGCGACTTCGACCCTGAAAAACCCACCGAATGCGTCACCGAGACCAACGAGTGGGTCACCGAAACCGCCAACTGGCCGCCCGGCATCGTCTACCTCGAAGTCATCGCCACCGACCGCCTCGGCGAAGCCACCAGCCAGCGCTTCTGGGTGAACATCCCCTACACGCCCCCGCCGGACCCAGAAGCCGAAGAACCCCCGCGCTTCAACGACATCCTCAATTTCCGCGAAAAGTTCGGCCTCGACCTGGATCTCAAAGGCGACGAGCTGGCGGTAGACGACCGCGTGTTCGAACTGATGGGTGACTGGCACAACCCCAACACGCCGGCGGGAGAAGTGGCGCGGACGACGATGTCGCGGTGGGGGGTCCCGATGAGGGCCGTCGACCTCGCCGAGCTCGAATACCGCCAGCGCTACACCCAGCAGGTGGCATCGGCGATTCCAGCCTGGGCAAATGCCAATGCGCCGAGCACCTACGCCGGCTATTACGTGGATCACCGAGCAGGCGGGGTCATCCGAGTTGGATTCACCCAAAACAATCAGGCGACCGTCGCCAGTCTGGTCGGGGCGGGCGTGCTCGAAGCTGGAGATCGCGTCTCTGCGTTTTCGCAGACGCCAAGTCATTCCTACCAGCAGTTGATCGAAACCCAGTTCGCCATTGCTAACGCGGGTTCGCAACTCCCCTCGCTAACGACGGTTTCGATCAATGCCGAAAAGAATCTGGTGGAGGTAGGTACGACCGCTACGACGCAAGAAATGAGCAATGCCATTACCGGGCTCCTGGGCGCCTCAGCTCCTGTCGAAGTGTTCGTGGATCCGAGTCCGCCCTCGGGCAATGCAACGACTCGTGAACGAATTAAGGAACGGGTCAGAGCTGGCGAGCGAATCTTTAGAGAAAAGGAAGGAAAAACGTTCGAATGCACTGCGGGGTTTGGGGCGTGGCTGCAGAGCCCTAGTGAGCAAGGTGGTGTACTTGAAAAGCACTTCTTGATCACGGCCGCTCACTGCGGCGATATGGACACTCTTGGATTGGGCACGCTGTTCGAACGGCGTCGCTATGTCAATAAAGTCGAATACAGTTATGCACCGTTGGGTCACGTTCGGCGGAGCGGGATCACGGATCAGCCGCAAGTTGATGCGGCTGCAATCTTTCTCGAGGGTCCAGCGAACGGCTGGGCGCCCCGGGAGATCTTTCAGAACTCCGAATACCCTCAGCCCATTACCGGTGCGACGGTGCCTGTTCAAGGAATGATTGTTTGTACCTCGGGCGCGACGACGAACAAGGTCGAACGAGGTGTCGTACTGGGAGACCCGGTTCCATTCGATTACGACAAACAACCTATATATAACTCTTATGAGGTTCCCGTTGACATCTATGAGCGTCAGGGAGACAGCGGGGCTCCCGTTTGGGAGTGTGGGAAAGGAAACGCCGTCGGTTTGTGGAATGCCGGGACCAAACCTTCTTATGTGACGGCATTGTTGCCCATCGCGGTTGATTCGTCTTGGAATGCAGTATTTGGGCCACTTGCTCCCGGCGCACTCGCCAAGCTCGGGTTCCAGGCCGGCAACCTCTCGACTGCGCCATGATTAATCAGTATTCTCGTAGCATGTTGAGTCTGCGGAACAGACTGTTTTGGATGGCCTGGAGTTCGATCTTCGTGCTTGTCTTGATCGGATCGCTGGGCTTGAGCCCGAATGCTTCGGCTGCTCCGCCAAAGTCCTTTTGCGGAGCGGATTACGTTCGCAATTACTTGGGGCAGTTGTACAAGGTCCACCTCTCGTCCAGATTTGATCCCGCGGGAGAACTCGAAAGGGGCCCATCGTCTCTGCGTCTCTTCACTACTCGCCGGCAGCTTGTCCCGATTGGCCCGGGGCGGTTCGGCGCTCATGGAGCTGTCTTCAGTCAAAAGGGTATTTCAAAGCCCTTGAACTGGTGGGTGGTGAGCCAGCTTGAAAGGGTCAACGGCCGCGGCGAAGGAGTACTCGTCAAAAGCAGGCGCCAGTTCGTGCAGAAGGTGGCAGGTTTTAATAGTCGAGACTTTGGCTTTGCATCGACGGGAGCCCGTCCTGGCTTGTACCGACTAACTGTCGAAATCCAGAATGATGCCGGCAAGTTGGTAGAGAGGCATCAGGAAGCCTACCGGGCTCTCCCTGCTGAATCGGATCTAAGGCTTTCAAAGAGCTTTGAAAGCTTGGCGGCCGGGGATGTGGGGATGATCCGCATAGACAATTACGGAACTGTCGATGCCAGTTTTGGCGAAAATTATCGATTGTGGACCGCTTCTGGGGAAGAGGTTCCTGTGAATCGAGTATTTGTGAACGTCGCCTATAAAATTGCGGGGGGAGTGGCCGCTGAATGCTGGGCATTCGTCGTTCCGCAGGACCTTGCGCCCGGGGAATACATCATCGGGTCGATCGCGCGAGACGACATCAAGCATCAGCAGCTCCTTACAACCTCATTCGTTGTCAATTAGCTTGATCGCTGAAGCGTTTATAGGACCCCGCGCATGGCCCGATCCAAGGCTCTGTGGCACAGAATAGGGCAGATGTGACACAATTCGCGCCTTGCTCAGCGATCAGAAAGAGGGGTCCATGGTGATCAGGGCAAATCTCATTGTTGGCGCGTTTGCTGTCTGGTTGCTTGCGACGAGTCCAGCGATGGCAGCCACCATTGGCAGCGACCTCGCGGCGGCTCCCAATGACTCGGTGTGCAATTTCAAGCCGAATGTGTCCTCCCCAGGAGAGACTGAAACGCGCTACTGCTCCGTAACGCAATACATCCTCGACGATGATTACGCCGCCCCGGACCGCCTAGAGGCGCCTTTCAATGGAACGGTGGTTGGATGGTCTGTGGTTACTGGGCCTCGTACCTCTAACACGGGCAGCATTGGGCTCGCACTTAGGACCCACAAGCCAGAGGGACCTGTCTACCAAGGAGCTGAGGTTCTATTGCCCGCTGATGCCGCCCCTGGTAGCCGAGTTCATTTTGCTGAGAATCTGCCGATCGAAGAAGGTGGGCAGATTGCCCTACGGATCGGAATAACTACTCGCGGCAACGCAGAAGAGGCGGGAGCACCACTGGCGTTCGCTGCGCCGGGTATCGCGACGACGGAAACCTTCCTGGGGGGCACCGGCGAGCCGTGGCCTCCCGCCGGCGGCTTGGTTGAGACCACCGAACACCAAGCGTTGCTTCTCGCAGCTGAAATCGTGTCGACGGAAGACACCATCTCCCCGATTGCCAGACGACGGTTTGCAGCGCGCCAAGATCTTGCTCGTGGGGCGCTGATACAGGTTCGATCGAACGAGGGCGGAGGGGCACGCGCAACCGCGAAGTTGAGGATTGCCGGCCGCAAGCAGGCATTCCGCGTGGTGTCGAAGCGCATACAGGTGCGACCGAACCGTTGGACGTCTTTGCGCGTTCCTCTGCGAGGAAAGGCGGCACGCGCTGTGAAGACGGCCGAAGCTGAAGAGCGCGGGGTGACGCTTAACGGCAAAGTCCGTGTCGTCGACGGAGCCGGGAACAGCACGCCACTTCTGTTTCGAGTGAGTGGCCGCTGACTCCAGAGAACCGGACTACCTTGGTCGGAGGGGGATTCGCCTAGGGTGCTCGATCCTGTCTGGTAGGTAGATGTCGGTCGCGGACGGCCGATGCCGGAGCCGGGCAGAGCTGTTAAGCCACTGAAGCTTTCGGCATCCGGAATGACGCTAGGCCGACGATCGTCGGGATGAGCTCGTCGGTGTCGGTTGTGCGCTGGAGGGATTCGCTCTCCAGGGTCGGCAGCCACTCGAGCACGTCATCCAGTGCCTGGGAGAGTTCGGTCCAGGCGGGGCGATCGAGGAGGACGGGCTTCCAGGAGAAGTGGCGGTCGTCCTCGGCGTCGAAGGTGTCGGCGTCGATCGCTTCCGTGACCCGCTCCATGTAGGCATCGAGGAAGGACTGCGACATTTCCTGACGGACGAGGAGGGGCAGGGATTCCCATGAGGCGGTGTCGAAGAATGGACGGCGTAGGCCGCGATAGATGCGTTCGACGCCGCCGCCGCGCCGGCCGCCCTTGCGTTCCTCGACGATCTCCACCAGGCCCCACTTGGCGAGTTCGCGGAAGCAGCGGGAGACGTGGGTCATCGATCCCCCGATCTCATCGACGAACTGAGAAGGACTGAGGGGGCGGCTCGACAGCTCCATCAGGATCTGGGAACGCCACCTGTTCGAGAGAGCCTTCGCCATCCGTGGGCCAAAGGCGATTTCCGTGTTGTCCTCGGGTGGGGGCTGATGACAGCGAGCGGCGCGCAGCATCTCGGTGGGTGCCTGTGGTGAGAGAAAAGACGAAAGCCCGACCACGGTCGGGATGCGCTCGTCTTCGGTGTCTCTGAGTCGGAGGTTCGCCTCGACCGCAAGCTCCGGAAGCCACTCGAGCACCTCGTCGAGGCGCGCCCCCAGCTCCAGCCAAGCCGGGCGGTCCAGAGCCACGCCGTCCCAGGAGAGGTGCCGGTCGATCTCAGCGTCGAAGGTCCTGCCCTGCACCGCTTCCGCGATGCGGGCGAAGTAGGCGCTGACGGCGGTGCGCGAGACGGTGTCTCGTTCGGAGCGGGGGACGGTCCTCCAGGTCGCGGTGTCGAAGTGGACGCGCTGTATGCCGCGGTAGACGTGTTCGATCGCGGCGCCGCTGCGACGGCCGGGGCGCTCTTCGAGCACCTCGACGAAGCCCCAATCGGCGAGCTGGCGGAAGCAGCGGGAGATCTGGGTCAGCTCGCCGCCTACCTCCTCGACGAATTGGGAAGGGCTCATCGGACGCACGCTCAGCTCCGAAAGGACCCTGACTCGCCAGGAGTCGGCCAAGGCCTTTGCCATCCGGGCGCTGATCCCGAAGGCGGTCGGTTCCTTTCTTTTGACCGGACTCCCCACTTTTCCCCCCTCAGTAGAACCTGAGTGCGAAAGCTAACACTAGTGGACACGCCGTGCAGATTCTTTCCTCCCAAACTGGGAGGCCACCAAGTGCTGCCGGGTTCTGCCAGCGATAAACCCTCCTTCATCTAACGGGTCAGCTTGTGAAGGGGGGTGAGCAGGTTGAAGATCGTGGCCACTACCACCAGCGTGCCGGCAATCAGCACCACCAAGTCAGGCTGAGCGCCTTTGGGTTCCCCTCTCTTCACGGGGGAGGGGAACCCCACGTTCACTTGGTCACAGCGTGTAGCTCCGATCAATTTATCGAGAGTGGAGGAAAGTATGGGGAAGAAGTGGGAAGCCGGCAACGAGGTTAAGCAGACATATGACTCGTACGCGCCCGCGTATGAAGATTTCAATCACGGTTACATGTATGAGCGGTGGACGGGACGGCTGCTGGAGAAGGCCGAGGAGGCGGGGCTGGCCGGGGATCGGCTGCTGGACATCGCCTGCGGCACCGGGCTCAGCTTCGTGACAATGCTGGAGCGGGGCTGGAAGGTGACCGGATGCGACATCTCGCCGGCAATGCTGGAGATCGCGGAGGAGAAGTTCGGCGACCGGGCCGAGCTGTTCGTCGCCGACATGCGGGAGCTGCCGGAGATCGGCGAGTTCGACCTGATCTGGGCGATCAACGACCCGCTCAACTACCTGCTCTCGGTCGAGGAACTGGATGCGACGCTGGACGGGATGCGGCGCAACCTCGCCCCGGGCGGGATCGCGCTCTTCGACATCAACACCCTGGTCACCTACCGGACCTTCTTCAGCCAGGAGATCGTGGTTAACCAGAACGGCCGGCAGCTGGTCTGGAAGGGCAAGCTGACGCCCGAGGAGGTCACCCCCGGCGTCTTCGCCGAAGCGGCCTTCGAGGAGGTCGGAGCGGAGGGCTCGGCGCACGTGCACCGGCAGCGTCACTTCAGCCAGGAGGAGGTCGAAGGCGCCTTCGACAGAGTTGGGCTCAAGTGCATCGCCCTGTACGGCGAGCAGGACGGTGCCCTCACCCTCGGCCTCGACGAAAACCTGCACACAAAGGCGGTCTACCTCGTCCGCCTGCCCTGAGCGGGGCCCGGGCGGATTACTGCCGGATTCTGCCTTCGTAACCCAGGGCGCCCCGGCTTAGGCTCGGCAAGAAGTCCTTAGTGGTTACGGGGATTCACACATATAGAGGAGGAGAAGCAATGGGGGAGGCCGGAATGGTGGCAAAGGGCAAAGTGACGAGCGCCGCCACCACGAACGGCAACGGCGCCCGCGGAAACGGCGCCGGCAGTCGGCGCGGGGACAGCCCGCTCGACCGCGTCCTCCATGCGCTCGGCCATCCCATCCGCCGACAGATCCTCCGTTCGTTGGTCCGCGCCGACGGCAGCGCCAGCTCCATCTGCAGGGAGCTGGATCTGGACCTCAGCGTCGTCTCCTACCACCTGAACCAGGTCCTGGCGAAGGAATGCGGAGTCGTCGAGATGGTCGAGGCGATCGAAAGACGCGGCGCCCTGGAGAAGATCTACGCGTTGCGGTTCGAATCGCTGGGCGGCGGCGACCCATTCCCCCGGGTCGCCGCCGCCGAAGGCATCCGGCCGATGTCGGTCGAGGAGTGCTTCATCGTCGCCGTCGCGGCGATGGACGAAGCGCCCTTCGGCGACCTGCCGGGGAGCACCTGGGAGTGGTCGCTGGCGCGGGTCGACGCCGAGGCGTGGCAGGAGATCTGCGACGCTCGCGAGGAGTTCGACCGTCGCGCCAAGGCGGCTGTCGAGGCAAGCTGCAAGCGCGGCGCCGAAGCGGGCACCCGCGACGTCGTCGTCGGCGCCGCCACCTTCCCCGCGGAGGATCTCCGAGAGGTCGAATAGCTTGCGGGCTGGATGCCCGACCTCGTCGTCCTCTTCCTTGCCGCCTGCGCCACGGCGCTGGCGACCGGGATCGGGGCGGTCCCGGTCTGGCTGCTCGGTGCCCGAGCCGCGGCGCTGACGCCGTTCCTGCTCGGGATCGCCGCCGGGGTGATGGGCGTCGCCTCCGTCGTCGGCCTGCTGCTGCCGGCGGCCGACGAAGGCACGGCGTGGGAGCTGGCGGCGGGGCTCGCGGCCGGCGCCCTGCTGCTGGGGGTGGCGCGGCGGCGGCTCGACCACGAGGCGGTGTTCATGGGCCGCAGCGGGCCCGGCGTCCGCACCTCGGCCCTCGTCTTCGCGGTGCTCTTCGTCCACAGCCTGCCCGAGGGGTTGGCGGTGGGGACCGCCTACGCCTCCGACCGCGCCGGGCTCGGCCTCTTCGTGATCCTCGCGATCGCGATCCAGAACATCCCCGAGGGGACCAGCGTGGCGATCCCGATGGAGGCGGCGGGGTTCAGCCGCATGCGCCAGTTCTGGGCCGCGGTGGGGACCAGCGCGCCGCAGCCGGTCGGCGCCGTGATCGCCTACCTCGCGGTCGAACAGGTCAACGCCCTGCTGCCGATCTCCTTCGCCTTCGCCGCCGGGGCGATGCTGAGCCTGATCGTCGTCGAGCTGCTGCCGGACGCCTACGCGGATCGCCGCCGCTGGGCCGGGCCGACCGCGGGCCTGCTCGCCGGCGCCGCGGTGATGATGGCGTTGGACCTGGCGCTCGGCGTCTGAGCTAGGCCAGCGCCAGCACGCCGAGGGCGACCACCGAGACCGCGACCACCGCCAGCGCCACCGCGGTCGAGACCCGGTCGAAGCGGCCGAGGGCGTTCTCGCCCATCAGCTCGCGGTCCTTGGCCAGCGAGCGGATGAAGGGCAGCAGGACCAGCAGCAGCACCGCGTTCAGCGCCTGGCTGAGGAAGAGGATCTGGATCAGCGGCGCTCCGGGGATCAGCACCAGGACCGCGGCCAGCGTCGTGATCGCGCCGAAGCTGAGGTAGAAGGTGCGCTCTTCGCGGAAGCCGCGGTCGAGGTCGGCGCGGCGGCCGAGCGTCTCGGAGACCGAGTAGGCGGTGGAGAGGGGGACGATTGCCGCCGCCAGCAGCGCCGCGCCGAGGAAGCCGAGCCCGAACAGGGTCGCGGCGGCGCTGCCGGCGACCGGCTCCAGCGCCCGCGCCGCGTCGCTCGCGTCGTCGACGTCGATTCCCTGCGCGTGCAGGGTTGCGGCGCAGGCGATGACGACGAAGAAGCCGATCACCCCGGTCAGCAGCGCGCCGACGATGACGTCGACCCGCTCGTAGCGCAGGTCCTTGACCCCGAGCCGCTTGTCGACGGCGTAGGACTGGATGAAGGCAAGCCCCCAGGGCGCCAGCGTCGTCCCCACCGTCGCCACCGCGACCAGGACCGCATCGCGGTTGAGCGGGATGCTGGGGACGACGAGGCCGCGCGCCGCCTCGCCCCAGTCCGGGTGGGCGAGGATCCCCGCCACCACGTAGGCGACGAAGACCGCGCTGAGCGCCAGCAGCAGGTGCTCGACCCGGTGGAAGTTCTCCCGCAGGACGAGGATCGAGACCCCGATCGCCGCCAGCGGCACGCTGACGTAGCGGCTGGTCCCGGTCAGCAGTTCCATCGCCGCCGCCACCCCGGCGAACTCGGCGCACAGCGTCCCGGTGTTGGCGATCACCAGCGCCGAGGCGACCAGCCAGGCGGCGCGCTGCCCGAACCGCTCCCGCACCAGGGTCAGCAGCCCCTTGCCGGTGACGACGCCGAGCCGCACCCCGACCTCGTGGAAGACGATCAGCGCCGCGGTCGAGAGCGCCAGCACCCAGAGCAGCTCGTAGCCGTAGCGGGCGCCCAGGATCGAGTAGGTGGTGATCCCGGCCGGGTCGTCGTCGGAGAGGCCGGCGAGGATCCCCGGCCCGACCACCGCCAGCAGCGCCGCGACGCCGCCCGCGCGCAGCAGGTGATGGCGGCGCCGCGCAAGCCGCCAGTGGATGTGACGGCCGGGCGTGCGGGGCGGTTCCACGGTCACTTACCTTGACGCCGCGGCGGGATAGACTCGCCGCGTACATATCGGTCGGTGGTCAAGGGAAGTCCGGTGCAAGTCCGGCGTGGTCCCGCCACTGTGACCGGGTGGAGGAGTTCGCAGGCGCCTCGGCGCCAGCCACTGGGGACGACACCTCGTCCCCGGGAAGGCGCGTCCTCCCTGATCCCGGAAGCCAGGAGACCTGTCCCCGGCCTTTGCCAATTCAACCCTCGAGGAAAGGGTGGCTAAATGCCAAGAAGTAACTCGTTCCGGCTGGTGCTCGCATGCGCGCTGGCCCTCTCCCTGACCCTGGCCTTCACGGCGCTCGCCGCGGCCAAGGGACTGCAGGCGGACCTCCGCGTGGTCGGCAGCGGCAGCAAGGTGCTGGCGGAAAAGACCGTCGGCTCGGCCGATGTCTCGATCGCGGCCAGCCCCAAGGCGACCTGCTTCGGGCCGGGCACCGGCGGCAGCGGCGACCAGCTGGCGCTGAAGGGCAACACGGCGATGGGCCTGCTCGCAAGCGGCGCCAAGACCATCCCGGCGCTGAAGCCGCTGCTGATCACCGACAGCTTCGACTTCGGCTACGCGGTCTGCGGGGTCGGGTCGAGCGTCGCCAAGGGCAGCTCGTCCTGGTACCTGAAGATCAACCACAAGTCGCAGCTGGTCAGCGGCGACGCAGCGAAGATCAAGGCCGGAGACGAAGTGCTGTGGGCGCTGGCGAAGACCGAAGCGCCGGACTACACCTACCCGGGTGAGCTGGTGCTGACCGCGCCGGCCTCGGCCCAGGCCGGGTCGTCGTTCACGGTGCGGGTCTGGTCGTATGACGAAAAAGGCCGCAAGACCCCGCAGCAGGGGGCGAAGGTGACCGGGGCGGGCGAGCCGACCGGCGCCGACGGCCGCACCACGGTGACGCTGAGCAAACCGGCGAAGCTGGCCGCCAAGGCGACGGGGGAAATCCCCTCCGCCAAGGTCGCGGTCTGCGTCGGGGGCAAGTGCCCTAAATGACCGGACGCCGCGGCACGGCGGTCGCGACTGCGCTGCTGTTGGCAGCGCTCGCGGCCGCCGGCTGCGGCCTCGGCCCCGGCGCCGACGTCGGCGACGTGCGGCTGACGGTGACGCGGGAATTCGGCGCGGTGCCGGTCCTCGACCGCTCGCTGGCGGCGAAGGAATCGGACACCGTGATGCGGTTGCTGGAAGGGGAGGCCGACGTCGAGACCCGCTACGGGGGCGGCTACGTCCACTCGATCGACGGGGTGGCCGAGGAACAGCGCGACGGCGATCCCTACGACTGGTTCTTCTATGTGGACGGGGTGGAGTCGCCGATCGGCGCCGCCGAGTACGAGCTCGACGGGGGGGAGCGGGTCTGGTGGGACTACCGCGACTGGTCGACGACCAACCACGTGCCCGCGGTGGTCGGCTCCTGGCCGGCGCCCTTCGCCGACGAGCAGCACCCGGTGGCGGTCGAGTGTGATCTCAAGCCTGCTTGCGGGGCGGTGCGGCAGGCGCTCGAGGGCGAAGGGGTGGACGTCGCCTCCGGCGAGCCCGAAAAGGCGATCCGGGTGCTGGTCGGGACCTGGGATCAACTGCGCGGCGACCCGGCCGCGCGGCTGATCGAGGAAGGCCCGGCCGAAAGTGGGGTCTACGCGGATTTCGACGGCAGTGAGCTCGTCGGGCTGGACGAAGGCGGGGCGCCGGCGCGGAGCTTCGCTCCCGACACCGGCCTCGTCGCCGCCACCAGCCGCTACGGCGGGTTGCCGGTCTGGGTCGTGACCGGGGCGACGCCGGCGGCCGTGCGGGGCGCCGCAGAAGCGCTCGACACCGAGCACCTGCGCGACCATTACGCGGTGGCAGTCGAGAACGGGAAATCGACGCCGTTGCCGCTGGAGGGGCGATGAAGTCCCCCTTCGCCTACCAGCCGCGCCCGCGGCCCCTGCAGCTGGCCTCGCCCGGCGCCGCGGTCGCCTACCTGGGCGCGATCGTCGCCGTCGCCTTCCTCTACTCGAGCCCGGTGGTCCTGTTCGCGGCCGGCGCGGCGGCGGTCCTCGCCGGGCGGCTGGCGGGCGCCGACCGCGCCGTCCGTGTCGCCCTGAGGATGGGCGTGGCGCTGGCGCTGCTGATCGTCGTCGTCAACGCCCTCGTCGTCAGCCGCGGCGAGACGGTGCTGGCGCGGCTCGGCGAGTGGCCGCTGCTGGGCCAGGTCGACGTCACCTTCGAGGCGATCGTCGCCGGCCTCTCCGGCGGCTTGCGCGCCGCGGTGACGCTGGTCGCCGCCGCCGTCTACTCGTCCTGCGTCGACCCCGACCGGGTGCTGCGGGTGCTGCGGCCGCTGGCCGGCCGCTCGGCGCTGACCGCGACCCTGGTCTCGCGGATGGTCCCGGTCGCCGCCGCCGACGCCTCCCGCCTGCGTGACGCCTCCCGCCTGCGCGGTCCTGGCGCTGCCCCCGTCGGCAAGGCGCCGCTGGCCCGCCGCCTGCTCGCCGGCTCCCTCGACCGCGCTGTCGATGTCGCCGCGACCCTGGAGCTGCGCGGCTACAGCCTCGACGCCCCGCGCGCCCGCAACCGCCGCGCCCGCTCCCGCTACGACCGCCGCTTCTACGCGGTCGCCGCTCTGGTCCTCGTCGCCGCGATCGCCGGCAAGGCCCTCGGCGCCGACGACTTCCAGACCTACCCCTCGGTCGAGATCGGCCTCGGCCCCGCCACCCTCGCCCTGGCGGCCCTGGTCGCCCTCAGCGGCCTGGCCCCGCTCAGGCGCCGGCCGCGCCGCTCCCAACCCGCCTCCCATGTCGACGGGCCTCAAAGGGGCCTATATAGATCGAAATCGTCCCGTCGGCAGGAGGTGGCGCGTGTCTGAGCTGGCGATCAGGCGAGGGGCGGCGCCGGCGCTGGCGGTGGAGGGCCTCGGCTACTCGTATCCGCATGCTCCCGCGCCGGCGCTCGAGGACGTCTCGCTGGAGGTGGCGCCGGGGGAGTTCGTTCTCCTCGCCGGCCGCTCCGCCTCGGGCAAGTCGACCCTGCTCAAGGCCGCCTGCGGACTCGTCCCGCACTTCCACGGGGGAGAGATCGAGGGCGAGGTCCGGGTCGGCGACCTCGACGCGATCTCCTCCGGGCCGGGAGAGCTGGCGGCCGAGGTCGGCTACCTCGCCCAGGATCCCGAGACGCAGGTGGTCTCGACCACGGTCGCGGCCGAGATCGAGCTGCCGCTGGAGATGCGCGGCGACGAGCCCGCCAGCCGCGCCCGCGCCGTCGAGGAGGTCGCCCTCGCCCTGGCGATCCCGCACCTGCTCGACCGCACCGCCGACACCCTCTCCGGTGGCGAGCTGCAGCGGGTCGCCCTCGCCGCCGCCCTCGTCACCCGCCCGCGCCTGATCCTCCTCGACGAGCCCACCTCCCAGCTCGACCCGGTCGCCGGCGACGAGCTGATCTGGCTCCTGCGCCGCCTCAACGAGGAGTGGGGGGTGGCGGTCCTGCTGGCCGAACACCGGTTGGAGCGCTGCCTGGCGGCGGCGGACCGGGTGGTGGCGATGGAGTCGGGACGAATCGCATTCGACGGCGCCCCTGCCGACTTCCTCGCCTGGGCCCAGTCTTCCGACCCGGCCCTGGAGACCCCGGCGGCCCGCCTCTTCTCCCTCGCTGGGATCGAGCCGCTGCCCGTCGGCGTAAGGGATGCACGGCAGATCCTGCGGAGGCTGAAATGAAGCCGGCTCTCGAAGCCCGGGGTCTCTGGGTCGAGCTCGACCGCGGGGAAGACCTGCGGGACGTGCTGAAAGGAATCGACCTCACCATCCGCCGCGGGGAGCGCGTCGCCCTGATGGGACGCAATGGCGCCGGCAAGAGCACGCTGCTGCGAGCCGCCGCCGGGCTGCACGAGCCGGTGGCCGGAATGCTCGAGGTCGACTCGATCGCGCTTCTCACCCAGAACCCCGGTGACTACCTGGTGCGCGAGCGGGTCGGGGACGAGCTGCCGGGCGACGCCGGCCTGGCCGCGCTGCGCGCTGTCGCCCTCGAGCACGCGGTCGACGCGGATCCACGCGACCTCTCCGGCGGCGAGCGCCAGCGCCTCGCCCTGGCGATCGCCCTCGCCGGCCGCATGGAGGGCGAGCAGCTGCCCGGCGTCGTCGCCCTCGACGAGCCGACCCGGGGGATGGACCGCGCCCGCAAGGGCGACCTCGTCGCGCTGATCGAGCGGCTCGCCGAGGCCGGCGCGGCGGTGATCGTCGCCACCCACGACGTCGAGTTCGCTGCCGAGTTTGCCGAGCGCGTCGTCCTCCTCGGCGACGGGGCCGTGATCGCCGACGGGCCGATGCCGGAGATCCTCTCCGGCGGCTGGTACTTCGCCACCGAGGTGGCGCGGGTGCTCGACCTGCCGGGCGTCGTCACCCCCGAGCAGGGCGCCGCGGCGCTGGGGGCGCGATGACCTGGGAGGTCGCCAGCTTTCTGATCGTCGGCGCGGTGATCCTCGCCGGCTTCGCCTGGTACGAGCGCTCGCGGCCGCCGGCGCAGGTCGTCGCCCTGGTCGCCGCCCTCGCCGCGCTGGCGATCGCCGGCCGCATCGCCTTCGCCGCCTTCCCCAACGTCAAGCCGACGACGGACATCGTCGTCTTCGCCGGCTACGCCCTCGGCGGAGCCCCCGGCTTCGCGGTCGGCGCCCTCACCGCGCTCGTCTCCAACTTCTGGTTCGGGCAGGGACCGTGGACCCCGTGGCAGATGGTCGGATGGGGGCTTTGCGGCGTGCTGGGGGCTCTGCTGGCGCTCGGGACGCGCAACGCCGGCCGCCTCGTCCTGGCGGCAGTTTGCGGTTTTGCTGGCATTTTTTACGGCGCTCTGTTGAACTTCTCCCTGATGGCTACCTACGGTGGGGACCTTTCGTGGCGGCATTTCCTCGTGCTCGAGGGGCGGGCGATCCCGTTCGACGTCGCCCACGTGGTCGGCAACGTGGTGCTGGCGCTGGTCGCCGGGCCGGCGATGGTGCGGATGCTGGTCCGCTTCCGCGAGCGCTTCGAGTGGGAACGGAGGGGCGCTCCGTCCACCTCCGGGGGCGACCGCTCCTGGCGCGGCGCTCTGGGCAGCGGCGGCGTGGCGGCGCTGCTCCTCCTCGTCGCCTGCCTCGCCCTCACGCCGGCGCCCGCTCAGGCGCAGGACTCGTCGGTCAGCCGCGCCCTCGCCTGGCTCGAAGGCCAGCAGCGCCCCAGCGGCGGCTTCGCCGCCGACAGCGGCCGCGAGCCCGGCGCCGAAATGACCTCCTGGTCGATGCTGGCCCTCGCCGCCGCGGGCCGCAACCCGCTCGACGTGACCGTCGGCGACAAGTCGCCGGTCGACTTCCTCCGCGCCCACCGCGACGAAATCAAGGACCCCGGCGACGTTGCGCGCACGATCCTCTCGCTCCAGGCCGCCGGGGTCGACCCCCGCGACTTCGTCGGCGAAGACCTCGTCTCCCGCCTGCAGGCCGAACGCCGCGACAACGGCTCCTACCAGGGCTGGCCCGGGACCAGCGCCTACGCGGTTCTCGCCCTGCGCGCGGCTGGCGCCAACAGCGCGGCAAAGGTGACGGTCGACTGGCTGCGCAAGGTGCAGGCCAAGGACGGCGGCTGGGGGAACGACCCGCAGAGCCCCAGCACCGCCGACATCACCGGCGCCGTGCTCCAGGTGCTGACCCCGGGCTCGCAGGCCTCGGACAGCGCGCTCGCCTACCTGCGCGACGAAAAGCGGCCGAACGGCGGCTTCGCCCCCGGCAAGAACCTCTCGGCCAACGTCCAGGCGACCGCCTGGGTCTCGCAGGGGCTGCTCGCTGCCGGCAAGGACCCGGCCGGCTTCGGCACCGGCGGCAGCTCGCTCGCCTACATGCGCGAACTGCAGGCCGCCGACGGCAAGTTCCTGCAGGCGCCGAACACCGAAGTCTCCCCGGTCTGGGTGACCGCCGAGGCAATCATCCCGCTCGCCGGTCGCTTCCTGCCGATCGCCGCGCCGCCGCGGGAGCCCCAGCCGAAGCCGAGCTCGGGCTCGAAGTCGAAACGGGGCGGCGGCGGGACGACCACCGCGCCCTCTCTGCCGAGCAGCTCGTCTTCGGGATCCATTCCCCATAGCGCCGCGGGGCTGCAGGACTTCTTCGAAGGCGACACGTCGGATTCCGGTGACACCGCGGGCTCGTCCGGCAGGGGGAAGTCCTCGCCCCCGAGCAAGAGCGCGACCGGGGGCCTTCCGCTGCCGCTCCCCTCGGGCGCCGGCCTGCCGGAGGGCGACCAGGGAACCGGTCGGGGCGGGGCTTCGGACACCTCTCCGGAAGCCTCCGAACTGCAGTACGGCACCCAGGCGTCGACCCCGGTCGACGGCGGCTCCGACTCGGGCTCGGACAGCGGTACCGCCGGGGCGATCCTGCTCGGCCTGCTGGCCGGCTGCGTCCTCTTCGGCCTCGGCCTCGCCGGCCGCCGCGGCTGGATGCACTGGCGCTACGGCCTCTAAATCACAGTTTCGCCCCGAAGTTGGCCCAGAGAAGGCGCTTTCATGCCTTGTTCTGTTGCAGACTAAAAGTTACGCTAGAATCATGGCCGTGATGCTGCCCAGGGAGAGATGGACCGATGATCGCCTCGACCAGTTCGAGAAGCACGTCGATGAACGCTTCGACCGTGTCGACGAACGCTTCGATCGGTTTGAAAAAGAGGTGAATCTGCGGTTCCAGCAGGTCGACCAGCGATTCGACCGGATCGAAGGTGACATCAGGGAACTGCGGATGATCATGATCGGCGGTTTCGTGACTCTGATCGCGGCCATCATCGGGACGTCCGCCTTCTAGAGGGTCCCGACCTTCTAGCTATACCCTCGACGGATGGACGTCGAGACCGCGATCCGCACCCGCCGCACGCACAAGGCTTTCGGGCAGGAGCCGCTGCCGCGCGAGCAGATCGAGGAGCTTCTGGAGCTCGCCAGCTGGGCGCCGAACCACCATCTGACCGTCCCCTGGCGCTTTCGCGTGGTCGGCCCCGCGACCCTGCAGCGGCTGAAGGAGATCGCCGGTCCCGAGGGCGCCGCCAAGCTCGACCGCGCCCCGACCCTCGTCGTCGTCTCCTGCCTCCTCAACGGCGACCCGGTCGAGGAGGAAGAGGACCTGCACGCGACCGCCACGGCCTCCTACATCGTCCTCCTCGCCGCCCATGCCCGCGGCTACGCCGGCTACTGGCGCACTCCCGGGCTGCTGCGCAGCGACGAGGGCCGCGCCGCCGTCGGCCTGCCGCAGGAGGAGCGCTTCGTCGGCCTCCTCCACCTCGGCTACCCGCGCCAGGAGAAGCCCGCCCCCGAGCGCCCCGGCGCCGACCGCACCCTCACCTACCTCGACTGATGCTGACCCGCGCCCGCGCCATCGAGGAGATCGCCGGCAAGCACTTCGAGGTGCTGGTCATCGGCGGCGGCATCACCGGCGCGGGGGTCGCCCTCGACGCCGCCTCGCGCGGCTACTCGGTCGCCCTGCTGGAGCGCGGCGACTACGCCGTCGGCACCTCCAGCCGCTCCTCGAAGATGGTCCACGGCGGCCTTCGCTACCTGCAGAACTTCGACCTCGGCCTGGTCCGCGAGGCGCTGCTGGAGCGGCAGCTGATGGTCCGCCTGGCGCCGCACCTCGTCTACCCGACCCCGTTCCTCGTCCCCGCCCTCGGCGAGGAGCGCCGCGACCGCAAACTCGGGATCGGTCTGAACATGTACGACGTGATGGCGACCACTCGCGCCGGTCGCAGCCGCCGCGAGCGGCGTCGCGAGGAGCCCGACGACTACTACTGGTCCCCCGATCGCCATCGCACGATCGACCGCGAGGAGGTGCTGGACCTGGTGCCGGCGCTCGCCCCCCGCGACCCGCACGACGCCTACCTCTTCTACGACTGCCAGACCGACGACGTCCGCCTCGTCCTCACCGTGCTGGGTGAGGCCGAACGCTTCGGCGCGGTGATGCTGAACGGCGCCGAGGTGACCGAGGTTCTCTCCAAGGACGGCAAAGCCGTCGGCGCCGCCTTCGTCGAGGAGGGGTCGGGCGAGCGGATGGAGGTACGCGCCGACAGCGTCGTCAACGCCACCGGCGTCTTCGCCGACCAGGTGCGCCCCGAGGAGCTGCTGGGCGAGGAGGACGTGCCGCGGATCTCGCCCAGCCGCGGCACCCACGTGCTGCTCGACCAGGCGGACCTGCCGATGGGCAAGGCGGCCTGCATCGTCCCCGCCGGCGAAGGCCGGATGATCTTCTCCCTGCCCTGGTACGGGCGGACCCTGATCGGCACCACCGACAACGATTTCGACGGCGACATCACACACCCGCGCCCGGCAGCGGACGACGTCGAGTATCTGCTCGACGCCGTCAACGACTTCTTCGGCACGAACCTCGGCGAATCCGACCTGGTCGGCGCCTACGCCGGGGTGCGGCCGCTTATCTCCACCGGCGATCCGCGCAAGTCGGTCGACATCTCCCGCAAAGCCGAGCTGTATGAGACCTCCTCGGGGATGCTGACGATCACCGGCGGCAAGCTCACCACCTGGCGGCGGATGGCGAAGCAGACGGTCGATCGGCTGGTCGAGCGCGAGGGCCGCGAGGCGCCCTGCCACACGCACGAGATCCCGCTGGGGATGGAGGCTCGGTCAGAGGACCTGGAGGCGCCGGCGGGGGTGGGGGAGGAGGCGACCGAGCAGCTCGCCTTCCGCTACGGCCACGCCGCCCGCAAGGTGCTGGAGATCGCCCGCTCGGACCCGAAGCTGGCCGAGCCGATCGCCCCCGGCCGCCCCGACCTGCTCGCCGAGGTCGTCCTCGCCGCCCGCCTCGAGCAGGCGCGCAGCCTCGCCGATGTGCTGCTGCGCCGCACCCGGCTGGGGATCCTGGCGGCGCCAGAGCTGCGCTCGGCCAAGGCGGTGCGGCCGGTCGCCGACGCGCTCGGGGCCGAGCTGGGCTGGTCGCGCCGGCAGCGCTCACGCGAGGCGGAGGCCTGGCTCGAGGTCGTCGCCACGGAGGGGGTCGACCCCGCCGCCGCGTCCCGGCTGGTCGGTTGAATAACCTGCGGCCTCGATGAATAAGGCTGAGCTGGAGAAAAAGCACCTGTCCGACCTGCACCTGCTTGCCGCCGAAGCCGGCGTGCCCAAGTACCGGATGCTGAGCAAGCGGGAGCTGATCGATCAGCTCGCCGGCGGGAACGGAGGTTCACCCGCCGCTGCGCCCGCGAAAGCCGAGAAGCGCGAGGGGCGGTCCGAGCGCCCGCCCCGCCGGCGCCGCGAGCGGTCCGCGAAAGCGCCCGAGCGCGAGCGGGCCCCCAGGCGCGAGAAGGCCCGCGAGCCCGAAGCTGCCTCTGAGCCCGAGCCGGAGGCCCCGGCCGCGCCGGAGCCGTCTGCTGCCGCTGCCGAGGCGCCGCGCCCGCGTCGCCGCCGTCGGCGCCGGTTCGGCCGCCGCGGCAAGCAGGGCGTGACCCTGCAGAGCCTGCTGCTGCCGGCAGAGGCCGGCCGTCAGGCGCTCGTCTTCGCCGAGACCCGCGAGGGCTGCACGGAGCTGCTGCGTGGGGTAGCCGCCGACCTCGCCGCCGACTCCAAGGGCCCGGACCCGGTCGCCCTGCTGATCGATCCCAGCCCGGAGGAGCTCGCCGACTGGAAGCGCGACGCGCCGCAGGCGGAGATCGTCTCCGCCGGCCAGCCGCGCCACGCCAGCGACGCCCTCGCCCAGGCAGCCTCCCGTGCCGGTCAGGGCGAAGACGTGATCCTGCTGGTCGACTCGCTGACCCGGCTCGGCGAGGCCTACGGCGACGCCGAGGCCGCGAAGGAGTTCTTCGACGCCGGCCGCGCCCAGGGTGGGGCCGGCGGCGGTTCGCTCACCGTGGTTGCTGCTCTAGAGCGCGCGAACGACTAGCTATCGCCGGTAGGCGATGCGGCGCCAGCTCGGCTCTTTGCTGAGCTCGATCAGTTCGTCGCTGCGGTCCGGCTGCACGTAGCCGAAGGTCTGGGTGCGCTCGTCGAAGACGACGTCGAGCTCACCCTCCTTGACCCGCTGGTCGAGCCAGGCGCCGCGGAAGACGAGGCGGCGGATCCAGTGCACGAGGCTGCGGTTGGAGGGACCGACCAGGTCCTCCCAGTTCTCGTTGATGTGCTCGCCGAGGCGGGAGCTGGGCTCGGCGATCTCGCCGCTGACGGCGAGGTCGAGGAGGTCGTCCAGCTCTTCGCCACTGAGGCCCTGGTCGACGAAGCGGAGCTTGACCGCGGCCTGCTCGACCCGCTGCGCGAAGTCCTCCTCGTTGAAGGCGAAGCGAAGCTCGCCGTACTCCAAGACGTAATCGGAGCCGGACTCGTAGTTCCCTCTGCGGGTCGTTTTCTTATCCATGAGTTGAAGCCAGTCCGCTCGCGCAAGCCCGGCGCGAACAGGTGCAAGATCTTGCCGATCATCGTAGAGACGTGCCCGTTCGGGGTGGTGCCTGCACCCGTGGTTGCACCTTGGCGGCGATGTTGCACTTCTTCTGCTCAGAACTGGGTAGAAGTTCGGGCGAGACGCGATGGTCGACCTCCACTGCCACATCCTCGACGCGATCGACGACGGGGCCAGAGACGCCGACGACAGCGTCGCTATGGCCCGGCAGGCCGAGGCGGACGGGATCGAAGCCGTCTGCGCGACCCCCCACATCCGCCACGACCACGACGTTCGGATCGAGGAGCTGGCGGGCCGGGTGCGGGGGCTGAACGAGCGCCTGGAGCGGGAAATGGTCGCGGTGCGGATCCTCCAAGGCGGCGAGGTGGCCGAGACCGCGGTCGAGGATCTGAGCGAGGAGGAGCTGTCGCGGGTGGCGCTCGGCGACGGCAACTGGATCCTGCTCGAGCCGGCGCCAGGGCCGCTGGGCGAGAGCCTCTTGCGGCGGGTCGCCCACCTCGCCGAGCGCGGCCACCGGACGATCGTCGCCCACCCCGAGCGCCACCTCTCCGCCGACATGTTCGAGCGGATGGCGGCGCTGGTGGCGGAGGGGGCGCTGATCCAGGCGACCGCCGACTTCTTCCTGCGCGAGAACATGGCCGAGGGAATGCTGGCGATGGCCGAGCGCGGCCTGGTCCACGTCCTCAGCAGCGACGCCCACACCGTCCACGGCGGCCGCCCGGTGCGGCTCACCCCGGCCCTCGAGCGCCTGCGCAAGGCCGAGATCCTCGCCCCCCACATCGACTGGATCGCCAAAACTGCCCCGAACGCAATCGTCAACGGCGCTCCCGTCAACCCCCCATACGCCCCCCAGGTCTAGGTCGTTTCCACCCTTTGAGCCCTCAGAGGGGCCAAAAGGGTGGAAACGATCAATCGAGGGGGTGCAGCTGGACGCGGGCTGCCAGCTCCTCGATCACCTGGCGGGAGCCGGTGCCGAGGCCGCTGTGGAGGAAGTTCGTCGCCCCGGCGGCGGCGCTGAGGCGCAGGACGTCATCCCACTCGCGCCCGGCGGCGATCGTTGCCGAGAGCGCGCCCATCATCGAGTCGCCGCACCCCTCGCGGGAGCCGTGCTCGAACTTCGGTGGGGTCAGCTCGGTGAAGCGGCCGTCGCGCAGCGCCAGCGCCGGGTCGCCGGCGCGGGTGACGATGACGCTGGCGGCGCCCTCCTCGGCCACCCGCTCCATCGCCGCGCGCATCCGCTCCTCAGTGTCGACCGGCCCGGAGATGAAGCCGGCGATCTGCCAGTCGTTGATCTTCACCAGGTCCGGCCCACCCTCCAGCGATTTCTCGAGCCGAGGGGAGGAGAGGTCGACGATCGCCGGCACCCCGTTCGACTTGACGTCGGCGACGAGGCTGCCGTAGATCTCCAGCGGCACGGTGTTGTCTGGGTAGGGGCCGCAGACCGCCAGCAGATCGCAGTCAAGTGCGGCAGCGATGGTCGCCGAGAAGAGCTCGTCGACCTCATGGCGGGAGGCGGGGAAGGCGGCGCTCTGGGCGATCGGCTCGCGCTCGCCGCTGCGGCGGTCGTGGATGTAGGTGCCGCTTGGCCCAGCCGTCTCCACCAGCCGCAGCTCGATCGGCATCTCCTCCAGCAGCGGTCGCAGGACGCTGCCGACCTCGCCGCCGATGAAGCCGCAGAGGACCGGGTCGGCGCCCAGCTCGGCCGCCATCCGCGCCACCCAGACCCCCTGGCCGGCGGGGTGCAGGTGGATGTCGTCGCCGCCTTCGGAGCTGAAGGACTCGATCGCGATCGAGACCATCGGGTTGGGGCTGAAGATCGCGACTTTCGGTCTGTCTGGCATGAGGAGGGGGAGAGTCTCACGGCGCCCGCGCTTGAAGGTCCGTGGAAACCCTCATTCCCGTTGCGAAAGATTTCCGAACTCGACTGCTCGGCCTCGCCTGGCGCGACCGCGAGCGGGCTGGCCCCGGCCTGCTGATCCCGCGCTGCTCGAGCGTCCACACCTTCGGCATGCGCTTCGAGCTGGACGTCTACTTCCTCGACGCCGGCGGGCGGGTGATCTCCGTCCGCCGCCGGGTGCCGCCCCGCCGGGTCCTCTGGCAACGCGGCGCGGCCGCAATTTTGGAGATTCCCACGCCGCCCGAGGGGGAGAGTTCGCCGGCTCCGGGGCTTAGGTCGCCATGCTTCCCCAAAGACAAGAGATAGCCAGCCTGGTCGTCTGCGAGGACGACGCCGTAACCCTCGACCTGCTCTGCGAGCACCTGGCGGCAGACCGCTTCGGCGTGATGCCGGCCCCGAGCGCCTCCGACGCGCTCCGCCTCTGCAGATACAACCACCCGGACTTACTCCTCCTCGACCTCTCGCTGCCGGATGCCTCCGGCCTCGACGTCCTGCGAGAGATCCGCGAGGCCGACGGGATCGATTCCCGCTTCGACCCGCGCCTGCCGGTAATCGTCCTCACCGGCCGCAGCGGCGACACCGACAAGGTGCGCGGCCTCGACGCCGGGGCAGACGACTACCTGACGAAGCCGTTTCAGTACGGCGAGCTCCGCGCCCGGATCGGCTCGGTGCTGCGCCGCCGACTCCACCCCCAGGACGGGCCCAGCCGGGTCGGCGACCTGGTCATCGACCCGCTGCGCCGTAAGGTCACCGTCGGCGAGCGCGAGGTGCCGCTGTCGAAGAAGGAATTCGCCTTGCTGCGCATGCTCGCCACCGACCCGACCCGGGTCTTCACCAAGCAGGAGCTGCTCGACGCCGTCTGGGCCTACAAGGGCAACCAGAAGACCCGCACCCTCGACTCCCACGCCTCCCGCCTCCGCCGCAAGCTCGACCCCGAAGAGGGCCGCTTCGTCATCAACTGCTGGGGCATCGGCTACCGCCTGATCGACGGCTAGCGAGGAAGAGCGAGCGGCGTCCCCGGCAGGCCCGGGGACGCCGCTGAAGAGCTACCTCTTCGCCTTCTTCTTGGGCTTCTCGCCGGCGGGCACCTCGAAGTGCATGATCGCCAGCTTGGTGGCGAAGCCGTCGTCCTTGCCGAGGCGCTTGGTTGCTTCCTTCTGGATCTCGCCGGCGCGCTTGACGGTGTCGGCGAGCACCTTGTTGAGGTCCTTCCAGCCCTTCTCGTCGAGGACGAGGGGGCTATCGGAGAGGTGCGAGTCCTTGCGGCTCTCGATTGTCCCCTCGGCCATCGCGTCGGTCGCACTCTGGCCGATCGACTCGAGAATCGAGCCGGAGATGCCTTTGCGGGCCGAGGCCGGGATCTTGGCCCAGTCGGAGTCGCTGAGGAAGGCGCGGTCGGTGGCGCGGTAGAAGTGCTCGACCGCACCGCGGCGCGGCTCGGTTTTCACCAGTTCGACGCAGTCGTACTCGAGCAGGGTTTTGACGTGGTAGCTGACGTTACCCAGCGGCTCGCCGAGCTCTTGCGCCAGCTGGTTCGGGCTCGAGATCCCTTTGTGAAGGGAGCTGAGGATCCGGACGCGCAGGGGATGCGCAAGGGCCTTGGCCAGGTTCTGGGTAATGCCCTCTGGGGACGTGCGGGACTGTGGCAAGGGAGGACCTCCGTTTCTTCTCGGGCGGGGGAGACAGTCGGTGGCAGGACGCCCGAGTTACTAGACAAGTATTCCAAAACGCCACGCAGAAAATCTCTCCGCAGAAGAAAATATGCAGTGAAAGAAACTAATTGCTGTATTCAGCTCCACCTTCCAAGAGAGGCATTTTGGGAGGGGCTGCATCTGCGTTTAGGGTCTGTCCTGGCGCGCTCGTCCTTTGCGGCGCCTGGCCGAGACCGCTTCGGGGGACGGGCGCGCTTCGCTTGCTGAAGGCGCAGTTTGCGGTCTGCGCTCGAAGGCCCGGGGGGAGAGATTCGCCTCCCGTCTCCTTGGCCTCTGCGATGAGCGCAGGAGAAGCGAGATAGACGATGCCGTTGGAGCTTGCAGAGCTGGCGGCGGGCCTGCCGATGGCCGCCTCGTTTGCGATGGCAGGCGGGATCACGGTCCTTCGCGAGGGACGCCGCCGGTCGGCGTTGAACGAGGCGATGCACGAGCTGCGCCGGCCCTTGCAGGCGATCGCTCTCGTCGCTCCGCCCTCGGCTGAGAGGGAGAAGGCGTTCGAGTCGTCGCTGCGGATGGCGGCCGCGGCCGTCGACCGGCTCGACCGCGAGATCAACGGCGGGCCGGCGCCGGCGGCGATCGACGCGGTTCCCTTTCGGGAGCTGGTCGAGTCGGCGGTGAAGCAGTGGGAGGCGACCGCGTTCCTCGCTGACCGGGCAATGATTCTTAAGTGTGCAGCGGGCGATTTCGAGCTGCGCGGCGATCGAATCGAGATCGGCCAGGCGGTGGACAACCTGATCAGCAACGCCGTTCTCCACGGCAGCGGCGATGTCGCGGTCGAGGTTCGGACGGTCGGCCTGGTGGTCCGGCTGGCGGTGGTCAACCGCAAGCGACAGCCGGCCTCGCGCTCCCGTCCGACGGTCCGCGGCGTCCGGCGTCGGGTCTCCGGCCGACACCGCCATGGCCACGGCTTGCGGATCGTGCAGCGGGCGGCGGCACGCTGCCACGGCAGCTTCCAGCTCCGTGATCGCGGCGGGATGTGCGAAGCCGTGCTCGACCTGCCGCTCGGCGGAGGCTCCGGGTGAGTCGCCGGCGGCGGGCGATCGGGTTCCTGCTCGGGGCGTTCCTCGCCGCGGCCGCCGCCGCGACGATCGCCGACGGCTACGGCCGCAGCGTGGTTAGGGGATACGGCGAGCTGCGCCCGGTCCTGGTCGCCTCCGCCGACCTCCCCGCGGGGAAGGCGATCGACCCCGCGGCCGCCGCCGAGACGCTCGAGGTGCGGCGGGTGCCGGTGCGCTTCGCCCCCGAGGCCGCCCTGGCGGCGCCGCAGGAAGCGCTCGGCCTCGTACCCACGGCGACCGTCCCCGCCGGCTCCTACCTGCTGGCGGCTCAGTTGCGCCCGCCCAAGCTCGCCGGGCCGGGCCCGGGCCTCGGCAACGGGCGGCGCCCGGTCGAGATCGCCGTCAGCGGCGCCGGGGCGCTCGGCGCCTTCGGCGGCCAGCCGGTCGGCTCGCGGGTCGACGTCGTCGTCACCACCGAACCCTCGGGGTCGGGCGACGGCCGCACCTACGTAGCCGCCCCGGCGGTGCCGCTCCTGGCGCTGACCCCTGGCGGCGCGGGGGAACCGGGGGAGGCGACGGTCACCCTCGGCCTGACCCGGCCGCAGGCGCTGCGCCTGATCGCCGCCGAGAGCTTCGCCCGCCGCGTCACCGTGATCCCGGGCCGCTGATGGACCGGCGCGAGGGCGATGTCGCCGAGCTCGCGAGCGCGTTGCGCGAGCGCCTGGTCGAGCGCCGCCGCGCCGATGCCGCCGCGGGGCGGCGGCGGGACGAGGACATCGCCGCCTCGGCTCGCGCGCTCGTCGAGGAGCAGGCGGCTGTCCTCCCGGCCGTCGACCGCGACCAGGTCGTCGAGCGGATCGTCCGCGACAGCGTCGGCCTCGGCCCGTTGGAGGTGCTGCTCGCCGACCCGGCGGTGGAGGAGGTGATGGTCAACGCCCACGACCGCATATATGTAGAGCGCGGCGGCATCGTCGAGGCGACCGATGTCGCCTTCGAGAGCGAGGAGGAGCTGCGCAACGCGATCGAGCGGATCCTGGCGCCGCTCGGCCGCCGGGTCGACGAGCTGAGCCCGATGGTCGACGCCCGGCTCGCCGACGGCTCGCGGGTCAACGTCGTCATCCCGCCGCTGGCGATCGACGGGCCGGCGCTCTCGATCCGGCGTTTCGGGGCCGTCCGGCCCGGCCCGGAGGAGCTGGTTGCCCTGGGGACCCTCAGCGAGGAGCAGCGACGGCTGCTCG
>Ga0164301_10000053_pt1 | contig 26676 bp, 30 predicted proteins | sample Whisoiple_231_MG_FD_109711 | JGI IMG/M metagenome (GOLD analysis project Ga0164301, IMG submission 109711) | Unamended control soil microbial communities from upstate New York, USA - Whitman soil sample_231_MG | ecosystem: Environmental > Terrestrial > Soil > Agricultural land ... | reverse complement strand
GAGGTTGGCGGTCATCGTCGACTTGCCGACGCCGCCCTTGCCGGAGGAGACGCAGATCACGTTCTTCACCTTCGCCAGCGCGCCCTGCGGCAGCTTGGTGCGACCGAGCGTCTGCTGCAGCTGGCCTTTCTCCTCGTCGGAGAGCACGTCGAAGCCGACCGCGACCGCGGTCACGCCTTCCAGCTGGGAGACCTGCGCGGCGACGGCCTGTTCGAAGTGGGAGCGGATCGGGCAGCCGGCGGTGGTCAGCGAGACGACGACCTCGACCCGGCCGTCCTCCTTGACCTCGATCGAGCGGACCATGCCCAGCTCGACGATCGAGCGGCGCAGCTCCGGGTCGATCACTGCTTTCAGCTTCTCGGTTATCTGGTCTTGCGTCGGAAGAGACATTGGCTCGATTCTCGCAAAGGCGGTAACTCGGGAGCTCCCCGGGGGGAGAGTTCGACCGCGCCAAACCCTTGGCCCTCGGTACGCACCCGAGTGGAGGAGGAACGATGTCGGAGACGAGGCTGGCCGTGGGAAGGACCGTGGCGCTGGGACTGCTGCTGGCGCTGAGCATGCTGCTGCTGGCGGCGGCGAAGGCGGAGGCGGGCAAGTACGCCGTCGCCCAGTGCGGCTGGTACGTCGGCGCCGACGCGAGCTGGGCCGACACCACCGGCGGGACGAAGTTCCGCTCCGACGCTTTCTGCGTGCCGGCCGGGGGCGACAGCTTCGCCGGCGTCCACGTCAAGAGCCTGACCCGCGACGGGCAGGTCAGCGTCACCGGCAACCGCTATGCCCGCTGGCGCTGGACGGCGCCCGCCGGGACCGGGATCACCGCGGTGCGCGGGACCTGGTGGCACGCCCTGCACGACGGCATGGAGCAGCGCCTCGGCGGTCTCGACGCCGCCGGCAATTTCGCGCCGTTCCTCTCCTCCGCTTCCACCGACACCGCTCTGCGCGAGTTCAGCAAGGGGTTTCCGTCGCCGGTGGCGGCGATCGAGGATCGCCTCCTCTGCGCCCGCGCCGACAGCAAGTGGTGCTCGCTCGAACAGGGCTCCTGGTCCTCGCTGCGGGGGCTGACCCTCACCCTGGAGGACGACCACCTGCCGGACGCCGGGATCGGCGGCGACCTGCTCGGCGGCGGCTGGCGCAAGGGCAACCAGGATGTCGCCATCTGGGCGGCCGACCTCGGCGCCGGGGTGCGTTTCGCCGAAAGCTTCCTCGACGGCACCCGGATCGGCTCGACCGAGCACCCCTGCGCCAAGGCGCTGATCGGCGGCGAATGGCGGGCCACGGCGATGCGACCCTGCCCGACCGACGCCTGGGCGCACCAGGCTGTCAACACCGCGCTGTTCGGCGACGGGCCGCACCAGGCGTCCGCCTGCGCAACCGACTTCGCCGGCAACCAGCGCTGCCTCGCTCCGCTCACCGTGCGGATCGACAACAACCCGCCGGCCCACCCGAAGGCCGTCGCGCTCGCCGGCGGCGACGACTGGCGGCGCACGAACGACTTCGACCTCGACTGGGAGAACCCCGACCAAGGCCAGGCCAGCCCGGTCGGCGGCGCCTCCTGGCGGCTCCTCGGCACCGCCGGTTACGACAGCGGCATCCGCTTCGCCGCCGGGCACGACCGCCGCAGCCTCGCCGACCTCAGCGTCCCCGCCGCCGGCATCTGGTCGCTGCAGCTGTGGCTGCGCGACGAGGCCGGCAACGAGGCGGCGGGCACGGCGGTGACGGTGCCGCTGCGCTTCGACGACCTCAAACCGAAGCTCGCCTTCGCCGACGGGGAGCCGGGCGAGCGGGTGGTGGCCGAGGTCGCCGACGAACACTCGGGCCCGGCCGGCGGCGAGATCCTCTACCGGCGGGTCGACGCCGAGCGCTGGATCGAGCTGCCGACCAAGCTGGTCCCGGGAGAGGCCGGCGCCGCGACCCTGAGCGCGCCGATGCCCGAGCTCGGCGTCGGCACCTTCGTCTTCCGCGCCGACGCGACCGACGCCGCCGGCAACGCCGCCTCCACCAGCCTCCGTGCCGACGGTACCCAGATGGCCGTCCGCCGGGTGCCGCCGCCGCACCCGCCCCGCGTCCCGCGGGCAAAGTCGCGCCTCTTCGCCCGGCTGCGGGGCGGCCACGGTCGCGGCGATTCGCTCACCGTCCCCTTCGCCGCCCCGGCGCTGCTCAGCGGCCAGCTCACCCGCGCCGCCGACGGCGCCGGCCTGGCCGGTCGCGAGGTGCGGGTTGTCTCGCGCCCCTCTCGCGGGGCGCTCGTCCCGGCCGCCGTCGCCACCGTGCGGACGGGGGAGGAGGGCGGCTTCGAGCTGCGGCTGCCGCCCGGCCCTTCGCGCCGGGTGAACGTCGTCTTCGCCGGTGACGAGGGCCTCGAGAAGGCGAGCCGGAAGCCGCTGGAGCTGCGGGTCCGCAGCGGCGTCTCCCTGCGCGCCGCGCCGCGGGCGCTGCGCACCGAGGAGGTCGTCCGCCTCAGTGGCAAGGTCAGGAGCCGCGGCGCGCCGATCCCCCGCCGCGGCAAGCTGGTCGCGATCCAGTACCTGGAGCAGGCGACCCACCGTTGGCGGCCGGTACTCGTCACGCGGACGGACCATCACGGCCGCTTCCGCGCCCATTACCGCTTCCGCTACGTCACCGGCCGGGCGGCGATCCGGCTCCGCGCCACCGCCCTGGCGGAGGAGCGCTGGCCCTACGCGCCGGGGTCCTCGGCGCCGGTGACGATCCGGGTCCAGGGAAGCTAGGGTTCGGACCATGTCGCAAGCGACGCTTCACACCAGCGCCGGGGCGATCGTGCTCGAGCTTCACGACGAGGACGCGCCGAAAACCGTCGAGAACTTCCGCAAGCTCTCCGCGGACGGGTTCTACGACCAGCTCGTCTTCCACCGGGTGATTCCGGACTTCATGATCCAGGGCGGCTGTCCGGAAGGCAGCGGCCGCGGCGGTCCGGGCTACACCTTCGAGGACGAGTTCAACGACCACAAGGTGGTGCGCGGGGCGCTGGCGATGGCCAACGCCGGGCCCAACACCAACGGGTCCCAGTTCTTCATCGTCACCACCGGGGCCGCGCCCTGGCTCGACGGCAAGCACACCGTCTTCGGCGAGGTGATCGACGGCATGGACGTCGTCGACGCGATCGAGTCGGTGCCGACCGACGCCGGCGACAAGCCGCTCGAGGCGCAGACGATCGAACGGGTCGAGCTCGACGAGGCCTAAGAAGGGCTCTCGCCCGGCGCCTCGCGGCGCTCGCGGCGGCGCCGCAGCGCCTCTCCCGGGCGCCAGAGGCTGACCAGCCCGGCGACCAGGGTGACGAGGAAGATCTGGCCGAGCATCATCTCCAGGCCGGAGATCATCCGCCCCGGCTGCCCGCCGGGGACGAGGTTGCCGTAGCCGGTCGTGGTCAGCGTCGTGTAGCTGAAGAAGATGAAGTCGCTGCCGCTGGGGTGGGCGACCTCTTCGAAGAACGGGCCGCCCTGGATCCGGTCGATCGTCCCGTAGGCGAAGGTGAAGAGGATCCCGAGCACGGCGTAGACGCTGATCGCGCCGAGGATCGTCCGCGACCCGACTTCGGCGCTGGAGACGACCCGCCACAGCACCGCCGCCATCGCGAACGCAAGCAGGCAGATCTGGATCAGCGAGCCGATGTTGAGGAGGGTCTTCTCGCCGCTCGCGGCGGCGGTCGCGGCGAAGAGGACGGTCAGGGCGGAGAGCCAGATCGAGGCGTGCACGGTTCGCGGCCTGACGTGGGAGCTGGTCAGGGCGACGATTGAGGTGACGCTGGTCGCCAGGGTGAGGACCACCGCCGACCAGCCGCGGTTCTCCATCAGGGAGGCGAGCACGTAGGTGAGCAGCACCAGGGCGAGGACCAGCCCGAACGCGTCCCTGACCCTCTCCGCGCGCCCCCGCCAGACCTCGCGGCGATCGGCACGCCTGCCGGCGTTCTCCATGGCTTGCTCGTTCGTCCGTGCGGGCCGCTTTCCTGCCGGGCGCGCTGGGGAGCGGAGGGGGTGGGATTCGAACCCACGAGACCGCTTACGCGGCCTAACGGCTTTCAAGGCCGCCGCATTCAACCGCTCTGCCACCCCTCCAGAGCGCTCAGGTTGCTCTCACTGATTGTATGCAGGGGTGCGCAGGTTGCTCATCCTGGCTTCGGCGATGATCTTCTTCGACGTCGCCTTCTTCGCGGCGATCGCACCCCTGCTTCCGCAGTACGTAGACGAACTCGGGCTCAACAAGGCCGAAGCCGGGATCCTCTCTGCCGCCTACGCCGCCGGGACGCTGCTGGGTTCGCTGCCGGCCGGCTACGTCGCCAGCCGGATGGGGCCGCGACGGACCGTGATCTACGGGCTGCTGCTGCTCGGCGTATCCAGCGTCGTCTTTGGCTTCGCGGAGGAGATCCTGCTGCTCGACGGGGCCCGGTTCGTGCAGGGCATCGCCGGGGCGCTGATCTGGTCGGGCGCGCTCACCTGGCTGATCACCACCGCGCCGGAGGAGAACCGGGGCTCGGTCATCGGCACCGCCCTCGGCACCGCGGTGGCGGGCGCCCTGCTCGGGCCGGCGCTCGGAGCGGTCGCCGGCTCGGTCGGCACCGGCCCGGTCTTCAGCTCGGTCCTGCTGATCACGATCCTGCTCTCGTTCGCCGCCTCGCGGTTGCCGGAGACCCGGGCACCCGAGGAGCAGAACCTGCGCGAGGTGCTGGCGACCCTCGTCAGCCGACCAGTCATGGAGGCCGCGGCCTTCGTCGCCGTCCCCTCGGTGATGTTCGGCGCGATCGAGGTGCTGGTGCCGCTGCGGATCGACGAACTCGGCGGCGGCCACGGGGTGATCGCTGCGGGCTTCATCGCCGGCGCGGCGCTGGAGGCGGTCCTGGCGCCGCTGGCGGGCCGGATCTCCGACCGCATCGGCCGCCGCCTGCCCTACGTCAGCGGCCTGGCGATCTGCGCGGCGGCGATGATCGGCGTCGCGGTCGCGGCCTCCCTCGGCGGCGTCATCGGGGCGCTGATCCTCACTTCGCTGGGCGCCGGCCTCTGCTTCGCCCCGGCGCTGACCCTGCTCTCCGACATCGCCGAGTCGAGCCGCCTCCACCAGGGCTTCGCCGCCGGCCTCTCCAACATGGGCTGGGCCTCCGGCCAGGTGATCGGCGCCGTCGGCGGCGGGGTGGTCGCCAGCCTCACCGGCAACGTCCTCCCGAGCTTGGTGATCTCCGCCTTGCTGCTGGCCACGGTTCTCTACGCCTACCGGTTTATGCAGCCGGGTGGCGAGCTGCAGACGGCGGCGGGCTGAGTAGGCTCGACCGATGGCACGGCGGCGCCGGGCGGCGAGCGGCGAGTGGGTCAACTGGGCGGGCGACCAGCGCTGCCGGCCCGCGCAACTGCTGCGCCCCGGCAGCCGCGACGAGCTGGCCGGGGCGATCGCCGCCGCGTCGGCGGCGGGGCAGAGGGTCAAGGTCGCCGGCTCGGGGCACTCCTTCACCGAAGCGGCGCTGACCGGGGGGACGATGATCGACCTCGGCGGGCTCAGCGGGGTTCTCGACGCCGACCCCGGCTCCGGCCTGGTCAAGGTCGCCGGCGGCACCCGGCTGGCCGAGCTGAACGAGGAGCTGGCCGGGCTCGGCCTGGCGATGGAGAACCTCGGCGACATCGACAGCCAGACGATCTCCGGCGCGATCTCGACCGGGACCCACGGCACCGGCGCCCGGCTGCGCAACATCTCGGCCCAGGTCGAGGGGCTGGAGCTCCTCCTCGGCGACGGCAGCGTCCGTCACCTCAGCGCCGGCACCACCCCGGAGCTGCTGCGGGCGGCGCGGGTCGGGGTCGGGGCGCTGGGCGCGATCGCCGCCGTCACCCTGCGTTGCGTCCCCGCCTTCGACCTGCTGCGGGTCGACGCGCCGCACCCGCGCGAGGAGGTGCTCGACAGCTTCGACGAGCGCGCCGAGGCGCACGAGCATTTCGAGCTCTTCACCTTTCCCTACGCCGACTCGGCGCTGGTCCTGGAGCGCAACCGCACCGGCGGGCCGGCGGAGCCGCGCGGTCGCGCCGCCGCCTACCTCAACGACGTCGTCCTGGAGAACTGGGCGCTGGGGTTGCTGGCCGGGATCGGCAAGAAGCTGCCGCGGACGATCCCCGCCCTCGCCCGGCTGGCCGGTCGCCTCGCCAGCGGCAGCCGCACCAGCGACCGCAGCGACCGCGTCTTCGTCAACGAGCGCCGGGTGCGGTTCACCGAGATGGAGTACGGGGTGCCGCGCGAGGCCGGGCCAGAGGCGGCGCGGCGGGTGATCGAGTGGGTGCGGGAGAACGAGTTCCCGGTCTTCTTCCCGATCGAGATGCGGGTCGCCGCCGGCGACGACGCCTGTCTCAGCCCCTCGCACGAACGCGACACCGCCTACATCGCCGTCCACCAGTACCGGGGGATGGAGTGGCGTCCCTACTTCGAGGCGGTCGAGGCGATCATGGACTCCTACGGCGGCCGCCCCCACTGGGGCAAGCGTCACTTCCAGACCGCCGCGACCCTGGCGCCGCGCTACCCGGCCTGGGACGAGTTCCAGCGCGCCCGCGACGCCCTGGACCCCCAGCGCACCTTCGCCAACGCGTACACCGACCGCGTCCTCGGCCCCTAACTCCGCCGACGGGACGATTTTCCTCCGTATCGGCGTATTTTCGGCCCGTCGGCGTCTAGAGGAACGCTTTGCCGTCGCCGCGGTAGGTGGGGACCTCGTCGACGATCTTCTCGCCTTCGACCAGGAGGAGGGTGTCGAAGCGCTCGCAGAGCTCGCCGGCTTTGGCGTGGCGCAGGTAGACGCGGTCGCCGACGTCGAGGTCACCGGCCGGCCGGCCGAGCAGCGGCGTCTGCACCTCGCCGGCGCCCTCCTCCTCGTCGAAGCGCAGCCCCTCGGGCAGCCACGGGGCGGGAAGGCGGCCGGGGTTGCCGGGACCGGAGGCGAGGTAGCCGCCGCCGAGCGCGGTCGCCACCCACTCCGAGGGCTTGCGCGTGACCGGCAGGGCGAAGGCCGCTGCCGGGGTGAGGCTGAAGCGGCTGTAGTGGTCGAAGGAGACCGGCGCGTAGAAGCCCGAGCCGGCGGTCACCTCGGTCACCGCCTCCTCGGCGGCCGTGAATTCGAGGCTGCCGGTGCCGCCGCCGTTGACGATCTCCAGCTCGACGAACTCGCTCAGGGCGGCGACGATCGCCCCCCGCCGCTCGGCGATTTCCGCGGCCGAGCGCTTCTGCATGAAGCGGATCGCGGCGCCGCGCAGGCGCTGGCCCGGCGGCAGGTCGCCGACCCCGGAGATCTGCCCCTCGTAGGCCATCAGCGCGTCGAGTTCGATCTGCGGCCGCTTCTCGATCTCCCGCGCCAGCTCCACCGCCTGCTCGACCGAGTGGATCGGCGAGCGCTTGGGGCCGATCTTGACCCGGCCGCCGAGCCACCACCAGCTGGCGTCGACGTCGATGCAGACGCGCAGCGGTTGCGCCCCCTTGCCCAGCACCGACTCGATCATTTCCAGGTGGCGGACGCTGTCGACCATCACGATCGGCGCCCCCTCCGGCGCCGCCGCCGAGCGCAGCGCCAGCTCCTCCAGCGCCCCGAGGTCGGCGGTCGGGTAGGCGAGCAGCAGGTCCTCGAACCCCTGCTCTGCGAGCCAGAGGGTCTCCGGCAGGGTGTAGGTCATCAGCCCCCGGAAGCGCTCGTCGCGGCCGAGGATCGCTTCCATCAGCGCCCGGCAGCGAACCGACTTGGAGGCCACCCGCACGCGCTTGCCCGCAGACCGCTCCAGCATCGCGTCGGCGTTGGCCCACATCGCGTCGAGGTCGACGAAGGCGAACGGCGCCTCGACTTCGGCGAAGACCCGCTCGTAGCGCTCGTGGGTCTGGGGCGGAGGAGCGGACACGGCGCCAGCCTATCCGCGACATCGAACGGAGAGGGAGGGATTCGAACCCTCGAGAGAGCTTTATAGCCCTCTACTCGCTTAGCAGGCGAGTGCCTTAAGCCACTCGGCCACCTCTCCAGATACGCAAGTATCGCGCGCTTGGCTCGATTGTAGGTACTGAGCCCGCCGCGGTGTTTCCCGTCTACCCTGCGCAGGATGAACGCAAGCGGGACCTCGGGCGACCACGGCGGTCGCCGCACGAAGATCATCGCCACCGTCGGGCCGGCCAGCTGGGCGCCGGAGGTGCTGGAGCAGCTGGTCGCGGCCGGGGCCGACGTCTTCCGGCTCAACTTCTCCCACGCCGGCCCGGAGCGCCAGGCGGAGACGATCGCGGCGATCCGGGGCGCGGCCGAGCGGGTCGGGTGCGAGGTGGCGATCCTGGGCGACCTGCCGGGCCCGAAGCTGCGGATCGGCTCCCTGCGCGGCGACGTCGCCGAGCTGGAGACGGGCATGCACGTCACCCTCACCCCGGAGGAGGTCGTGGGCGAGGGGGGGACGATCCCGGTTTCCTGGGCCGGCGTGTCCGATCTGGAGCAGGACCAGCTCGTCTACCTCGCCGACGGCGCGATCCGGCTGCGGGTCGGCGACAAGGAGAACGCCGGCGTCGGCGCCGAGGTCGAGGTCGGTGGCACCCTCTCCTCGCACAAGGGGATGAACATCCCCGGCGGCGTCGACCTGCCGGCGACCACCGGCACCGACCTCGACTGGGTCGAGTTCGCGGTCGCCAACGGCGTCGACCTGCTGGCGATCTCCTTCGTCTCCACCGCCGCCGACCTGCTGCCGGTGGAGACCCGGCTGAAAGAGCTCGGCTCCAGGATTCCGGTGATCGCCAAGATCGAGCGCCAGGAGGCGGCGGAGAACATCGAGGAGATCGTCCGCGTCGCCAGCGGCGGGATCATGGTCGCCCGTGGCGACCTCGGGATCGAAGTGCCCCTGGAGCAGCTGCCGATCGAGCAGAAGCGCCTGATCCGCGCCGCCGGCAAGGTCTCGAAACCGTCGATCACGGCGACCCAGATGCTGGCCTCGATGGTGACCGAGAAACGCCCGACCAGGGCCGAGGTGACCGACGTCGCCAACGCGATCTACGACGGCTCCGACGCGGTGATGCTCTCCGAGGAGACCGCGGTCGGCCAGAACCCGGTCGAGGCTGTGCGGGTGATGGACCGGATTGCCCGCGCCAACGAGCCCGACCTGCCCTACGTCGAGTGGCTCTTCGGCCGCACCGACCAGGCGACCCAGGACGTCGCCGACTCGGTCGCCCAGAGCGCCGTCGGCGCCGTCTACCGGCTCGGCCTCAAGGCGGTGGTGGTGCCGACCAACACCGGCCGCACCGCCCGCCTCGTCTCCGCCCACCGGCCCAACGTGCCGGTGCTCGCGGTCTCCCCGTATATAGAGACCGTGCGCCGGGTCAGCGTCCTCTTCGGGATCACCGCGGTGCAGAGCGACTTCGGCACCGAGCTGCGCAGCCTGCTCGGGCACTGCGCCGGGCTCGCCGCCAAGCACGGGATCGCCGAGCCCGGCGAGCTGGTCGCGATCACCGCCGGCCTCGACGGGCAGGAACTCGGCACCAACCTGTTCGAGGTCCATAGGGTTCCGGAGCTATGAGCCCAAACCCGGCAGCGAAGCTGGAGCGCGAGGACGCCCTCGCCACGATCACCCTCGACAGCCCGCCGCTGAACCTCTTCGACCAGCGGATGATGGACGACCTGCGCGCGGCGATCGACGCGGTCGCCGCCGACCCCCCGCGGGCGCTGCTGATCCGCGCCGACGGCCGCGCCGTCTCCGGCGGGGTCGACGTCCACGTCTTCGCCGGGCTGAGCCCGGAGCAGGCGAGCGCGCTGTGGACCGAGCTGCTGGAGATGATCGACAAGGTCGAAACCCTGCCGGCGCCTGTCGTCTTCGCCGCCCACGCGCTGACCCTGACCGCCGCCTTCGAGCTGGCCCTCGCCTGCGACCTGATCGTCGCCTCGCCGCAGGCGAAGTTCGGCCTGGTCGAGAAAGTGGTCGGGCTGACGCCCTCGATGGGCGGCACCCAGCGCCTCGCCGAGCGCGCCGGCAGCGGCCGTGCCCGCCACTTCGTGATGTCCGGGGGGATCTTCGGCGCCGAGGAGATGGAGCGCTGGGGCGTCGTCAACCTGCTCTTCGAGCACCACGACTTCGACGCCGCCTCGCGCAAGCTCGCCCGCGAGCTGGCCGACGGCCCGACCAAGGCGCACGCGATGACCAAGCACATCCTCCGCCGCTTCCGTGAAGGCGGGATCCCCGCCGCAGACGAGGCGGTGCGGACCGAAGCCGCCGACCTCTTCGCGACCGAGGACCTGCAAAACGCGGTCCAGACCTTCCTCGATCACGGCGGCCCCGGCCACGCCGAGTTTCACGGTCGCTGACGGTAGGCTGCTGCCGATGCCGGGAGTCCCAGGAATGCCGAATGTCGACTTCGACGCGATCGCCAAAGGCCTCTCGATGGCGGTTCCCTTCGCGGCCTTCCTCGAGCTCGAGATCGTCGAGGTCGGGCCCGGCGAGGCGACCGTCGTCCTGCCGCGCAAAGCCGAGCTCAACAACCACGTCGGCTCCCAGCACGCGGGCGCCCTCTTCACCGCCGCCGAGACCGCCTCGGGGGCGGCTTTCGTCGGCGCCTTCGCGGTCCGCATGGGCGACGTCACCCCGCTCGCCCGCTCGGCCGAGATCGAGTACGAAAAGATCGCCCACGGGGCGATCACGGCGAAGGCGACCCTCGGCATCGAGGCCGCCGCGGCGCTCGCCACCCTCGACGCCGAGGGCAAGGTCGAGTTCCCCTGCGAAGTGGAGCTGACCGACAAGGACGGCCAGCGGGTCGCGACCGCGACCGTCCACTGGCACGTCCGCCTCAAAGGCTGAGGCGCGCGCTCCTCAAGCGGTAAGTCGTTCGGCCGGCAGCCGCCGGGTCGACCAGAAGGACGCGAGGACGAGCAGGGCGGCGACGAGGAAGGCGAGCTTCAGCGCTTCCAGCTGCGCGTCTTCGTAGTGGTCGACGAGGGCATCGGTGGTCGGCGGCGGGATGTGCTCGGCCTCGGCCGCTTCACGGACCTGGTCGGAGGCGACGAAGCTGCCGCCGGCGCTGAGCTGCACTTCGACCTGCTGTTCGACCCGGTCGTTGATCTGCGGGTCGTCGGCGATGTTGGCGGTGAAGGCGGTGGCGAGGCCGGTGATCACGATCGCTCCCAGCAGCGCCGTGCCGAGCGAGGAGCCGAGCTGCTGGGCGGTGTTCTGCAGGCCACCGGCTTCGCTGCGCTGCTCGTCGCCGATCGCCGACTGGACGACGTTGCCGAGCTGGGAGACGACCAGGCCCATGCCGACGCCGAGCACCCCCATCGCGATCAGGAACGGGGTGTTGTCGAGCTCCGGCTCGATCGTCCCCATCAGCAGCAGGGAGGCGACGAAGACGAGGGCGAGGCCGACGCGGACGATCAGCCGCGGCGCGAAGCGCGAGGCCAGTGCCGAGCCGGCGAGGGCGCTGACGAAGAGCCCGACCGAGGTCGGCAGCATGCGGATCCCGGTTTCCAGCGCGTCGAGCCCCTGGACAATCTGCAGGAAGAGCGGGATCGTGAAGAAGATCCCCATCAGGACGAGGTTCTGGGCGAGCAGCATCGAGACCCCGCCGCGCAGGGTCGGGATCTTCAGCAGGTCGAGGCGCAGCAGCGGTTCGGTGCCGCGGGCTTCGCAGCGCCGCTCCCAGGAGGCGAAGGCGGCGAGGAGCAGGCCGCCGGCGGCGAGCACAAACGGGGTCAGCGAGAAGCCGAAGGGGGTGATCGGCGAGTCGGCCGGGAACAGCCAGCCCCAGTTGCTCGCCTGCAGGACGCCGAAGACGAGGACCGCGAGGCCGGAGGCGGAGAGGACGCTGCCGACCCAGTCGAGCGTCGGTTTGCCCGGCGCCCGCTCGGGCTCGGCCATCAGCCGCGTGCCGATCAGGATGCCGGCGGCGACGATCACCTCGCCGACGAAGACGTAGCGCCAGGAGAAGTCGGTCGTGACCCAGCCGCCGAGGATCGGGCCGACGGCGATCCCGGCTCCGGCGACGCCGCCGAGGACGCCGTAGGCGACCGCGCGGTCGGCGCCGCGGTAGGAGCCGGCGACCAGGGCGACCATCGCCGGCAGGACCATCGCCGCGCCGATCCCCTCGAGGATCGACCAGCCGAACATCAGCGAGGGGACGCTCCAGGAGGCGGCGGTCAGGCCGGAGCCGATCGCGTAGATGACGAGCCCGATCGCGAAGACGCGGCGGCGGCCGAAGATGTCGCCGAGCTTGCCGCCGGTCAGCATCAGCCCGGCCATCACCAGCGCGTAGAGGGCGATCACCGACTGGATCGTCGTCACCGTGGTGTCGAAGTCTTCGACCAGCTGGCTGATCGCGACGTTCATCACCGCCTGGTCGAGGACCATCAGGAACTGCGCTGCCGCCAGGACCCCGAGTACCGCCCACTTGGTCACCCGGCCAGCCTATGCCCTTGGAGAGGGGGATAGGGTTTGGATCGATGGCCTCGACCGCTACCGCCCCGGCGTCCGCATCGAGTTCCTCAAGCCCGCCGCGGGCGAAGCTCGTCCTCACGGCGCTGATCGCGGTCGCCGCGGTCGCCAACCTCAACCTCGCCGTCGCCAACGTCGCCCTACCGGACATCGGCAAGGCGTTCGACGCCGGACAGACCGGCCTCGACCTCGTCGCCGTCGGCTACTCGCTCGGCCTCGCCGCCTCGGTCCTCTATCTCGGCGCCCTCGGCGACGCCCACGGCCGCAAGCAGATGCTGCTGGCGGGGACGGCGCTGGCGATCCCGGCCTCGCTCGCCGCCGGCTTCGCGCCCTCGATCACGGTCCTCTTCTTCGCCCGCCTCGTCGGCGGCCTCGCCGCGGGGATGGCCTTCCCGACCACGCTGGCGCTGATCACCGCGCTCTGGAGCGGGCCGGAGCGGACCAAGTCGATCGCGCTCTGGTCGGCGCTGGGGGGCGGGATCTCGGCGCTCGGGCCGCTGGTCTCCGGGGCGCTGCTGGAGCAGTTCGACTGGGATTCGGTCTTCTTCGTCACCCTGCCGCTGGCCGTCGCCGCCCTCTACCTTGCCTGGCGCTACGTCCCCGCCCACGTCAACGAGACCTCCGACCGGGTCGACAACCTCGGCGGCATCCTCTCGGTGCTGATGGTCGCCGCCCTGGTCCTGGCGATCAACTTCGCGCCGGTGCCTGGGGCGGGCGCCGCGGCGGCCGGTCTCGCGGTCGTCGCCCTTGCCGCGATCGTCGCCTTCGTCCTCCGCCAGCGCCGCGCCAAGCCGCCGCTCTACGACTTCGAGGTGGCGGGGCGCCGCATCTTCTGGGTCGCCGCCTGCGCCGGGATCATCGTCTTCGGCTCGCTGATGGCGGCGATGTTCATCGGCCAGCAGTACCTGCAGAACGTGCTGGAGTACTCGACCCTCGACGCCGGCCTGGCGATCCTCCCCGGGGCGATCGGGATGGTCATCGTCGCGCCGCGCTCGGCGCACCTGGTCGAGACTCGCGGCGCCCGCTTCACCCTCCTGGTCGGCTACGCCTTCTGCCTCGCCGGCTTCCTGGTGATGCTGCTGCTCTGGGACGAGAACGCCCACTACTGGCACATCGGCCTCGGCTACCTGCTGGTCGGCATCGGCGTCGGCTTCGCCGGGACCCCGGCGTCGCACTCGCTGACCGCCTCGGTGCCGGTGCGCCGGGCGGGGATGGCCTCGGCGACGGCGGACCTGCAGCGCGACCTCGGCGGCGCGATCATGCAGTCGATCCTCGGCGCCCTGCTCACCGCGGGCTACGCGGCGGCGGCGACCGCGGCCGTCGCCTCGGCGCCGCACTCGGTCTCCTCCAGCGTCGAAAACGAGCTGACCAAGTCCTTCTCCAGCGCCGCCGCGGTGGCCGAACAGCACCCGCGCTACGCCGAATCGATCGTCGAAGGGGCGCGCGGAGCGTTCCTGCACGGCGACACCTGGGCCTACGTGGCGGGGATCGTCGCCATCTGCCTCGGCGCCCTCCTCGTCGCCACCCGCTTCCCGGACAAGGAGGGCGAGGAAAAGCTCCTCGCCGCCTACGCCGCGGAAGATGGAACCGCCCAAACCGGGTAGCTGCTCCTCGCAAACCCAGAGCGAAGGAGCGAGCGATGGCGACGAGGAACGGCAGCGCGGAGTGGAGGGGCAACCTCAAAGGTGGCAGCGGCACGGTCAAGGTGGGCGACGGCGTCTTCGAGGGCAACTACTCCTTCAGCTCCCGCTTCGAGGAGGGCGAGGGCACCAACCCTGAGGAGCTGATCGGCGCGGCCCATGCGGGATGCTTCGCGATGGCGCTGAGCCTGGTCCTGACCGAAGCCGACCACCCGCCGGAGTCGATCCAGGCCGAGGCCCGGGTCCACCTCCGCATCGTCGACAGCCTCCCGACCATCGCCAAGATCGACCTCGACGTCACCGGCGCCGTCCCGGACCTAGATGAGGACACGTTCCGCTCCTATGCCGAGAAAGCCAAAGACGGCTGCGTCGTCTCCCGAGCCCTGGCCGGCGTGCCCGAGATCACCCTCGACGCCCGACTCGCCTAAAACCCAGCCCCATCCTTTAATCTCGTCCTTCGCCGGCACCACCCGGCCTCTCGCGCCCGTAGCTCAGCTGGATAGAGCGTCGGTCTACGAAACCGAAGGTCACAGGTTCAAATCCTGTCGGGCGCGTTCCTTGCTGTGCCGTGGGACGCCGTGCGTGTCCCGGTGCAGAGCGAGATCGTCGGCTTCACCCAGATTCTCTGTTCCGCTGGCGTCCAAGCGGTTCCGCGGCGTTCCGGCCCGTCTTGGTCGCATCCTGGTCTCATTTCCCAGGCCCAATAGGGTCCACGGCGATGGCGGGCGATCCACAGGCCAAAGCGCGGAAATCCGTGCGGCGGGCACAGGCTGATTTCGAGAAGGCGCAGGACAAGCTCGAAGCGCTCCGCGAGGCTCGGCGCAAGTCATTCGAAGATGCGCAGGCGGCCGGACTCTCGACGCGCGACATTGCCAGCGAGACCGGGCTGCACTTCACCCGAGTAGCGCAGATTCTCCGCAAGGACTAGGAGCGTGTAGAGGGGTCTCTACGACCCTGCTAGGCTTTGCCGATCAACAAAGCGCCCCCGCGCTGCGCAAACAGCCGGGGGCATGGCACAGGAGGGTGAACTCCCATGCACGACAAGCCTAGAGGCGCCGAAGATGACGGCGCCGCGACCACCGCCGAGTTGGACGTTCGCGACCAGGCGGCGGTCATGAATCACGTTCTCGCGCTCTTCCCGCAGACGCTGACGGAACTGGAGCTGCTGAAGGAAATGACCGGCGGCCTGGCGGCGACGTTCGAGGAACGCGACCGCCACCGGCGGGCCGTCCGCGATCTCGTCAAGGGAGGCCTGCTCGGAACCGAGACCAGGCGCGTCATCCCGACCAGGGCGGCCCTGCTCTTCCACGAGCTGGCCGAACTCTGATGGACGGCAGAAGCGTGGACCGCGAGGTCGCCGGCCAGCTCGGAAGGAACGTCTGGCTTGCCCGTCGGCGAGCCGGCTTCTCCCAGGGAGCTCTCGGCGCGGTTGCCTCGCTCCACCGCACCGAGATCGGGCTGATCGAGCACGGGCAACGTTTGCCTCGCGTAGACACGTTGATGAGGCTCGCCGGAGCCCTCGATGTGCGCGTGGAAAGCCTGCTGGAGGGCATCGCCTGGATCGCTCCGGGTCCGAGCGCGAGAGGCACCTTTGCCGTCAGGAGGTTCGGATGAACACCAAGGTGACGACCCTTCGGCTCCCGAAAGAGCTGGCCGAGGAACTCAATGCTGTCGCCAGGGCGGATCGCCTCCCGGTCTCAGAACTGGTCCGCGCGGCGGTCTATCGGTTCATCGCGGAACGACGTAGTGAGCCTGACTTCAAGGAGCGGCTGAAGGAGGTGCTTGAAGAAGACCGCAAGACCCTGGAGCGGCTGGCGGCGTAAGGGGCCCTCTCCGCGTCGCGCGGGGGCAAATGAGGACCGCCCCCAGTCCCACATTGCCCCAAAGAGACCTAAGAGAGACCTAAGACCCCGATCAAACCCCCCGATCCACTCCCGAAGACGTAGCCAGGTAGCCCGAGCCCAATGCACGAAACCCAGACTCCCGACAACGCAGCTCCGCTACGGCCCTGCGGCCCTCCTCGAAGCCCCCGACACACTACGAACCCTCCGGATTCGGCTATTTCAAGCCGCGCCTCCCGTCCCTCCGGGCGGCCGATTTTGGCACGGCTTCGCCGTGCGGAGGCCGCCTTTAAGGAGGGCCGGGAGGGGTCTGACCTTCGGTCGGATTCCGATGCAGCCGCCGGTCTCGCCGGACAGAAGGGGCATGGCGGCAACTCACCCCGTGCAGATCGCCTTCTCCGGTGGCAAGGAGAGCATGAAGGCAAAGCTCGGCGGGCCAACCTTCTTCACTGAGCGCAGTCTCGCCGCCTACCTCGCCGTCAGCGACCGCACCGTCCGCAACTGGATCAGGCGCGGCGAGCTACCCAGCTACAAGCTCGGCGCATCCAGGCGGATCGACCCCGCCGACGTAGAGGTCTTCCTCTCCCGTCACAGGGACGAGGCCCCATGAGGCGCGATTCTCCCGTCAAGCGCCGCAACCCGTCCGGCCAAGTCGTGTGGGTCGCGCGCTACACCGGCCGCGACGGCCGCCGCCATATCGCCAAGCCCACCTGGAACCGCGGCAAAGGCACCTTCGCCAGGAAGGGCGATGCGCAGAAGGCGATCGACGAGGCCTACGGCCTCTCGGATCGTCCCGACACCCTCGGCGACTATTCCGCCACCTGGACGGAGCGCCACCCGCGATCCGAGCGCACCAACGCGACGAACGACCACCGCATCAGCCGGGTCACCAAGGTTGGCATCGAGGGCATCCCGCTGAAGGACTGGCCCCTCCGCGAGCTTCGTCGGCGTCACACCCTCGCCCTGGTCGACCACATGCTCAGGGTCGAAGGCCGAGCAACCACTGGGGTCGTCGGCATCCTCCGCGCCCTCTCAGCGATGGCCGAGGACGCGATTACCGACGAAGTCTGCGACCTCAACCCCTTCAAGGGAGTCCGCATCCGAGCCAACGATCCCCGCGCCACAAAGAAGCCCCGCCCGATCCGCGTCTTCACCTTCGAGGAGATGCATCGCTTCGCGAAAGCAGCGGGCGACTACGAGGCGATGATCCGAGTTTTTACCGACACCGGCCTCCGGCTCGGCGAGGTTCTCCCGCTACGCCGCGAAGACTTCGATGGCGAGACGCTCCAAGTCCGCCGCACGGCGCACGAGGGAAAGATTCTCGAGGGGACGAAGACCGACCACGGCGAGCTAGATGCTGGCCGAGTCGTCCCCCATCCCCGCAACCCTCGTCTGGATGCTGGAAGCGCAACTCCAAGTCAGCGACGAAAGTGAGCTGCTCTTCACGACTCCAACCGGCCGCATGTGGCGCGAGCGGAACTTCTACCGCGACCTCTGGCGCCCCACCCAGGAAGCCTCCGGTCTAGACATCCGCCCCCATGAGTGCCGCCACAGCTACGTCACTCACCTGCGAGCGGCGGGCGTCAACGACGCCGATCTCGCTGAGATTGCCGGACATAGGGTCGAGACGATGCTGGCGCGCTACACGCATGCGACTGGCCAGAGTTTCAGTGCTGTCCGATCTGCGGTTAGCTGAATTGCTACCTGCTAATTCCTTTCAAGGTACGCTACTAGTTGCTAAATCCCTCCGTACGAGCTTCGCAGCAGCGGGCTCCAAGAGACCGCAGCTACTCTCGACATTGGACTTTGGTCGCCAGATAATCCGGTTCAGCCTTCCCGGCGGCCTCTTTGGGTTGCTCGCAGGGATTTACTTTCAGCTATTCCGCACCTGCTGGAAGTCCTTCGGAACCGTAGGTGAGAGCACCAACGTTGGGGTTCCGCTGGATCCCGTAACCCAGAACTTCATTGCAACCGCTGTTGGCCTCTTGGTCGCTGGGTTTGCTCTCTACCAGACTTACTATGTCTTTTATCGCCCCGAGCCACGTGTTCTGCGGAAGCGGCTGCGACTGCCACGTGATCGTGGTGGCACCATCCTGCGTCCACTTGCCGACCTACCCGACCTGGGAAAGTGGATCAAAGCCCACTTCGGAGTTCCGCTGCCAGTAAAGGAGCTAGGGCATGATGGAGGAGAGCGCGACAAGGAAGAACGTCAGATCTGGTACGAAAACAACGCTCTCGTTCGTTCTCTGTTGAATTACGTAGCGCAGCGTGGAGGAGAGGCCATCAAGACTGACTACGGTTACCGTGCGGACATGTACCACGCGTTGGGAGCCTGCAGGCTGGCGCCGCCAGCCGCTGCGCTGTGCGCATGTGCATACGCGCTATCGGCATATCACGCAGATTTCTGGGCAAACTCGGGAGTAAGTGCGGCGGTCGCCATATTTATATGGGCCACGGCTGTGTTTCTGCTCCGGATATTTGACAGCAACCGAAAAAATGCCTGGTACGCCCTGACTTCTCAGGCGAGGCAGGATCTTTACGCCTGGTTCACTACGCACCCTGAGTCCCCCCTCCTTAGCTCGAAGGCTCAAGAAGACGATCTGCCGCCAATTGATTAGCGCTCTCGGCTCGGCTGGATTCAGCTACGAGTAGCCCAGGAAGGCAAGCCAGCTTTAGGCACCTGCCAGGATGGTCTCGGTACAGTCGCAGTCTTGTCGGCAGACCAAACACCCGAAATCATCCGGCGGCCTGGAGTGGAAGTTGGTATCGAGCTTGAGACTCAGATGCTGATGAATGTCCGCGCCGCTCTAGAGAGCCACGCGAAAGAATGCCCAGAGAAGCCTAAGGTGATCCTTCTAAACCCAGGCAACCACGCCATTCTCGGCTGGGATGAGGTTTTCGGTCTCCCGGTGCTGCCGGATGAGCGAGCCAAGCCGATGAGAGCGCGGCTCGTCTGCGGAACTGGTCGAGCTGGTTACTGCGAGGAGGGGAGAGTGGTCTGGGATGAGGCGGGAAAGGCCTATGTCTTTGTGCCAGCTGAGGAAACCTAGTCCCCGTCGTCGTCGAAGTCCTCATGGGAGAAGAGCGACCCCCCGAAGAACGCAGTTAGCTTGAACTTCAAATGAACTGCCGCTTCTGCCGAGAGCTGCGCAATTCGCCGCTCCTCAAGGTAGTCGTGGTGGATCGTGATGGCGCCGTACAACAGAGCCAGGCTTGCCGGAAAATCATGGTCTTCGATAGGGGGCAGATAGAGGTAGTTGGCTAGGTGGTCGTATTTCTGAAGGTCTTTGAGCGCGGCCTCTTTAATCGCTCCTCGCTCCAGAAGATGCTCGATGCTGAGAACGGGTGCAAGCATCCGAACGGGATGGGCGTAGCCTCCATCAGTTCCTTGCGCGTGCATGCTGCAGGTGGGGCTAATCAACATGCCGAATCCGGGCTCGAAAGGTCCCGAGAGGAACTTTCGTTTCCCCTCTTCATGGTCGACCGCATCAGGCGGCATCGGATAACCCAGAGGGATATCCCTAAAAAGGTCCCCTTGCCTGAGCTGCTTGCCCCGGTCGACGTAGTAGGCCTGATCGGGCGGTCGATTCTCCCAGTCCCTTAACGACACCGGGCCACGCTACCGCGTGACCCGGCTGACGCCTCAGGCGGCGTAGTCGCCTTGAGAAAGCGTCCGCCGTTTGCTTGGTTTCCGCCGGTTCGCCGGCATCTCCGTAGCTGGAGCAAACTCGCTCCACATTTCTTGTCTCATCCGATCCACGTCCTCCTTAAGGAAGCGGCGAAACCCAGAGCCGGGCAAGCGAACAGCTTTCAGCGTGCCTTTTTTCTCGAGGTTGCGGACGGTGTTCTCGTGAACGCCAAGCTCCTTGGCGGTTTGCCTGACATTCAGGAAGTCGGTGGTGCTCATTCCTAGCCCTCCTTCTGGATGGACATGAAAACTATAGCCGCTTTAGTTTCTTTGTAAACCTCGGTGAGTTAATTGACTTTAGCAAGTTTAGAGACCTTGTGGACTTTGTGCTATGCTTCTGTGGACCATTGTTCGAGGAAAGGAGATTCGCTTTGTCTGGGTCTAACGACGCACCGGGGATGCAGGGGAACCGCTCTAGGACTGAGAGCGGCCCTCTTCGCCGCAAACGGGCCGATACCCATGTGGGCACGATTGAGGAGCAGTACGGCCGCGACTTCGGTGTCCGCAGCGACATGGAGCTCGGGACGCTTTTGAAGCGCAAAGGCAAGTCCTCGCTGAACGACCTGCTGCACGACGAGTAGCTAGCGACACCGAGGAGCGACCGCATGCGCACCGCGAACGAGCTGAGCAAGAAGGTCCGGGTTCCTGAATACAAGGCACCCGGACCTGGTAGCGAACCCCCGCCCGCCTTCTTGACGGTCCCCGTCACCGTAGCCCGCAAAGCGGTCTCCACTTACCACGAACAAGGAGCGACGCCGGCTCGCAGCTACCTGCATTCCAGCAAGGTAGGTCGTTGGGCGAACCATCCCAACCCAAGCATGGCGACCTCCAATAGCAATGTCCTCGCAGGATTCGATGCCTATGTCCTTGCTGACATCGCCGATGGACGATCCGCAAAAGGATTGGCGCTAACCACGGTGCTCGCCTGGCCAGCCGGCCCCTTGATGGTGCGGCTCGACGTGGTTCTGGCTGATGGAAACGGGCTCGCTGCTCGGGCTCTCTTGTGGGATGGCCCGAACCTCACTGAAGGCCAGGCACCGCTCATCGCGGCCCCGTACGCGGCTGCTCTTGAGCAGTTGCACCCAGAAGCTCTGTTGACCTCCATTGGCGTTTGGCAGGCACGTCGCCAGACGCACCTCGAGGTACCCATCGAAAGTGCCCTACACGAAGTTCAAGCGGCGCAGCGTCTCCAGTCCAGCCTCTAGTCGATCCTTCCGGCTGCATCCCAGCCGCATCTGCCCCGCAGACGGCGCTACAGCGCCGCCCTCTCCCGTCCTACGAAACCGAAGGTCACAGGTTCAAATCCTGTCGGGCGCGTTCGTGTCTTTCTCTTCGGGGAGATCGATCGGCTTGGAGGCGTCGCGGTAAGTTGCCTTCCTTCAGAAAAGAACTATTTGTTTTATCTGAGGAAAGTTCTTAGACTCCACCCATTCTAGGAGTCAACGCTCGGCGGGGGTCGGGCAGGGATGCACCAGGAGCGACTTCGCGAAGGGCAGATGTGAGCGAGCGGCCGGGCCGAGGGGCGGCAGTGGATCCGATGATGGATCTGCGCTGCCGGCTTGTCGCCCGGCGAGCGGAGCTTGAGGAGGCCACTCTCGATCGAGTCTTCAGCATCAACGACCCCGCTCAGACTGGCGAAGGCGACTATCTCACCGGCCTGCGCGCCGCCGTTGGTGCTGCTCTTGATTACGGCTTTCTGATTCTCGACGGCGCGCCGTCGGGCACCCTGCCGCCGGTCCCCTCCCAATTGCTCGCTCAAGCGCGTCTCGCCGCCCGGACCGGGGTCAGTCTCGATGCAGTGCTCCGCCGCTATGTGGCCGGACACAGCCAGTTCTCCGACCTCCTCCTCGAGGAGGCCGAGACCGCGGTCGGTTCGCGGGCCGAACTCAAGCAACTCTTTCGCTGCCTCGCCGCCGGCCTCGATCAGCTGATCGGGGCCGCTAGTGCCGAATACGCCCGCGAACTCGCCGAGCGCCAGCGATCCACACAGCGCCGCCGCCTCGATCTCATCCGCGATCTGCTTGCCGGCGAGTTGCGAAGCACTGCTGAGCTTCGCTACGACCTCGACGTTTGGCACCTCGGCATGATTGCCACCGGACAGGAGGATGTTCCCGCCATCCGCGAGTTGGCCACGACTTTGGATCGCGTCTTCCTGCAGGTCCCCGTCGGGACTGACGTCAGCTGGATCTGGCTGGGGGGCCGTCGTCCCTTCGAGTCCGAAGAGCTCGCCGAGACCCGCGCAGGCCTCGAGTCGAGGCTCCAGGCGCCAATCTCCCTCGGCGAGCCTGCTCAGGGGCCGCGAGGCTGGCGCCTTACCCATCGCCAAGCGGTAGCCATACTTCCGATCGCTCGCCGTGGCGAACGCTTGATTGTTCGTTACGCCGAAGATCCGCTCCTCGCCTCGGCTCTTCAAGACGAGCTCCTAGCCGGATCGCTGCGCGAGCTCTATCTGGCGCCACTTGCCCGCGAGCGTGACCGTGGCGCCGCCGCTCGGGAGACCCTGCGTGGCTACTTCGCCGCCGGCGGAAACACCACCTCAGCCGCGGCTGCCCTAGGCGTTTCTCGCCGCACGGTAAGAAGCCGCATCAGCGTGATCGAAGATCGACTCGGCCAGTCACTCGCTTCGATCTCCGCCGAGTTGCAAACAGCCCTACGTCTCGACGAGATCGAAGCCTCGCCGATCAGGGCCGATCCGCCCTGACTCTTCCGGGAGGGCAGGGAGACCAACGTGTCGCTCAGGAGCGCCGACGCGCAGCGCGGGCGTCGACACCCTCGGCCAGTAGCTCGGCGAGGCCCTGCTCACCGGGATCCGGAATGGCGCAGGCTCCATCGGGGCCGTGGAGCTCCTCCGCCAGCGGATCGCGGCCGGTTCGGCGGGCGATCACGGCCAGCGGACCGAAGAGGAGGGTCTGCACCGCGGCCGGTGGTTTGACGAAGCGGATGGCGTCCTTGTACTCGTGCGCGATCGCCGCCAGCCAGAGGGGGTCCGGCATGCCCTTGGCATTGACTCGGCCGAGGGCGCCGAGCGACCAGATCGCCTCGATCATCGAAGCGAAGCGGGCAGCCGGCTGCCCGGCGGCTTCGGGGGTCGCCTCCACCTCCACACGGACGCGAGCTATGCCCTCGCCGGAGTTCCACCAGTCGTGGACGGTGCCGGCCGGCACCTCGATCGTTTCCTCGCCGGCGCGGGAGACGCGCTCGGCGCCGGCGACCTGGAACCCGACCTCGCCCTCGCGCACCTGGAAGCGCTCGACGAACCGGTCGTGGATGTGCGCGCCGGCGACCGCGGCGCCGGGCTGTAGCCAGAGGTCGACCTCGATGCGGCGGCCGTCGGCGTCCGCCGCGAGCAGGTGCGCGATCTCTCCGGTTGCGGGGTTGTGCAGCCAGCCGCCGGCCGGGAGCCCATCGGCCGGAGAAGGGACGGACGGGTCGTGGCTCATGATCCCGCTTTATATCGGCGCCCGATGATGCGGTGCAGATGCACCGATACTCTGGTGGACATCACGCGAGATCAACTGACTTCTGAGGGTTTCGAGGACCAGTCGGGTAGACATCGCCGGACCGGTCGCTTGGCGAAGGGTGGGATCGCGTTGGCGATTGTCGTTATCGCCTTCGTGGTGCTGGCCTCCCAATGGGGAGGTGACGGTGGCGGCGGGCCGTTGAACGCGATCGCGCAGGCCGCCGAAAAGACCCGGCTGGAACCAGGTGGGCGGGCGACGATTCGGATGGTGGCGACGAAGCCCGGGTCGAAGCCGATCCCGATGTGGGGCAGCCTGGTCTACGACGATGAAGATCGGTCGCGGGCGGTCATGACCGTCCTGCCGCCGGGCTCGGATGAGTCGTTCCAGATGAACATGGTCACCGAGGGAACGACGATGTACCTGAGCTCGCGGCGGTTTGGCTCGCTGCCGGGCGGCGCCAAGTGGATGGCGCTCGATCTCGATCTGGGGCAGGAGACGGAAGGCGCCGTCCCCGGCAACCCCGACGCGATGGGCGAACTCGAACTGCTCGAAACGGCGACCGACGACGTTCGCAAGCTCGACAAGGCGCAGGTGCACGGCGTGCCGACGACGCATTACCGGGGCACCATCGGCGTCGACACGGAGGCCGAACGGCTGCGAGGTCTGGATGCCGAGAAACTCGCCGGGCGCTTCGAAGACGAAGCCCAGCCGACCACCGTAGATGCATGGATCGACGAAAAGGGACTGATGCGGCGGATGAAGATCGTCCACACGCAGCCCCAGGTCGGCGCTGAGGGGACGGCGGCGGTCGAGATGCAGATGGACTTCACCGACTTCGGCAGCGAGCCCGAGATCGACGTGCCCGACTCCGACGAAGTCTTCGACGCCACCGCCTTGACCGAAGAAGCCCTGCGCAAGCGTTAGGGCCCAGGCATCCGGGAGCGATCCTAGGCTGCCCGCGATGCCGACCGCAGCCCGGTTGGGCCTGACCGTCACCCTCTGCGTGCTCGCCGCCCTCGCGGTCGGCGCCCTGCTGCCCGGCGCCTTCGCCGGGGACGTAAGCGAACCGACCGCGGTCCGCAGCGCCCTCGCCCGCAGCGAACAGGTCCAGGGCGCCCCGAACCGGACCATGGTGCTGAGCCGCGTCGTGGTGGAACCGGGAGCGAAGCTGGCGCTCCACCATCACCTCGGGACGCAGATCTCACGCGTCGCCGCCGGCACCCTTACCTACACCGTCCGGCGGGGCTCGGCGGTGGTGCGGGAAGGCGATGCCGAAAAGGATCCGCGGCTGGTGAGGACGATCGGCGCCGGCCAGACCGCCCGCATCCGGGCCGGTCAGTGGCTGATCGAGCAGCCGTCCGACATCCACGAAGCGGCCAACCGCGGCGGCTCGCCGGTCGTCATCTACCTGGCGACGCTGCTGCAGAGCGGGGCGCCACCGGCGACTCCCGTCACCCAGCCCTGACCGCGCTCCGTCGAGCGCAAGTATTCGCAAGTTCTAAAAGGGAAATATCGAGTATTCTGGCTGGGTTCGTCCGTCCCGGAGGGCAGGGTGATGGCCAGGACCAGTCAACTGGACCTACTTCGATGCCGGAGCTGCTTACGGCGGTTCCTGGTCGACGATGCCGACGCGAGGCCCGCTTGGGAGTGCCCCGCCTGCGAGCGCCAGCTGCAGCTGATGGTGCGGAGCATCCCCGGCCCGCCGGCGCAGACCGCCAGCGCCCTGGGGGCGACGCTTATGAGCTCGAGCGGCAGCAGCGGCTAGGGAGGCCGCCGGGCCTACTTGCAGGCCCTGACGGTTCCCTTGATCAACCGCTTGATCTTCTTTTCCTTCTTGCCCTTGGTCAGGATCAACGTCACCCGCGCCTTGGCGACGTGGACCGAGCCGGCGGCCATCGGGCCGGGGTTGACCAGGTAGCGGAACGGCTTTTTCTTCTTGACCTTGAGCTTCTTGCCGTCGTAGATGAAGACGACCTTGGTGAAGCGGATCGTCCCGCCGAGCTTTTTCGACAGCTGTTTGCGCTTCCGTTTGCCGACGCCCATGAAGAAGCGCTGGCGCGACTGCAGGCAGCTCTTCGGCAGCCGCAGCACGATCAGGAAGTTGCCGACTTTCTTGACGATCGCCTTCGTCTTGCCCTTGTAGATCGGCGGCAGCGGCGGTTCGCCCGGCGGCACGCCGGCGATCGGCGTGAGGTCGGCGAGGTGCAGTCCGCCGCTGTCGCGGTAGACGAGCCAGCCGTTGCCGCCGTCGCCCGTGGTCATGTCCGCGTTGTCGTCGATCGCGTAGCCGTCGCCGATGTGGGCGACGTTGCTTTCGGCGAAGCTGGCGCCGCCGTCGGTCGAGGTGAAGAGGCGCATCACGTAGGCGCCGTCGCTGCGGGGCCCCGGCCAGGCGACCGCGAGTCGGCCGCCGCCGGCCGACTGGGCGATCGCGCCGCCGACGAACCGGCTGGGCGAGGACTCCACCGTAATCGTCCGCGGCGACCCGAAGCCCGTCCCCGTGAAGCGGCGCAGGTTGATCGCGCTCGGGTAGGCGCCGCCGGCGTAGTCCTCGGAGACCATGAAGGTCCCGGCCGGGCCCGCGGCCAGGCTCGGCTGGTAGCCGTCCGTCACCTTCACCGGGCCTTCCCAGTTGGCTTCCGTGTTGAGCAAGCCGGAACCTTTGAAGCGGTAGAAGAACAGCCCGTACTGAGGGCTGGACAGGTTCCAGTAGGCGATCACCGGGTTGGTGCCGTCGAGGGCCATGCTGGCGCCCGCAACGCCGCCGGGGCCGGGGTCGGCGAAGCTGAGCGAGTCGCCGCCCGGGCCGGCGACTTCGGCGCTGCTGAAGCCGAGGCCGGCGTTGAAGGCCCCGATCGCGAATTCGGAGCCCCGCAGGAGGACGTCGGTGGGGTTGGTCTTGTTCGAGTAGTACTCGCGTTCGACCCCGCCCCCGAAGCTGGCGCCCCCGTTGGTCGAGGTGTAGACGACGATGTCGTCGCGGACGTAGCGCGGCGCCACCACGTAGACGGTTTCGCCACTGCCGAGGACCGGAAACGCCCCGGAGGCCCCGTCGAGCGAGGTGCCGCCGGGGACCGGCAGGACGATCGGCGAGCAGGACCCGCCCGGCGCGACTTTGCAGAAGCGCGGAACGTCGTCGGGGGCGGTGGTCCAGGCGATGTAGGCGTTGCCGGCCCCGTCCTGGGCCAGGTGACCGGGCGAGGTGGGTTCGGCGTCGATCGTCGCCAAGTCGTTGGCGGCCGCGAGGCCGGGGAGGAGGGCGAGAGCGAAGCTCGCCACGGTCAGCGTCAGGACTGCTCGCAGGGTCGGCATGGCGGCACCCTAAAGCGCCGTGGCCCGAGCTGGCAAGAGGGCGCTAGGGCGCCAGCCGGACCGGCAGCGTTTTCAGCTGGTTGAGGAAGCCCGACTCCATGTAGACCGGGGTGCCGGCCATCTCCATCTTCGGGTAGCGCTTCAGCGTCTCCTCGAGCAGGATCTTCAGCTCCAGGCGCGCTAGGGCGGCGCCGAGGCAGAAGTGGCGGCCGCCGGCGCCGAAGGCCTGGTGGTCGGGGTTGCGGAGGACGTCGAAGCGGTCGGGGTCCTCGTAGCGCGTCTCGTCGCGGTTGGAGGAGGCGTACCACATGACCACCTTCTCGCCCT